>Ga0299913_10005202_pt1 | contig 11072 bp, 11 predicted proteins | sample RVTome_9_FD_201360 | JGI IMG/M metagenome (GOLD analysis project Ga0299913, IMG submission 201360) | Soil microbial communities from uranium-contaminated site in the Upper Colorado River Basin, Wyoming, United States - RVT155D38 (version 2) ... | reverse complement strand
CGGCGTGCCGACGGCCGGGAACTCGCGCTCCTGCGACTCGTAGCTCTGCTGGGCGCGGGCCATCAGCTCGTCGAAGTCGGCCTTCGGGACGGGCGTGTCGCCGACGAGGGCGATCGCGTCGGCCGGAACCTCGGCGGGCCCGTCGTCCCCGCCGCCGCACGCGGCGAGTGTCAGCGTGAGGACCGCCGCGACGGCGAGCGCGCGGACGGCGATGGAAAAGCGCTTGGTCAGCATGGGAACGAGTACCTGCCTAACGAGTGAGGAAGTGACACGAGTCGGGGGGAACCGGCCGTCCTAGCCGGTCAGCCGAGCTTCGAGGATAGCACCGAGCAACGCGAGGCAGGCCGGTGTACCGTCCCCCCGCTGCGTGACCTCCTTGCGGGCCGAGGAGTACACGGCGGTGGGCGCGGTCCGGCGCAGCTCGCGCAGCTCCTGCGACCCGAGCACGAGCGGGCCGACGGCGACCTTTCCGCCGCGCAGGACGAGGTAGTCGGCGCCGAGGAGCGCGAGCTCGAGCTTCGCCTCCTGGATCGCGAAGAGGTTCTCGACCGGCTCCGGCACGGGCCCGTAGCGGTCCTCGAGCGCCGCGTGGAGCTCGCGCAGCTCGTCCTCGGTCTCGACGAGCGCGAGCCGGCGGTGGAGGTCGATCTTCTGCGCCTCCGCCGGGACGTAGTCCGCAGGGACGTAGGCATCGACCTGCGCCTCCACCCGGACGGGGCGGGTGACCGCCCGGCGCGCGCCGGAGAGCTCCGCCACGGCCTCCCCGAGCAGCTCGAGGTAGAGCTCGAACCCGACCGCCGCGACGTGGCCGGACTGCTCGGCGCCGAGGAGGTCGCCGGCGCCGCGGATCTCGAGGTCGCGCATGGCGATCTGGAAGCCGGCGCCGAGCTCGGTGTGGTCGGCGAGCGCGGCGAGCCGCGCGCGCGCCTCGGGCGAGAGCTCGGAGCCGTCCGGATAGAAGAGGTACGCGTGCGCCGTCACGTCGCTGCGGCCGACGCGCCCGCGGATCTGGTAGAGCTGGGCGAGCCCGAGCGCGTCGGCCCGCTCGACGACGAGCGTGTTCGCCTGCGGGATGTCGAGCCCCGACTCGATGATCGTCGTCGTCACGAGGACGTCCGCGTCACCCGCGAGGAACACGAGCATCCGCTCCTCGAGCTCCCGTTCCGGCAGCTGCCCGTGGACGACCGTCACCCGCGCGGCCGGAACGAGCTGCCGGACCTTCTCCGCCGCCTCGTCGATCGTCTCCACGCGGTTGTGGAGGACGAAGGACTGCCCGCCGCGGGCGAGCTCCCGCTCGAGCGCCACCTGCACGAGCTCCTCGTCGTACTCGCCGACGTGCGTCCGCACCGGCCGGCGGCCCTGCGGCGGCGTCTCGATCACGGAGATGTCGCGCAGCCCGGAGAGCGACATGTGCAGCGTCCGCGGGATCGGCGTCGCGGTCAGCGCGAGCACGTCGACCTCGAGGCGGAGCTGGCGGAGGAGCTCCTTCTGCGCGACGCCGAAGCGCTGCTCCTCGTCGAGGACGACGAGGCCCAGGTCCTTCGCCTTCACGTCGCGCGAGAGGACGCGGTGCGTGCCGACGAGGACGTCGACCTTTCCGGTTTCGTAGTCCGCGAGGATCCGCTTCACGTCCGAGGGCTTGCGGAAGCGCGAAACCATCTCGACCGTCACGGGCAGGTCGCGATACCGCTCGCGGAGCGTGTTCCAGTGCTGCTGCGCGAGGATCGTCGTCGGGGCGAGGACGAGCGTCTGCCGCCCGGCCTCGGCGACCGCGAAGGCGGCGCGCACCGCGACCTCCGTCTTGCCGAAGCCGACGTCGCCGCAGACGAGCCGATCCATCGGGCGCGGCGCCTCGAGGTCCTCCTTCACGGCCTCGATCGCGCGCTGCTGGTCGGGCGTCTCGACGTACGGGAAGCTCGCCTCGAGCCGCTCGAGGAGGTCGCCGTCCAGGTCGTAGGCGACGCCCGGCGCCTGCTGGCGGCGCGCGTAGAGGGCGATCAGCTCGCCGGCGAGCTCGTGCGCGCCCGCCCGGGCGCGCGACTTCATGAGCGCCCATGCCTTCCCGCCGAGCTTCGAGAGCGCGGGCGAGTCGCCGCCGACGTAGCGGGACACCTTCCCGATCTGCTCGTGCGGGACGTAGAGCCGGTCGGCGCCCTTGAACCCGAGGAAGAGGTAGTCGCGCGTGATGCCCGCGACCGTCTTCGTCTCGAAGCCGAGCAGCTGCCCGACGCCGTGGTCTTCGTGGACGACGTGGTCGCCGGTGCGCAGGTCGGCGAAGCTCTGGAGCGCGCGGCCGAGGCGCTGGTCGGTGCGCGGCGGGCGCTTGCGGAAGACCTGCGTGTCCGGGAGGAGGACGAGCCCGAGCTCGCGCGAGACGAACCCGCGGCGGGCGGGTGCGACGGCGAAGCGAAGGGCGTCCTTCCGCGGGAGATCCTCGCCCGGGGCCAGGAGCTCGGCGTCGACCTTGCGCAGGAGCCCGGCCTGGCGGAGCGCCTCGCCGCGATGGGCGAACGTGACGACGACGCGGTTCCCGCCGCGGAGGAAAGACGCGAGCTCCCGCTCGGCCTCCGCGATCCCGCGCGCCGCGACCGCCGGACGCTGCGCCTCGAACGTGTGCGGCTGCCCGGAGGGCAACTGGTCTAGCTCGATCGCGCCGCCGAGGCCCGGCGCCTCGACGAGCTCCTCGGCCCACGCCTCACGGACCTCGCCGACGCTCCAGACGAGGTCGGGGACGGGGAGCGGCCGGACGAGATCGGACGGCGCGTGGAGCGGCTCGTCGTCCTCGTCGCGCAGGTGCGGCTCGACGAGATCGAGCCGGCGCTCGGCAGCGGGGTGGATCGCCGTCTCCTCGAGGGTGCGGAGCGCGCGCTGCGTGAAGGCGGAGAACGCGCGAAGCGACTCGATCTCGTCGCCGAAGAGCTCGATCCGGACCGGCTCGCGGCCGGTCGAGGGGAAGACGTCGACGATCCCGCCGCGGACGGCCATCTGGCCGCGCTCCTCGACCCGCTCGACGCGGGCGTAACCGGCGAGCGCGAGCCGCTCGACGAGCGCCTCGATGCCCGGCTCCTCGCCGACCGCGAGCCGGATCGTCTCCGGCCGCGTCCCGGCGGGCGGCAAGCCCTCCGCGTACCCGAGCGCCGACGCGCAGACGAGACCGCCGCCCGCGAGCACCCCGAGCGCCCGTGCCCGCTCGCCGACGAGGTGGGCCGGCGGCTCGAGCCCGGACTCCCGGCGGACGCCGCGCGAGGCGAAGAGGCCGACGTTCTCCTCGCCGAGGAACCAGCCCGCCGCCTCGGCCGCGTCGCGCGCGTCGGCGTCGTCCGGGAGCAGGACGACGAGCGGCCCCTCCCGCGCGAGCCACGCGGCGGCGAGGAAGAGCGCGAGGATCGGCTCCGAGACGCGCGCGCGGCCCGGCCGCTCGACGAACGCCCGCAGGCGCTCGGTCGCCGCGAGCTCGCGCGCGAGCGCGTGGAGGACGGGCGGCTCGGAGAGCCTCGTTGCCGGCGTGCGCTGGTCCATGACGACGGGCGGAACCACGCGGTTCCGCCGGCCGGAAATGTAGCCGCGCGGCGGCTCGCCGCCGCCACGTCGCGCGGTCTTCCCGGACCCGCGCGGAGCTCGGCGCCCGCCGAGCTCCACTTGGGCACCGCCGGGCGACGGCTTAGACTCGCGCGCGATGCCCGGCGAGCTCGTCCCGATCGGCCGGCGGCCGAAGCAGGTCGCCTCCTTCGCGGGCCCCGGCGCGCCGGCGCGGTTCCAGGCGTGGCGCGAGGCGAACGCGGCCGCGCTCGCGGCAATCCCGGTCGAGGCGCTCCGCGTCGAGCACGCAGGCTTCGGCGTCGCGCGGACGATCAGGATCCGGATCGACGAGGACGCGATCCCGGACGGGCTCGAGGGCCCCGACGAGGCTGGCGCCGGCGACGGCCTGCCGCCGGCCGCGTGACGGGGGCTACGGCCGCTCGTTGAAGCGCTGCTGCGCAGCCTCGAGCCCGTCGGCGACGAGCGCCTCGACGGTGTCGGCGGCGCGGGCGACGAGGCCGTCCACGTCCTCGTGCGCGTCGAACGGATCGAGCACGAAGTCGGCCACCGGCCGCGGGTCGCCCCGCTCCGGCCGGCCGACGCCCACGCGCAGCCGCAGGAACTCCTGCGAGCCGAGCGCGTGCGCGACCGAGCGGAGTCCGTTGTGCCCGGCGAGCCCGCCGCCCGCGCGGAGCTGCAGCCGCCCCGGCTCGAGGTCGACCTCGTCGTGCACGACGAGGAGCGCCTCCGGCTCGACCTTGAAGAACCGCGCCGCCGGCTGCACCGAGCGGCCGGAGAGGTTCATGTACGTCTGGGGCTTGAGAAGCGCGACGCGGGCACCGTCGACGCGCACCTCCGAGAGGTCGCCCGAGAATTTCGAGCGCCACGAGCCGCCGCGCCGCCGCGCGAGCTCGTCCGCGACGAGGAAGCCGACGTTGTGGCGCGTCGCCGCGTACTCGCGCCCCGGGTTCCCGAGCCCGGCCACGAGCAGGTCGAGCGTCGAGGCGCGCTCGCCCCGACGGAACAACCGCACAGGCGCCTAGCCTTCGACCGTTTCCTGCTCGCCGGCGGCGTCCGCCTCCGGCTCCGCTCCATCCTCGGCCGCGCCCTCGGGAGCCTCCTCGCCCTCGGCGAGCTCGGCGCCCTCCTCTTCCTCGGCCTCGACCGGCTCCTCCTCGACGCGCGGCGCCGCGACGGAGGCGAGCACCATGTCCTCGTCGTCGAGAACGGTCACGTCCTCCGGCACGACGAGGTCGGCGACACGGAGGCTGTCCCCGATCTCCATCGCGCTGATGTCGAGCTCGAGATGGTCTGGGATGCTCATCGGGAGCGCCTCGACGTTCACCTCGCGCGTCACCTGCGTGAGCACGCCGCCGACGTTCACGCCCTCCGACTCGCCGACGAGCTCGACGCCGACCGCGGTCTGGATCGGCCGGTCGAGCCGCACCTCGTGCAGGTCGACGTGCAGGAGGCGGCTCTTGGTCGGGTGCACCTGGTAGTCCTTGAGGACGGCCGGGCGCGCCTGGCCGCCGTCGCCCTCGACGACGACGTCGAGGATCGTGTGCGTCCCGTGGTCGCCCGTGATCGCGCGGCGGAGCTCGCGCTCCCCGACGCAGAAGCTCTGCGGCTCCCTCCCCGCGCCGTAGAGCACGCCGGGGATGAGCCCCTCGGCACGCAGGCGCCGCACCTCGGCGCTCCCGCGCGCCTCGCGTGCCTGCACCTCGAGCTTGATTCGGTCGCCCGCCACCGGTCGGCCAGTCTAGCGAAGGGCTAGTAGCCGAAGAAGAGGTTCCGGAAGAAGATGCCCACCGGCAGCCAGGCCGCGAGGGCGAAGAAGATCGAGGCAAAGAACGCCGTGCCCATGGCAAAGGCGTGAGTGTTGGGGTCCATGGCTCTCCGCAGTTACCGCGTCGGGGGACGGCGCCGAGTCCCGTCCCGGTGCTCTCACTCTGACCCCGGATTCCGCGGCGCGCAACCGCTCGTGCGAGGGATAGCACCGCCTCCCGCGGGCGCCGAAGCTTCGTTCGAAGGCCGCAGCTCGAGCATGCCGGACGCCGCAGACATCAAGCGTGGGGCCGCGAAGGCTCCTTCCACCCGCCGCAAGGCCGCCCCGAAGGGCGCCGCGGTCGAGGTGACCCCGGCCGATCCCCCCGTCGTCCGGCTCGAGATCTACGCGACGCAGACCCCCGCCCCGAAGGCGAAGCGCCGGACGCGCAAGGCTCCCGCGAAGCCGACGGCCGCTCCGGCGACGACCGGGCTGCCGGACCTCGAGCGCCGCGAGGCGGAGGTCGCGGCCCGTGAGACCGAGGCCGAGCGCCGCGAGGCCGAGGTCGCCGCGCGCGAGGACGCGTTCGCCCGACAGGCCGCAGAGCACGAGGCCCGCGGGCAGGCGCTCGCCGCGGCCGCGGACGAGCTCGCGGCCCGGGAAGAGGAGCTCGCGCGCAGGATCGAGGACTTCAGCGCACGGTACGACGCGGTCACCCGCTCGGCCGAGACCTTCGCGGAGCGCGAGGCGGCGCTCGCCGCGCGCGAGCAGGCGATCGGCGCCGAGGAGGCCCGCATCGCCGCTCTGCTCGAGACCGCCGAGGCGGCCGACGCGACCGCCGGCGAGCGCGAGCGTATTCTGGCCGGACGCGAGCTCGAGCTCGCCGGCCGGGAGCGCGGCCTGGCCGAGCGCGAGCAGGCGCTCGAGGCGCGCGCGGCCGAGCTCGACCGCAAGGAGCCGGAGCTCGCCGAGCGGGAGCGCGTGATCGCTCTCCGCGAGCGCGAGCGCGCCGAGCAGGCCCTCACCCGCGCCGGCGATCACGGCGTCGCGGCCGAGCGGCTCGAGCTCCAGCGGCGCGAGAAGCGGCTCGTCCAGCTCGAGGAGTCTCTCCGCGAGAAGGCGCGGCTTCTGGACGAGCGTCAGTCCGACCTCGAGCTCGACCGCGTCCAGCACGAAACCGAGGCGGACTACCGCGAGTCGAAGCTCGAGGACCGCGAGCGCGCGCTCGAGGAGCTCGAACGCCGCCTCGGTGCGAAGGAAAGCGAGCTCACGGCGTACGTCGCGCAGGTGCAGGGCGAGCTACGCCGCCGCGAGCTCGAGGGCACGAGCGCCTAGATCTCCTGGCCGGCGAGGCGTGGCGCGGGCGCGTCAGCCTCGCGCTTTCTGACTAGAGGTTGCCCGGCTCCTCGCCGTACAGCCAGGCGTCGGGCGAGTCGTCGCGCCGCTCGTCGAAGCGCTGGCGCAGGTGGACGCCCGCGCCGATGAGCGGCGTCCCGGGGAAGGCCATGAGCACGAACACGGTCGTCCAGAGCGTCGACCCCGGCCCGGCCGCCGCAACGGCGAAGAGGATCGGCACGGCGCCCAGGGCGAGCGCGCCCCAGCGGCCGATCGCGAAGCCGACGCCGATCTGCGCCGCCCCCGCGAAGAGGAGCGTCGCGAAGGCGACGAACGCGGGCGGGGTCGCGTCGGCGAACGCGAAGCCGGCGACGAAGACTCCCATCACGAGCGCGTAGAGCGCCGGTGCCTTGCGCTGGTCGTTGAGCGTCGTCAAGCGCCTCCAAACGGTCTCCGGCGCGCCGCCCCGCCCGTGGTCCTTGACCGAATGATCGCGCCGCCGGCGCCGAGCCGCCATCCCCCGCTCGGGGGTCCCGCCCGTCGCTAGGTCGACTCGGTCACGTGCTCGGTGAGCGTGGCCAGCTCGTCGCGCGACCGGGCGATGATGCGCTCGAGCTCGAGGACGAAATCGGCGTCCACGGGGTTGTCGCTCGCGTGGAACGCCTCGAGCGCCCGCTCTCCCGTCGCGATGAGGATTCGGAGCAGCGCTATCTCTCGCTTCTCGGCGCCGGCCATGCTCGGCGTCTAGCCCACCGAGCAGCCGCCCAAACACGCGGCCGGGCTTCGGGGCCCGGGCGGCGAAGCGCTTCCCGCCGCCCGGGCCACGAAGCTCACTGCGACGGGTCCGACGCGGTCGAACCGACCTCGCCGGCGTTCTCCTTGAGGGTCGACGCGAGCTCGCTTCCGTGCTCGCGGCTTTCCTCGCGCACCGTCTCGGCGGTCGTCTGCACGACCTCGCGCCCGTGTTCCATCGCCTCGCGGCCCGTCTCTCGCGCCCGCGACTTGAGCTCGTCGGAGACCTCTCCGAGTCGCTCGTCCTCCGCGCGCGTGGAGGGGAGCGCGAGCCCGACGAGGAACCCGACGCCGGCCGCTCCGATCGCGAGGCCGAGCGGGTTCGACTGGGCGACGCCGCCGGCGCGCCGGGCGCCGTTCTTCACCTGCTCTCCTTCGGGGACGGCCCCGGTCACCTTCGAGGTCAAGTCGCTGACCTTGCCGACGACCGCGTCCTTGCGCTCGGAGACGGCATCCTTCGCGCGCTCTTTGACGTCGGCCTTGTAGCCGATCGCGTCCGCGGTCTCCCCCATGCGACCGCGCGTCTCGTCTATCTCCCGCCGGATGGCATCCGGGTCTTGGCCCATTCCACGTCCTCCTTCATCGAGTCGATTGCCTTCTCGGGCACCGGGGCGCCCGCCTCCTGCACGCGCTCGCGGCCGCGCAGCGCCAGGACCGCCGCCACCGCTCCCCAGACGGCCGTCACGATCAGCGCGGCGGCCCATTCGGGGAGGAACGTCGCGAGCACGAGGATCGCGAACGCCGTGAGCGATCCGAGCGCGAGAAGCGCCGCGATCGCACCGCCGCCGAGCATCCCGGCACCCGCCCCGGCGCGCTTGCCCTTCTCCGTCATCTCGACCTTCGCGAGCTCGAGCTCCTGGCGGACGAGCGTGGACGTCTCGCGCGCGAGCTCGCTCATGAGCTCGCCGATCGGGCGATCGCGAAGGTCCTCGCCGTTCCGCGTAGGCATCAGACGCCTCCGTACGTCGCGCGCGAGACCGGCTCCGCCGCCGTCGGAGGGACGGGAGCGTCCGTCATCCGCGCCTGCTCCGTGAGCCCGCTCCTCCGGTGCTGCGACGTCTGCGGGTAGCGCCCCGAGGAGCGCCGCTCACTCGACGCCTTCAGCAGCCGCGACGCCACGAGACCGACCGCCATGCCGCCGGCCGCGACGAGCCACGGCTGCCTGCGACCGAAGTCCTCGAGATCGGACAGCAGCGTCTGCCCGTCCGTCCGTTCGAGGTACTCGCCCGCCCGCTCGACGCGGGACGCGACGCCCTCGGCCACCCGCGCCGGCGTGTCGCTGCCCTCCTCCCGGAGCTGCTTCCCGGTTCGCCCGAGGGCTTGCCCGAACGAGCGGATCTGCTCGCCCGCCTGCGTCGAGCGCTCGTCCGCCTGCATGCGGAACGTCGACGCCGCCTTCTCGCGCGCGTCGCCGGTCGTCTCCGCGACCTGCTGCTTCGCCTGCTCCATCGTGGAGCCACCGGACGCCTGCGTTCCGCTCTCATCCCCTATCGCCATGCCGCCTCCTCTCTCTCGCGCGGGCGCCGGCGGAACGCCGCCGGACCCGCTCCGTGTTCGGGTGCCTCCCGGCGGAGGACCATCGACCACCGCGGGGAGGAAGTCCGGCGTGCCACCCGCCTGAAGCCCGCAAACCTCTCGGCGCAGACGGCCCCGGCGGCCTGTCGCTCGGCCTAGAAGAGCTGGTTCTCGCCGGCGAAGATCGCCGAGACGGACTCGCCCGAGAAGACGTTCTGGATCGTGTCCGCGAGGAGGCCGGAGACGGTGAGGATCTGGACGTTGTCCGGCGCCGAGGCCACGTCCTGCGGGACGCTGTCGGTGACGACGATCTCGGTCAGCTCGCTCGCGCCCAGGTTCGCGAGCGCGTCGGGCGGAAAGAGCCCGTGGGTCGCGCAGGCGAACACGTCGGTCGCGCCGGCCTCGAGCAGCGCCTTCGCGCCGGAGACGAGCGTCGAGCCGGTCACGATCAGGTCGTCGCTCAGGATCGCGACCTTGCCCGCCACGCGCTCGCGACCGACGACCTCGGTCACGACCGCGACGTCGTGCTCGGGCCGCGTCTTCGACATGTACGCCACGTCGGACTCGAGGAACTCGGCGAAGCGGGTCGTCATCTTGCCGCGGCCCGGGTCCGGGGCGACGGCGACGACGCGATCCCCGTGCAGGCCCTTGTCGCGGTAGTACTGCGCGAAGAGCGGGAGCGCCGTCATGTGGTCGACCGGAATCCGGAAGAAGCCCTGGATCTGGCCCGCGTGGAGGTCCATCGTGAGGACGCGGTCGGCGCCGGCCGCCTCGAGGAACCCGGCGATGAGGCGCGCCGTGATCGGCTCACGCGGCGCGGACTTCTTGTCCTGGCGCGAGTACGGGTACCACGGCATGACGGCCGTGATCCGGTTCGCGGAGGCGAGCCGCGCGGCGTCGATCATGACGAGCAGCTCGACGAGCGCGTCGTTCACGCCCGCGCCCGCGCACGACTGGACGAGGAAGACGTCCGCGCCGCGGATCGACTCCATGTAGCGGCAGTAGACCTCGCCGTTCGAGAAGGTCTTCAGCTTGACCTCGCCGAGCTCGATCCCGAGCTTCTCCCCGATCGCGCCCGCGAGATCGAGGTTCGAGCGGCCCGAGAAGAGCATGAGCTTTCCCTCGGGGCCGTGGGAGATCCAGTGGTCGCGCTTCGCGCTCGACTCGACGCTCTCGAGGCCCGGAAGGGTGGCCAGCTCACTCATGTCGCTCGTCTCCGTAGCGCTCCTTGACGACCTGTCGAGCCCGGGCGATCGCGAGGGCTCCTGGTGGGACGTCGTCCGTGATTGTGGAGCCGGCCCCGATCCATGCATTGTCACCGATCTCGACGGGAGCAACGAAGACATTGTCGCTCCCGGTGTGGACGTTACTCCCGATTCGCGTCCGCTGCTTGCCCGACCCCAGCTCGGGCCGGTAGTTCGCGGTGATCGCGCCTGCGCCGATGTTCGTGTCCTCGCCGATCTCGGCGTCCCCGATGTACGAGAGGTGCGGCACCTTCGAGCGTTCCCCGATCTCGGCGTTCTTCACCTCCACGAACGTGCCGACCTTCGCGTCGGCGGCGAGCCGCGCGCCAGGGCGGAGGTACGCGAACGGGCCGACGGTGGCGCGCGGGCCGATCTCCGCGTCGCGCGCGACGACGTGCGGGCCGAGCTCCGCCTCGGCGCGGACGACCGTGCGGCCCTGGAGGACGGTGAACGGCCCGATCACGACGTCCGGCTCGATCTCGACCCCGCCGTCGATCCACGTCGTCGCGGGGTCGGTGATCGTCACGCCGGCGAGCATGTGCGCACGGAGGATGCGCTCGCGGAGGGCGGCGGCCGCCTCCGCGAGCTCGACGCGCGTGTTGACGCCCTGCGCCGCGTCGGCGTCCGTCGTCCGCACGCTCGCGACCGGGCGGCCCGCGTCGGCGACGAGGCGCACGGCGTCGGTCAGGTAGAGCTCGCCCTGCGCGTTGTCCGGCTCCAGCCGCGCGAGCGCGTCGCGCAGGTCCCCGGCCGCGAACGCGTACACCGAGGCGTTCAGCTCCCGGATCGTCCGCTCCTCGTCGGTCGCGTCACCCTCCTCGACGATCCGCCGCACGCGGCCCTCCGCGTCGCGGACGACGCGTCCGTACGGGAGCGGCTTCTCCGTCTGGATCGAGAGGAGC
>Ga0299913_10005201_pt1 | contig 11072 bp, 9 predicted proteins | sample RVTome_9_FD_201360 | JGI IMG/M metagenome (GOLD analysis project Ga0299913, IMG submission 201360) | Soil microbial communities from uranium-contaminated site in the Upper Colorado River Basin, Wyoming, United States - RVT155D38 (version 2) ... | reverse complement strand
CTCGAGACGCTGATCGACGAGCTTGCGGCCGACCTCGACATCGATCCGATCGAGCTTCGCCGGCGGAACATCGTCGCGGAGGGTTCCGCGATGGTCGATGGCGACGCATGGCCCGTCCACGGCGCCCTGGAGGTCCTCGATGCCCTCGAGGCGAGCCCGATCTGGCGCGACCGCGGGAACGGCTCCGATGGCGAGGGCGTCGGCGTCGCCCTCGGCTACTGGCCGGGTGCCACGAATGCCGCCGCGGCGGCGTGCCGGGTCTCGCCCGACGGCAGCGTGCAGATTCTCACGGGCGTGGCCGACATGTCCGGCGTCGCCGGCGGGTTCCAGGCGATCGTCGCCGAGACCCTTGGGGTGGACCCCGACGTCGTCCAGATGGTCACGCTCGACTCCAACGCGGCCCCGGCCTCGCCCGGGAGCGGCGGCAGCACCATCACGTACTCCGCCGGGCGCGCGATCCGCAACGCCGCGGAGGGCGCCGCGCAGCGCCTGCTTGAGGCGGCCGCGCTGCAGCTGGAGATCGCGGTCGATGATCTGGAGCTCGTCGACGGGACGGTCCGCCCGCGAGGCACGCCGGGCAGGTCCATCCCGATCGCGAAGCTCGTGCGCGGCAACGCCCGGGCGGGGCGGCCACCGATCGAGGCGCATGGCCACGCGGAGGACCCGGGGCTGGCGCCGTCCGTGGCAGGCCACGTCGTCCGGGTCCGCGTCGACCGCGATACGGGCGACGTCCGCGTGCTCGCGGACCACACGGTCCAGGACGTCGGGCGGGTCCTCAATCCGGCGCTTGTCACCGGGCAGCAGCACGGCGCAGCGGCGCAGGCGGTCGGGTGGGCGGTGCTCGAGGAGCTCGTCCACGGCGAGGACGGCGAGCTCCGCAGTGGCACGTTCCTCGACTACGCGCTGCCCCAGGTCGATGACGTCGGCGAGCTCCTGACGACGAACGTCGAGGTGCCGGCGCCGGAAGGGCCGCTGGGCGCGAAGGGCATCGGCGAGGCGCCCGTCATCCCGGGCGCGGCGGCCGTGGTCAACGCGGTCGCCGCGGCGACCGGTCTGCGCCTGCGTGACCTGCCGATGTCGCGCCAGCGCGTGTGGCGGGCGTTGCACGATGGCTGAGGCTCCGCGCCCGCGCGACCCGCGGCCCGGCCTGTCCGCCCTGCCGGGCGGGGAGCTCATCGCCTGGCTCGAAGCACGCGGAGAGCCGGCCTACCGTGCCCGCCAGCTCGAGCGGGCACTCTGGGGTGGCGTGGCGACCCGCGCCGCCGATCTGACGACCCTGCCGCGCCCGCTGGCCTCGACCATTGACGAACGGTTCCGCTGGTCGACGGTCGTGGACGAGGCCATCGTTGCATCCGACGGCGGGCGGACCGAGAAGGTCCTCCACCGGCTCTCCGACGGCGTGACGGTCGAGTCGGTGCTCATGCATTACCCGGCCCGCGCGGGACGGAAGGCTCGACACACGCTGTGCATCTCGAGCCAGGCCGGCTGCGCCGTCGGCTGCCCGTTCTGCGCGACCGGCGAGCTCGGCTTCGAACGGGATCTCGAGGCCGCGGAGATCCTCGACCAGGTCCGGAGCGCGACCGCCCGGCTCGCCGGCAACGAGCCGGACGGGGGTGGGGAATGGGGCGCCCGGCTCACGAACGTCGTGTTCATGGGCATGGGCGAGCCCCTGCTCAACCTCGACCGCGTCCTCGAGGCCGTCGCCGCGCTCAACGACCCGGCCAAGCTCGGCCTCGGGGCACGGCACATCACGGTCTCGACCTCGGGCGTCGTCCCGGGGATCCGGCGGCTGACCGCCCTCGGGCCGCAGTTCACGCTCGCGATCTCGCTCCACGCGGCGCGGAACGCGCTCCGGGACGTGCTCGTCCCGCTGAACCGGCGCTGGCCGGTCGAGGAGGTCGTGGCCGCGGCCCGCGACCACGCGCGCACGACGGGCCGGCGGATCAGCTACGAGATGACGATGATCGGCGGCGTGAACGACACCGACGAGGACGCAGACGCCGTCGCGAACCTCCTGCGCGGCGACCTCGCGCACGTCAACCTGATCCCGATGAACCCGGTGGCGCACACGCCCTGGCAACAGAGCCCGATGCGCGTGATCGAGCGGTTCGCGGCCCGGATCGAGGCGGCGGGCATCCCGGTCACGATCCGGCGCAACCGCGGCGTCGAGATCGGGGCGGCCTGCGGGCAGCTGGCCGCCGAGCGGGCAGGATCACCCCCGATTCCCGCGGTCGCGCTCAGGCGGCAGCGACTCGAGGCCGCAAGTGCCCGGGCGCTTCGGGGCGAGCGCAGCGACGAGCCGGCCCCGGCCGCGGTCGTCGAGTGAGGCGGCCCTGCGCATGAGTCGATCCCGAGCATGAGACGCACGCCGCCGTCCCGCGACGTTCCGTCGACCGCCCGTGCCCGGGTCGCCGTGAGCATCCTCGACGCCGACCTCGGCAACCTCGCCCATGCCGTGCGGCGCGCCGAGCGGGAAGGCGCCGACCGGATCCACCTCGACGTCATGGACGGCCACTTCGTGCCGAATCTCACCTTTGGGGCCAAGACGATCGCGGCCCTCCGGAAGCGGACGCGCCTGCCGTTCGATGCGCACCTGATGATCAGCAACCCCGGCCGGCACATGGCCGACTTCCTCGACGCCGGCTGCGACTCCGTCACGATCCACGTCGAGATCGAGGAGGACATCGAGCCGACGCTCCGCCAGATCCGGGCCGCAGGTCGAGCTGCGGGGCTGTGCGTCAAGCCGAGGACGCCGCTCACCGCGCTGGACCCGTACCGCCAGCTGCTCGACATCGTCATGGTCATGACCGTCGAACCCGGATTCGGGGGTCAGGCGTTCCTGGCCGACGTGGCCAGGGCGAAGCTCCTCCAGGCGCGCGAATACCTCTCGCACAAGCTCCACGGGGGCGAGATTCACGTGGACGGCGGGGTCAACCGCGAGACGGCGGAGCTGGTCGGGGGCCTCGGGGTGGACATCCTCGTCGTCGGCTCGGCGCTCTGGCAGAAGGACCGCGACATGGCCCGCGAGATCCGGCTCATCCGCGCGCTCGCCGACGAGGGCTACCAGTTCGGGCGCAACCAGGGCACGCCACCGATCCCGCGCGACAAGATGGTCACCTTCGCCACCCTCCGACGGCCGCAGGCCCGCAAGCTCCGCGAGGAGGTCGAGGCGGCAGGGATCCCGGTGCTGCTGTTCCGGTCGCGCGAGGACCCGGCCGAAATGGACGACGAGATCCGGCGCTGGGACCTCCTGATCCCGGCATCCGCCGAGGCTGCAGCGAAGGAACGCTTCGGCAGGCGGCGCGCGGCGCTGGCACGAGCCCGGGCGCCGAAGGCGCTGCCCTCGACCGCCGCTCGCGCATGACTCGCGCCTGACGTGCGGGCTCTGCTCCAGCGCGTCAGTCGCGCCGTCGTCCGGGTCCACGACGAGACGGTCGCGGAAATCGGGCCGGGCCTGCTGATCCTCCTGGGCGTCGGCCATGCCGACGTCGAGCCGGTTGCGGACGCGCTCGCGCGGCGCGTGACCGAGCTGCGGATCTTCGAGGACGACGACGGCCGGACGAACCGCTCGATCCTGGATGTCGGCGGATCCGCGCTCGTCGTCAGCCAGTTCACGCTCTACGCGGACACGTCGCGTGGCCGCCGCCCGGGCTTCACTGACGCCGCCGACCCCGCAACGGCGGATCGCCTCTATCTGCGATTCGCCTCGGCCCTGCGCGAATCGGCCATGCGGGATGTGCAGACCGGCCGGTTCGGGGCCGAAATGGAGGTCGAGCTCGTCAACGACGGCCCATTCACGATCTGGCTCGACACCGACCGCTGAGGTCGCGGCACAGGACGAGGCGTAGGATCGTCATCACAACGCCAATGGCCAGCACCCTTCGCCGCGTCGGTTCCCTGGCCCTGGCGTCCGCCCTTGCGCTCGCCGCCTGCGAGACGACTGCACCAACCCCAGCCCCGACGAGCCGGCCGTCCGCATCGACCTCCGCCGAGCCGAGCACCCCGCCGTCGCCGAGCGCCACGCCGTCGCCGAGCCTCAGGCCGACGACCCGCCCAACCACCGGCGAGGCCGTCGGCACCGGCATTCGCCTCATCGGTGGACCGCTCAACGCGCGAGTCGGCCCGAGTGGGGTGTGGACCGGATCCGAGGTCATCGTCTGGGGCGGCTACCACAGCTCCGGAGGCATCGTGGATCCAGTCACTGGCTATCCACGTTCCGGCGCCGCGTTGTCGCCGTACTCAGGTCAGTGGCGCCCGATCGCGAATGCCCCGATCCAGGGTCGGTACCGCCACCTGGCGGCATGGACCGGCCGGGAGATGCTCGTCTGGGGCGGGATCACCGAAGGTTGGCGACAGGGCCAAGCGCCGGACGGCGCCGCCTACAACCCAAGGACCGATCGCTGGCGGCCGATCGCGGGGTCGCCGCTTCCATGGGGGCAGGGTCCGGCGGCTGTCATGGCGGGGGACGAATGGATCGTGGCTGCGACACGGAACAGCGGCGAGGTACAGGTCGCCGCGTACCACCCGCGCGCCGATTCGTGGCGCAGCCTGCCGTCCATCCCGCACCTGCAGAGCCGCGAGAACCGGCTCGTCCGGACGGATTCCGCGCTCATCCTGATGAACAGCGCGGAGGGCATGTTCGTGCTCGAGGACGGCGCCGATGTATGGGTCAAGAGCAGCTCCAAGCCGATCGGCGAGGAAGTCGTCTGGACGGGCGAGGAGCTGATCGGGCTGCCCGGATCATGGGTCGACCACCACCTGGTCCGTTACGACGCGGCGGCGGATGCGTGGCTGGAGATCCCGAGCCCCTACCTGGACGGAGGCCGGCTGATCTGGATCGGGACGCGCGGGCTGGTCCTCGGGGAGTTCGGGGCGCCGAGCTACGTCTTCAACGACATGTCAGGCACGTGGCGCGAGCTCCGCTGGCCGGATCGCAACAATCTCGAGGATCACGTCGCGGTCTGGACGGGCGACAGCCTCGTCGAGTGGGGTGGCTGGACCGGTGGCGACGGCGCGCAGCCCACCGACGGCGGCTGGGTGATCTGGCTCGAGGAATAGGCGCGCACGGTCAGCCCGGCGCGAGCTCCGGGTAGGCGGGGCGCTGGAGCGGCCCGAAGGTGTCGAAGGGCCAGTAGCGCAGCAGGGCCCGCCCGAGCACCGTCGAGATGTCGATCGGGCCGAACTCGCGGGAGTCCGCGGAGGCGGCACGATGGTCGCCCATGACGAACAGGGCGCCGTCCGGGACGAGCCAGCTGGTCTCGCCGCCGAACGAGGGCTCGGTCGGCTCGGGCTCGCCGCGCCGCACGAACAGGTACGGCTCGTCGAGCTCGACGCCGTTGACGAGGACGAGGCCGTCCTCGAGCTCGACGCGGTCACCCGGGAGGCCGATGACGCGCTTGATGAACGGTGCGCTCTGGGCGGATCGCATCGCCTCTGGCGGCTGGAAGACGATGATGTCGCCCCGCTCGTATGGCGCCCACCGTGGCGTGATCTTGTCGACGAGGACGTACTGGTCCTGCAGCAGCGTGGTCTCCATCGAGCGCTGCTCCACCCGGAATGGCTGCGCCACGAAGGTATGGACCAGGAAGAAGATCAGGACCGTCAGGACGAGGGTCTCGACGACCTCGAAGACCCCGCGACGGACGAGGGCGCGCTTCGACGGCGATTCCGTGATGGCTGTCTCCCCCGAGCCGGCAATCATGCCGGGCGGCGACTCAGCGGGCGGACTTGGTCGCGGTGCGCCGGCAGCGCGTGCAGACCAGGGGGCGCGTCGTCGTGCCGTCCTTGGTCATGACGAACGGCTGGAGGTTCGGCTGGTAGCGGCGATGCGCGCGCACCCGGTTCGAGCCGGACGACTGCGGGTTGAAGCCGCCCATCGACACCTTGCCGCAGATCGCGCAGGAACGAGCCATGCAATGAACCTCGGGATGACGTCAGACCATGCGCTCACGGCGGTCGGGCCTGAGCGGACAGGTACTATACCACCCACCCCGGACGCCCCCGGGAGCTTGGTTCGGGGCTCACGAGGAGGGGACGAGTGCCGGACGGTTCGATCGGCGGTCGGGCGCTCGTCACGCGCCGCGCCGTGATCGACATCGTGCGCGGCGTGACGCTCGGGTCGTACGGTGTCGCCGGCTTTGCCGGTACCTGGCCCGATCGGCTGCTGGGCTGGATCGAGCAACGCCCGGGCGGCCTGCGCGTCTCTGTCGCGGGCGGGGCGCTCGCGATCCGGTTGCACCTCCGGGTTGCCCACGGCCTGCCGATCGCGGAGGTGGCTCGACAGGTGGACCACGCAGTGCGGCACGCAATCCGGACGGCGCTCGGCCGCGAGGTCGACCGCCTGACGATCCGCGTGGCACACCTCGAGCTCCACCCGGGCGGCGAGCCACCGGCGCCGCCGAAGCCGCCGGGGCTCGGGCCGTCGGACCTCGCCGACAGCGGGACCGACGTCGCGTGAGATCGCCGCACCCCCAGGGTCGCGGCTGATGGCCCGCCGGGCCTGCGACGGCGAGGGCCTCCTCGGCGCGTTTCGTGCCGCGGCCGCAGGCCTCGAGGCCGCGGTCGACGAGGTCAACGCGCTCAACGTCTTCCCCGTCCCGGACGGCGACACCGGCTCGAACATGATGGCCACCGTCCGGGCGGCGCTGGCCGAGGCGGAGGCACTCGGCCCGACGGCGTCCGCCGAGCGCGTGGCCTCGGCGGCCGCGTTCGGGGCGCTCATGGGCGCGCGCGGCAACTCCGGCGTCATCACGAGCCAGATCCTGCGCGGCCTCGCCGAGGGGCTCGCGGGCAAGAACCGATTCAACGCGCTCGACCTCGCGAATGCCCTCGACCAGGGCACGAAGGCCGCCTACGGCGCTGTGGCCAAGCCGGTCGAGGGCACCATCCTCACGGTCATTCGCGAGGCATCGGCGGCTGCGGTGACGAGCGCGGAGAGCGGGCACAACCTCGACGCGGTCATGGGCGCCACGACCGAGGCGGCCCAGAAGGCGGTCGCCAGGACCCCGACGCTGCTCGCGATCCTCAAGGAGGCGAACGTCGTCGACTCCGGAGGGCAGGGCCTCTTCCGGCTGTTCGAGGGCGCGCTCGGCTTCCTGACCGGCGACGTCAAGGTCGCTGCCCGGCTTCCCGGGGCTGCCGCCGTCGCAGCCGCCGCCGGCGCGAGCCCGGCCCACGCCGGCGCGGCGCCAGGCGCGGGCATGCGCGACGAGGGCTTCGGCTTCGAGACGATGTTCATGGCGGTGGCCGACGAGGGCCGGCCGCTCGACGTCGACGGCATCCGCGGCCACTACGAATCGATCGGCGAGTCGGTGCTCGTGGCGGGTGACGCCCGGGCGATCAAGGTCCACATCCACAACGAGCGGCCGGACCAGGTGCTGGCCTACGCCCTCGGGCTCGGAACGCTCTCGAAGATCACGATCGAGAACCTGGACCAGCAGACCGAGGACGTGCGCGAGACGCGCGCCGCGGCGTTCGCGGGCGACGCAGCCCCCGCGACGGCGGCCCCGGCGACGGCGGCCCCTGCGGACGCCGGCGGCGATGGCTCGACCAACGGCGCCTTCCCGAGCGCGGACGCACCGGCCCTCGCGGTCGTGGCCGTCGCGGCGGGCGAGGGCCTGGCCGCGATCTTCCGCGACTTCGGCGTCCAGAAGGTCGTCTACGGTGGCCAGACCGCGAACCCGAGCACGGGCGAGCTCCTCGAGGCGGTCAAGGCCGTCGACGCCCGCGAGATCCTGCTCCTCCCGAACAACCCGAACGTCGTTCTCGCCGCGCGGCAGGTGACCTCGATGTGCGACCGGCCCGTCGCCGTCGTGGCGACCCGGAACGCAGCGGAGGGCTTCGCGGCGCTCCTCGCATTGGACCCCGACAAGAACGCGGCCGACAACGCGACCGCGATGACCACCGCCGGGCGCGGCATCCAGTCGTTGTCGGTGACCGAGGCGGTGCGCGACGCGACCGTCAGCGGGCGCAAGGTGAAGCTCGGCCAGACGATCGCGCTCGACCCGGACGACGGGCTCGTGGCCGTCCACGACGATCCGTCCAGCGCTGTTCTCGCCGCCGTGAAGGCGCTCACGCCCGGCTTCGAGCTGATCACGGTCTACTACGGCGAGAGCGGCGACCTGGCAGGCACGGAGGCGCTAGCCCGCCGGATCCACGAGCTGGGCACCGGCGCGGAGATCGAGGTGCTGCACGGCGGCCAGCCGCATTACCGCTACCTGATCTCGGCCGAGTAGGCGGGGTGGGGGAGCGGCGCTCGGGCACCTCGGGGGTCGGGCGGGCTGGCGGCGCGCGATCGACGAAGGCCGGGGGGAAGGCCGCGGCGCCGCCGCCGAGCGGCGCTGAGCTGCTCGATTTCCCGATCGCACGGTCCGGGCTGCCCGGCGGCACGACGCTCGGACGGGTCGGGCGGCGGCTCGGCGTGACGACCGTGCGTTCGCTGCTGTTCCACTTGCCGCGCCGGTACGACGACCTGCGCGAGATGCGCAAGCTCGGCGATCTCACCTGGGTCGAGGACGGCGAGGTCGTCTCGGCGCGCGTGCGCGTGGCCGACATCCGCGTCGAGGCATCGTTCCGGCGGCGGGTCCAGCGAACGATTGCGGTCCTCGAGGACGAGACCGGGACGATCGAGGCGACCTGGTTCGGGCGGCGCTACATCGAGCGCCGGCTCCACGTCGACCAGCGCGTCATCGTCTCCGGCAAGCTCAAGCACTTCGGCCGGAAGCGGACGCTCGACAACCCGGACTTCCAGCCCGAGGGCAACGACGACGAGCTGCTGCACGTCGGCCGGATCGTGCCCGTGTACCGGCTGACGGCCGGGATCACGGCCCAGACGCTCCGTCGCGCCGTCCGAGAGGCGCTCGATCGCGCCGGTCGTGAGTACCCGGAGTACCTGCCGGGCGCCCTGCGCGAGGGGCAGACGCTCGCCGCGATCGGCGAGGCGCTCGAGCAGGCGCACTTTCCGGTGTCGTTCGACGGCCGCGACACGGCCCTGCGCCGGGTCGCGTTCGACGAGCTGCTCGCGTTGCAGCTCGGGATGGTCGGGCGGCGGCGGCAGCGGGGGCGCGATTCGGCTCGGCCGGTCGAGGTCGGCGAGCCCACGGATCGCGACCTGCGCGCTGCGCTCGAGGCGTCGCTCGGCCGAAAGCTCGACCGGGTCGTCCGCCTGACCGACGACCAGGACGCGGCGATCCGGGATCTCCGCGCCGACCTCGGGCGGGCGACGCCGATGCTCCGGCTGCTCCAGGGCGATGTCGGCTCGGGCAAGACCGCGGTCGCGGCGTACGCCCTTGCCGCGGCGGCGCGGGCCGGCCTCCAGGGCGCGCTGCTCGCCCCGACGGACCTTCTGGCGCGGCAGCACCATCGGACGCTCACGGCGCTCCTCGAGGACGCGGCGATCCCGGTCGAGCTCCTGACCGGCTCGCTGACGGCCGCGAGCACGCGCCACACGCTCGAGCTCGTCGCCTCGGGCATGGCCCCGGTCGTCGTCGGCACGCACGCGCTGATCCAGGAGCGTGTCTCGTTCGCGGGCCTGGGCGTCGTCGTCATCGACGAGCAGCACCGATTCGGTGTCGAGCAACGGGGCCAGCTCGAGGCCAAGGCCGGCGGCGATCGCGCGCCGCACGTCCTCCTGATGACCGCCACGCCGATCCCGCGGACGCTCGGCCAGGTGCTGTACGCGGACCTCGACGTCTCGAACCTCCGCACGCCGCCGGAGGGCCGCCTCCCGATCCGCACCGGCATCCGGCGCCCGGACGAGCTCGACGGCACGTGGCAGAAGGTTCGCGGGGAGGCCGCGGCCGGCCATCGGACGTTCGTCGTCGTGCCGCTGATCGACGAGGAGGACGCGGCCGACGGGGATGGCGAGCGCTCGACCAGGGGAGGGTTCTGGGACTCGTCGGCGCCCGCCGCCGAGGCGGAGGCGGTCCGCCTGCGCGAGCTGCTCGCGCCATTGCGCGTCGGCCTCGTGCACGGCCGCATGAAGGCCGCCGACCGAGATGCCGAGATGGCCCGCTTCCGCGACGGCGACCTGGACGTGCTCGTCGGGACGACGGTCGTCGAGGTCGGCGTCGACGTGCCCGAGGCGACGATGATGGTCGTCCAGGGCGCCGATCGGTTCGGGCTCGCGCAGCTGCACCAGCTGCGCGGCCGGGTCGGGCGCGGCGAGGCCGCGTCGTTCTGCGTGCTCGTCTCCGACTCGACGGACGAGACTGCGCAGGCCCGGCTCAAGGCGGCCGCCGAGATCCGCGACGGGTTCGAGCTCGCCGAGCGCGACTGGGAGCTGCGGCGGGAGGGCGACGTGCTCGGCCTCGTCCAGAGTGGCCTGCCCCGCCTCCGCGTCGCCTCGCTCCAGCGCGACGACCATCGCGAGCTCGCCGTCCGAGCGCGCGAGGCCGCCGAGGCGATGCTCGACGAGTCCGGCGAGCTCCGGCCCGGGCTGGAGGCACTCGACCGCGAGATGGCCGGCGGCTGGCTGGCGCGCGTCGCCCGGGCCGAGCCGGCCGGGGCGGCCTGAAGGCCGATGGCGCCAAGATCGCGGGCGCGCACAGCCGGCGCGAGCGCCGGCACGAGCGCTGGCACGAGCGCCGGCCGGGTCATCGCCGGCTCCGCCCGAGGCGTCCGCCTCATCGGGCCGGGTGAGGGGACGCGCCCACTCGGCGACCGGGTCAAGCAGACGCTGTTCGCGATCCTCGAGCCGACGATCCGCGGCCGGCCGTTCCTCGACCTCTATGCCGGGAGCGGGTCCGCCGGCATCGAGGCGCTGTCCCGGGGCGCTTCGGGAGCCGTCTTCGTGGAGTCCGATCGGAAGGCCGTCCGGGCGATCCAGCGGAACCTGGAGGCGACCGGGCTGGCCGGTCCGTCCGCGGTCGTCTCGGACCGGAGCGTCGAGGGCTGGTTCGCGAAGGAGGGTGGCGGCGCCGGGCCCTTCGCGGCGGTGGTCGTCGACCCACCCTACGACGCGCCCCAGGAGCTCAACCGGACGTTGGCGGGTATTGCAGAGGCCGGGCGCGGGGTCGTCCTCGCCGACGACGGCGTCGTCGTTGCGAAGCACTTCTGGAAGGCACCGCCCGAAG
>Ga0299913_10005200_pt1 | contig 11072 bp, 9 predicted proteins | sample RVTome_9_FD_201360 | JGI IMG/M metagenome (GOLD analysis project Ga0299913, IMG submission 201360) | Soil microbial communities from uranium-contaminated site in the Upper Colorado River Basin, Wyoming, United States - RVT155D38 (version 2) ... | reverse complement strand
CCTTTGGCCACACCCATATTCACTGGCATCGCGAGGTTGGAGGGATCCATTTCGTGAACACTGGTAGCGTGGGGCGGCCCAAGGACGGTGACTGGCGGGCGGGCTACATTCTGCTGGATATCGAGCCTGGCGCGGTGAGCGTGGAGTACGTGAGGGTAGAGTATGATTTAGAGCGCACCATAAACGGAATACGGAACAGTGAGCTGCCCCACGACTTTGCCGAATACCTTGCCACGGGCGGGCGGCCTGCCGGTGCCACCCTGGAGTCGCGCTAGGCGGCTCGAGGCTAACTGACTTCACCGGTTCCCACCCACGGTGTCATGTCCACTGCGTCCACTGCTGCGCCCCTGATCACACCGCTCCGCCTCACCGCGCGTCTGTCGTTCCTCGACCGCTTTCTTCCCTTGTGGATCATCCTTGCGATGGGCCTGGGTCTCGGCCTGGGACGCATTTGGCCGGACCTCGGCGCCGCGCTCAACAGGGTTCAGGTGGTGGGCGTGTCGGTGCCGATCGCGATCGGACTCTTCTGGATGATGTACCCGGTGCTGGCTAAGGTCCGGTACGAGACCGTCGGCCGGCACGCCCGAGACACTCGCCTCCTGGGCACCTCACTGGTACTCAACTGGGTCATCGGTCCAATCCTCATGTTCGTATTGGCGTGGACCTTCCTGGCCGACATGCCGGCGTACCGCAACGGCCTTATCCTGATAGGCCTCGCTCGGTGCATCGCGATGGTGCTCATATGGAACTCACTTGCCCGCGGCTCGAATGATCTCGCCGCGGTGCTCGTCGCGCTCAACTCCGTCTTCCAGATCCTGACCTACTCGGTGCTTGGCTGGTTCTTCCTGACGGTTCTGCCCGACTGGTTCGGCTTTCCCGGCGCGGCACTGGACGTTTCGATGTGGGAGATCGCCAGGAGCGTGCTACTGTTTCTCGGGCTCCCGCTGCTGGCTGGTTACCTGACCCGCCGGGTACTTGTAGCGCGGCGCGGCGCGGCGTGGTATGACGGAGTCTTCATGCCGAGATTCGGACCAACGGCGCTCATGGGCCTTCTCTATACCATCGTGCTGATGTTCGCGATGCAGGGCGACCGCATTCTCGAGCTTCCGATGGACGTGCTTCGCATCGCGATCCCGCTGGTCGTTTACTTCCTCGTGATGTTCGGGCTCGGGCTCCTGATCTCGAAGCGGCTCGGCTTCAATTACGACGCCAGCGCATCGCTGGCCTTCACTGCCGCGGGCAACAACTTCGAGCTCGCGATCGCCGTCGCCATCGGGACCTTCGGTCTCGCCTCAGGCGAGGCGCTTGCAGCAGTGGTGGGGCCGCTCATCGAGGTGCCGGCCCTCATCGCGCTCGTGTACGTGGCCCTGTGGGCACGGAAGTTCTTTCCCGGCAGCGAGGCCGCCCCGGCGACTTAGGCCATGGCCCATGGCTCCCGGCCTCTTTACATTCGACATCATGACGACAAGCGCGAAAGCCAAGATCAGCCCCGCGGCCCAGGAGTCCGGCACACCCACGATCTGGCTGAACGGGGAGTGGTGTGATCAGAGCACGGCGATGATCTCCGTGTACGATCACGGCCTCTTGTATGGCGATGGCGTCTTCGAAGGTGTTCGAGTCTACGGGGGAAAGGTCTTTCGTCTCGAAGAGCACCTCGACCGGCTCTACGACTCGGCCAAGGCCATCTGGTTGACAATTCCGATGGACAAGCGAGACCTGGCCTCCATTACGCGAGAAGCCGTGAGCCGGTCGGGAATCGCCGAAGCGTATATCCGCCATGTAGTCACTCGCGGTGTGGGGGATCTGGGCCTCGATCCGCGCAAGTGCCCCAAGGCATCGGTGATCATCATCGTGGACACCATCAAGCTCTGGCCCGAGCAAGTGTACGAGACAGGTCTCAACGTGATCACGGCGGGAACTCCAATACCACAGCGTGAGTCGCTCTCCCCCCGGGTTAAGTCGCTCAACTATCTAGCCCACATCATGGCCAAGGTAGAGGGCATACATGCCGGTGCCGACGAGGTCCTCATGCTGGATAGCTCGGGCGCCGTCGCTGAAGGGTCGGGGCAGAATGTATTCGTGGTGAAGAAGGGGCGGCTCAGCACTCCGCCGCCGCACGCGGGCATCCTGAAAGGCGTCACTCGTGACGTGGTCATCGAGCTGGCTACGGGGGCCGGCTACCAGGTCGAGGAAACGATGCTCAACCGTTACGATCTCTACACGGCAGATGAGGCTTTCTTCACGGGAACCGCGAGTGAGATCGTCGGCATCCGCCAGCTGGATGGCCGCGTCATCGGCACCGGAAAGGCCGGCCAGGTCACTCGAGACCTTCGTGCGCGCTTCCACTCACTCGTGCGGAGCTGATCTACCGAAACGGAGACGCCGGGATGTCATGGAGAGTTCTCGAACACGCCGAGCGGCGCTGGAATGTTTCGATGGCCGCCGAGCGGCGACCGAACTCGCCCCACTGGAACCTCGTATTTTCCTTCCGCCCTTCAGACCCGGGACAGCGATCTGTCTGGGGAACCTACCCGCTTTCATCCTCATCGAAGGCGGCGCTGTTCGCCCAGGCGGAACGCGTTTCGAATGATGATCTATTGACGCTGTTGGCGCAGTTGCTGGGCTGACTGGCATGGGCTTTGCCCGTCTGTACTGCCGTTATTCTCCCTGATTTTCAGCTCGCGCAAGGACAGCGATGTCAACGCCAGACCCGTTTCCGGAGCGGCTTCGCTTCGCCGAGTTCACTCTCGACCGGCTTCCCAATGGGCGGTGCCGGGCTCGGGTCGGTCTGACGTGGAGAGACTCGGAGCAGTTCACGGGAGAAGGTGAGGGCCTGGCCTCACAAGCCGGCGAGCTTCGCTGCTCGGCGCAGGCATGCGTGATCGCGCTGGGGCAGGCAGTTCAGGGCGGATTGAGCTTCGAGCTGCTCGGTGTGAAGGCGGTTCGAGCCTTTGATGCTACGGTGGTGATAGTGTCGCTCGCGGTGCACGGGGAGGGGAGCGGGCACCGTGTGGTCGGATCCTATCTGACTGAAGCAGACACGCCCCGGGGAGCTGCGCTGGCAGTCCTCAACGCCACCAACCGAATTCTAGGGAATCGCCTGTACATGCGGTAAACAGGGGCCTGTCCGGCTCTTGCCTCAGTTCGCCTCTGGTCCCGCGGTTTGCAGGGCAGATGGTGGCTGGTTCCTCCTCTGCCACCCGAAACCTTTCCGAAAGTGCGACACGCAGGTATCGCGCTGTGGGAGCTATCTATGCTCGGATCTCGAGTCCGTCTAGCGCTGGTCCTGGCACTCCTCGTTGCCTGTGGCGGTCGCAGCTCGACGCCACCGATCTCGCCGGCCTCCCCCCTGACGTCGAACTCCGTAGCAGCGCCGCGTGCATTCTCAGACACAGCATACGATCCCGAGCTCCCCGAAGCACCCGCCATCGATCCGCGGCTGCTGGCAGCCGACACCGCCGCCGAGCTGCAGGTAGCGGCGGACTCCCTCGCCGACGAAGAGGTGCTCGAGGAGCTGGCGGAAGCGCATCCCAAATCGGATGAAACCGAAGAGGCGTCGGGCGACGACAATGCGGAGCGGATTCCGGGCGGAGCCGAGGCCTTGGCGGACGCGGTCACCTGGGACATCGATGTCGAGACGTTCAATAGCCACGCCCGTGTTCAGTACTACCTCGACTTCTTTCAGGGGCGGGGGCGGGAACGGATGTCAATCTGGCTGAACCGCATGCCGCGCTACGAGACAATGATTCGGGAGCGCCTTCAGCGGGACAGCCTACCCGGCGACCTGGTATACCTGGCGCTGATCGAAAGTGGGTTCTCGAACACCGCCACCAGCCGGGCCAAGGCCGTTGGGATGTGGCAGTTCATGAAAGCGACCGGCAAAGGCTATGGCCTGCGGGTGGACTCCTGGGTGGACGAGCGGCGTGACCCGTATCGTGCCACCGATGCCGCCGTAAAGCATCTGCGGGACCTCAACCGCCGATTCAATTCTCTCTATCTCGCCGCTGCAGCGTACAACGCGGGATCGGGCAAGGTGTCCCGCGGCCTGGGAAGGCTCCCGGATGAGGAGAGCGATGCGATATACTCAGACGCCGCGTTCTTTCGCCTCTACGACACCAAGTTGCTCAAGCGAGAGACGAAGGATTACGTGCCCAAGCTGATCGCCGCGGCGTTGATCGCCAAACAGCCGGAGCGCTACGGTTTCAAAGTGGTGAAGGCGGAGCCGATCGTCTACGATTCGATCATCGTGCCGGACATGACAGGTCTCGACGTCCTTGCGCGCCTGGCCGACACCACCGTTGCCGCCATCCGTGAGTTGAACCCCCAGTACCTCCGGCTCGCGACGCCTCCGGGAAGGGCGTCGCTGGTTCGTCTCCCGGCGGGTCACGGCCCGACGACTGTCACTGCCTATGCCAAGCTTCCGCCGCGTCAGAGAGTGACGTTCGTGGAGCATTTCGTGGTACGGGGCGAGACGCTGAGTGGGATTGCGTTGAGATACCGGGTGAGTCAATCGCTGTTGATGGCGTCAAACCCGAAGGTGAAAAGCCGGAGTCTCAGGATCGGCCAGCGCATCGTGGTGCCAACAGGCGGCGCGCCCTCGACGAAGGTCGCTCGCCGGATGGCGGAGCCGGTGGTTGCTGCGGGCACGACGAGCCGGGCGTTCCATCGGGTGCGGCGCGGCGAGACGATCTCCGAGCTCGCCGACGAGTACGGTGTCACCGAGCGTGAACTCCTGGCCTGGAATGGGCTCGACCGCCGCGGTCGTATACAGGCCGGACAGCGAATCCGCGTCTCGGCCCCGAAGGCTCGGACGGTACCTCGCGTGCAGCAGGGCAGGCCAGCGGCGGCTAAGACCCATATCGTGCGGCGGGGTGAAACGCTGGGAGGCCTGGCGAGACGGTACGGCGTCTCGATCCAGGCTCTCCGGGAGGCGAATGGAATAGCGGAGCAGGAGACCCTGAGGGCGGGTATCGCCCTCAGGATCCCGGGCTAGCGCACTGAAGGTGGTGTTGCGGAGACCGGGCGGAAGCCTCGCAACACCGCGGCGGAATAGCCGTTCGCGGGGTTACCGCCCTTGGCCAGGATCTTGTTTACGTTTGCGGGCCCGCGGTTGTACGCGAGCAGCGCCAGGTGCACGTCGTAGTTGAACTTCGCCAGCAGGTCGTTCAGGAAACGAAACCCGATCCGCAGGTTCGTATCCCGGTCGTACAGATCGCGCTGGGTGATGCCTGGCTGATAAAAGCGCGCTGTGGCCACCTGAAGCTGCGTGTACCCATAGGCGGCCATGTTGCTCTGCGCCTTCGCCTTGAATCCGCTCTCGATCTTCACCAGCTGATAACCCAACGAAGGATCGATCCCCTCGCTGAGGGCAATGTCGTATATGGCTGCCGAGAGATCCGCCGGGATCTGGTAGCGGGTCGAATTCTCAATGATGGCATTGGCACGCTCGAGCTGAAGCTTGAGGACTACGGCTTCACCCCGCGAGGCCTCGAGCTGCTCGCTGAGGCTTCCCATCTGCCGCGCGACAACCCCGACGTCCGGCATGGAGATGGAGACGTTGTCGGTGGCCCGAACGAGCTTGGTCCAGCCACCGAGCGCACCGATACCCACTGCGGTTGCCAGAAGCACGCCTCCCCGCAGCAGGAGTCGCTCCGCAGTCATCGGCTTGGGGTCATCGTAGTAATTGGGTCTCGACACGCGCAGGCCCCTTTCGTTTGTGAGAAGGCCGTCCGAACTATGACTCGGATCGGCGCCAATCTCCCCGGGTCCCCCCGGTCTTGCTCACCAACCGCACTTCTTCAATAGTCATCCCTCGATCGATCGCCTTGACCATGTCGTACACCGTGAGACACGCCACCGCTACCGCGGTGAGCGCTTCCATTTCCACTCCGGTCCGAGCCGTCACCTTCGTTACCGCCGTGACTCTGACGCCGGGCAGCTCGGGCTCGAGCCGCGCTTCCACCTCGGCGATATCCAGACCCAAGGGGTGACAGAGTGGAATCAGGTCCCCGGTGCGCTTGGCGCCCATCATTCCCGCCACCTCCGCCACTGCGAGAACGTCTCCCTTGGCCACCGCCTGAGCGGCTACCACGTCGAACGCCTCGCGTGACATCCTCACTACTCCCTCAGCCGTGGCGGTCCGCTCTGTCTCGGGCTTGCCGCCGACATCCACCATCCGGGCCCGGCCCCGCTCGTCGAGGTGCGTGAGCTTCACAGGACCTCCGCCAGCTCCTCGCCCAGCACCGCGAGAAGGATCTGCGGATTCACGTTTCCCCAGGCGGCCTCGCGCGCATCGGCGACACGGTCCATCGCCTTGAGGAGCGGATCCGGCTGCCGGTGACGCATGAGGGCTTCTGGAACCTTCCGGCGCACCGGCTGTCCCAACGTTCCCCTGGCTGCTTCTCCCAGCGTCTCGGCCAGGGCATCGAGCATGGCGGTGAACTCACCGCGAGCCGCCCAAGGGGTCTGTTTCAGGGCCCGCTCGAGCGATGGACCCGGTCCGGCCAGCACTGCCTCCAACCACTGGTGCGCTGCCAGGTGTGCCTTGCCGGCTTCGTCACCAGCCCGGAGGGCAAGCCCAATGGAGCCGTCGGCCAGGGCAATACGCTGGTCAAGCTCCCGGTCCGATAACGCCGGCCGCACGTGCGCCTTCAGGAAACCGCCCACATCCGCGTCAGTCAACCGACCCAGCCGAATCGGAACCGCCCTCGATCGCATGGTCGGGAGCAGCCGGCGCGGCTCTACCGTCGTCAGCACGAACAGGCTGCCGGCCGGAGGCTCCTCCAGCAGCTTCAGCAGGGCATTCGCCGCTTCCTGGCTCGCCTCCTGGGCGACGAGCCGGTCAGCTTCGGCCAGGATGAAGATCCGGGCGCCGCCTTCTGCGGCGGTCAACGCCGCCTCTCGTTGAAGCAGCCGCACACTCGCCAGGCTATGACTTGCCATTCCGTCCGCCGCCGGGTACAACGGTTCAGCCCGACGTTCACTCAGGACCGCAGCGATCGACTGCGCTGCCTCCTCGACCTGCTTATCCGTATCGGAGGCCTTGGGCCTCGGAATCGGCACAAACCAGTGCACATCGGGGTGCGAGAGACCGGCTACCAGGCGGCATGGGCGGCACGCCCCACACGGCTCCGGGCCTTCCTGCTCGCAGAGCGCCAGCTGTGCCAGCCAGAGTGCCAAACGTTGCTTCCCGACGCCGGCAGGACCAGTCAGCAGCAGCACCTGTGGCAGCTTGCCAAGTCTGACTGCCTGTGACAGCCGTTCTCGCGCTGTCAGGTGTCCAACTAGCGGGTGCGGGAGCATGGGAGGCAAGCTACGTACCCAAGGCAAAAGTGGAAAGTGCCAACATTGTAACGTTTTTATAAACAAAGACTTAGCTCGTCGAACGCTGCAATAATCGAAACTGTGCTGTCAACAAACCGAGCATCAATTTCTGACAACAATTTAGCCAGGCGCTTGACTCAGTAAGCTTGTCATCTGGCCGAATTCGACACGCATCCAACGGCTGTTGCTAGGCTTAGCACTGCGGATCCGACGAGGGCAATATTGGGTAACTTCGGAGTGGCTGCTGTGGCATGGCTCACCCGCTACTGCAAGTTATGGCAGCCGGGGGTCGGGAGCTAGAAGGAGCTAGGAGCTGGGAGCTGGGAGCCAATAGCCAAGCCAATTGCAAACAATGAGGTGAGCTCATGATGTGTGCATTGCTCGTACTGTGCTTGCTGGCTGCTGGATGTGGTCCGGGCTCAGGTGAAAGACACGGCCAGACAAAACGAGAGCGAGACAGCGTCCTTGGGGCATCCCAACTGCCCGGCGCGGCTGGTGTGAGACGTGCGATCGAGGCCGCCGATTCCGCTGCTGCCCGCAACGCGAGACTCGACTCTGTGGGTCGCTGAATCCACGTTGCCTAACCGCTGACGCGCCGCTAGTTTTTGCCCTGCCGACAGGACTCCACTGTCGACGATCCCGAGTAGCTCAGTTGGTAGAGCAGGTGACTGTTAATCACCGGGTCGGGGGTTCGAGTCCCTCCTCGGGAGTTCCTAAAAGTTCGTAAGGGGTAGTGACCAATCGGGCCGCTCTACAGAGCGGCCCTTTTTGTTCACTTGTTTGGCCCTGACTCCCTTGGAGGCTAGCTCCGGGACTACGGCGTGTACGCGTAGAACTTGGATGGGCCGGGTGGCTCGAGCCATTCGACACCGGCGACGAAGAAGAGCCTGCTGCCCGCCACTGAGGCTGCCCCATCGGAATGTTTGTTGGGCAGGGGCGCCTTCATTGTCCAGGTATTTGTCACCGGATCATAGACCTGGAGCAGATCGGACGGGTTTTCGAACGACACTCCGGCCGCGAGGAAGAGCTTTCCATCGAGCGAGGCCGCCGCCGCCCCTGAAACCTTTTGCTGCACGTTGCGCCTGGTCGTCCAACTGTTCGTGGCGGGGTTGTAGACGTCGAGCTGGGCGTTGAGATCTTCGAATTCTGAGTTCGTGGGAGTTTCCTGCACCAGCTTGAAGCCACTGGCAAGGTAGAACCTTCCATTGACCACCGTACCCGCGCCTCTGTGGTGATCTACGGGCGGCGCGGCTCGCGTGACCCACGTGTCGGTCCCCGGATTATACCTGAAGAACACATTCCCCATGCTGTTCGCGGAGTAGCAGCCGGTATAGACATAGAGGCGTCCGCCAATAACTCCCTGATCGCCGCCGCAACTCACCCGTGGCATGTCGGCCTTGCGCGACCACCTGTTCGTTCCGGGGTCGTACACAAACAGAGTTCTGGTCCTGTTTCCGGCGCCGTTACTCCCACCGGTCACATAGAGTTTGCCGTTGATCATCGAGGCCCCATTGGGGTCTACTCGCGCACCAGGAAGTGAGGCCACCTGGGACCACGTGTTGGTCGCGACATTGTAGGCATCGACTCTCGCAAGTGCGACGCCGTCTCTGCGTTGGCCACCGACGACATAAACGATGCCGTTGATCGTCCCGGCTGCCATAGACTTCCGCCAAGGTGTCAGGGAGCGCCTCGTCGCCCAGCTATTGGTGGCCGCCTCGGTAGCGGTTCCTGCAACGTCGGATGTTATGGTTTCAGGTTCGGTGGGGCTGCCGGCAGGAGCGCGATCGCACGCTGTCACTACCAGGCAAAGGCCAAAAAAAATCGCCGCGTCCCGTCGGCTATTGCCGAAGAAGCAGCGAAGGGCATGAGCGGACATGCTAGCCTCCAGGTGGGCTTCCACTCTGCAGATCCCACACTCGCACCGCCGTGACATGGCTCACCAGCGTTGAACGTCGACCACCTCGCACGGAATTTTCAGCTGGCTCATTGCGTGGCGCTAGTCAGCTCAAGCCCATCTGGTCCAATGATCGGTGTCCTGGAGGTGTTGCGTTTCAAGCTGTTGGAGGGGTGGTAGCGGTGTCGGATGCACTGTTGAGGTGACAGTAAGGCTGCGCTCCGCTCCCTATGTCATTCTCAATGAGTACTCCTATTACCTGCGGCAGGGCTGCTCAGGATGACTCTCCGCCTTGCGGTTGAGCTCCGATAGTGCCGCGCTTATATCTGGACGCGAAAAATATCCCGGGTCGTACTTCCAGATCAGGAGGGCGCAGATATAGGGTTCGGATAGGAGGGCGTTACCCCAGGACCGGAGCTCACTGGCGCTCATAGCATATTTGCCTGCCCTCCGGCCGGGTATACCGCTCGAGGAGCTGCCGCCGTTGAGCACGTTCATGCCGGCGACCAGCGCGAGACCCGCTTCCCTGGCGTCGCGGACGTTGTTGGCAATGAACTCGTCAATCGAGCCGAAGCGCACGTGGTACTGGGCCCAGGCTGCATCCAGATACTTGAACTCATATCCTTTGAGGTAAGCCGGCCACCCGCGGATGAGAGTCGCCATCGCCGGCCAGATCTCCTTGCTGTACCGGGCCATCTCCTCGACTTCGGCTGGGGAGACGCGCTTGCCATTCCAGTTTGATGCGTCGTTCGGTTCATCCATGAGGAAATGACCGACGATCGTCCCGTCGGCTATATAGGACGTCAGGTCCAAGGGGCGGAAGCGGTCGACCAGCTGCTTCCATTTCGTCATGTTGAATCCGTTACCATCAGCAAAGTGGTGCTCGGGGCCAGTGAAGTTGAGCACGACCCTCGTGTTGGTGCGCCTGGCGACTTCCAGGTCAGCGAGGAGGGAGTCCCACGGCGGCCGATATGCGCCGATGAAGTCCGGACCGTACTTAGCCGAGGGCAGAGCAAACGGCCCGAAAGGAATCCCCAGGTGATTTACAGTGACCGGCGGCTCCGGGGGAGTTGAATCCGCCGGAGGGCTCAGTGTGTCGCCCACGGGAGGCGGGGCTGAATCTATCGGCAGAGTGTCCGGTGGCACGCCTGGGGGCAGGGTGGAATCGCCCCCGGCAGACGGGGGTATGGTGGAATCGGTCTCCGTGCTGTCGGGCAGTCCTGTATTGGAGAGCGAAGCCCCTTCTGAGCCGCAGGCAGTTAGAAGTATGACGAATAGGAAGAGGAGAGGACCTGATCGCCTAGGGTGAAGCGCGCATCGTTCCATGAAAGGCCTGACACTGAGTACGAGAGCATCCGTGGGCCAAGCCGAGCGTCAGGCCCGAGAGCACCATCACTGATGCAAAGTCTTGCAGAATTTTACACTTGTCAATGAGCGTCGGTACCACTACAAACCAACTGCGAGATCACCGCTGGCTGGCCGACCCCACAGAAACTCTACGCAACCAACAGGTTACACTCCTCTGAGCCGACTTCTACGCTCTAACCGCCCACCGCACGTGTCTACTGCGGAACGATCTTCAACGCGCGGCCATCCAGGGTCAGGATGTAGAGCTCGCCAGCGGTGTCCTCCCCGAAGCTGGTAATCATGCCTCCCGGGTAAAGCGATTGCCGATCGGTATTCTCCACTGGTTCGCCACCTTCCAGGCGGAAGCTTCGCACCCAGCCCTGGCAAAAGTCGGCGTACAGGTAGTGCCCCTGAAGCGTGGGGATCCGGCTGCCGCGGTACACGTAGCCGCCTGTGACAGAGCACCCGCTGTCATGGTCGTAGCTTAGGACTGGGAGTGTTAGGCCGC
>Ga0299913_10005199_pt1 | contig 11074 bp, 9 predicted proteins | sample RVTome_9_FD_201360 | JGI IMG/M metagenome (GOLD analysis project Ga0299913, IMG submission 201360) | Soil microbial communities from uranium-contaminated site in the Upper Colorado River Basin, Wyoming, United States - RVT155D38 (version 2) ... | reverse complement strand
TCGACATGATCGTGACCTGCAGGATGTGGTTCTCGAACTGCTGGTAGACGACGTAGAAGATCACGGTCGCGATGCCGGCCGGCGTCGAGTGGAGGAACGCCAGCGCGATGGTGGGGATGGCGCCCAACGTGGCGCCGATGAGGGGAATGAGATCGGCGAACGCCACGAACAGGGCGATCACCTCGGCGTACGGCACGCCCCATGCCTTCAGCCAGATGAAGGTGGCCGCACCGGCGATGAGGCTGATGAGCAGGTTGCCGAACATGTAGCCCGACACCGCCTTGGCCGCATCGGCGCTCACCAGCCTGACCCGCTCCCGATGGGTCGGACCGATGAGCGACAGGATGCCCTGGGTCAGCTCCGGCCCCCGCAGCAGCATGAGGAACGTGAGCACCAGGATCGTGACCAGGGCGAGGATGGTGTTGAACACGCTGCGCAGGACGTCGAGGGCGGGGGCGCCGGCGCCGGTGAGCGTCTCCTGGATCCGATCCTGGTTCTCCTCGACCGTCTCCTGGAGGTCGTAGCGCTCGATCAGCTCACCGATGGTGCCGCGGCCCTCCTGGGCGTCTTCGATGTACTCGGGCAGGTCCTCCACGAACTCCGACACCTGGTCGATGACCGGGCGGATGAACGAATAGAGCATCCCGGCGAGGAGCGCGAAGCCGGCGAGGAAGACGATCGTGGCGGCCAGCCCCCGCCGCATCCTGGCCCGGTACTGGAGCCAGTCGACCGCCGGTGTGAGCACGACCGTGAAGAACACCGCGACCGTCAGCCACGCGAGGACCCTCGACAGCTCGCGCAAGAGGGCGAGTCCGAGGAGGGTGGCGATGACCAGCCCGATGGTCGCCATGATCGTCCGGACCGGGACAGGGTTCGGGCGGGGAGCCTGCGCTGGCACCATTCGGAGCGAGGCTAGTCAGGGGGCGCGGACACGGGCTGGACGCTCCCGCCGTCAACAGATGTTGCTTGCCCGCTCTTGGCGGCCTCCGGCCGCCGGGCCGCTCGGGCCACGGCTGCGCCTCTGGGCACTATCCTGCGACCCGACATGGGCCAGCCGATCACCGTCAGAGAGAAGCCGACCTCGAGTCCCGGGGTGGTGCGCTTCGAGGCCAACCGCAGCTTCACCGGCATGGGCCACGAGCGCTACCGGGAGCGGGCCGACGCCGACGGCACCCGCCCGCCCGACGAGCTGGCGCGGCGCCTATTCGACACCGGCCAGGTCGCCGGCGTGCACATCTACAGCGACGTGATCACCGTTGACCTGGCCAAGGGCGCCACCAGCGACGGGCTGCTCCAGATCATCGAGGACCTGTTCATCTACTACCGCGAAGGTGTGACTCCCGCGACTCCGTGATCTGAGCGGGCATCATGAGCGGTGTGCCGAGCGCCGCCTGGGACGCCATCCTCGAGCGTCTCGACGACGCCGCCACCCTGGCCCGCACCGATGCAGGCATCGTCGCCATGCTCCGCCTGCCGGAGCGGGTGCTCGAGGTGTCGATCCCGGTGAAGATGGACGACGGCCGCCTGGAGGTGTTCACCGGCTGGCGCATCCACCACGACACGACCCGCGGCCCGGGTAAGGGCGGCATCCGCTTCCATCCCGACGTCGACGCCGACGAGGTGAAGGCGCTGGCTGCGTCGATGACGTTCAAGACGGCGGTGCTCGACCTGCCGTTCGGCGGGGCCAAGGGCGGCGTCCGGTGCAACCCGTCGGTGCTGTCGTTGGGCGAGCTCGAGCGGCTGACCCGGCGCTACACCTTCGAGATCCTGCCCCTCCTCGGCCCGGACAAGGACGTCCCCGCCCCCGACGTGAACACCGACGGCCGCGTCATGGCGTGGCTGATGGACACCGTCTCGATGGCGAGCGGTGCGGCCATGCCCTCGTCGGTGACGGGCAAGCCGATCGCCCTGGGCGGCACCAGGGCCCACTCCGGCGCCACGTCTTCGGGCGTGACCGTGTGCGCGAGGGCCGCCTTCGCCGAGCGGGACATGCCGTTCACCGGCTCCCGCGCCGTGGTGCAGGGGTTCGGGAAGGTCGGGGGACCACTGGCCTTCCTGCTGTCGTCGGCGGGGATGCGGGTGGTGGCGGTCAGCGACGCGGGCGGGGCGGTGCTGAACGAGGGCGGCCTCGACGTCTTCCATCTGTCTGACCACGTGGAGCGCACGGGTTCGGTGGAGGGCTTCACCGGTGGCGATCCGATTGGCGGCGACGAGCTGTGGGATGTCGAGTGCGAGCTCCTCGTGCCCGCCGCGCTGGGCGACGTGATCGACGAGAAGGTGGCGGGGCGGCTGAAGGCGAAGGTGGTGATCGAGGCGGCCAACGGCCCGACGACCCGCGCCGCGGAGCCGGTGCTCGACCGGCGCGACATCGTGGTGGTGCCCGACATCCTGGCCAACGCCGGCGGCGTGACCGCCAGCTACTTCGAGTGGGCCCAGAGCCGCCAGGGCTACGCCTGGGACGAGGAGCTCGTCGCCACTCGGCTCCGGGCCAGGATGGAGGACGCGTTCACCATGGTGTGGGCCAGGGCGGAGACCCTGAACGTCTCCCTCCGGCGAGCGGCGTTCGTGGTCGCCCTGGAGCGGGTCAGCGAGGCCATCGAGGCCCGCGGCCTCTTTCCGTAGCTGGGACGGAACTGGCGGTCCCGACCGCCAGTCGCATCCCCGCTATGCGGGGTCTTCACCGGAAGCCGTGCTCGATGGCGGGCACGGTGCGCTCGAAGCCCTCGGCCGCCGCCAGCCGCGGGTCGCCCAGCCGGAGCCGACGGGCGACCAGCAGCCCGGGGAACGAGCGCGACCGGGTGCGCAGGAGCTCGACCGAGTCGTTGTAGAAGGCGCGGCTGGCGGCGATGCGGGTCTCGGTGTCGGCCAGCCCGCGTTGGAGGCGGAGGAACGACTCGTCGGCCGTGAGCTGCGGGTGCTGCTCGGCGAGGGCCAGGAGCTCACGCAGCTGCGCGGTCTGGCCGGCCGCGTCTGCGGCCGCCACCAGGACGCCACGTTCGTGCCCGGCGTGGGCGGCGACCGCGGTGGCAAGGGCCGGGATCAGGTCGTGCCGTCGCTGGAGCTGGACGTCGACGAGACTCTTGGCCTGCTCCGCACCTTGGGCGACCAGGCGGAGCCGGTTGTAGGTGGTGAACGCCCACGCGGCGACGAACACGACCAGCGCCACGCCGAGTCCGATCAGACGGCCGGCCACCAGCGCCGCGGCGCCGGCGGCCAGGACGAGCACGACGACCGCGACCGCCAGCCACGTCGTGTGCGACTCCTCGCTACGGGTCGACACGAGCACGTCGTCGCGCAGCACGGGCACGCACGTCGTCTCGTCGAGGTGGGCATCGCCGACGACGAACAGCCGGTCGCCGATGGCGACGCCCCGCTCGGTCTCGCGGTAGCGGCCGGTCGAGCTGTCGAACATCTTGGCCAGGAAGCCGCGGTCGTCGTCGCCGTCTCGCCGGAAGGTGTCGCCGTGGAGGTGGCGGGCGATCACATTCGCCCCCTGGAGCCGGACCGGCACCGACCCGGTGTCGTCGACGACGTCGAACGTCGCCAGCGAGTCGCCCCGCCGGTCGATCTCGTGCCACTGCTGGTACGTCTCGGTCCGGCTCTGGCTGCGGCCCTGCGCGTCGGTGGTGGTGACGGTGCGGGTGTGGGTGCGCTCCTCCTCGAGCACGTACTCCCACCACACGGTTGGCGTCTTGCTGCGATGGGCGGTGAGCGGACCGGCGGCCCACGCCCGCCCCTTCACCTCGTTGCGGCCCGCGAACACGGCTGCGGCCGGCGTGGTGGGCCGGTCTGCGTAGGCCCGCCGGCGCCGGTCGAGCAGCCACGCCGCGATGGCGGCGATCACACCGGCGAGCGCGACCCAACCCACCGCGACATCATGCGTCGCGTGACTGCGATCGACACCGGCACCGACCACCTGCTCGCGCGCGTCGAGGACGGCGTGGGCGTGCTGACCATGAACCGACCCGAGCGGCGCAACGCGCTGTCGAACGAGATGCTCGAGGCGATGGCGCGCGTGCTGGCCGACCTCGAGGTCGACGACGACGTCGGATGCGTCGTCCTCACCGGCGCGGGCGGCGCCTTCTGCGCGGGCGGCGACGTCAAGGGAATGGCCGGCGAGGGCGGGCCCAGCGCCGAGGCAGCGCCGCCGTACGACGCCCGCGTGCACCGCCAGCGGCTCAGCCAACGGGCGACCAGCGGCCGCTTGTGGGAGATGCCGAAGCCGACCATCGCCGCCATCCCCGGCGCGGCGGCCGGCGCCGGGCTCTCCCTGGCGCTGGCGTGCGACCTGCGCTACGCGGCCGACACCGCGGTCTTCACCACCGCCTTCGCGCGCGTCGCCTTCGCCGGCGACTACGGCGGGACCTGGTTCCTGACCCGACTGGTGGGAACGGCCAAGGCGCGGGAGCTCTACTACTTCAGCGAGCGCTTGAGCGCGGCCGACGCCGAGGGGCTCGGGCTGGTCAACCGCCTCTTCCCGGCCGCCCGGCTCGAGGACGAGGTGGCGGCGCTGGCCCGCCGGCTGGCGGCCGGCCCCCGGGTGGCCTACCGCTACATGAAGGAGAACCTCAACCGGGCCGTGCACGGCGAGCTGGGGGAGTGCCTCGACATGGAGGCCGCCCACCACATCCACACCGGCCGGACCGACGACCACCGGGAGGCCGCCCGGGCCTTCGTCGAGAAGCGGGAGCCGACCTTCCGGGGCCGCTGATCTGCCGTCGCTCGTCCGAGCTATGCGGTCGACTCCGCCCGGTGGACGATCCGGCGTCCGCTGACGTGGGTCGTCGGGATGCGGACGAAGTGCCCCTTCTCGCCCTCGGCCCACGGCCGCAGCGGGAGCCGCCGTGCCCGCTCCAGCTCGTCGGCGGCCTCGATCTCCTCGGCCCGCCCGGTGACGATCACGCTCCACCCGGTGTGGGCGAGACCGTCGGCGCCGTCGATCTCGAAGGCGACGTAGCCGTTCCGCACGGCGGCGGAGAGCTTGCTCCCCGGTGCCGTGCGGAACACGATCGACTCGCCGTCGAGGACGTAGTTGACCGGCAGGACCGTGGGCCGGACCCCGTCCGGCACCACGGCAACCCGCCCCAGCCTCTCGCCGGCCAGAAGCGCCATGCACTCCCGCCGGTCGATGATGTCCAGTCCCGTGTGCTCGTCGATCAGGCGCATGGGTCAATGGCACCGGTTGGCGCGGTGAACGGCAAGGGTCCAAGGTCCCGAAACAGATGACCTCCGACCGGTGGGCGGCGGGCAACTCGCCCCGTACGGTCAGGGCATGACGAAGATCGTGGTCGGCGTCGACGGGTCGGAGGGCGGCATCAGGGCGCTGCGGTGGGCGGCCGCCGAGGCTCGTCTCCGGGGAACGGACCTGCTGGTCGTCCATGCCTGGCACTACCCGCCGGTGGGCATGGAGATGGCGCCGGTCGTCGCGCTGGAGCGGGTCGAGGATGACGCCCGCGCCGTGCTCCGCGACGTGGTCAAGGAGGAGGCGGGCACCCTGGGCGGCCTGCTGGTCGAGGAGCGGCTGGTTCACGGCGACGCCGGAACCGCCCTCGTTGCCGCCAGCCGGGACGCCGATCTGGTCGTCGTCGGGTCGCGCGGGAGGGGTGGCTTCACCGGGCTCTTGCTCGGGTCGGTCAGCCAGCACGTCGCCCACCGTGCGACGTGTCCCGTCGTCATCGTCCGACAGGAGGCCTGACATGTACGGCACCATCCTCGTTCCCCTCGACGGATCCCGGTTCGCGGAGATCGCCCTCGGGCCGGCTGCGGAGCTGGCCGCGGCGGAGGGTGCCACCGTGACGTTGGTGGCCGTCTCCGACCTCGATGGCACGACCGCCTACCTGCGTGAGGTGGCGGCCCGCTTGCCGGTGGCGACGGCCGTGCTCGCCGTCGACGACGCCGAGACCACCCCCGGGTCGGTGATCGCCGGCCTGGCGGCCGACCGGCCCGATGCGTTGGTGTGCATGGCGACCCACGGCCGCACGGGCGTGCGGCGAGCCGTCCTGGGCAGCGTCACCGAGACGGTGCTCCGCTCGTGCGAGGGGCCCGTGCTCCTCACCGGGCCGTACGTTGAGGCCGATCGGCCGATCGTGGGCGGCAAGCTGCTGGTGTGCCTCGACGGCTCGGATCGGGCCGAGGCGATCCTTCCGCAGGCCACCTCCTGGGCCAAGGCGTTCGACATGCACGTCTGGCTGGCCGCGGTGGTCAGCCACGCCCCCAGCGTGGCCCGCCGCCAGGTCGACTTCGACGTCCTCGAGTCGAACTACCTGGCCCGGCTGGCCCACGACCTCGATCGGGAGCTTCCGTCGCCGGTCAACTGGGACACGCTCCACGGCACCCATCCGGCGGTGGCGCTGGCCGATGTCGCCACCCGCCTGCCGGCCGCGGTGATCGCCGTGACCACCCACGGCCGCACCGGGCTGAGCCGGGTTGCCCTCGGTAGCGTGGCCATGGAGCTGGCCCACAGCAGCCCCTGTCCTGTCCTGGTGCAGCGGTCCGTCTGAGGCTCGGGCTGATCCGACCTGATACAAGACGGCGGTGAGGTCAGGGCTCACCGAGGCCGAGGTTCGCGAACGGGTGGCGGCGGGGCGGACCAACCGCGCCCCCGAGTCGACCAGCCGCAGCCTGGTGGAGATCGTCCGGGCCAACGTCTTCACCCGCTTCAACGCCATCCTCGGGACGCTCCTGGCGGTCATCCTGGTGGTGGGCCCGATCAACGATGCGCTGTTCGGCCTGGTGTTGGTCTCCAACACCGCCATCGGCATCATCCAGGAGGTCCGGGCTAAGCGGACGCTCGACCGGCTGGCGGTGCTCAACGCCCCCAGGGCGACGGTGATCCGCGACGCCGAGCAACGGGACGTCGCGGTCGAGGAGCTGGTGGCCGACGATGTCGTCGTGCTGGCGCCCGGCGACCAGGTGGTGGTCGACGGTGACGTCCTCGACGCCACCGGCCTGGAGGTGGACGAGTCGCTCCTGACCGGCGAGTCCGACCCCGTGGTGAAGCAGCCCGGCGACCCGGTCATGTCGGGCAGCTTCGTCGTGGCCGGCAGCGGGTCGGCCCGGGCCACCAACGTCGGCGCCGATGCCTACGCCCGCCGGCTGGCCGAGGAGGCGAGGCGGTTCTCGCTGGTGCGCTCCGAGCTGCGGGCCGGCATCGACCACATCCTCCGCCTCGTCACCTACGTCATCGTCCCGGTGGCGGCGCTGCTGGTCGGCAGCCAGCTGGCGGTCCACGACGACAACCTGGCCGAGGCGTTCAGGGGGTCGGTCGCCGGGGTCGGCAGCATGATCCCGGAAGGCCTCGTGCTCCTGACGAGCGTGGCGTTCGCGGTGGGCTCCATCCGGCTGGGCCGGCGCAACGTCCTGGTGCAGGAGCTGGCCGCGCTGGAGGGTCTGGCCAGGGTCGACATCCTGTGCATCGACAAGACCGGCACCCTCACCGAGGCCGAGCTCGAGGTCGGCGACGTCGAGGTGCTGGGCGAAGGCGAGGTGCTGGGCGAGGTCGAGCCGGGACCGATCCCGGCCGCGCTGGCGGCCATGGCGTCGGCCTCGGGGGCGAACGCGACCCTTCGGGCCCTGTCGACGGCCTACCCCGACGGGCCGGACTGGCCGGTGAAGGATGCCGTCGCCTTCTCGTCGGCCCGCAAGTGGAGCGCGTCGGACTTCGGGCCGCACGGCGCCTGGGTGCTCGGCGCCCCCGACGTCCTCCTGTCCGACGTGCCCGAGAGCGCGACGCGGGTGCACGTGGACGAGATCGCCGCCTCCGGCCGCCGGGTGCTGCTCCTCGCCCGGTCCCCGGCCGGTCTCGACGGCGAGCGGCTGGCGCCCGGGCTGCAACCCGCCGCCCTGGTGGTGCTCGACGAGCGCATCCGCCCCGACGCGGCCGAGACGCTGGCGTACTTCGGCGACCAGGGCGTGTCGGTCAAGGTCATCTCCGGCGACCACCCACAGACCGCGGCGGCGGTGGCCGCCCGGGTCGGCCTGCCGGGCGCGAGTGAGCCCGTCGACGCCCGCACGTTGCCCGAGGAGCCGGCTGCGCTGGCCGAGGTGGTGGAAGCCCACGCCGTGTTCGGGCGGGTGACCCCCCACCAGAAGCGGGCGATGGTCGGCGCCCTCCAGGCCCGGGGCCATGTGGTGGCCATGACCGGCGACGGCGTGAACGACGTCCTGGCACTCAAGGACGCCGACCTCGGCGTGGCCATGGGCTCAGGGAGCGCCGCCAGCCGCGCGGTGGCGCGGATCGTGCTGCTCGACAACGCCTTCGCCCAGCTGCCCTCGGTGGTGGCCGAGGGGCGCCGCGTCATCGCCAACGTCGAACGGGTGGCCAACCTGTTCGTGACCAAGACGGTCTATGCCGTGCTCCTCGCGCTGGCGGTCGGCGTCGCCCAGCTGCCCTTCCCGTTCTTCCCCCGCCACCTGACGATCGTGAGCAGCCTCACCATCGGCATCCCCGCCTTCTTCCTCGCGCTGGCGCCGAACGCGGCCAGAGCCCAGCCCGGGTTCGTCCAGCGCGTGTTGCGCTTCGCCGGCCCGGCCGGGTTCGTGGCCGCGGCAGCCACGTTCGCGGCGTACGCGCTCGGCCGCGAAGAGCCCGACGTGTCGGTCGACGAGTCCCGCACGCTCGCCACCTTGGTGCTCTTCGGCGTCGGGCTCTGGGTGCTCGACATCCTGGCCCGCCCCCTCACGCCGCCACGGGCCGCGCTCGTCTACTCGATGGCGGGCGCGTTCGTCGTGGCGCTGGCGTTGCCCTGGACGCGCGACTTCTTCGCCCTCGAGGTGCCACCGGCGATCGTGCTGTTCAGTGGCATCGGCATGGTGGCCGTCGCCGTGCTGGCGTTGGAGAGCGGTCTGAAGGCGGCGGGCTGGGTGGCGCTCAGACGGTCGTCACGCGCACGTCGATGAGGCCGGCGTAGCGGTCGAGGGCGCGGATCACACCCGCCACCCGTACCGCGATGACATCGCCCAGCCTCCGATCGGCGTCCTCCGGCACGGTCACGTCGACGGCCAGCCGGCGCGGCTCACGGCGCACGACGGCCTCGACCCCGTCGACTGGAAGTCCGGCCTCGACCACGATGCGGCGGGCCTCTGCCGTCGCCTGCCGGCTGTGGCGCGGCAGCGGGCGCCGCGCTGCCCGCTCGCATGCCTCGACGACGTCGACGCCGTCGGCGATCTCGGTCGTCCAATGGGCGAACGGGTTCAGCGCCGAGGTGCCCCCGACCACGAGCGGCACGTGGTGGCGGATCCCGCAGCCGACCCCGTCCTCCGATGGCGTGGGCCGCGGGTACGGGTGGGCGCGCACGGTGAGGACGACGTCGACCCAGTCGTCGAGCGGGCACGTGCCCTCGTCACACATGGCGTCGCAAGGGAAGGCCGGGAGGTCTCGCTCGTGACAGCGGGCGACCTTGTGCCCGGCTTGGGTGAGTCTGTGCACGGCGTCGTCGGCGGCGCGGCGGTCGGTCTCCAGGACGAGGATCTTCATGGTTTCGAGCGTTGTCCATGCAGCGGCCAGGGTGCAGGGTCGAACGTCCCAACTTGGGTTGACCGGCGGTGACCTTCGCCACTTCGATCCCTAGCCCAGCCCTAGCCTGGAGGGATGGAACCGGTCGGCGTCCTCTCTGAGGCGGCGCGGCGACGCACGTTCGCCATCATCAGCCACCCCGACGCGGGCAAGACCACGCTGACCGAGAAGTTCCTGCTCTATGCGGGCGCGCTGCAGGAGGCGGGCGCGGTCAAGGCCAGGGCCGGGCGCCGGTCGGCGACGTCGGACTGGATGGCGATGGAGCAGGAGCGGGGGATCTCGATCACCTCGACCGTCCTGCAGTTCCGGTACCGCGACCACGTGGTGAACCTGCTCGACACCCCCGGCCACCGCGACTTCTCCGAGGACACCTACCGGGTGCTGTCGGCCGCCGACGCGGCGGTGATGGTGCTCGACACGGCCAAGGGCATCGAGTCGCAGACCCGCAAGCTGTTCGAGGTGGCGCGGGCCCGCCGCATCCCGGTGCTCACGTTCCTCAACAAGTACGACCGGCCGGGGCGGGAGCCGCTCGAGCTGCTCGATGAGATCGAGGACCTCATCGGCCTGCGGCCCACGCCGGCCACGTGGCCGGTCGGGATCCCGGGCGACTTCCGCGGCGTGATCGACCGCCGTGCCGGCGAGTTCGTGCGCTACGCCCGCACCGCCCGAGGGGCCAAGGCGGCGGTCGAGGAGGTCGTGTCGCTCGAGGACGCGGCGGCGTCGGAGGGGGCGGCGTGGGAGCAGGCGGTCGAGGAGTGCGGGCTGCTCGACGCGGTGGGCGCCGACGTCGACGAGAAGACGTTCCTGGCCGGCGAGACGTCGCCCTTGTTCGTCGGATCGGCGTTGACCAACTTCGGCGTGCGCCACCTGCTCGACGCGGTGGTCGACCTGGCGCCGTCGCCCGCGCCCCGGGCGACGCGGGAGGGCCCGGAGCGGCCGCTCGACGCGCCGTTCGCGGGGTTCGTCTTCAAGGTGCAGGCCAACATGGATCCTTCGCACCGCGACCGCCTGGCGTTCGTCCGGGTCTGCTCCGGTCACTTTCGCCGAGGGATGACGGTGACCCGGGGCAAGACCGGCAAGCCGTTCGCGACCAAGTACGCGTCCTCTGTGTTCGGCGCCGACCGTGACACGATCGAGGAGGCGTTCCCGGGCGACGTGGTGGGGCTCGTCAACGCCACCGACCTGCGCATCGGCGACACGCTGTACGAGGGCGCACCAGTCGAGTTCCCTCCGATCCCGACGTTCGCGCCGGAGACGTTCGCGGTGGCGCGGCCGCTCGACACCGGCCGCTCCAAGCAGTTCCGCCGGGGCCTGGCACAGCTCGACGAGGAGGGCGTGGTGCAGGTGCTGCGCGACCCCGACCTGGGCGACACCGCCCCGGTGCTGGCCGCGGTGGGGCCCATGCAGTTCGAGGTGTTCTCCCACCGCCTCGCCAACGAGTTCGGCGCCCCGGTCCAGCTCACACCGACCCGCGACCAGCTGGCCCGCCGGACCGACAAGGAGTCGGCGGCCGAGCTGGCCGCGTCCCGTGGGGTGCGGGTCCTCGCCCGGGTTGACGGC
>Ga0299913_10005198_pt1 | contig 11074 bp, 8 predicted proteins | sample RVTome_9_FD_201360 | JGI IMG/M metagenome (GOLD analysis project Ga0299913, IMG submission 201360) | Soil microbial communities from uranium-contaminated site in the Upper Colorado River Basin, Wyoming, United States - RVT155D38 (version 2) ... | reverse complement strand
GCTGGACGCGCTGCCCGAGGCTGAGATGCAGGCCCTCGTCGACTCGGCCCTCGACTACGACGAGGAGATCCGGCAGAGCGGCCACTACATCGTCTCCGACGCGCTGCAGCCCGCGCGGACCGCCCGCACCATCCGGGTCCGCCCCGGCAAGGTCTCCACCACCGACGGGCCCTTCGCCGAGACGAAGGAGCAGCTCGGGGGGTTCTTCCTCGTCGAGGCCCGGGACATGGACGAGGCGTGCGAGATCGCCTCGCGGTTCCCTCCGGCTCGCCTCGGGACCATCGAGGTCCGTCCGGTCCAGGAGCTGAAGCACTCCTAGCAGCGGGGGACCCGGTCCGATGAGCGAGCCCACGCTCGACCGCGCCCGCGATGCGGTGGAGGCGGTCTACCGGTCCGAGTCGCGGCGCGTCCTCGCGACCCTCATCCGCCTGCTCGGCGGCTTCGACCTCGCTGAGGAGGCGCTGCACGAGGCCTTCGCCGCCGCCCTCGAGCAGTGGCCGCGCGACGGCACCCCGGCCAATCCGCGGGCCTGGCTCGTGTCCACCGGCCGCTTCAAGGCCATCGACGCCATCCGTCGGCGCGCCCGCTTCGACGCCTCCCAGGCGGAGCTCGCCGGGCGCCTCGAGGCGGAAACCATCCGCACCGGCCCGGGCGAGGCCGAGGACATCGAGGACGACCGGCTCCGGCTGATCTTCACCTGCTGCCACCCGGCCCTGACGCCCGATGCCCAGGTGGCGCTGACGCTGCGCGAGGTCTGCGGGCTGACGACCGAGGAGATCGCGCGCGCCTTTCTCACCGCGACGCCCGCGCTGGCCCAGCGCATCGTACGCGCCAAGGCGAAGATCCGGGACGCGCGCATCCCCTACGAGGTTCCCGCCCTGCCCGAGATCCCCGATCGCCTCGACACGGTCCTGCACGTGATCTACCTGGTCTTCAACGAGGGGTACGCGGCCTCGTCGGGCGACTCGCTGACACGGCCGGATCTCTCGGGCGAGGCCATCCGCCTGGGGCGCCTGCTGGTCGAGCTGCTCCCGGAACCCGAGGCCCTGGGCCTGCTCGCGTTGATGCTCTTGCACGAGTCGCGCCGCGCCGCCCGCTCCTCGCCCGCGGGGGAGCTGATCCTGCTGGACGAGCAGGACCGCTCGCTCTGGGATCGCGCGCAGATCGCGGAAGGCGCGGCGCTGGTGGAGCGGGCCCTGGCCTCGCGCCGGATCGGCCCCTACACGCTCCAGGCCGCCATCGCCGGGGTGCACGCGGCCGCCCCCGCCGCCGCCGCCACCGACTGGGCCCAGATCGTCGGCCTCTACGACGTGCTGGTGCGGGCCGACCCGTCACCGGTGATCGAGCTGAACCGGGCCGCCGCGGTCGCGATGCGGGACGGACCGGCGGCGGGCCTCGCCCTGATCGACACGATCCTGGAGCGCGGTGACCTCGCCGGGTATCCGCTGGCACATTCGGCGCGGGCGGAGCTGTGCCGGAGGCTCGGGAAGACCGCCGACGCCCGCGCGTCCTACGAGCGCGCGCTCGGCCTCACGCGGCAGGAGCCGCAGCGACACTTTCTCGAGCGACGCCTGGCCGAGCTGCGGGAGTGAGGCGTCCTGGCGCCGGGGCGCGGATCGGGCGCGCGACGACGGCGCCGCGTCAGATCAGCGCGCTCTCGTACACGATCCCGCGGTCGATCGTCCGCGCCGCCTGCGCCAGCAGTCGCATCACCACCGGCGGCACCTCGTCGCTGTCCGCCAGCTGCCGCAGCAGGTCGATCAACCGTCGCATGGCGCGGATCAGGTCGCCCTCGTGGCCGCCGAACGCGGATTCCACGATGGCCGACCAGTCGTCCTCGCCCGAGGCCCAGCGGTAGACGGCCGGCATGAACCCCGGCTGCACGCTGATCGGCATGGCCAGGTGGTGGGCCCGCTGGGCCTGGAAGACCGAGTCGGCGATGGAGATGAGGCTTTCCACCTTGCGGCGCAGCTTGCCGTGCCGGCGCATGAACGTGCGGGCGATGACCGGCTCCCCCGAGCGCGACTCCTCCAGCAGCGCCGAGCACACGGCCGCGGCCTCGGCCGAGGTGAGGTCGTCGAAGATCCGCCGCCAGACGGCCTCGGCCACCAGCAGCTCGTTGTCGTGCCGCAGCCCGGCGATCAGCCGCCCCTTGGGCTCCAGCGCCCGCTCGCGGATGGCGCCGAACTGCTCGAGCACCTCGACCACCCGCAGGAACTCCTGCCAGTAGGCGCCCCGGAAAGCTTCCAGCCCCTGGCCGCGCTGGCGCCGCCGCTCCTCCAGCCGCTCGATGTCGCGCCACGCGCGGTCGCAGGCCGGGGTGGCGCCCCACGGGCAGCGGTGACACTCGACGGCCGACAGCGCGGCCTCCGGGCCCTGGGTACGCTCGCGCTCCACCAGCTCGGCCACCGACAGCCGGCCGACCTGCTCGGCCAGCAGGCGTAGCCCGCGGCCGTCGTGCCGGCCGTCGCGGAACACGTCACGGGGCACGTGCAGCGGCGGCGTGGCCCAGAAGATGCGCTTGACCACGCCGCTCTTGACCCGCACCACCGCGCCGTGCGGCAGCAGCGCGTCGAACAGCACGCGGTGGCCACGGATCGCGTGCACACGCAGGATCACGGCCAGGCTCGGCGCCCCCTTGCGCCGCACGAGCGCCAGCCGTCCCGGCTCGGCCTCCACCGGCGTGCGCTCCCCCCGCCGGCCGCCCCGCCCGGTCGCCTGCCGGCGCGCCTCCACCTCTTGCCGGGCGTGGCGGTAGCGGCCGATGCGGGCGAAGTCGCCGCAGGGGGCCGCGTACTCCCGCGCCTGGCGCAGCGAGGCCTCCAGCGCGGCGACCTCGCTCTCCATGTCGCGGATGCGCTTGAGGTTCTGGTACTGCCCGAACGACGACTCGATGCGCTTGCGGATGACGTCGGGCTCGGCCCCGGTGCCGATCATCGCGGCGGCCGAGCCGTAGCCGAGCTTGAACCGGCTCTCGATGGGCTCCGGGGACCCGTCCACCACGCGGAGCACGTCCTCCAGCCCGTCGCGCGCGTCGAGCGCGATCACGCACTGCCCCTCGGGGTCGATGCCGCGGCGGCCCGCGCGCCCGGCCATCTGGGTCAGCTCGTTGTGCGTGAGCGAGCGGAAGCCGCGATCGGTACGCTTGGTCAGGCCCTGCAGCACCACCGCGCGGGCCGGCATGTGGATGCCGAGCGACATCGTCTCGGTGGCGAAGACGACCTTGCACAGCCCGCGCTCGAAGAGCGACTCGATCAGCCGCTTGAGCCCGGGCAGGATCCCCGCGTGGTGCAGCGCCACGCCGATGCGCAGCCCCCGGAAGACGGACTGGCTCAGCGTGGACTCGCCGAGCGCCGGCTGATCGGCCAGCGCCTGCGCGATCGTCTCGTCGACCTCGCGGCGCTGCTCGCGACTGATGAGCGAGCGGCCCTCGCTCAGCACGTCCTCCATGGCCCGCTCGCAACCGGCCCGGCTGAAGATGAAGTAGATGGCCGGCAGCCAGCGGCGCTGCTCCAGTGCCTCGATGAGCACGGTGGGATCGACGACCCGCCGGCTGTACCAGCGCGTGCGGTCGTCGGGGCCCCGCGGCTCGTCACCGATCACGCGGGCCCGGCCGCGGCGGACGTCGGCGAAGTCGTGGATCTGGCCGGCGAGGTCGGCGACGGCGTAGTGCAGCGGGACCGGCCGCTGCGGATGGTAGATCGCCACGATGGGCCGGTGCACGATCGAGATCCAGTCGGCGATCTCCTTGACGTTGGCCACGGTGGCCGACAGCCCGACCAGCAGCACGTCCTGGGGAGCGGCGACGATGATCTCCTCCCAGACGGTCCCCCGCCCCTCGTCGCCCATGTAGTGGCACTCGTCGAGCACGATGTACTTGAGGTGCTCGAAGCCGCTGCCGTAGAGCGCGTTGCGCAGGATCTCGGTGGTCATGACGACGATGGGCGCGTGCGGGTTCACCTTGACGTCCCCGGTGAGGATGCCCACCTTGTCCTCGCCATAAGCGCGGACGAAGTCGCCGAACTTCTGGTTGCTGAGTGCCTTGAGCGGCGTGGTGTACGCCAGCCGGGTGCCGCTCTCCAGCGCCGCCTGGATGGCGAACTCGGCGACCAGCGTCTTGCCGGCGCCCGTCGGCGCCGAGACGATGACCGACTGGTCCGACTGGACGGCCCGGATCGCCTCGAGCTGGAAGTCGTCGAGGGGGAACGGGTAACGGCCGCGGAAGCGCTCGACCAGGTCCATCCGTTCCACGGTATCACGCGCCCGCCGGCGGGCCTGTCTGCATCCCGCGACATTCCCGGCACGGTGGCCGGCGCCTATGCTGGCCGCCATGCCCGGAGTAGAATCAGCGCGATGGCCACCCACCGCGTCGTGCTCACCTACGAGGACTACCTGGCGATGCCGGATGACGGCCGCCGCTACGAGATCCTCGACGGCGAGGTCGCGGTGACCGCGACCCCGGCCATCCCTCACCAGGTGATCGTCGGCAATCTCTACTGGGTGCTGCGCGGCCACGTCCAGCCGCGGGGCCTCGGCCACGTGTATCTCGCGCCGGTCACCGTGATCCTCGCGCACACGACGGTCGTCGAGCCCGACCTCGTGTACGTCGACCCCTCGCGCGCCGGCCTGGTGAGCGACCGCGGCGTCCGCGGCGCCCCGACCCTGGCGATCGAGGTGCTGTCTCCCAGCACCTCTCCCAACGATCGCGGCCCCAAGTTCCAGCTCTACGCCCGGTACGGCATCCCGTACTACTGGATCGCCGACACGAACGCGCGCGTCCTCGAGGGGTACGCGCTGGAGGCCGACGCCTACCGGCTCGCGGCCCGGCTGCACGGGGATGCGCGCGTGGCGCTGCCGCCCTTCCCCGACCTGCTCCTCGGCGGCGACGAGCTCTGGCCACCGGGGCCGTCGACGGGAGGGCCGGCGTGATCGTCTACCACATCGCGGTGACCCCGGTGGCCGACTACGCCGCGAAGCGCGAGCCGCACCGGCGTGCGCACATCGAGCGGCTGCAGGGTCTGCGGGCGGCCGGCATCCTGCTCGGCGGCGGGCCCGCGCCCGACGGCACGCGGGTGGATCTCGTCTACCGCCTGCAGCAGCCGTGGCAGGTCAAGCCCGCGATGGAGGAAGACCCCTACTGGACCGGCGGGGCGTGGACCCACTACGAGCCACGCTCGTTCGCCCAGTTCGTGGAGCCCTGGGAGATGGTGCCGGTGGTGCTCGACGGCTCGCGCCAGGTCACGATCGTCGAGGGTCCGGTCGCCGAGCACGACATGGCCCAGTTCGCGCTCATCGAGATGCGCGGCGCCGGCCGCCTGCACCTCGGCGGCTTCTTCGAGGGCGGCCAGACCTGGGCGCTGGTGAAGACCGCCGACGCCGACCAGGCCCGCGGCTGGTTCGTGGACACCGGCTTCTGGCAGGCGGACAGCCTCACCACCCGCCCGTTCCTGCACGTCCTCTAGGCGAGGAAGATTCGTTGCGGCTGCGCGCCGACCAGCTGCTGGAGTAGGCCCTCAGGCCGTCGCGAAGCCGCCGTCGGGGATGTCGAGGGGGCTGCGATCGCCGGCGACGATCGCGCTCACGCGGGCCAGGGTCTGGGGCAGGACGTAGCTGGCGAAGTACTTCGCCGCCAGCACCTTGCCTCGGTAGAACTCCACGTCGTCGTGGGCGAGGTCGTCCTCCTCCTGGCGCAGCCGGGCCTCGGCCACCACGGCCGCCTCCAGGAGCAGGTGGGCCACCGCCACCTCGGCCAGTGACTCGAGGAACGGCGTGGCCACCAGCGTGACCTGGTCGAGCTTGCCGCCCATGAAGAACTCCATCAGCGCGCCCGCGCCCCGCTGCAGCGCGGAGGCGGCCTCGCCCAGCGCCCCCATCTCGGCGCCGAGCCCCGGCCGCGCGGCGTGCTCGGCCACGAAGCCGCCCACCTCCTTGAGGAAGTCGGCGAAGTTCTCGCCGCCCCGGGCCCCCAGCTTGCGGGAGACGAGGTCGAGGGCCTGGATGTGGTTCGTCCCCTCGTAGATCGAGAAGATCTTGGCGTCGCGCAGGTACTGCTCGACCGGGTGGTCCTCGACGAACCCGGCCCCCCCGTAGATCTGGATGGCGCCCTCGGCGATGCGGAAGGCCTGGTCGGCGCCGTAGGCCTTCACCACCGGCGTGAGCAGGTCCACCTGCCCCTCGTGGCGGGCGGCAGCGCCGGCGTCGCTGTCGGCCAGCGCGCGGGCGAGGTCGGCGTGAAGGGCGAGCTTGATGGCCAGCGCCCGGGTGCCCTCGACCTTGGCCTTCATGTCCAGCAGCAGGCGCCGGATGTCGGAGTGCTCGAGGATCGCCACCCGCGGCGCGTTGGGGTCCTTGAAGTTCCGGACCGAGGAGCCCTGCTGGCGCTCGCGCGCGTAGCCGAGGGCGTTGAGGTAGGCCGTGGAGGCCACCGCGATGCCCTGCACGCCGACGGCGATGCGGGCGCCGTTCATCATGCGGAACATCTGGCGCATGCCCTCGTGAGGGCGGCCCCCCACCAGGATGCCGCGGCACCGGCCGTTGTCGCCGAAGCTCAGGACGGCCGTGGCCGAGGCGCGGATCCCGAGCTTGTGCTCGATGGAGGCGGTGGTCACGTCGTTGGGCCCGTCCAGGGTGCCGTCCTCGTGCACCCAGATCTTCGGCACGATGAAGAGCGACAGCCCCTTGGTGCCGGGCGGGGCGCCCTCGATGCGGGCCAGGACCAGGTGCACGATGTTCTCGCTGAGGTCGTGGTCGCCGGCCGAGATCCAGCACTTCGTCCCGGTGATCGCGTACACGTTGCCCTCGAGATGGCGGGCCCGGGTGCGCGTGGCGCCCACGTCGGAGCCGGCGTGCGGCTCGGACAGGCACATGGTGCCGGCGAAGCGGCCGTCGAGCATCGGCGGCAAGAACCGCTTGCGGTCCTCGTCGAGGGCGAAGTGCTCGAGCAGGTCGGCGGCTCCGTGGGTCAGGCCGGGGTACATCTGGAAGGCGGTGTTGGCGCCGCTCTGCAGCTCCTGCAGCACGACGCCCACCGCGGCGGGCCCGCCGAAGCCGCCGGCCTCGGCCGGGACCGTGAACGGCATGAGGCCCACCTCGAACAGCGTCCGCCACGCCTCCCGGAAGCCCGGCGGCGTGGCGACGCGCCCGTCCTCGAGCCGGCAGCCGGCCCGGTCGCCCGGCGAGTTCAGGGGCCCCGTCACCTCGGTGGCGAACCGGACGGCCTGGTCGATGACCGCGTCGCACTCTTCGCGCGAGAGGTGGGCGTAGCGCTCGAGCGCGAAGAGCCGCCCGGCGCCGAGGTGGTCCCAGAGGGTGAAGCGGATGGCCCGCAGGTCGGCCTTGTAGTGGTTGCCGGGGGCCAGGGCCATGGCGCCAGCCCGCCGCTACCCGATGCCGGCCACGGCCAGCAGCTGGCGCATGCGGGTGGCGGCCAGCTCCGGATCGCGCAGCAGGCCGGCGGCGTCCATGAGCCGGAACTGCTCGCTCAAATGCACGAGCGAGCGGGCGCTCTCCAGCCCGCCGACCATCCGGAAGTGCGCCTGGTGGCCATTGAGCCAGGCCGCGAAGACGACGCCCGTCTTGTAGAAGCGGGTGGGCGCGCCGAACACGTGGCGCGAGAGCGTCAGCGTCGGGGCCAGGATGCGCTCGAACTCCGGGCGGTCGCCGCGGTCGAGCGCGTGCAGCGCGGCCGAGGCCGCCGGCGCGATGACGTCGAAGATCCCGAGCAGCGCGTCGCTGTGGCCGTGGGCGTCGCCGCCGATGGTGGTGGGGTAGTCGAAGTCATCCCCGGTGTACATGCGCACGCCCGGGGGGAACCGCCGCCGCATCGCGATCTCGCGCGCCTGATCGAGCAGGGAGATCTTCACCCCGTCGATCCTGGCCGCGTACTCGCGCACGATCGCCAGCAGCGTCTCCACCTGGCGGTCACGATCGGCGGAGCCCCAGTAGCCGGCCAGCGCGGGATCGAACATCTCGCCCAGCCAGTGCACGATGACCGGCGCGCGGGCCTGGCTCAGGATGCGGCCGTAGACCTTCACGTAGTCGTCCGGGCTCTTCGCGCACGCGGCCAGCGCGCGGCTGGCCATCAGGATGATGCGCCCCCCGCAGCCCTCGATCCACGCGCACTGCTCCTCGTAGGCGGCCTCGACGTCGGCCAGCGTCACCCGGGGCCCCGGCTCGAGGTGGTCGGTGCCGGCGCCGGAGGCGAGCACCGCGCCGGGCACGGTCCTCGCCTCGGCCACGCTCCGCTTGATCAGTTCCCGGGCCGCCGCCCAGTCGAAGCCCATCCCGCGCTGGGCGGTGTCCATGGCCTCGGCCACCGCCAGACCCAGCGACCACACGTACCGGCGAAACGCCAGCGTCGCGTCCCAGTCCAGCGCCACCTCGAGCGTGGGGTGGATCGGAGCGCGCGGGTCGGCGACGACGTGCACCGCGGCCATGCCGGTGCGGCTCGTGATGGGGCCCGGCGGCGCGGTGATTGGAGCCCGGCCCGACAGGGAGTAGGAGGCGAGCGTTCCGTCGGCACGCGGCAGCGTCAGGGTAGGTGGCATGCCTCAGTGTAGCATCGCGCCGCGAGCGCATTTGACAGCCCCCGGCCGGCTCGCTAAGGTGGGCGGACTCTCGAAGGAGGCCGGTATGGCAGCCGCCAGGGTCGATCGTCAGCGCACGAAGTTCCTGCTCGACGAGAAGGACATCCCGGCGAAGTGGTACAACATCCAGGCCGACCTCAAGACGCCGGCGCCGCCGGTCCTGCACCCCGGCACCAAGCAGCCGATCGGTCCGCAGGATCTCATGCCGCTCTTCCCCATGGAGCTGATCAAGCAGGAGGTCAGCCGCGAGCGGTGGATCGAGATCCCCGAGGAGGTGCGCAACGTCTACCGGCTGTGGCGGCCCTCGCCCCTGTACCGTGCGCGCCGGCTGGAGCGGGCGCTCGGCACCCCGGCCCGCATCTACTACAAGTACGAGGGCGTGAGCCCGGCCGGCAGCCACAAGCCGAACACCGCCATCGCGCAGGCGTATTACAACAAGCGGGAGAAGGTCACCCGGCTGAGCACCGAGACGGGCGCCGGCCAGTGGGGATCGGCGCTGGCGCTGGCCTGCCAGATGTTCGACCTGCAGTGCAAGGTCTACATGGTGAAGGTCTCCTACCAGCAGAAGCCGTATCGCCGGATCATGATGGAGACCTGGGGCGCGCAGGTGGTGGCCAGCCCCAGCCCCGACACGCAGTCCGGCCGGAAGGTGCTCGAGCAGGATCCCGGCTCGCCCGGCTCGCTCGGCATCGCGATCAGCGAGGCGGTCGAGGACGCCGCCACGCGCGACGACACCCGGTACGCGCTCGGCAGCGTGCTGAACCACGTGCTGATGCACCAGACCGTGATCGGCCTGGAGGCCAAGAAGCAGCTCGACAAGGCGGACGCCGCCGCCGACATCGTCATCGGCTGCGCGGGGGGCGGCTCGAACTTCGCCGGCCTCTCCTTCCCGTTCGCCGCCGACAAGCTCACCGGCAAGAACCGGAAGCTCCGCATCGTCGCGGTCGAGCCGGCGGCCTGCCCCAGCCTCACCCGGGGCTCGTACGTCTACGATTTCGGCGACACGGTCGGGCTCACCCCGCTGGTGAAGATGCACACGCTGGGGCACACGTTCATCCCGGCGCCGCTGCACGCCGGCGGGCTGCGCTACCACGGCATGGCGCCGCTGGTCTGCAAGCTGCTCGACGACGGCGTGATCGAGGCGACCGCCGTGACGCAGCTGGCGACGTTCCAGGCCGCGCTGCAGTTCGCGCGCACGGAGGGCATCATCCCGGCGCCGGAGTCGGCCCACGCCATCCGGGTGGCCATCGACGAGGCCCTGCGCTGCAAGCAGGAGGGCAAGCGGCGGACGATCCTCTTCAACCTCTCGGGCCACGGGCACTTCGACCTGGGCGCCTACGAGGCGTACCTGGCGGGCCAGCTCCAGGACCACGAGTACCCGGCCGACAAGGTGGCGGAGGCGTTGAGCGGCGTGCCCCAGGTGTAGAGGCGCGCCGGCCATCGCCGGCCGCGCGCCCGCCTCAGACGCCGCGCCGTAGCCCGAAGATCGTCGCGTGTGCGCGCGGCGTGTACCGGTAGCCCCGCTCGACGCACGCGCGCCAGACCAGCTCGTCCACCCGCCGCTGCTCGGCGCCGCCCCCGGCGAGCGTGAGCGGCATCAGCAGCACGCGCGCGCGCGGCAGGCCGAAGCGCTGGACCAGGTCGGCGACCTCCTCGACGTGGTCGGCCTCGCTCACGACGAACTTCCAGTACACGCGGTCGCCGCCGATCCGCTGGAAGGCCTCGATGGCGCGCGGGTCGAGACGCCGGCCCTCGGGGACGCCGCTGTGGCGCAGCTTGAGGCTCACGTTCCACTGGTCGACCGCGGCGCCGGTCACCGGGTCGGGGGCCATGACCCCGCTCGTCTCGATCTCGATCCGCAGCCCCAGGCGCTTGAGCGCGTGCACGAGGCGCGACAGGTCGGGGTGCTCCAGCGGCTCGCCGCCGGTGACGACGACGTTGTGAACGTGCTCCGCGCGCCCCGCGGCGACCGTGTCGAGCAGCGCCTGCCAGGGCATCGCCGTGCCGCCGGCGGCCGGCCACGAGTACTTCGTGTCGCACCACGCGCAGCCGACCGTGCACCCCTGCAGGCGCACGAAGGTCGACGGGGTACCCAGGCTGGGCCCCTCGCCCTGCAGCGAGCGAAACACTTCCGCGACCCGGATGGTGGCGTCGGGCTCCACGCGGCACCTCTCTGCTACTATCGCACTCATGTCCGATCCCGGGAATGCGCTGGACCGCGCCCGCGAGCTGGTCCCGCGGATCGCCGACGCCGCCGACGAGATCGAGCGCACCCGCCGCCTGCCCGCCCCGCTCGTGGCGACGCTGCACGAGGCCGGGCTGTTCCGGATGCTGCTGCCGCGCGCGCTCGGCGGCGCCGAGCTGGATCCCCCGACGTTCGTGCAGGTGACGGAGGCGCTGGCCCGCGCCGACGCCAGCACCGCCTGGGTCATCTGCCAGACGAACGGCTGCTCGATGACCGCCGCCTACCTGCACCCCGACGTGGCCCG
>Ga0299913_10005197_pt1 | contig 11075 bp, 12 predicted proteins | sample RVTome_9_FD_201360 | JGI IMG/M metagenome (GOLD analysis project Ga0299913, IMG submission 201360) | Soil microbial communities from uranium-contaminated site in the Upper Colorado River Basin, Wyoming, United States - RVT155D38 (version 2) ... | reverse complement strand
GCCTATGGCCCGTTCGGGTCATTTTCGCCCCCATCCCGGCAGAATCCTGCCTTTTGATTCTTGTTGAGCTACGCGCTCGGGCGTAGGTTCGCCGCAAGTCGAGCAAGGGGGTGGGGGATGCCCGAGTCTGGCTCACGCAACCGGGTGATCGCGATCGTCACGGGCGTCGTGCTCATCGTCATCATCCTGACCGTCATTCTGTTGAACCGTGACGACGACGACTCGACGGAGACGGCAACGGTCAACACGTCGAGCCAGACCGACTCCGCGAGCGCCACGGACTCGGCGTCGACCGGCGCGGAGCGGTCGGGCTCGCCGACGATGACGTTCAAGAAGGGCGAGACTTGCCATACCAAGAACCTGGCCGGCGGCAACTCCGACGCCCTCTTCGAGTTCGAGATCGACGTGCCGGACGGCACCGAAGTCCGGATGACGTTCACGAGCACGAGGCAATCGCGCACGAATACCGCTGACGGCATCGTGAAGGGCAACAAGGTCATCGTCCGCGTGCCGGTCGTCGCGTTCGGCGAGGAAGTGACCGTCGCCTCGGTCACCGTCGGGGGCGAGGAGATTGCCCCGGCGGACATCGAGGGGTTGCCGCAGCCGGCTCACACCGTGCCGGAACCTCCCGGCAGCGATTGCAGCCTCGATGCACCCGAAACCGAGCTCAACGGCACGATCAACCAGCCGAACTTGCAGAACACGAGCAACGCCGCCGCGAACTGACTGTCGCTAGCCTCGTCGTCGGTGGCGAGAGGCCGTACCGCCAAGGTGCTCGTGCAACACGTCGAGACCGGCGGTGCCGCGGCGCGCGTCACGCGCAAGCCGGACGAGCTGATCGTCGAGGAACCACTCGAGATTCAGCTCGACGGCCATCTGGTCACCACGACGATGCGCACCCCGGGCGACGACTTCGAGCTCGCCGCGGGACTGTGCTTCACCGACGGCTTGCTCGCCGGCGCGACCGTCACCGGATGCCGCTACTGCGGCGAGTGTGGAAGCGCGGTGGAGACGGAGTTCAACATCGTCACCGTAGAGACCGGTGGGTGCGCGCCGGTGCCCACGCCGCGTGTCTCGACAACGATGTCATCGTGCGGGCTGTGCGGGTCGGTGTCGATCGACTCGTTGCGTCAGCGGCTGTCGCCGTTGCGCGGCCTCGCGCCGATCCCGCTCGATGTCCTCGCGTCGGCACCGTCGCGGACGCGTCAGGAGCAGGAGCTGTTCGACGCGACCGGGGGCGTGCATGCGGCGGCGGCCTTCACGGCCGCGGGCGAAACAGTCGTGCTCCGGGAAGACATCGGCCGGCACAACGCCGTCGACAAGGTCGTCGGCCGCCTCCTGTTCGACGACCGGCTGCCTGCGCACGACCTCGGCCTGTACGTCAGCGGCAGGGCGAGCTTCGAGATCGTGCAGAAGGCGTGGGCGGCGGGCTTCGCCGCGCTCGTCGCCGTGAGCGCGCCGTCGAGTCTGGCGGTCGAGACGGCACACGCCGCCGGGCTGACGCTCGCCGGGTTTGCCCGCGACGGCGCGATGAATCTCTACTGAACGCATGCCCGAATCGCTCTCACCGTCCAGTGGCTGGGGTGTGTTGCACCTGTTCTGCAAGCCGACCCCGCTGGCCGATGCCGAAGCCATCGTGGCCGCCGTGAAGGCGACCGAAGCGGACGAGCATCAGGTCGTCGCCGTTGCCGTGCTCGGCCACAAGGCCGATCTCGCGTTCATGGTGCTCGGACCCGACCTCTGGCGGCTGCGCCGGCTCCAGACTGAGCTTGCCGCCGCCGGCCTCGACGTCGTCGACTCCTACCTCTCGCTCACCGAGCTCTCCGAGTACGCGCAAGGGCTCCCCGAGGAGATGAAGCAGGCCCGCCAGTACCCGCAGCTCCCTCCGGAAGGAAAGCGGGCGTGGTGCTTCTACCCGATGTCCAAGCGCCGCGCGACAAACCAGAACTGGTACGTGCTGCCCTACGACGAGCGCGAGAAGTTGATGCGGGCCCACGGAACCACGGGCCGGACCTTCGCCGGCCGCATCCTGCAACTCATCACGGGCTCGACGGGTCTCGACGACTTCGAGTGGGGGGTCACGCTCTTCGGCGTGCACCCCGACGACCTGAAAGATGTCGTCTACACGATGCGCTACGACGAGGCCTCGGCGATCTACGCGGAGTTCGGGCCGTTCTACACGGGTGTCGTCGCTCCGATCGAGGAGCTGCTGAGCGAGCTCGGCGTCGCGTAGGTGTGCGCGGCTAGGTGATGTCGCCGCCGAGATACGCGGCCTTCACGGAGTCGTCGTTGAGCAACACGCTGGCCTGATCGGTGCGCACCACGCGCCCGGTCTCCAGTACGTAGGCGCGGTCCGCGCGCTGCAACGCCTGCGCCGCGTTCTGCTCGACGAGCAGGATCGTCGTGCCCTGCGCGTTGATCTCCGAGATGATCGAAAAGATCTGCGCGACGAGCCGCGGTGCGAGCCCGAGCGACGGCTCGTCGAGCAGCAGCAACGTCGGGCGAGCCATGAGCGCGCGGGCGATCGCCAGCATCTGCTGCTCGCCGCCCGACAGCGTCCCGCCCGCTTGCTGGCGCCGCTCCTCCAGCCGGGGGAACAGCTCGAACACGCGGTCGAAGTCTTCTTTGAGCTGGGCGCCGCGCCGGGCGTACGCCCCCATCTCGAGGTTCTCGACCACGCTCATGCCCGGGAAGATCCCGCGGCCTTCCGGCGCCTGGCAAATGCCCAGCTGCACCCGGCGGTGGGCGGGCACGGAGGCGAGGTCTTTGCCCTCGAACCTGATCCGGCCTGACGACAGCGGACGCACGCCCGAGATGGTCTTCAGCGTGGTGGTCTTCCCCGCCCCGTTCGCGCCGAGAAGGCTGACGATCTCACCTTCGGCCACCGAGGCACTGATGCCCTTGATCGCGGCGATGGCGCCGTAGTGCACGTGGATGTCCTCGAGCTCAAGAAGCATCGGACGGCACCCCGAGATACGCCTCGATGACGCGAGGGTCTTGCTGGATGTCGCGCGGCAACCCTTCGGCGATCTTTTGGCCGAAGTCGAGGACGGCGATGCGGTCGCACACGTTCATCACCAGGCCCATGTCGTGCTCGATGAGCACGATTGTGAGACCGCTGTCGCGGATCTGGCGGATGAGCTCGATGAGCGATCGCTTCTCGGCGGGGTTGAACCCGGCGGCCGGCTCGTCGAGCAGGAGCACCTTCGGCTGGGTGGCCAGGGCACGCGCGATCTCGAGCCGGCGCTGGTCGCCGTACGGCAGGTTTCGAGCGAGCTCGGCGCCGCGCGTCGGGATGCCGGCGAACTCGAGCAACCGCTGCGCCTCGGCCTTGCCGAGCCGTTCCTCGCGGAAGTACTTCGGGGTGCTGAGGAGCGCGCCGGGCACGCTGATCGTGTGGCGGGCGTCGGTGCCGACCATCACGTTCTCGATGGCGGTCATGTTCGGGAACAGCCGAATGTTCTGGAAGGTGCGGGCGACGCCGAGCTTCGTGATCTTGTGGGGAGTGCGCCCGACGAGCGCCGTCCCGTCGAGCACGATCGACCCGTCGGTCGGCGCGAACACGCCGGTGACGCAGTTGAACAACGTCGTCTTCCCAGCGCCGTTGGGTCCGATGATGCCGAAGATCTGTCCTCGATGGACGTTGATCGACACCTTGCTGAGCGCGACGACGCCACCGAACACCATGCTCACGTCGTCGAGCACGAGCACGTGGTCCTCGACCTCGGCGGCGCGCGCCACCACGTCCTCCGGGAGATCGACCTCGCCGGTCGCCGCCGGTCCCTCCGCCGCCAGCTCCGCGGCGCGCTCCTCCATCTCGGGTTCGAGCGCCTCCTCCTCGGCGAGCTCCGCGGCGCGCTGGCGGTTCGGGATGAGCCCCTGCGGGCGGAAGATCATCATCAGGACCAGTGCGAGGCCGAAGAGCAGGAAGCGGTACTCGGTGATGTCGCCGGCCTTCGAGCCCGTGATCGAGTTGAGCCCGTCGAGCACCGACTCGCCTTCGAACTCAAAGGCGCCGGCACTGAAGCTGCCGTCGCGTAGGAACTCGGGGATGAAGCCGACGGCGAACGCGCCGGCGATCACGCCCGGCGTCGACCCGAGCCCGCCGAGGACGACCGCGGCCAGGATCAGGATCGACACCGTGAACGGGAACGTGTCGGGGTTGATGAAGCCGACCTTCGACGCGTACAGCCATCCGCCGAGGCCACCGAAGGCGGCGCCCATCGCGAACGACCACAGCTTGAATTTGAACGTCGGCACGCCCATCAGCTCGGCCGCGTCCTCGTCTTCTCGTATGGCCGTCCAGGCGCGGCCGACGCGAGATCGTTTGAGCCGCGCGACGACGAGGATCGCCAGCACGATCGCCGCGAGCGTCAGGTGGTAGTAGGGGAGCGGCTTGGTCCCGAACTCCATGCCGGGCAGAGGGTCGGGGTGGGGGATGCCGGTGATGCCCCGAGCCTCGCCGAGCGACGGGCTGTTCTGCGCCGTGATCCGCACGATCTCACCGAACCCGAGCGTCACGATCGCGAGGTAGTCGCCTCGGAGTCGCAATGTCGGCGCACCGAGAGCAACCCCCGCCGCGGTGGCGATGATGATCGCGGGGATCAGGCACTCCCACGCGCTGAGCGGCCCGTCCGCCGACAGCTTCGCGGTCGAGTACGCACCCACCGCGAAGAACGCGACGTAGCCGAGATCGAGCAGGCCGGTCTGGCCGACGACGATGTTGAGCCCGAGCGCCAGCACGATGTACACGCCGACGGGGAAGAACAGCACGCTCTGCCACTGACGTTCGAGGGTTGTCGGGTACCAGACCGCGAACACCAGCACCGCGAGCAGCACGAGAGCCTTTCCCCACAAGGGGAGGCGATCCCAACGACGCGCCAGAGGCTCGATGATCGCGGGCTTTCGCAGGTTGATCCTCACGCGCGTGCCCTTCCGAGCGTCTCGCCGAGCAGGCCGGTCGGCCGCACGAGCAGAACGAGGACCAGCACGGCAAAGGCGAACACGTCCTTCCACTGTCCTCCGAACACCGCCGAGCCGTAGTTCTCGATGAGACCGAGCGACAGCCCGCCCAGGAGCGCGCCGCGGATGTTGCCGATGCCGCCCAGGACGGCCGCGGTGAAGGCCTTGATGCCTGGGAGGAACCCGATGTTGAAGCGGGCGGACTCGTAGATGATCGTGTGCAAGAACCCGGCGGCCCCCGCGAGAAGGCCGCCGAGCAGGAACGTGAGCATCACGACGCGATCGATGTTGACGCCCATCAGTTGCGCGGTCTCGCCGTCCTGCGCGACGGCCCGGATGCCGCGACCGAGCCGGCTGCGGCGCACGAACTGATCCAAGCCGATCATCAACAGGATCGCAGCGACGAACACGAGCACCTTGCGGTTGGTCACGTCGGCGGTGGAGAAGCTGAACCACGTTTGCTGCTCGAGCACCCGCTCGGAGTTGATCGAGCTTCTGCCGTAACGAAGGGCGAGCAACTCTTGGACGAAGATCGAGATGCCGATGGCGGTGATCAGGGCGGTGAGCCGGGGTGCGTTGTGTCTTCGGAGCGGCCGGTAGGCGACGCGCTCCATCACGAGTGCGGCGATGCCCGATGCGGCCATTGCCACGAGCAGCAGCAACAGCAGCGTGTACACGAGCGCGAGTCCGTGCTTCGTGCCGGAGATCCCCATGCCGTCGATCGCGAACGTTGTCGCGAAGATGCCGATGGCGAAGATCTCGGAGTGGGCGAAGTTGATGAGCCGCAGCACGCCGTACACGAGCGTGTAGCCGAGCGCGATCAACCCATACACCGCGCCGAGGGTCAGGCCGTCAACGGTCTGCCCCCAGAAGGTGTCGACGAGGTGCCCGAAATCCATTGGTCGATCGCGCTCCGCAGCCTGGAGGGCGCCCTCGCGGGCGCCCTCCAGCGTTCAGACACTGATGTCCGTGGAGTTACAGGTCGTCCGTCTTGGCGAGCAGGACGATGGTGTTGTCCTTCACCTCGAACAGGAAGATGCCTTGGGCCTCGATGTTGCCGTTGTCGGCGAAGGTGACGTCCTTCGAGATGGCGTAGTCCACCTTCTTGAGGCTCTCCACGTACTCGAGCAGCTTGGTGCGTGTGGTGTTGCCCTCCTTGATGCCGGTCATGAGGATGTTGGCGGCGTCGTAGCCCTCGGTGGAGTACGTGCCGGGCACGTTGCCGATGAGGGCTTCGTACTTCGTCGCGAACTCGCCGATGGCGCCGCCGCCAGCCTCGCTGGCGAAGAAGCACGGGCAGCTGAGGATCGCACCGTCGGCGGAGTCACCTGCGGCCGTGACGAAGCCAGCATCGAGCGCGCCGTCGTCGCTGATGAACTGCGCGGTGACGCCGGCATCGCTCAGCTGCTTCTTCAAGCGGCCGGCCGCTTCGTAGTACCCGCCGAAGAACACCGCTGCCGGATTGGCGGCCTTCACGGCGTTCACCGCCGCCGAGTAGTCCTGGCTCTTCGGGTCGATGGCCTCGGTGGCGACGATGTTGATGGAGCTCGGCATCTGCGCCGCGAGCTGGTCGACCGCGAGACCCTTCCCGTACTCGCTGTTGTCGTGGACGATCGCGATCGTCGCCGGCTTCAGCCTGTTCTCGAGGAACTTCACGAGGCCGGCGGCCTGGGCGCTGTCGTCGGGAACCACGCGGTGGAACGACTTGGAGTTCGGCACGACGGTGGGAAGCTCGACGTTCGTCGCCGATGCGCTCACCATCACGAGGCCGTTCTCCTCGAGCGTGGGCAGCACCGCCCTGGTCTCCCCGGAGAAGGCGGGTCCGAGGACTCCGAGGATGCTCTCGTCGTTGATGTACTTGTCGAGGACGGTCGGCGCCTGGGCGGGGTCGCCCTGGGTGTCGAACTCCTTCATGACGATCTTGAGGCCGGGATTGGCCTTGTTGAATTCGTCAACAGCGACCTTGGCGCCGTCCCGGATGTAGATCCCGAGGTTGGCAGCGTCACCCGTCAACGGTCCGACCCACGCGATCGAGAACTCGCCCGTTGCGCCGCCGCCGCCCGTCCCGCTCGCGCCGGTCGTGGTGGTCTCGTCGTCGTCGCTGCACGCTGCTGCAATCATTACGAGTCCGAGCAGGGCTGCGACGAAGCGCATGCGTCGTCTGGCCGTTCGTGTCATTCATGTCCTCCAAGTGGGGCTGGAACTGGCGAAGGACACTAGACGCCCGAAACCGGTGACGCTCCTGGGGCCAGAATGTAAGCATGGAGACCGAACTGGCGTACCTGCGAGACGCGTACCTCCGGACCGACGACGCCAGGGTGCTGGAGGCCGTGGGTGACCGCGTCGCGCTGGATCGCACGATCTTCTACCCGACGGGAGGGGGCCAGCCGCACGACACGGGCACGCTCACATGGGGGAGTGAATCGGCCGCAGTGGTCGATGTCCGCAAGGGTGGTGACCTCGTCTGGCTCACGCTCGAGGGGCCCGTTCCTGCCGCCGGCACCGCCGTGCGGGCCGAGCTGGACTGGGAGCGCCGCCACTCGCTCATGCGGACCCACTCCGCCTTGCACGTGCTCTGCGGTGTCATCTGGAACGAGTGGGGGACCGCCGTCACCGGCGGCAACATGGAGCCGCTCACCGCCCGGATGGACTTCGAGTTCGATCCGCTTCCCGAGGGCTTCGGGGCGAGGGTGGAGGAGCTCGTCAACCTGGAGCTCGCCGAGGCCCGGCCGATCGAGGTGTCGTTCCTCCCGCGCGAGACCGCGGTGGAGGACGAGGATCTGATCCGCACGAAGGTCAACATGATCCCGGAATCGGTGAAGGAGATCCGGGTGGTCGACATCGTCGGGCTCGACAAGCAGGCCGACGGCGGAACGCATGTGCACACGACCGACGAGGTCGGTCGCGTCCGCGTGCTCAAGACCGAATCGAAAGGCAAGGGCAACAAGCGCATCCGGATCGAGATCGTCGATGGCTGACCTCGATGGGCTGCGGCAGCGGCTGCGAGAGCTCGGCGACGTTGTCGTCGCGTTCAGCGGCGGCGCCGACTCCGCGTTCCTCGCGTGGGTGGCGCACGACACGCTCGGTCGTGATGCCGTCGTTGCTGCGACGGCGGTGTCGCCTTCGCTGGCAGATGAGGAGCTGGCTGACTGCCGCGCGCTCGCGGGCGAGTGGGGCTTGCAGCTCGTCGAGGTACCAACCGACGAGGTCGACAACGACGCGTATCAGGCGAATGACGGTGACCGGTGCTACTGGTGCAAGTCGTCGCTGATGGATGCGCTGGCGCCTCTCGCGGAGGCGTCCGGCTCGGCTGTCGTTCTTGGCGTGAACCTCGACGATCTCGGTGACCACCGACCGGGGCAGCGCGCCGCGGCCGAACGGGGCGCGCGTTTCCCGCTCGTCGATGCCGGCTTCACCAAAGGCGACGTGCGCGAGTGGTCGCAACGACTCGGCTTGCGCACGTGGGACAAGCCGGCGGCCGCCTGCCTTGCATCGCGGGTTCCCTACGGCACGGCCGTCACGGTCGAGGTGCTCGGCCGGATCGAGCGGGCGGAACGGTCGCTGCACGCGCTCGGGTTTCGCGAGCTGCGGGTGCGTCACTACGAGGACATGGCGCGGCTCGAGGTGCCGGTGCACGATCTGGAACGGGTGCTGGCGGATCGGGACGCGGTCGTTCGCGTCGTGCGCGCCGCCGGCTACGCCTACGTGACGCTCGACCTCGAGGGCCTGCGTTCGGGCAACCTCAATGCAGCGCTCGCTTCGCCCACGGGTCCCACGCAGGCGTCGCGGTCGGAAGGAACGTGAGCAACTCGTCGGTGAACTGCTTGGGCTCGAGGTTGCTCGCGTCCGCTCCGTGAAGGGCGAGCCGGGGCGTGATCCCACCGGCGCCGTCGAACCGCCACTCGCCGCCACCCGACTCGAGCTCGTTGAGCCGCTCGGCGAACGGTGCGAGCTCGGGTCGCGGCAGCACCGGTCGGGAGACGAGCTGGACCCATGTCTCGTACCGCAGGTGCACTTCGTACTGGCCGTCGCTGACATACGCGATCCGCGTCATGCCCGTGCGGTTGTGCACGGCCATCGGATGGATGCGAGCGATGCGCTCCTGGGTGAAGCGGTGCACGACCTTGTCGCGTAGCGCTGATGGAACGGGGACGACGCCCAGGTCGAGGTCCGGATGTTCGACGATCTCGACATCGCCGCCGTCGAGCAGGGCGTCGCTTGCAGTGAGGTGGGCGTCCTCGTCTGCCCACAGGTCCTGGAACCGATCGATGTCGGTGAGCAGTTGTGGCACCAACGGCAGGAGCTCCTGGTACAAGCGCGCCGCCATCACCGGGTAGTCGTCGCTGAACACGCCGGCGTCGAGCGGCGACACCTTCGGATCGACGAGCGCGCTGACGGCGAACGCCACTCGGGCGGCATGCCGCGTGTGGCTCCATCCGAAGTCGCCGGCGCGGGCGACGTCGACCACGAGCTCCTTGAGCGCGAGCGCGGCCTCGGGTTCGGTGAGCGCGAAGACGCCGAGCAGGCCGTCCTCGTCGAAGTGGTTGTTGGAGACCAGCTCGGCATCGACGTGGTGCTCGGGCTGTTCGAGGTAACGCAGGGCGATCTCCGCGGAGAGGTCGGCCTGCAGCGAGGTGGGCACGGTGCTGCCGGGCCAGTGGGAGAGCGTGAGGAGCGTGTTGACGGTTTCGGCCCCGTCGACGATGACGTTCGGCTCGCCGTCCAGCTCCGTGTACGGAACGAAGCGCACGGTCACCAGCCGGCCGAGCCGGCACCGCCCTTGAACGGGCCGACGATCTTCGACGTGATCCAGCCGCCGTAGAAGCTGCCTTCGTTCGGCTGCACGCGTTCGCCGTCGACGAAGCACGCACCCATGTGCTGCGGATAGAAGGCGAGGTGGTCCTTGATCGGGCGGAAGCGGTCGACGGGATCGCGGTACGACCAAACCGCGTCGGGCGCCTCGTACCCGTCGACGACGACGGTGTAGTAGTGCGCTTGGCCTTTCCACTCGCAGAACGTTCGGTGTGGGGTTGCGACGAGGTGCTCCATCGCGACGTCGTCGGGTGGGAAGTAGTACGCCGGCGGCTGGCTCGTCTCGAGGACTCGATAGCCGCGCGTCGTCTCCGCGATCGTGACGCCTCCGAACTCGACGCGAAGGAGGCTGGTGGTCGGCTCGAGCGCGGGTGGTCGCGGGTAGTCCCACACCGATTCCTGTCCCGGTCCCGGTTCGATGCGCGTTGGCATGGTGGCAGCATGGCCGTGATGGAGGCCGACGCCAACCTCTTGGAGCACGGTCGGGCACTGGCCGGCGCCATCGAGGCGGCGCTCCCGCGGTGGGTGGTGCGAGCGGTCGAAGCACGGTGGCGAGACTGGAAGGGGACCGGCCTTCCGGCCGACTTGCACGAGGCCGCCCGGGTCGCGGGGCAACGTGCGGCGGCGGACGTCGGAGCATCGGTGCGCGCGCTGCTCGACCAGGACGTCGACGCGCAGCGGGCGAACCCGCTCGCCATCGTTCGCCGCGCCGTCGCCTATCCGACCGAGGTGCTTCGGGCGACCGCCATGCCGCCGGTCGTGAGAGACGAGTTCGACGAGCGCGCCTTTCCGGAGGATGTGTATGCGTTGACGCCCGCAACGTTCGCCGACGTCGATGCGTCGCTCCACGAGGTCGGACTGGCGTGGGGCGCGGCAAAGGCACACGCCCACCTCGTTCGTCGACGGCGCTAACGCGGCTTCCAGGCGTCTGGGTCCTCCGCCAGACGGTCGACCTTGGCCGGAAGCTTGCCGGCGACGAGGTCGGCGACCGTCACGTGCTCGAGTACGCCTCGCAGGCTGGCCCGCACGCAGACCCACATGCGTTGCAGGGGCTCGGCGCTGCCCGAGAACTGGAGGTCTTCTGGCCGCACGCCCTGCACGTTGGCGAGTGGGCCTTCCACCGCCCGGATCAGGTCGGCGACCGTGATGCCGCCCGGGGGGCGCGCGAGCCAGTACCCGCCGTCTGCGCCCCGGCGGCTGCCGACGATTCCCGCCCGCCGAAGCTCCGACAGGATGTTCTCGAGGAACTTCATCGGGATGTCTTGAGCGGCGGCGATCCGATCACCCTTGAGCGGCGACGC
>Ga0299913_10005196_pt1 | contig 11076 bp, 10 predicted proteins | sample RVTome_9_FD_201360 | JGI IMG/M metagenome (GOLD analysis project Ga0299913, IMG submission 201360) | Soil microbial communities from uranium-contaminated site in the Upper Colorado River Basin, Wyoming, United States - RVT155D38 (version 2) ... | reverse complement strand
GACGAGCAGGATCACGATCAGCGCGGCGGCGGAGTCGGCGAACGCCGCGACCGCGAGGCAGGACATGGTGGTGAGCGCCGCACCGAGCAGCATTCCTCGGCGGGCTCCGATCCTCTCGACCAGGTGCCCGGAGGGGGTGGAGCTCGCCATGCAGGTCAAATAGAAGATCGCCACGGCGAGGCCGAGGGTGGAGTCCCCGAAGGAGAAGTCCCCTCGGATCCTGGAGGCGAGGCTGGCGGTGAGGAAGCCGGGCAGGACTCCGGCGACGATCAGCGCGGTGCCCGGGACGACCGATCGGCCGGCGCTTTGTCTATGCACTCGCAGCGGCGTGGAGATGCTGAAGTGCGTCCGCCCCTACATAAGCCAGGCCGAGCGGCGATCCCGCCTCCGTCAGGGCCTGCCAGAGGGCGCCCGCCTCCGATGCGGCCGCCACTAGCAGCCACTGTTTCTCATACTGGTGCAGGACGAGGGTCGGCACCCCGCCGACCGACTCGACGCGAAGCCTGCCGACCCCGGCGGCGGTGGCCCCCGCGCGGGTGAGGACATCGCGGGCGAACGGACCGGTCAGGCAGACCGCGACGCGGTCGGAGGTGACGTCCTCGACGCTCGTTCCCTCGTGGGCGCGCTCTTGCAGCTCGGCGCGCACCCGCTCGGTGCTCGCGGGCGAGGAGAGCACCAGCAGGAGCTCCTTGGAGACAACTCCCCACCAGGCGTCCGCCGCCTCGATCGCGCGCCCGGGCCGCGGCTCCCTCCCGGAGGGAAGGACGTCGGCGATCGCCGGCGCGGTGTCCCGCACCTCGAACTTGCCGATGCTGGACACGTCCGCGAGACCGGCGGAGGCGCGGCTGACCGCGATCTCCGCGGCGAGCGACCCGAAGTCCGCCGCCACCACCCAGCCCTGGCGCTCGGTCATGTGGGCGCCGGAGCGCTTCAACACCTCATCGAGGGGACTCAACAGCGAGGCCACCTCAGCCCCAGACCTCGTGCGCGACCTCGCCGAGCAGCTCGAGCTTCGCCCTCTGGTCGTCGAAGGTGACCAGGTTGCCCGGCAGGGTCGAGGCGAACCCGCACTGCGGGCTCAGCGCCAGGCGCTCCAGGGGGATGTACTTGGAGGCCTCCTCGATTCGCCCCTTGAGCTGATCGGCGTCCTCGAGCTCGGGCTCCTTGGTGGTGATCAGTCCGAGCACCACCGTCTTGTCTTCGGGGACGAAGCGCAACGGCTCGAAAGTGCCGGCCCGCGGCGAGTCGTACTCGGCGAAGATCCGATCGCAGTGGAGAGTGGTGAAGAGCTGCTCCGCGATTGCGTCGTATCCGCCCTCGACCGACCACATCGAGCGGTGGTTGCCGCGACAGAGGTGAACCGCCCAGGTGGCGTCCGGGAACGCGTCGATCAACTGGTTGTCGCGCTCGATCATCTGGCCGAGCCAGGTCTCCGTGTCGAGCCCGAGGTTGCGCAGATTCTCCTGTCCCTCCTCGCTCACCAGGTGCGTGTACCGCGGCGAATCGAGCTGGAAGTAGTCGCACCCCGCCTCGGCGGTCTCTTCGACTATCTGCTTCATCAGCCCGATCACCTCGTCCATGTAGGCCTCTCGATCCGGGTAGACCTTGTCCGAGTACCCGGGGACCCAGAGCACGCTGGCGTAGGTCATCCCCGCCAGCGTCGCCTTCGCCGGCCGGTCGGTGTTGGCGCTGACGAACTCGTATTCCTCGAGCGGCAGGTTGTGGCGGATCCCGAGCTTCTCGGTGACCGCGGGGAGCTTCGGGGGCGGGCCCTCCGGCTTGTCGCCCGAGCCGTGGAACATCACCGGCGCCGGCACCTCGGGGTTGTAGCCCTTGAGGCTGCTGGTGAGCGGGTCGAACCAGAACCGGCGACGGACCTCGCCGTCGGTGAGCACCTCGATCCCGGCCTCCTCCTGCAGCGCGATGTTCTCCTTGCCCTCCTTCTCCTGGAGAGCTTCGAGCTCCTTCTTGTCGATCTCGCCTTTCTGATCGCGCTCCATCGCCTGCTTGAGCTCGTCGTGGCGCAGCAGGCTTCCGACGACCTCGCAGTGAAATCCGTTGCTCGACATCTGAGACTCTCCTCTCTTCCTTCCGATCAGCTCTTCCTGTGGTCAGCCAGGTTGATCAGCGAGGCGCCCGGGATACGGTCGAGGAGATGCCGGTTGTCCAGCACGATCTCCAGGTTCCGAAGGGCAACCCGCGCGTGCTCCCGCGCCAGAGATTCGGCCCGTACGGCCTCGCGGCGCTCGATCGCCTCGATCAGGCCGCGATGGTGATCCTGGGCGATCACCAGGATCTCGCGGGACTCGGGAATCTCGGCCTGCCCCTTGACCAGCGCGCTCGGTGATGCGAAGGGGAGCGCGACGATCCGCTCCAGCGCCCGCTCCAGGACGGGGCTCGCGGCCGCCTCCAGGAGGAGGGCATGGAAGGCGCGGTTGCACTCCACGTACCCCCAGAACGAGTCGAGATCCGAGCGGTGAACGAGCGGGTCCATCTCCGCGCTCAGCTCCCGCATCCGGCCGAGCTGTTCCGCGGTGGCGCCGCGCTCCGCGGCGAACCGCGCTGCCGTCCCCTCGAGGACGCCGCGCAGCTCAATCGCGTCATGGATCTCGGCCATGGTGAACTCCCTGACCGCGTAGCCGCCGCCGTCGCGATTCTCGAGCAGCCCCTCGTGCTCGAGGGTCGCGAGCGCGAGGCGCAGCGGGGTTCGCGAGACTCCGAGGCGTTCCACCAGCGGGAGCTCCGACATCCGCGTCCCGGGAGGGAACTCCCCGCTGAGCAGAAGGTCGCGCAGGCTGAGCAGGGCCCGCGTCGTCTGCGAGGTGGGCTCGCCCTCTGCGGTCTCGGCAGTCTCGGCGGCCTTCCGTGTCTCGTCGTTAGCGGCCATCGACCCGGTCCCTGTATGCAGAACGCGTTTCCATCACTCGATCAGCCGGGCGTCCCTCGCCTCGAATGCTGTCCACTCCTCTCCTCTTGCATACAGGGCCTCGGTGGTGGCAAGATACACCCTGAGCATCCCCCAACGGAGGAGGAGAGAGATGGCGGTCGCGACCGAGACGACGACGGGCCTGTTCAGCGAGGAGCAGCTGGACGGCCGCGTCTACAGCGGCGGTTGGAAGCAGGTCAGCGAAAGGCTCGAGGTCGACGAGAAGGCGACAGGCGAGCGGCTCGCCGAGGTCGGCCTGGCGGACAGGGACGCGGTCTTCGAAGCGGCCAAGGTGGCCGCCGCAGCACAGCCCGGCTGGCTGGACACCCCGGGGCCCGAGCGCGCCGCCATCCTCCACGGCGCCGCCGACGCCCTGGAGCGCCACCGCGAGGAGATCCTGGAGCGGATCCCGCGGGAGACCGGCCTCTTCCCCGGTGGGGCCGTCCACCAGCTCGGCGAGACCCAGAAGGAGCTGCGCGAGGCTGCCGCGCTCACCTCCCGCGCCGTCGGCGAGCTGCTCCCCAACGAGCAGGGCCGGATCAGCATCGCGCGGCGGGTGCCGCTCGGGGTGGTCGGGGTGATCACCCCGTGGAACTACCCGATGGTGCTCTCGATGCGCTCGGTCGCCCCCGCTCTCGCCCTCGGCAACACCGTGATCCTGAAGCCCGACCCGCAGACCCCGATCGTCGGCGGGTTGGTCTTCGCCCGCGCCTTCGAGGAGGCGGGTTTGCCGGAGGGCGTCCTCCACGTCCTCCCGGGCGGGGTCGAGGCCGGCGAGGCGATCTGCGAGGCGCCCGAGGTGCAGATGGTCTCCTTCACGGGCTCGACGCGGGCCGGCCACCGGGTCGGCGCGCTGGCCGGCGGCAACCTGAAGCGGGTCGCCCTCGAGCTGGGCGGCAAGAGCGCTTTCATCGTCCTCGACGACGCCGACATCGACAAGGCGACTTCATGCGGCGCCTTCGGCTCCTTCTACCACCAGGGTCAGATCTGCATGGCGGCCGGACGCCACCTGGTCCACGAGAAGATCGCCGACCAGTACCTGGAGAAGCTCGCGGAGCGAGCCGGGCGGCTGCCGGTCGGCGATCCGGCCCGCGAGGAGGTGGTGCTGGGGCCGATGATCAACCGCGGGCAGCTCGACCGGGTGCAGGAGATCGTCGACGAGGCGGCGAGCGGCGGCGCCGACGTGCGCGCCGGCGGCAAGGGCGATCCGCCCTACTTCCCGCCGACCGTGCTCGGCAACGTGAAGACCGACATGCGCGCCTGGAACGAGGAGATCTTCGGGCCGGTGGCGCCGGTGCGGATCTTCTCCGAGATCGACGAGGCGGTGGAGATGGCGAACGACACCGACTACGGGCTCTCGGCCGGGATCTACACGGCCACGCCGGCCCGCGGGCGGGAGATCGCCGACCGGCTCCATACCGGGTTCGTCCACATCGGCGACCAGCCGATCTACGACGACCCGATCGCCCCCTTCGGCGGGGTCGGGGTGTCGGGGAACGGCGGCCGGTTTGGCGGCGACGCCAACATCGACCAGTTCACCCAGTGGCGCTGGATCACCGAGCAGAGGGAGCCCGCCGAGTACCCGTTCTAGGGCGGGCGACCTTGACGTTCAACCTCGACGCTCTCGGCCGCTGGACCCAGCTACAGGTGATGCCCGTGGCGGAGGAGGCAATCGCCGCCTACGCACGGGCGACCGACGACGAGGCGGCGCTCGCGCTCGGCGGCCGGATCGCCCCTCCGGTGTTCGCGATCGTCCCGGTCTGGGACGTCCTCCAGGAGGCGGCGCGCGCGATGGCGCCGGAGGAAGCCCGCAAGCAGGTCGTCCACGGGGACCAGGACATCCTGATCTCCGCCCCGATCGAGGCGGGGATGGAGTTGCACGCGAGGGCGGCCGCCGTGGGCGTCCATCCGAAGGAGTCGGGCACCACCGTGATCCTGAAGACGGAGACCCGCGACGGCGACGGGCGACTGCTCAACGAGCAGTACGTGACCGAGTTCTACCGTGGGATCGTGGGAGATGGCGGAGGCGGTGAGCGGGCCCCGGATCACCGGATGCCGAAGGAGCTCGCCGAGACCGACCCGGCGGCGGAACTCACCTATCCGATCGCGGATGACATCACCGTCCGCTACGCCGAGGCGTCCGGAGACCGAAACGAGATCCACCTGGACCAGGGGTTCGCGAAGGCGGCAGGACTGCCGGGGATCATCGTCCACGGCCTCTGCATGATGGCCTTCGCGGGTCGCGCCGTGCTCGCCTCCCAGGGGAATCGGAGCCCGGCGGCGGTGCGCCGTCTCGCGGTCCGGTTCTCCCGGCCGGTCGCGCCGGGGGACCGCCTCACGACCCAGATCTGGAACGGTCACGACGGCGCGGTCGCCTTCGAGACGGTCGATGGGTCCGGGACCACCGTGCTCAAGGATGGACTCGCCGAGCTCGGCGACCCCGGGGGCGGATCGTGATCGACCTGGACAGGATCCAGGCAATCGACGTCCACACGCATGTGGAGGTCTCGCGCGATGGCCACGATCCGATCCCCCCGAACCTCCGCGACGCATCACAGAAGTACTTCCGCGATGGAGGCGGGACCCCGACGATCGACGACGTGGGCGCCTACTACGGGGAGCGCGGGATGGCCGCCGTGGTCTTCACAGTGGACTGGGAGTCACAGTCAGGTCGGCCGCCGGTCTCCAACGAGGAGGTCCTGGCGGGCGCCGCGGAGTACGCGGACGTCCTGATCCCGTTCGCCAGTGTCGACCCCGCGCGCCCCGACGCGGTGGAGCGCGCCCGCCGGTTGATCGACGATCACCAGGTACGTGGGTTCAAGTTCCACCCCAACCTCCAGGCCTTCTTTCCCAACGACCGCTCCGCCTACCCCCTGTACGAGGTGATCGCCGAAGCCGGGCTCCCCGCTCTCTTTCACACCGGCCACAGCGGGATCGGCTCGGGGCTGCCCGGCGGCGGCGGGGTACGGCTCAAGTACTCGAACCCGATCTACGTGGACGACGTCGCGGCCGACTTCCCGGAGATGCCGATCGTCCTCGCCCACCCCTCCTTCCCCTGGCAGGACGAGGCCCTCTCGATCGCGATGCACAAGCCCGAGGTCTACATCGACCTCTCGGGCTGGTCGCCGAAGTACTTCCCGCCGCAGCTCGTCCGCTACGCCAACACCCTGCTCAAGCGCCAGGTCCTGTTCGGATCGGACTACCCGATGATCACGCCGGAGCGCTGGCTGCGCGACTTCGATCGGCTCGAGATCGACCCAGAGGTCAAGCCGCTGATCCTGAAGGAAAACGCGGCCAGGCTGCTCGGCCTGCGTGGTTGACGTGGGATTCCAATGGGATATAGGGTCGGTCGGGATATGAGTCAAATTAATTGGAAGATTTGCTATAGGATCATCCGGCTCCGCTCTGAGGCGGAATCCGGAAACAACCGGAGGAGGAGAGATCGGTGAGTAAGCGGTGGTGGAGTGTGCGCTGGCCTGTCGCGGTGATCGTGGCTGTTGCAGGCCTTTCGATTCTGGTCGCCGCCTGCGGCGGCGACGATGATGATGATGATGGGGGCGGAGGCGAGGCAGCCGCAGAGACTCTCAATTGCGGGCTCGGTAACGGCGAGCAAGCCAGCGGTCAGGCGATCAAGCTCGGGGCGATCGCGACCAAGCAGCCGGGCACCGACTTCTCGGAGATCCCGCTGGCCGCGGAGGCCTTTTTCGAATGCGTGAACGACAACGGCGGCATCAACGGCCGTCCGGTCGAGTACACGTTCGAGACCGAGCAGACCGATCCCGGCCAGGCCGCGAACGCGGCCACGAAGCTGGCGGAGAACACCGGCGTGCTCGGATTCGTCGGCAACACCAGCCTCATTGAGGGAGCGGTCAACCACGGCTACTACGAGCAGAACGGCTTCTATGTGATCTGCTCGGGGATCGCGCCGGAGGCCTACACGACCTCGAACATGGCCTGCGTGAACATGGGTCCGCGCTACAGCTCGGACGGAGCGACGCAGGCGGTGATCAACGAGGACGTCGACAAGATCGTCTTCGACCAGTCCAACGTGCCCGGCACCGACTACATCGTCGCGGGACCGCAGGCGGTCGCCGACGAGGCCGGCGTCGAGTTCGAGGGACTGACCGACAACGTGCCGATCCAGGACGCGAACTCGGTCGCGCTGAAGCTGGTGCAGGCTGCCGGCGAGAACGGCGGCGTCGTCCTCAACTTCACGCCCCCCGAGGCGCTGAAGATCCTGCAGGCGGCCCAGCAGCAGGGAGTTGCCCAGCAGGTCAAGGCCTGGGGCTGTTCGACCCCGTGCAACACCGACTTCCTGGCCGAGGCGCTGGGAACGGAGTGGGACGACCGGCTACTCGTCAACGCGGAGCTCAATCTGACCGACGCGGAGGGCGAGGACAGCCAGCTCTACCGGGACGTCCTCGCTGAGTACGCCCCTGACGTCCCACTGGGGAGTTTCAGCCAGATGGGCTTCACCGAGGCCCTGATCGCCACCGATGCGCTGCTCGGAATCAAGGGCGAGTTCACCAAGCAGAGCGTCAACGACGCGTTCAAGAACGTGAAGAATTTCCAGACGGACATTCTTTGCAACCCGTGGTACTTCGGTGAGGCGCCTCTCCACATCCCCAACAACGTCGACCGGACGGTGACCCCGAGCGGCGGCGTGATGGTGGAAAAGGAAGGCTGCTTCGACATCTCGGAGGCCGATCCCGACATCGCCCAGGTGCGACAGGTCGAAGCGCAAGACCCGTCGCTGATCGGCGAGTAGGGCAAGGCAAGCGAGTAGGGAAGGACGAATCAGAAGAGATGAACGGCAGAAACCTCGATCTCCCCAAGCGGGAATCGTCCCTGCCCTTCATCGACACCGGCCCGGTCCCCGGCGGGGTGCGCGCCCCGTCCGGGGACGGACCGGTGGTCATCGACGAGATGGCCGGCGTTCTACCGCGGGCCTACCCGAATACATAGGAAGGGACGTCAATGAGGATGAACCCCGGCTGGAAGGGCGTGCGGAGGGTGGGTCTGCTTCTCGCCACCGCTGCGGCTCTGTCGATCCTGGTCGCAGCCTGTGGCGGCGACGATGATGATGACGGCGGCGGCGGCGACGTCAGCGCCGAAGCGCCCAAGTGCGGGGCCGGCAACGGTCAGAAGGCGAGTGGCCCGCCGATCAATTTCGGCGCGATCAACACCAAGCAGCCCGGCACCGACTTCTCGGAGGGCGGCCGGGCGGTCAAGGCATACTTCGATTGCGTCAACGACAACGGCGGCATCAACGGCCGTCCGGTCGAGCTGGTGCTCGAGACCGAGCAGACCGATCCCGGTCAGATCGCCAACGCGGCGACGAAGCTGGCCCAGAGCGACGAGGTGGTTGGGTTCGCCGGCAACTTCAGCATCATCGAGGGTGCTGTCAACCACACCTTCTACGAGGAGAACGGGTTCAACGTCCTCTGCGCGGGGATCGCCCCGGAGGCGTATTCGACCCCGAACATGGCCTGCGTGAACATGGGCCCGCGCTACAGCTCCGACGGGGCTGTGCAGGCGGTGATCCGCGCGGGCGCCGAGAAGATCGTGTTCGATCAGTCGAACGTCCCCGGTACCGATTACATCGAGGCCGGCGTCAGGGCGGTAGCCGAGGCCGAGGGCGTCGAGTTCCAGGGCAACGCGGACAACGTCCCGATCCAGGACGCGAACTCCGTGGCGCTGAAGCTGGTGCAGGCAGCCGGCGAGAACGGCGGCGTGGTGCTCAACTTCACGCCCCCCGAGGCGCTGAAGATCCTGCAGGCGGCGCAGCAGCAGGGCATCGCCCAGCAGGTGAAGGCGTGGGGTTGCTCGACTCCGTGCAACACCGACTTCGTCGCTGAGGCGCTGGATCAGTCGTTCGACGACGTGCTGCTGGTCAACGCCGAGCTCAATGTGACCGACGCCGACGACGAGGACAGCCAGCTCTACCGGGACGTGATGGCGAAGTACGCCCCGGACGACCCGCTGGGCAGCTTCACCCAGATGGGATTCGTGATCGGCCAGATCGCGACAGAGGCGATGCTCAACATCGACGGCGAGGTAACCAAGGAGAGCTACAACGAGGCGGTCCAGAACATCAAGAATTTCCGGACCGGAATCCTCTGCGCTCCGTGGTACTTCGGCGAGGCGCCTCTGCACATCCCGAACAACATCGACTGGACGACGACGCCTCAGGGCGGCACGATGGTGATCAAGGAGGACTGCTTCGAGATCTCCGACGCCGACCCGGACATCGCCCAGGTCCGACAGATCGAGGCGCAGGATCCGTCGCTGATCGGCGGGTGATGGAGGCCGTGAACGAATAGATGATCCTCGGATTCCTGGACCTCCCTAGCTGGGAGCAATTCCAGCCGTTCCTCGCCACTGGCCTGGCCCTCGGCGGGGTGTACGCCCTGTCGGGGGTCGGGATGGTGGTCCTCTACCAGACGACCGGCGTGCTCAACCTCGCCTTCGGTGCGATCGGGGCGATGGGCGCGCTGATCGCCTGGGAGCTGGTCAACAACGCTGGCGTGCCCGAGGGGTTCGCGTATCTGGCCTGCGTCCTCTTCGGCGGGGCCGTCACCCTGCTCTACGGAATCGTCTTCGGGGGGCCGCTCGCCGGGCGCGATCCACTCGTCAAGGCGACCGCCACCCTGGGCCTGCTCCTGATCCTGCTCGGGGCGATGTCGTGGATCTGGAGCGACAAGGCGCGCTCCCTTACGCTGCCCACCTCCACCCCCGCCTTCGACGTCGGTCAGGTGACCGTCAACTGGACCCAGGTAATCGCGCTCGGTCTGGGCGTCGCGGTCACCTTCGGCACGCTGGCCTTCCTCAGGTTCACCAACCTCGGCACGGCGATGCGGGCGCTGGCCAACGACCGCGAGATCGCCGCCACCCTGGGGGTACCCGTACGGCGGGTCGAGGCCCAGGCGTGGCTCGTCTCCGGGCTGCTCTCCGGCGCGGCGGGGCTGCTGCTCTCCAACCTGGTCGGGCTGGACGCGGCCACCCTTACCTTCCTCGTGATCTCCTCCCTATCGGCGGCCCTGATCGCCCGCCTGCGATCGTTACCGGTGACCTTCTTCGCCGCCCTCGTGGTCGGGGTCGTCACCGCCCTGATCACACCGATCTTCGAGATCTCCGAGTACCGCCAGATGACCCCGTTCGTGCTCGCGGTGATCGCCCTGCTCTGGCTCTCCCGGCGGCGCCAGGTCACGATCCCCGGGACGGCCGGCTGACCCATGGCCTCTCGCGAAGCGACAGCGGGAATCCTGCGGACCTCACTCCCGGTCAAGGGGCTCCGCGACATCTCCGTCCTGCGAGTCGCGGTGATCACGGCGCTGCTGCTTTTGGTGCTCGTCGGGTTGCCCGCGCTCTCCAGCAACTTCTGGATCCAGGTCTCGACGCTGGTCGCCGTCTACTCGATCGTGGCGCTGGGCCTCAACCTGTTGATGGGAAGAGTGGGGCTGGTTTCGCTGGGCCAGATTGCGGTGCTCGCCCTCGCCGCGTGGGTCGGCGCCCGGCTGCTGTTCGCGACCGACCTGCCGTTCCCGGTCGTGCTTGTGATGACCGGCCTGATCACCATGGTCCTGGGCACGATCATCGGGCTCCCGGCCCTGCGGCTGAGCGGCCTCTACCTTGCGCTGGTGACGCTGATGCTGGCGGGGGCGATCACCGTGGTCCTGGCCAGTACGGATTTCCCGAACGGCGGCGAGGGATTCCTCGGGCACCAGGAGGGTGGAACGGGCGCGACCGCGGGATCGGGGCAAGCGGAGCCGATTCGCCGGCCGAGCATCGCCGAGACTCCCGACAGCTACTTCCGCTACACGGTGATCGCCACCGCGCTGACGTTCCTGCTGGTGCTCGCGCACATCCGCGGCAAGCCCGGCCGCGCCTGGGCGGCGATCCGCCAGAGCGAGCCCGCCGCTCTGGCGGCGGGGGTCAACGTCACCCTCTACAAGCTCTGGGCCTTCGCGCTAGCCGCCTTCATCACGGGGATAGCCGGCGGCCTGCTCGCGGGCGCCGTCGGCGTGCTCTTCAACTTCCAGTTCCCGACCGAGGACTCGATCGTGCTGCTCGCCGTCGTCCTCATGGGCGGTATCTACAGCCTCTGGGGGGCCTTCATCGCCGGCGCCTTCATGCAGCTGCTGCCCGAG
>Ga0299913_10005195_pt1 | contig 11077 bp, 7 predicted proteins | sample RVTome_9_FD_201360 | JGI IMG/M metagenome (GOLD analysis project Ga0299913, IMG submission 201360) | Soil microbial communities from uranium-contaminated site in the Upper Colorado River Basin, Wyoming, United States - RVT155D38 (version 2) ... | reverse complement strand
ATCACGCGCTCGACGAGCTGGCGGCACGCAACCTCGTGGCCTACCTGTGGGAGCAGCGCGAGGTGACCGGGGCGCTGCCGACCGATCGCACGATCATCGTCGAGCGCTTCCGCGACGAGCTCGGCGACTGGCGCGTGGCGCTGCTGACGCCCTTCGGCGGCCGGGTCCACGCCCCGTGGTCGATGGCCATCGAGAGCCGGCTCCGCGAGCACCACGGCGTGGAGGTCCAGGCCATGTGGTCCGACGACGGCATCGCGGTCCGCCTCCCGGAGGGCGTAGAGAGCGACGGCAGCACGATCGAGTCGGCGCTGCTGCTCGAGCCGCAGGAGATCGAGGATCTGCTGATGGCCGAGCTCGGTGGCTCCGCGCTGTTCGCCGCCCGTTTCCGCGAGAACGCCGCGCGCGCCCTCCTCCTGCCGCGACGCCGTCCGGGGCAGCGCACCCCCCTGTGGATGCAGCGCCAGAAGTCGGCCGACCTGCTGGTCGTGGCCAGCCAGTACGGGTCGTTCCCGGTCATCCTGGAGACCTACCGCGAGATCCTGCGCGACGTGTTCGACATGCCGGCCCTGGTCGACCTGCTCGCCGACATCCGGTCCCGCCGCATCCGGGTCGTGTCGGTCGAGTCACGCTCGGCATCGCCGTTCGCCAGCTCGCTGATGTTTGACTACCTCGGGTCCTTCATGTACGAGGGGGACGCACCTCTCGCCGAGCGCCGCGCGCAGGCCCTGGCCCTGGACCGCGACCTGCTCGCCGAGCTGCTCGGCTCCGAGGAGCTGCGCGAGCTCCTCGACCCGGAGGCGGTGGCGGACCTGGAGCTCGAGCTCCAATGGCTGGCGGGGAGCCGGCGCGCCCGGACGGTGGACGGCGTGGCCGACCTCCTCCGCCGGGTCGGCGATCTCCGGACCGATGAGGTGGAGGCCCGCTGTGCCGATGGCCTCGACGCCGCCGATGCGCTGCGCGAGCTCGAGGCCGCCCGCCGGGCTGTCCGTGTCCGGATCGCCGGCGAGGAACGGTGGATCACGATCGAGGACGTGGCTCGCTACCGCGACGCGGTCGGCGCCTCGCCGCCGCCGGGCGTCGCCGAGACCTGGCTCGAGCCGCGGGACGCTCCGCTCGACGCCCTGCTCCTCCGCTGGGCGCGCAGCCACACTCCCTTCACCGCCGATGCGCCGGCCACGCGGTGGGGCGCCGCGAGGGCGGCGATCGAGGACCGGCTCCGCGGCCTCGCCGCTGACGGGCGGCTCCTCGAGGGAGCCTTCCGACCGGGCGGTGCCGCCCACGAGTTCACCGATCCCGACGTCCTCCGCCAGCTCCGCCGCCGGTCGCTGGCGCGCCTGCGTCGCGAGGTGGAGCCGGTCGAGCCGGAGGTGCTCGCGCGCTTCCTCCCGGCCTGGCAGGGCATCGGCGGCACCGCCGGGGGTCTCGGCCGGCTCGTCGAGGTCGTGGCCCAGCTCGAGGGCGTGCCGATGCCCGCCTCCGTCCTCGAGCGCGACGTCCTGCCCGCGCGGATCGCCGGCTACACGCCGCGCCTGCTCGACGAGCTGGGTGCAGCCGGCGAGGTGGTCTGGATCGGTCGTGGCTCGCTGGGCCGGGACGATGGCCGGATCGCCCTCTACCGGCGCGACAAGGTCGACCTGCTGGCGACCGCCGGGAGCGGTGACGACCGACCATCGGAGCCGATCCACGAGGCGATTCGGCAGCACCTCCAGCGCCGCGGCGCGTCCTTCTACCCGCAGCTGCGTGCCGCCGTGGCCGATGCGCGCAACGAGGAGGAGCTGCTCGACGCCGTGTGGGACCTCGTCTGGGCGGGCGAGGTGACGAACGACACGTTCGCGTCTCTCCGCGCCCTCTCCCTTCCCCGCTCGCGCTCGCGCTCGAAGGCGGCTCCCCGTCCGGGTCGCCTGGTCGCGCTGGGCCCGCCGCGAGCTGCGGGCCGATGGTCGCTCGTCGCGGACCTGGTGGGCGAGGAGCGGACGCCGACGGAGCGGGGCCACGCGCTCGCCACCGCCCTGCTCGAGCGGCACGGCGTCGTCACGCGCGAAGGCGCGGCGGCCGAGGGGATCGCCGGTGGATACGCCGGGGTCTACCCGGTGCTGCGGGCCATGGAGGAGTCCGGCCGCGCTCGGCGTGGGTACTTCGTGGCCGGGCTCGGCGCCGCCCAGTTCGCGCTGCCCGGCGCGGTCGACCGGCTCCGCGCCGCGCGGGACGACGATGACGGCGGCGTCCGGATCCTGGCGGCCACCGATCCCGCGCAGCCGTACGGCGCCGCCCTGCCCTGGCCACGTGGCGCCGGTGACGAGCGGCTGCCGCTGCAGAGAGCCGCTGGCGCCTATGTCGTGCTGGTCGACGGTACTGCCGCCCTGTATCTCGAGCGCGGCGGGCGCAGCCTCATTACGCTTCCGGGTGCCGAAGATATCGAGACGCGTGAGCGCGCGGTCGCCGCATTGCCCGGCCTAATCGCCCCGTCCGGCTCGCTGCGCGAGCTCCGGCTCGAGCGTGTTGACCGCGAGCCCGTTGCCGCGTCCCCGATCGCCGAGCCTCTGCGCTCAGCGGGATTCCGCCCGAGCTATCGTGGGTACGTGCTGCGGCGCGCCTGATCGTCAGCGGAGCGGGCGGAGGATCGGCTGCCAGTCAGCCTGCTGGCCGCCTGTACCGTCCGGGCTGATCTGCGCGGGTGGGGCGCTGCCGTCCGCAGGGACGATCCAGAGCGAAGGCTCACGTCCAGTCCCCAGCGAGTAGAGCAGCCATCGCCCGCTCGGGGACCAGCCGACCTCGCCGATGAACTCCTCTGACGCCGTCGCCACCAGGATCTCCGGACCCGTGCCGTCGCCGGCAACGAGTGCGATCCCGTCCGGGGTGACCAGCGCGACGGAATCGCCAGCGGGGGACCAGACCGGGGGCAACAGCACGGCGGCTCCGTCGAGAAGGGCCTGCGGCACGCCCCCAGCTGCCGGGACCATGAACGCGCGACTCGGCGCGACACCGCTGAGATCCACCGTGACGTACCCGATGGTGGAGCCGTCCGGCGACCACGTGATCCCGTTCAGATAGCCCGGCTCGGTCAGTCGCACCGGTTCACCGCCTGTGACCGGGACGACGAACAGCGACACCGGCGCGTCGATGGCCCCAGGGTCGTCGCTTGCGACCAGCGCGAACCGGGTTCCGTCCGGCGACCAGAACGGCGCGCCGTTCGAGAGACCACCGAGGTCGACGGCTGTCGGGGTGAGCTCTGCATTGGTCACAGCCAGGCCGCCGTCACCGATCCACGCCAGCCGTGCGCCGTCGGGCGACCACGTGGGACCAGCGCCGATGCCGAGGTCGGCCACTTCGGTGCCGTCGCCCTCCAGGACGACGATCCGCGACGGGAGCGTGGTCATGCCTCGCGCGGCCACGAGCCGCGTTCCATCGGGCGACCAGTCCCACTCGATGAGCTCGTCCTCGGCGGAACCGACGGTGGTGATGTTGGCGTCCCCGAACGGTGTGACGCTGACGACGCTCGTGCTCTCACCGCACCCGTTGCATGCGAACGTCACGGCGCCGTCGTCCATCAGGCGGAGCCAGTCATCATCCGGCCCGGCGGCCACCCAGCCTTCGAGGGCGCCCGGGCCGATGCGGACCTCGTACCAGTCCATCTCTCCGACCGTCTGGCGGGCGCCGGTGGCGGCCATCAGCTGGCCGCGCCGAATCGTCGCCGCCACGACACCCCCGGATTCGGAAGGCTCGGAGCGGATGCGCAGGCCGTCGGCCTCGGCGAAGAGGACGCTTCCCGGCTGCACGGCCGCATTGGGGTCCAGGCTGGGCTGGACCGATGCGCTCGGCGCGGGCTTCTGGCTCGCGGATGCCGTGGCGGACGGACTCGCGACGGCCACGCCGGACGTGCTGGGTTGTGGTGAGCCCGACGCGTCGACGGTCTCGGGCAGTCGCAGCAGCCCGCTGCCCAGGGCGATCCCCGCAACGACGATCGTCAGCAGGGCCGCCGCGAGCAGCAGGAAGGGCGTGCGAGACCGCCGCCGGTCATCGGCCACCATGTGGAGCCGGCGGTAGAGCGCATCGGCGAAGGCGGGATCCGGCGTCCTGTCGTCCTCGAGCGTTCGCAGCAGGCTGCGAATCTGGTCGTCATGCATCGGTCCGCCCTCCAAAGGCGCGTCGGAAGCTCTCCCGGCCGCGGGCGAGCAGGGATTCGGTGGCCTTCTCGCTGCGGCCGATGGCCCGGGCGACGTCGCGGACGCTGAGGCCGTCGAGGTAGCGGAAGAGGAGCGCGATGCGCTGATCGGACGGAAGCCGCGCCATGGCCGTCTCCACCGCGTCTCGGGTCTCGACGGCATGCCACGGCGCATCGGGTGCCTGCGGGTGGTCCGTGATCAGCCGCTCATGGCGCCGGATGTCGCGTCCGTGGCGCCGGTAGTGGTCCACCAGCTTGTTGCGACCGATGGCGCACATCCAGGTCACGACGTCCGAGCGGCCGTCGAACCGATGTCGCTGCCGGATGGCCTCGACGAACGTCTGCTGCGTCAGCTCCTCGGCGAGCGCGTCATCGCCGGCGCAGCGCGCGGCGAGGTATCGGTAGATCCGGGGCAGGGTGGCGTCGTACCAGTCGCGGAATCGCGCTTCGTCGCCGACGATGGCGACGAAGTCTCCCCTCGATGCGATGGCCATGGGTGCCGTCATTGTGCGCGTCGTCCGAAACGGTGCGCATCGACGAGTGCGATGCGTCCTCCGTTAGACGCGCGACGAGGGCGAAATCCCTCGCCACGAAATTCCGGACACACGGAAACGTCCCGAAGGAACCACGGGACCGTTTGATGCAATCTCTCGGTCCACGGACTCCTCCGGGACGCGTTCTACGATACGGACCTCGGGCGGCGTCGCCAACCCCCCTTGTCCACGACTTTCGCGCTTTCGCTCCCGGTTATCCACCGGTTGTCCACATCCTCCTCGGTCAGACGAGGAAGGGCAGCAGGTAATGCTGTGATCTGCCGGTGAAGGCCAGGACGAAGGCGAGGATGGCAAACGCCACGAAGGCGAGGACCACGAGCCAGTCCATGGTGGCGAACCGCAGCCGCCGATGCCACGTCCGCCGCCCGACCCCGAACCCGCGCAGGTCCATGGCGTCGATCGTGTCCTCGGCCCCGGCGATCGATCCGACGGTGACCGGGACGAAGATCGGCGCCGCGCGACGGAGCCTGGCGATCGGCCCGCCTTTCCGCGCGGTCGGGTCGTACCCGCGCACCCGCTGCGCGTCGATGGTCTCGACGAATTCGGAGGCGAGCGTCGGGATGAAGCGGATGGTGAGGTCGATCATCACGGCGATTCGATCGCCGACGCCCAGCCCGCGCAGCGCGACGCCGAGGTCGCCGGGCGCGATCGCGAATGCGACCGGGAAGCTGACCGCCGCGATGCACGCGAAGCGCAGCATCTGGCTGACCATGAGGCTCACGCCCTCGGCCGTCAGCTCCGCGCCGAACGGCGGGATGCGAAGCAGGACGTGTGTCTCGGCATCGGTGAATCCGCCCGCCCGACCGCCGCTGATGATCGCGTTGAAGAACGAGAACACGAAGATCACCACCAGCAGGTAGCCCCACTGGAGTCGGACCGCCCGCCACGGGATCCCGGCCATGCGGTAGTAGGCGAGAGCGACGACCAGGACGATCGCCAGGTGCCGCGAGTCGCGCAGCTGGATGAGCCCGACGACGAAGATGGCCGCCGCGAGGATGAGAACGCGCGGATCCCGGCCAGCGAGCCAGGATCCGCGCCCGAGGTAGGGGAACGCGGCGCGCATCGTGTCAGCGTGCCGCGAGGGTGACGATCAGCGGCCGAGCTGCTCCTTCATCGGCTCCCACGCCAGCACGAGGATCGGCGTGACCACGGCAGCGGCGATCGAGTTCGCGACGATCACCGGGATGTACTCCGTGGTGAGGATCGCGTTGAACGACATCTCGGGCGTCACGATGAGCCCGAGGAAGATCACGATGAAGCCGATGACCGTGGCGATGACGCCGGCGACGGCCGCCCACAGGGCGCGGGACCCGCTCGAGGCGGCGCGGGCGGCGAACATGACGCCCAGCACGCCGGCCAGCAGGCCGGCGACGCCGTTCGCCAAGCTCCAGTGCCACGAGGTGAAGGCCCCGTAGCCCGAGAGGAAGTCGCCGACGATGTTGCCGATGAACCCCGTCAGGAACCCGACGACCGGCCCGAACGCGAAGCCGAAGAACGTCAGCAGGCCGTAGTGCGGCCGGACGTTGACCTCCTGGGTGCCCGGGAGCACGAAGCCGAACGAGATGAGGTTGAAGACCGCGTAGAGCGCCGCGCCGATGGCGGCGTACACGATCACGCGCGTGGTGATCGACCAGGAGCCGTCCTGCTGGTCCATCGTGGTGGCTGTCATGTGGATGCCTCTCCTCCGTGGTGATCCACCCCCCGCTGTCGAGCGTCGAGCCCGGCGATGACGGTTGCGAGCTCCTCGCCGCCGAGGAACCGACCGGTGCGATCGGCCCATTCGGCATTCGCATCCATCAGTGACGTGACCCGCAGGTTGCACGCGACCCATCGGTCGCGGTCACGGATCACGTCGAGGGGCGCGCCGTCGGCGACGATGGAACCGTCGCGCAGCAGCAGGATGCGATCGGCATAGGTGAGCGCCAGGTCGACGTCGTGCGTGACGAAGTACACGCTTTCGAGTCCGGCGATCCGCTCCACCTCCGTCATGAATGCCGTAGCGCTGCGATGGTCCTGCCCGGCCGACGGCTCGTCAAGTACCAACGTGCGCGGTTCGAGCGCGAGCGCGACCGCCAACCCGAGCCGTTTCTGCTGCCCGAACGAGAGGGTCATCGGCGGTCGGCGCTCGATGTCGGCCTCGTCCAGCAGCCCGACGCGGCCGAGTGAGGTCGAGACCAGCGCGTCGAAGGACTCCTCGTCGCGGCCGAGGTTGCGAGGCCCGAACAGCAGCTCGTCCCGGACGTTCGGGGCGAAGAGCATCTGCGAGGGGTTCTGGAAGACGTAGCCGAAGGTCGACGCCAGCTCGGCCACCCCGCGACCGGTGATCGACCGCCCGTCGACGAGCACCTCGCCGGCGGTGTGCGGCACGAGGCCGATCGCGGCCTTGAACAGCGTCGTCTTGCCGGAGCCGTTCGGGCCGAGGACGGCCACCACCTCCTCGCGGCGCAGGCGCGAGCTCACGCCGCGGAGCACCTGGCGCCCGTCGTACCCGGCCTCGACGCCTCGCCACTCCAGGCGAGGCACCTCGCCGTCTGCCGATGCGCCGCCGTCCGGCCGCGTCACCGGCAAGGTCTGCCTGCCGGTAGCCCGCGTCCGGGCGAGGACGATGTCGAACGGCAGCTTCACCTGGAGCGGATCGGCGACCGCGAAGAAGCCGTCGATCGGACCGAGGTACCGGGTCGCCCCGTCGTCGAGGTAGAGCACGCGGTCCGGCTGCGCCTGGAGCGCATCCTCGACCCGGTGCTCGACGATCACGACTGCCGTGCCGGAATCCGCGAGGGCCCGGACGAGCCCGAGCAGCCGATGCGCCGCCAGCGGGTCGAGGTTCGCCAGCGGCTCGTCGAGGACGACGAGGCGCGGGTCAAGCATCAGGGCGCCGGCGATCGCGACCTGCTGGCCCTCCCCCCCGGAGAGCTCATCGGTCGTGCGCGGCAGGAGGTGCTCGATCGCGGCCTGTGCCGCCACCGCTGTCATGGTGGCGTCGATCTCGTCGGGTGGAACGGCGAGGTTCTCCGGCCCGAAGGCCAGCTCGCCACGGATCGTGGACGCCACCAGCTGCTTCCGCGGGTCCTGGAGGACGGTCCCCACCAGGCGGGCCAGCTCCCGCAGCCGAAGTTCGGTGGTGGACCGGCCGCCGACGCGGACGCTCCCCGACAGCTCGCCACGGTACGCGTGCGGGATGAGGCCGTTGAGCGCGCGGATGAGCGTGCTCTTCCCGCAGCCGGACGGTCCGGCGACGAGGAGCACCTCGCCCGGCTCGATGCGCAGCGAGATGTTGCGCAGGGCGGGCTCGGTTGCGCGCCGGTAGCGGAAGGTGAGGTCGTCGACCTCGACGAGCGGGGCATCGGCCATCGGTCAGACCGGCTCGATCGTCAGGGACGTGTCATGGCTCAGGCTCAGGCGATCTGCCGCCGATCCCTGGTTCACGCCGATGCCGAGGCCGGCGTAATCCGCGTCGTCGTACAGCAACGGCTCGCCGATCCGGACCGCCCCGAAGGTGGTCTGCCACGGGACGACGAGCGGCTCAGCGCTGCCGATGCGGACACGAAACCGGTCGCCCGGAGCGAGCGCGCCGCGCAACGAGGCGAGGTCCGCCGGCTGCCCGGCCAGGCGGCAGTTGCCAAAGGCGTCCACGTACAGCACCGAGGTCGTGAGGGTCCCGTCGCGAATGGTGGGGTCCGGGAAGGCCAGCGGCTCGAGGCTGGCCGGATCGATCTCCGACCCGGCCTCGGTGATCGGTGTCCCACCCGCGAGGTGCGCCGCCACCGGCGCGAAGATGTCCCGCCCGTGGAACGTGGAGGACGCCACGGCCTCCCGCCACAACGCGGGGTTATCCAGGAGCCGGGCGCGGACGATCCCACCGAGGCGCTCGGCGGCGGGGAGAAGCAGGCCGTTGTCGGGCCCGACCAGCCGGTCGCCGCGACCGACCTCGACGGCAATCGCCCGCCGCTCGGTCCCGACGCCGGGATCGACGACCGCCAGGTGCACCCCGATCGGCTGGTATGGCAGCGACGACCACAGCAGGAACGCGCCGTCGCGGACGCCGAACGCGCGGGTGCCGTGGGTGAGGTCGTTGATCCGTGCCTCCGGCAGGATCGACCAGATCACGCCCCGGCAGGTCGCCGGCGCGGTGTCGCCGAAGTCGGTCAGGAAGCTGATGAAGGGTGGCGCCGCCACGCTCAGCCCCGTGAGATCCGGACCGGACGGTCGTGCCCGATCCCGAGGCGGGCGGCCAGGTTGCCCTGGTTGTCGGCCATCGCCAGGTTGCCGAGCGAGTCGACATAGACGAGTGACGCCCCGGTCGGAACGGCCCCAAACGTGGTGCCGTAGTGGCTCCCCTCGCGCAGCGGGGGGTCGCCGCGGAACTCGACGGCCAGCGGCTGGCCGTCGACGAGCTCGCCGAACGCGGTCGTCAGCTCCTCGGCGCCGCCCGCCAGCCGGACGTTGCCGAAGCTGTCCACGTAGGTCACCACCGTTTCGATCGCGCCGTCGGTCGTCCTCGCCTCGGGCTCCGGCAGCCGCACGAGATCCGCAGGGTCGACGGTCGGTCCGATCGCCGCGAAGTCGCTGTCTCCGTTGGCCAGGTGGGCGGCCACCGGCGCGAAGATATCGCGGCCGTGGAACGTGGAGGTGGTGACCGGCAGCCACAGGTCGCGGTTCGTCAGCTCGCGAACCTCGTCGAGCCCACCGAGCGCCTCGGCGGGCGGAATCAGGAGCCCGTTGTCTGGCCCGATCAGCACGTCGCCGCGACCGGTGCGGATCCCGATCGGCCGGCGCCTGGTGCCGACCCCCGGGTCGACGACGGCGACGTGGACGCCGACCGGGAAGTAGGGGAGCGCGAAGCGGAGCAGGAAGCCTCCGTCACGGATCGCGTACTTCCGGACGCTGTGCGCGATGTCGACGATATGGGCGTCGCGGCAAATCGAGAGCATCACCGCGCGGCAGGTGGCCGCCGCGCCATCGAGGCCGAAGTCGGTGAGGAAGCCGATGACGGGGCGTTCGCGGTCGGTCGGTCGCATGGCTGGCAATCCTAGCCGAGCGACCGGCAGCGGCTCACATGAGCGGGACGCGCTCGCGGTGCCTCGGGATGTGCGGCTCCATGCCGAGCTCGCTGCGGATGCGGCCCGCGAAGGCCTCGGCCGCGTCGGGATCGCCGTGCACGATGAACACCCGCTTCGGCTTGTCGCCCGTATCTCCGGCGCGGCCGAAGTGCGCGAGCCAGGCCTCGAGCTCGTGCTGGTCGGCGTGCGCCGAGAAGCCGGAGATGACCCGCACGCGGCAGCGAACGTCGATCTCCTGCCCGTCGATCTTCGCCGTGCGCCCGCCATCCTGGATGTGCCGTCCCAGGGTGCCCTCGCCCTGGTAGCCGATGAACAGCAGCGTGCACTTCGGATCCGGGAGGAAGTCCTTGAGGTGATGCATGATCCGCCCGCCGGTCAGCATCCCGGAGGCCGCGACGACCATGAACGGGCGCTTCGCGTGGCGGATCGCCTTTGAGTCTTCGACGCTATCGGTGAAGTGCTGGCCGGGGTAGTTCAGCGGTGAGTCGCCGGAGCGCAGCAGCGCGGCGGTCTCCTCGTCGTATGTCTCCGGATGGTCGACGTACACGGTCGTCGCCTTCGAGGCCATCGGCGAGTCGAGGTAGAGCGGCACGCGTGGGATCCGCTGCTGGCGAACGAGATCGTCGAGGACCCAGATCACGTCCTGGGTGCGGCCGATGGCGAACGCCGGCACGAGCAGCACGCCCTCGTCCGTCGACACTTCGTTGATGGCGGTCACCAGCTCCTCGATCGCCTCGTCGTGCGGGTCGTGCTCGCGGTTCCCATACGTCGACTCGACCACGACCGCGTCGGCGTGGGTGATCGGCGTCGGATCGCGGAGGATCGGGGACTCGTCGCGGCCCAGGTCGCCGGAGAAGACGATCGTGCGCCGCTCGTCGCCGTCGGTCACCCGCAGCTCGATGATCGCCGAGCCGAGGATGTGCCCGGCGTCGTGGAAGACGGCGGTGATGCCGTCGGTGACCGCGACCTCGTCGCCGTAGTCGCAGCCGCGCATCTGCTGCATCGTGGTGTCGACGTCGCGCTCCTCGTAGAGCGGCTGGCGGGTGTCGGTGCGGCCCTCGGGTGCCGCGGAGCGCAGCCGCTCCGGCAGCGACTCGTCGTCGACCTCCTGCGCGGCCGCCTCGGACTCCATCTCGGCCGCGCGATCGGCGGCCTGTGCCGCCTTCCGTGCCTGGCGGCGGTTCCAGCGCTCGGTGAACTCGACCTGCAGCTTCGCGGAGTCGCGGAGCACGATCTCGGCGAGGTCGACGGTCGCGCGCGTGGCGTGGATCGGGCCTCGGTAGCCCGCCCGCACCAGCGCC
>Ga0299913_10005194_pt1 | contig 11077 bp, 8 predicted proteins | sample RVTome_9_FD_201360 | JGI IMG/M metagenome (GOLD analysis project Ga0299913, IMG submission 201360) | Soil microbial communities from uranium-contaminated site in the Upper Colorado River Basin, Wyoming, United States - RVT155D38 (version 2) ... | reverse complement strand
CGCCACCCGGCCCGCCCTCAACCGCGCCGAGGCCACTCTCGTGATCGACAACGGCCGGCGGAGGCTCCCCCTAGACCTCGACGAGGTCTCCATCACCAGACGTCTCTATCGGGATGGATCCAGCGACTATGAGATCAACGGTGTCGGGTGCCGCCTTCTCGACATACAAGAGCTGCTCAGTGATTCCGGGGTCGGTCGCAACCAGCATGTGATCATCGGCCAGGGCGAGGTCGACAAGGTGCTGAACGCATCACCTGAGGAGCACCGGTCGATAATCGAGGACGCTGCCGGGATCCTCAAGCATCGTCGGCGCAAGGAGAAATCGGAACGCCGGCTGGAGCGCACCGATGACGACCTGGGCAGGCTTCAAGACCTGGTGACCGAGATCGAGAGGCAGATGCGCCCGCTCAAGCGCCAGGCTCGTGCCGCCGGGCGCTACGACGATCTCAAGGCGGAGGTCGTCCGGATGACTCTCTATCTGGCCAGGGTGGCGTTGGATCGGTATCGGGCAGAGACGGCCAACCTCGAGTCGGAGCGGTCCCAGCTGACGGGACGCATCGACTCGGATGAGAAGGTCTTGTCCGAAACCTCCCGACATCTGCAGGAGCTCACCGAGCTCGCCGGGCGGGTTGGCTCGGATCTGGACCGCGACACGGCGGCCGCGGCCCGTCTCGAGACCACGATCGAGCGTCTCAAGAGGATTGGATCCGTAGCGCATGAGCGAGCCCGGGCGGCTCTGGGCAAGCACGCCGTCGAGATCGAGCGAAGGTCAGATCTGGAAACCGAGATGCATTCGATCCTCGATGACCTGGAGCGGATAAGGGCCGAGGTGGAAGGGGCCGATCATCTCGCCACCGTCCGCGAGGAGGAGTTCCGCCGTCTCGAGGATGAGGAGAGGGCGATAGCCACGCAAGCGTCTTTGTCGCCAGAAGGAGCCGTCGCCGCGGCGCGTGGTGAATTGAGCGTCCTCGAGGCCGCCGGTCTCCGGGAAGACCAGGAGATGGCGGCGATCGTGAGACGTCTCGAGGTCGTCGATGCCCAACTGATCGATGAGACCACCGAGATCACAGGGATCAACGACGAGATCCGTCAGGCGGACAAGATGCTGTCCGGGCTGTCTGCCGCCTATGACTCGGCCCGTCGGGCGCGAGACGAGGATCAAATGGCCTGGACGGACGCTGAGGAGAGTCTGACGTCTGCCCGGCTCGCCGAGGCCTCTGCTCGGGCCCGGTCGGAGGCCATCACCGCGGCCATCGAGGGAACCTTCGACGTCGAGGCGAGACGCCAGGTCGAGGGCTCGGCAGGCGCCATCGGGTCGTTGATCTCGCGTCTCGAAGTTCCGCCGGGCCTCGAGCGGGCCGTGGAGTCGGCCCTCGGGACCTGGGCGGGCGCGATTGCCTTTGGTGATCCTGCCCGTCTGGAGACGGCGGTGGAGACGGTCAAGGCGGCGGGACGAGGCGGCGTGCCCCTGGTGGCGGGCTTTGGTGACGCCGAAGGCCGGGCATCAGAGGTCTCCGCCGCCGTTGGGGTGGAGACACTGGTACAGCGTCTGGGGGCTGGCCACGACAGGGCACTGGCGACTGCGCTCCTCGGTGACGTGATCCTCGTGGAGGGTTGGTCGACGGCGTGGTCGTTGGTGAGGAAGCATCCTGAGTTGAGAGCGGTCACACCGGAAGGGGATCTGATATCGGCCAGCGGAGTCCAGGTCGCCCACCCGGACGGCGCCGGGCCGGCGATGCTCGAGACGGCCGAGGACGAGCTGGACCGGGCTCGCACGGAGCTGGCCCGGGCCGAGTCGATCCATGCCACTGCGAAGCGCGATTTTGACAAGAGCCGTGAGGCGGAGCGGGCGGCCCTGGAGATTGTCGAGGCCACCGAGGCATCAGTCGCCGGGAAGACCGAGGCCATGGCCCGGCTCCAGAAGTCGGTGGACGTGCTCAGCCAGGAGCAGACGAGGCTGTCAAACCGGAGATCCTCTTTGGCGGAGGGCGCAGACGATCGCGCCCGCCAGATCGGGAGGCTCGCGGAGCGCATCACCGCCCTGGAAGGGGAAGAGGCGGTCCGAGCCCGGATGTGGCAGGAGATGGAAGCGCGCCGGGTCGAGCTCGCCGCGAATCGCGAGATGGCGAGGGCCTCCTGGCAGGACGCGGCTGCCACGGCCAAGTCCCTCATCGAGCGTGCCCGGCTCTTAGAGGACCGCAAGGCACGCATCGAGGCAGATCTCTCCCGGATCTCGGCCGGTCACGTTCCCTCCGTCGACACCTCATCGCTGGAAGAGGTGGAGCGGCGATCGCGGGAGGCGGTGTCGCTCATCGCGGCCAAACTCGAGGTGCTCCGCGAGCGCCAGGCCGAGCTGCGCAAGAGGAATCAAACGGTTCTGGCCGACCTGGAGGGGTCACGAGCGACCCACGAGACCACCCGATCCCGTCTCGAAGTCGACAGGGAGCGTTTGAGCGCCGTGGAGATCCAGCTGACGGAGCTGGGATTCAAGACGGAAAACGTCGTCGAGCGAGTCCGCAGGGATGCCGACGCCGGGGTCGACGAGGCTCTCGATGCCGATCGGCCCGACTATCCGGACGATGCGGACCTGGATTCGATACTCGAGGAGAAATCGGCTCAGCTCCGCAGGCTCGGCCCGATCAACCCGCTGGCGGCTGCGGAATACGCCGAGTTGGAGAAGCGACACGACTTTCTCGTGGCACAACTTGCCGATGTCGAGTCCTCACGGGCCGAGCTGCGAAAAGTGATAAGCGCACTGGAAGCTGAGATCGACCAGCGATTCCAGGAAGCGTTCGCCGAGGTAGCCGAGGCCTACCAGCGCTACTTCTCACTGTTGTTCCCTGGAGGCCGCGGCCGCATCCGTCCCACCGAAGATGACGATTCGGTTGCCGGGCTGACCATCGATGCCCAGCCGATGGGCAAGAAGGTCAGCACTCTGACGCTCCTGTCCGGAGGTGAGCGTTCCTTGGCTGCCCTGGCGTTCCTTTTCGCCATTTTCGAAGCCCGCCCCAGCCCGTTCTATGTTCTCGACGAGGTCGAGGCAGCGCTCGACGACTCCAACCTCAACCGATTCCTGCGCATCGTCGACGAGTTCCGATCGCGCGCCCAGCTTCTCATCGTCACCCATCAGCAACAGACCATGGAGGCCGCCGATGTCCTCTACGGGATCACCATGGAGCCAGGTGGTGCTTCCCAGGCGGTGCGCAAGGACATGGCGAACGTCGGCTCCGGCCGAGCCGATGCGAATCAGGTTGCATAAGAGCCTCGGTCCCCACATCCTCTGATCGTGGACATCTCGACGATCGTCATCGCCCTCGCCGCAGTCCTCGTGCTGGCTCTGGTCTGGTTCCTGTTACTCAGGCGCGCGGGCCGGACCGGACCGCAGCCCACCGCGGGCAGGCTTAACAAGACGGCATCGACGCTCGGGGCCGCCCTGCGCCGAGCCTGGGGCCCGGGGCTCGACGATTCGGCCTGGGATCGCATCGAGGAGGCTCTGATCGCGGCCGACGTCGGGGCCGCAACGGCGTCTGATATCACCACTGCGATCCGGAGGGAGAACCCGACCGACGCCGAGGAAGCGCGACGCCTGCTCGCAGACGAGCTCAAGTCGTTCTTCGGCGGCAAGGACCGGTCTCTCTCGCTGCGAGGCACGCCCGCCGTGGTCCTGGTGGTCGGGGTCAACGGCACCGGGAAGACGACCACGATCGCCAAGCTGGCAAGTCGTCTCATCGGTGAGGGGAGAAGCGTGCTCCTGGCCGGCGCCGACACGTTTCGGGCCGGGGCCGGGGAGCAGCTCAAGTCCTGGGCCAACCGGGTAGGGGTGAATGTTGTCGTCGGCCATGATGGTGGTGACCCGGCCTCGGTCGTCTATGACGCCCTGGAATCCGCCAGGGCCCGCTCGGCCGACGTCCTGATAGTGGACACCGCGGGCCGACTTCACGGCAAGAAGAACCTCATGGCCGAGTTGGAGAAGATCCATCGCGTGTCGGGCGGGGAGAGTGGCGTCGCCGAAGTCCTGCTCGTCCTCGACGCGACCGCGGGCCAGAACGGGCTCACTCAGGTCTCGGAGTTCGCCAAGGCGGTTCCGCTGACCGGAGTGGTGTTGACCAAACTCGACGGGACGGCTCGGGGTGGGATCGTGGTCGCCGTCGAGCGTCAGCTCGACATCCCGGTCAAGTTCGTCGGTCTCGGGGAGACACTCGACGATCTCGAGCCATTCGATCCCGATAGCTTTGTCGACGAGCTATTGGAGGAGTCGTGAACACCAGCGAACTGGCCGAGGCGGCCCGGGCGGCGGCGCAGGGCTCCTACTCGCCCTACTCGGGGTTTCGGGTGGGCGCCGTGGTGGTCGGCTCCGGAGGTGAGATCATCACCGGGGCAAACATAGAGAACGCGGCCTATCCCGCTTCCAACTGTGCCGAGGCGACGGCGATCGCCACCGCCGCCGCCCAGGGGATCCGTGACCTCGACACCGTGGCCGTGGCATGTGTCGACGCCGAGGACATCGAGGGCGCCTACCCGTGTGGCCGATGCCGCCAGATCATGTCCGAATTCGATGTGAAGAGGATCGTGGTCACGGCCGGGGAGGGCTCCGAGGTGAGGGAGCACACCCTCGACGAACTGCTCCCCCATCGGTTCAAGCTCTAGCGCTTCTCCAGGGCCTCGATCAGCTTGGGCAACACCTTGTGCACATCGCCGACCACGCCCAGATCCGCCACCGAGAAGATGGGTGCATCGGGGTCTTTGTTGATGGCGATGATCGTCTTCGAGTCTTTCATCCCGACGAGATGCTGCATGGCACCGGACACGCCTGCGGCTATGTAGACGTCAGGCTTGACGGTCTTCCCGGTCTGGCCCACCTGCTTGGCATACGGGACCCATCCCGCGTCGACGATGGCCCTGGTGGCGCCGGTGGCGGCCCCGAGCTGCTTGCCCAGACGCTCGATGAGCTCATAGGCCTCCGCCGAGCCCAGGCCGCGACCTCCGGAGATGACCACGGCGGCATCGCCCAACTGGGGCCCCTCCCTCTCTTCGATGTGCGATTCCGACACCGTCGCTCCGGCCCCGCCGACATCAGGGAGATCCAGGGTCTCCACGTCGGGTGCATCTCCGCCAACCGCTTCCGCGGGGAACGACTTGGGCCTGATCAGGACGATGAACGGACCCCGGCTCGCGGCTGCGGTCGCCACCTGCGTGCCGCCGAGAATCTCATGGTCGGTCTCGACACCTCCTCCGGTGAGCCGGACATCGGACACGTTGGACAGCACACCCACTCCGAGCCGGACCGCGAGACGGCCGGCGACGTCTCGATCGTTGTAAGCCTGTCCGAACAGGATCAGGTCCGGGGAATCGGCCGAGATCCTGTCGGCCATGGCCGCCGCCACCGGGCCTGATGGGAGGGTTTCCCCGGGGTCGGCCACGAGGACCTTCCCGGCGCCGTGCTCGCCCAGGAGTTCCGCCCCGGCGCCGTCACCGAGATAGACCACGGTCACATCACCGAGGGACCTCGCCTTGGAGAGGATCTCCAGTCCGAGGTTCGAGGGCTTGTCGCCATCCTGTTCCACGAAGACGAAGACGCCCGCCATCAGATGACCTTCCTCTTCTCGAGAAGTTCGACGATGGCGAGGTGCGCCTCACCGTCATCCTCGATCTTCTCCCCGGCCGACCTCTCCGGGGCGGGTGTGATGGCAGTCACGGTCTGATCCATCTCCGGTGTGACGCCCAGGTCGCCGAGGGTCTTGGTCTCAACCGGCTTCTTCTTGGCCTCCATGATTCCCTTGAAGGTCGGGTACCTGGGCTCGACCACTCCCGCGGTGACCGACACCAGGGCGGGCAGCCCGGACTTGACCACCTCGTACCCCTCGTTGGTCTGACGGTGGATCTCGACCTCCGAGCCTGACACCTCGACCTTGGTGGCGTAGGTGAGGGCGGGCACCTCCAGCAACTCGGCCATCATCTGGGGCACCACACCCGAGTACCCGTCGGTCGACTCGGTCCCGGCGATGACCAGGTCGAACCCCTCGGCGCGGATCGCAGCCGAGAGAGACTTCGCGGTGGTGAGGGCGTCCGAGCCTCGGAGCTCATCGTCCTCGATGAGGATCGCCTTGTCCGCGCCCATGGCGAGGGCCTGACGGATTCCCTGTCCCGTGCCGGATGGTCCCATGCTGACCAGAGTCACCGTGCCCTCGGCGGCCTGGGCGATCTGGAGACCCATTTCCACGCCGTAGCGGTCGGTGTCGTCCAGGATCTGCTCATCGGGGCGGACCAGCCAGTTGGTTCCCTCCTCGAGGGTGTATGGGGTGGCCGGGTCCGGGATCTGCTTGACGCAGACGACGACCTTCATCTCCGCACTTCTCCTTGTAGAACGCTGATCGGCGATGGTAACGACCCATGCCCGGGACCTTTACTTGATCCCTATTCGACCCTCTCCAGGATGAGTGGCGCCGCCTCAGGGGCCGTTTCTGAGATCTCCCAGGCCGAGGCCAGCTTCTCACGCAGGGCTTCCCAGCCCGGTTCGTCGGCATACCTCACGCGGGCGAGCGGCTGGCCTGCACTCACCTGATCTCCGACTTTGGCCTCGACCGTGATCCCTACTCCAGGGTCGATCACATCCCCAATCTTTAGCCGCCCAGCACCGAGCCGAGTGGCAACGGTGCCGATGGCCAACGCGTCGCAGGTAGACACATATCCGGCTCTGGGTGCCTCCACGGTGGCTTCATGTCTTGCTTTCGCCAACAGGCTCGTGTCCTCCAATACCGAGGGGTCTCCACCTTGTGCAACCGTCACATCGATCAGCTTTTCCATGGCGGCCCCCGTCGATATTGCCTTCTCCAGGGTGGCGCGACCTCCCTCGATCCCGGCCATCTCGAGCATGGCCTCGCCGAATACCAACGTCAGCTCGGTCACATCATCGGGACCTTCACCAACGAGGACATCCACCGACTCCCTGATCTCACTGGCGTTGCCAACCTCTTTACCCAGAGGTTGCTCCATCGAGGTGATGAAGGCCAGGGTCTGGACGCCATGTGCTTTGCCAATTCCGACCATGGTCTCGGCCAGTTCTCGTGACATTTCGCGGGACTTCATTTGCGCGCCTGAACCGGTCTTGACGTCGAGCACGAGACCGTCGATCCCCTCTGCCAGTTTCTTGGACATGATCGATGACGAAATCAGGGGGATCGAGGGGACGGTGCCAGTGGCATCCCGCAGTGAATAGAGCATGCGATCGGCTGGCACGATCGTCTCCGACGCGCCGACGAGAGCCAGACCGTGTTCGCGGAGAATGTTCCGGAATTGGACTGGATCGAGCGCCGTCGTGAAGCCAGGTATTGATTCCAGCTTGTCGAGCGTCCCTCCCGTGTGGCCGAGGCTGCGGCCCGACATCATCGGCACGACCACGCCACAGGCCGCTACCAATGGAGCAAGAGGAATTGATATCTTGTCGCCAACACCCCCGGTCGAGTGTTTGTCGACTTTTTTGGCCGAGATCTCGCCGAAGTCCATCACGTCGCCGGAATGAAGCATCGCCTCGGTCCACGCGGCGAGCTCACCGGCGTTCAGACCATTCAGGAAGATGGCCATGGCCATCGCCGACATCTGATAGTCGGTGATCGTGGCCGCGGTATAAGCATCGATCAGCCAGGCGATGGCGTCCTCGGAGAGGACGCCACCGTCTCGCTTGATCTCGATCAGTTCGACGGCGGTGTAGGACACCGTGGTCAAACTAATCCCCTGGCTAGCCGACTTTGAACACCTCGGCGGCTCCTGGAATCAGGGCGTTCCTCGTCGCGAACAGTTTTCCGTGGTTGTTGAAGTTGATCGCGGTCAGGATCGGGATCCCGGATGCGACCACGGTGCAGTCGCCTGTGTCCACGTCGCAGGCATTGATGGTTCCTCCGGAGCCACCTCCGAAGATCTCGACGGCAGCCCAGCTGTCCTCGTCCATCTCGGCGACATAGAGCTTTCCGTCGGGGCCGAAGGCGAGATCGATGATGGAGGTGAACCCGCCCTGGAAGACCTCGAAGCACTCGGCGCTGTAACCGCAATCTACGTATCGGGCACCTGGAGCGACTCGCCATATGGACGACTCGCCGGCGGGCGCGGGGAAGCCCTTGAGCTCGCCCACGTAGATGTAACCGTCGGGCCCGATGGCGATGCTGGTCGGCACCGGCTGCGCCGAGAGCGCTTCGACACCGCAGATGAAGCCGAGATCCGGTATCGACGGCGTGGGGCAGCCGAGGAGATCTTGCAGATTCGCTGTCGAAACCGGCTCGTCGCGGAAGAGAGCCATCACCTTCACCGCGCCGTTCTTCTTCACCTTGAGCAGTGCGTTGGCGCCGGCATCGACGACCAACGCCGAGCGGCGGCCCAGCGATTGGACGTCGAAGGGGTTCGAGTCGAGTAGGTACTCCCCGTCGGGGTTCAGCATCGCTTCCGCCTCGAAGAGGTTGGCAACGAGTTTCGGCTCGCCATTTCTGATGCGATATACCGCCTGGCCGGTGTCCTCATTCGGGCTCTCGCCTGCGCCCGTCGTGGCCCACATCGAGCCTTTGCCGAGAGTGCTCACGTCTGTGGCACCGGGTAAGGGAATCGTCTTCTTGATCTCTCCCTTACGGATCTTGATTATGCCGGTGCTGGCATCTGCCACCAGCTGCCCGCCGTTGGGCGACGAGCTCAGCCCGAACAACGGGCCGTTGAATCCTCCGACAGCCGCCCAGGCGAGGGCGGTCGCCCCGAAAAGCGATGCCGTGGTTGCCAGGACGATGATGAGCCGAGTCGCTCTTCTCATTTAGTGCCTCCCATGCCCAAACTCTCCGATCACTGACGCGGAAATTTATCAATCGGATGGCATACACGTCGCCGAGTCGAGGATTTATTTGGCGACTCGGGAGCCGAGCACGAGCACCCCTTCGGCGGCCAGCAACTCGGCCTGTCTCCCGGGGTTCGGGGTCCGCAGGTACCCACCGGCCCCGACGACACGCCACCAGGGCAGGTCTGCGCCTGATCTGCGGAGGAGGGAGCCGACCGCCCTCGCCGCACCCGGGAATCCAGCCTCGTCCGCCACTTCGCCGTAGGTGAGGACGTCGCCCGGCTCCAGGCCGGCGAGGACCTCGACGACGGCGTCCTCGAACCGGGTCACAACGTCCCGAAGAGCCGGTCTCCCATGTCTCCCAAGCCGGGCGCGATGTAGAAGCTCGGATTCAGCTCCCGGTCGAGTGATGCCGCCACAATCCGCACGTCCGGGTGATCGGCGCCCATTCTCTCGGCTCCCTCAGGGGCAACGACGACGCAGACGGCGGTGATGTCCTTGGCCCCGTTCTGCTTCACCTTGTCGACCGCCCATGACAGGGAGCCGCCGGTCGCCAGCATGGGCTCGAGGATGAGGGCTCTCGCCCCGTCCAGGCTTGGGAATTTGGTGTAGTACTCCATCGGCTCGGCGGTCTCCTCGTCTCGTTGGACACCGGCGAAGCCGATCGCCGCATCCGGCACCAGGGTCAGCACGGAGGGGAGAAGGCCGAGCCCGGCCCGGAGCACCGCCACGGCGACGATGGGGCGGCGCAGGGTGGTGCCGATCGTCGCCTCCAGTGGGGTCTCTATCTCCACGGAGTCTGTGGGCATGTCCGAGATGGCCTCGGCTACCAGCAGGTAACCGAGACGTTCCGCGTGCTGGCGGAACTTGGGCGGGGCGGTGTTCTTGTCGCGGAGGACCGTCAGGAGATCTGCCGCAAGGGGATGGTCGAGAACCGTGAGGGACATGCACCGAGGATATTCGGCTGGTCTCAGCCCGTGTTGCGCATGCCCGCGGCGATTCCGTTGACGGTGAGGAGCAGCGCTCGGTTCAGCTCGTCTGTCTCCTCACCTGCCCGGCTTCTCGCCAGGAGCGAGATTTGCAGGAAGTTGATCGGATCCAGATAGACGTCTCGGACCGAGAGGGTGCGTTGCAAGAGAGGGAGATCGTCGAGGAGCTCCGTCCCCGAGCGCAGGCGCAGGATCTCGCCGGTGGCGAGGTCGGCCTCGCTCTCCAGTATGGGGAGGATGTCTCGATGCTCCGGCTCGACCAGGGATTTCACGTATCTCCCCGCGATGTCGAGGTCGGTCTTCGCCAGGGTCATCTCGACGTTCGACAGGAAGGTCTGGAAGAAGCCCCAATCAGCCGCCATCTCATCGAGGATGTCGCCGTAGCCGGACTCCCGGGCCGATCTCAGCCCGCTGCCGACGCCGTACCAGCCGGGGACGATCTGGCGGGTCTGGGTCCAGCCGAACACCCATGGGATGGCGCGGAGATCCTCGATGCCTCCGCTGCTGCCCGGGCGTCGCGAGGGGCGCGACCCGATGTTGAGACGTCCCAGTTCCTCGACCGGTGTCGATGTCAGGAAGTAGGGGACCAGGTTGGGATTCCCCACCAGGGCCCGATACGCGTCATAGGCCGACGCTGACACCGCCTCCATGGTCTCGGTCCAATGATCGAGGACTTCCTTGGGCTGCCGAGATTGGCGATGGAGCAGGGACGACTCGAGCACCGATGCGAGTGCCAACTCGAGGTTGCGGGTCGCTATGTCCGGATTCCCGTACTTCTCGGAGATGACCTCACCCTGCTCGGTGACCTTGAGGTCGCCGTCGATCGTCCCAAAGGGTTGGGCCAGGATTGCGGCGTGGGTGGGCCCGCCGCCCCGCCCGACGGTCCCACCCCGGCCGTGGAAGAGCCGGAGGTGGATGCCGTGCTCGGCGGCGATGTTCCTCATGACCCTTTGCGCCTTGTAGATCTCCCATTGGCTGGTGGTCATCCCCCCCACCTTGTTCGAATCGGAGTAGCCGAGCATCACCTCCTGGGTCTCACCCCGGAGCTCCAACAGCTTTCGGTATTGCCGGTTGGTGAAGAGATCGTCGAGGAGCTCACCCGAGTTGCGCAGGTCGTCGATCGTCTCCACGAGTGGGACCAGGCCGATGCGTGCCTCGCCACTGCGCAGATCGATCAGGCCGGCCTCACGGGCGAGAACGGCCGCCTCCAAGACGTTGGTTGACGTCTCGGTCATCGAGATGACATAGCTCTCGATCACCTGGGGCCCGTAGGCATCCT
>Ga0299913_10005193_pt1 | contig 11078 bp, 6 predicted proteins | sample RVTome_9_FD_201360 | JGI IMG/M metagenome (GOLD analysis project Ga0299913, IMG submission 201360) | Soil microbial communities from uranium-contaminated site in the Upper Colorado River Basin, Wyoming, United States - RVT155D38 (version 2) ... | reverse complement strand
TTGCCCCCTCCCGGGCGGGGACGAGCCCCGCCCCTACAGGAAGGCGACGCAGGACCAGCCGGGGGTCAATCCACCACCTGGTCCACCACCACCGCAAGCCGCTTCATCATCTCGTGCAGCGTCGTCGGCTTGACCTGCAGGAGCTCGGCGGCCTTCTTCTGGACGCCGCCGGAGGCCTGGAGGGCCTGCACGATCAGCCGGCGCTCGTAGGAGGCCACCGCGTCCTTGAGCGAGATCCCGGAGGAGGGCAGGGACTCGTGGACCAGCGGGATGCCGTTGCGCCGACGCACCGCCGGCGAGAGGAGGTCGACGCCGAGCACGGTCTCGGTCGAGAGGACGACGGCGCGCTCGATGACGTTCTCGAGCTCGCGGACGTTGCCCGGCCAGCTGTAGTCCAGGAGCTGCTCCATCGCCTCGGAGGAGATCTCGTCGATCACCTTGCCGTTCTCCTCCGCGTAGTGGGCGAGGAAGTGTCGCGCCAGCAGCGGGATGTCCTCGGGACGGTCGCGCAGGGGCGGCAGGGGGACGGTGATGACGTTGAGACGGTAGAAGAGGTCTTCGCGGAAGCTGCCGTCGGCAACGTTGCGCTCGAGATCGGCGTTGGTGGCGGCGATGATGCGCACGTCCGAGGTGAGGACGTCGACGCCGCCCAGACGCATGAACTCCTTCTCCTGGATGACGCGCAGGAGCTTGGCCTGAGTGTCGACGGGGATGTTGCCGATCTCGTCGAAGAAGATCGAGCCGCCGTCGGCGATCTCGAAGAGCCCCTTCTTGGCGGCGACGGCGCCGGTGAAGGCGCCGCGCACGTGCCCGAAGAGGTTGGACTCCAGCAGGTCGGCCGGCATCGACCCCGAGTTGACGGTCACGAAGGGTCCGTCGGCGCGACGGGAGTGATGGTGGATCGACTTGGCCACCAGCTCCTTGCCGGTGCCGCTCTCGCCGAGCACCAGGATGTTGCTCTTCGAGGGCGCCGCCAGGCGGATGAGCTCGAAGACCTCCTGCATAGGCTTCGACTTGCCGATGATGTGGTCGAAGGCGTACTTCTGCCGGAGCTGCTCCTTGAGCGAGCGGTTCTCTGAGGTCAGCTGTCGCCTCTCGAGGCCCTTCTTGATGGTGAGCAGGACCTCGTCGTTCTTGAACGGCTTGGGGATGTAGTCGAAGGCGCCGTCACGCATCGCCCGGATGGCGCTCTCCACCGACGAGTAGGCCGTGATCACCACCACGATCTGGTCGGCGTCCTCCTGCGCGATCTGGCGCAGCACCTCCTGGCCGGACATCCCGGGCAGCATCAGGTCGAGGAGGACGAGGTCGATGTCCTCACGGCGCAGGATCGAGAGGCCTTCCTCGCCGGTGCGCGCCGAGAAGGGCTTGTAGCCCTCCTTCTCGAGCAGCGAGACGAGGACGTCCTGCAGGACCTCCTCGTCGTCGATGACGAGGATGTTCATCCGGCACCTCCCTCCTCGGGCCGGGGGAGCTCGACGTCGAACCGGCACCCCTCGCCCGGCCGGCTGGTCAGGCGGATCTCACCACCGTGGCGACGCACGATGCTGCGGCTGATCGAGAGCCCGAGACCGGTGCCGCCCGCGGAGACCTTGGTCGAGACGAACGGCTTGAAGATCTCTTCGAGCCGTTCGGCGGGAACTCCCGGTCCGTCGTCGGTGACCGTGGCGCGGATCCAGCGCTCGTCGCCGTCGATGCCGAGGGTGAGCGTGCCGCCGCCGTTGCCCTCCATCGCGTCGATGGCGTTGAGCACCAGGTTGGTGAAGACCTGCTGCAGCTCGCCGTCGTTGCCGATCACCCGGGTAGGCCGGCGCGAGCCCGTCCACTCGACGGCGACACCGGTCTCCGCCAGGCGTTCGCCCACCAGATCGAGGGTCTCGTCGAGCACCTCGACCAGGTCGACCGCCTCCGTCTCGCTGGGACGCTCGCGGGAGAACTCCAGGAGGTTGCCGACGATGCGCGAGGCGCGGAAGGTCTGGCGCTCCATCTTCTCGAGGATCTTGCGCCGGGGGTCGTCCGCCGGCATGTCGGCGAGCAGCATCTGTGCGTAGCTCGAGATCCCGGTCAGCGGTGTGTTCACCTCGTGCGCGACGCCCGCCGCCAGCATGCCCAGGGACGCCAGGCGCTCTCCCTCCTTCAGCGCGGTCTCCATCTCGACCCGCTCGGTGACGTCGCTCACCGCGACGACCCGCCGCGGGGTTCCGATCCCGTGGTCGAGGTGGGCGACCGAGACCTGCAGGTGACGGGTCTGACCGGAGACGTCCTGGAGACTCACCTCCCGCAGGCCCTCGTGCGGCTCGGGCAGTGGCTCCACGGGGAGCAGGTCGCCCAGGCGCCGACCGGCGAGCACCTCCTCCTCGAGACCCACGAGGCGGGCGAAGGCGGAGTTCACCGACTCGATGCGCCCCGCCCGGTCGAGGACCACCAGGCCCGCCGGCGAGGAGGCGAGAATCTCCTGCGAGTAGTGCTGGAGCCGGCTCACCTCGTCGAGCTGCTCGCGCACCTCGTCGAGGAGCCGGGCGTTCTCGACCGCCAGCGAGACCTGGTTGAGCAGGCTGCGGATGAGATCCAGGTCGTCGCTCGACAGGGGCACCTCCTCGGCCTTGTAGCCGAGGACGACGACGCCGAGACGGGCCTCGCGCACGCGCAGGGGCAGGGCGTACCGGTAACCGCTGGTGAACAACCGGCGCTGGGGCGTGGTCGCCTCGGTGGAGAGCTCGACGCCGGTCAGGGGCCGGACGTCCCGGTCCCAGAAGTCCGCGCCCAGGGCCTCCTCGGGGAGGGGCCCGGCGAGACCGGGCTCGTCGCGCAGGGCCAGCAGGCCGTGCTCGGTCCGCAGCAGGAGATTCGAGCAGGTCAGGTCGAAGGTGTCCTCGAGCTGGCCCAGCAGCATCTCCGAAAGGCGCCCCAGGTCGCGCTCGCGCAGCAGGTCGCGGCCGAACTCGGCGAGCGACCGTCGTTGCCGGAAGGTGCTGCCGTACTGGATCCTCTCCAGCGATCGGTCGAGCCGACGGCGGGTGGGGATCATCAGGCCGGCGATGGTGAGCCCGGAGACGAAGGAGAGCATGGTGCGCGCCGTCTGCAGGTCCTCGGGCACGACGCGGGTGACCACCAGGCTGGCGAGCGAAAAGCCGATGACTCCGAACAGCACCGTGAGGGTGAGCGAGACGGAGCTGCGCACCAGGGCGCCGATGTCCCAGAGGCGGTAGCGCAGGATGGCGTAGGCGAAGGTCAGCGGCACCAGGGCGAGAGGCATCACCGCCAGGGCGTTCTGCAGGGCGCCCGGCTCGTTGCCGAGGGTGCGGGGCAGCAGGTAGAGGCCGAGGAAGGGCAGGTAGCCGCCGGCCAGGCCCAGCGCCAGCCAGGTCGCCTGCCGCAAGGGCTCCGGATGCATCTTGCGCAGCAAGCGCCAGGCCAGGAGGCCGGCCGCGAGCAGCGCCATGAGCACCAGGTGGTAGAGCTCGAGGGCCTCGAGCAGCGGGATGGCGCTCCCCAGCTCGCGGCTCCACAGCACCTTGCCGTCCCACAGCATGGCGTCCGCCTCGCCGAAGAGCAGCACGGCGGCCGGCAGGTAGACGAAGGGCACGACGGCCCGCGCGAAGCGAATCGGCCGCGGGAAGATCAGGAACAGATGGAGGGTCAGGGGCGCCAGCAGGATCCGGGCGATGGTCTCGAGCCCGTAGAGAGCCTGGTCCAGCGGGCTCAGCAGGTCGGCGGGTGAGACGACGTAGACCAGGGCGGACGTCAGGCACCAGAGGTAGAAGAGGATCGCCGCCCGGCGTTGGTCCTGCAGGACGGTGTAGAAGCCGACGATCAGGTAGCCGGCACCGATCAGGGCCAGGATCAGGTAGGCGGCATCGACGTCGAGCGGCGGCAGCTGGTAGACGACCGCGGGCAGGACGGAGTCACCGCGCAGCACCGACAGCTGGCTCTCGCGCCGGGGGCGCAGGGCCGCGGCGAGGTCCGCCACCTCGCCGGCCGGCCGGCCGTTGACGTCGAGGATCCAGTCGCCGGCCGTGAGCGGGAGACCACTCCGTGTCACCTCGACGACCACCCAGTGTCCCGGACCGGGCTCGGCGATGAAGCCGAGCGGCTGGAAGCTCTGGACCTTGCGGTACGAGCTCACCGATCCGGCGAAGGCGATGAAGGCGCCGACGAGCACGGCGGCGAGCAGCACCAGGGTGCGGCGGCGTGGCGGGGTCAGGGTGTCGCGGTCGGGGCGCACGAAGGCCTCGGAAGTCGGCGGAGATCGAAGCAGGTTCCGTGCCATCGAGAGGCGGTTTGGACGCCCCGTAAACCCTGGTGCAGTGGGGGTTTTGCGGCTGCTCTCCGAAATATTGGATCACGTCCGGCGCCCTGGATCCAATGAATTGATCCACTCTTGCCCGCCCGCTCCCGGAGGGCGCGGCGGGGGAGGCGCTCAGAAGCTGACGGCAAGTCCGCCCGTGATGCGGCCGCGCAGCTCGTCGGGGTCCGCTTCCGCGTCCGCCACCTCGGGGCGAAGGCCGCGGCTGAGCTCCATGTTCAGCTGCACGGCGAAGTCGGAGGCCAACCGGTGCAGCACGTCGAGCTGCTGGGTGACCACCAGCTGCAGTTTCTCGAGCTCGACCACTCGCTCGGCGTCGCGCCGGCGCAGAGGCTCGAGCCGTTGCTGGAGCTGATGGTAGGCGACGAAGACGCCGGTCGCCGTCGCGTCGAACCGCGTATCGAGGGAGGTCACCAGGTAGCGCACGTCGTTGGAGTAGGGGCGCGGCCGGTCACCGGCCCAGAGGACTCCGCCGCCGCCGCGCCCGATGTTGGACTCGAAGCGGCTGAGGATGCCGGGGGCGAGACGCTGATTGACGCCGATCTGGATCTCGGGAACGCTGTCTCCGGGCACCAGGAAGAGGTTCTCGTCCTGGTTGAAGAAGTCGCGATCGAAGTGCAGCTGCAGCGTCTCGTCGAAGCCCCGGTGCACGGCTCCGAAGCTCAACTTCTCCTCGTCTCCCTCCAGCTTCGAGAAGACGACCTTGTAGCAGTGCTCGGCGGCCTGGTCGCAACCGGCGTAGTCCTTGTAGTAAGCGGAGGTGAAGTCCTGGAGGAAGGGGAGCTCCTCGAGGTCCTCGTGCACCTTCTGGCTGAAGGTCCCGGTGGCCCGCCAGTCCTCGGCGAGGCGCAGCACGAGACTGCCCTGCGGCATCAGGGAGAGGCTGCCGTCGCGCAGGGTGGAGTAGAGCCCGTACTCGACCAGCACGGCGGGCGAGGCCTGGAGGCCGCTCTTGCCGAAGACCTCCACCCGCTCTTGCGGGAGCCAGAAGCGGGGGCTCGTCGCCTCCGCTTCGGTCTCCCGGTAGCGGAAGCCCGTCTCGATGCGGGAGCGCCGGCTCACCGAGGTGGCGTAGCGTCCCTCGAGGCGCCAGGAACGGCTCGCCTCCGGCAGGGCCACGGGTCCGAAGTTTCCGCTGCGGTAGAAGTTGCTCTCGGCGGTGTAGCGAGCGGAAACCGTCGCCAGGCTCTCGTTGCCTTCCCGGGAATAGGAGACGGCGTGGCTCTCGAAGGCGATGCTGGTCGGGTTGGCCTCGTCGCGAATCAGTTGGTTGTCGGCCGAAGTGACCCGGATGCTGTTGGTGCTGCCGTCCTCCAGATCGACGGCGACGACCCGGGAGCTGCCGTCGGCGCCGGTCGTGAGCGAGCCCCCGGGCTGGACCTGCATGTAGTTGCCGGTGACGCCGATCGTCAGGTCGCGCACCGCGCCCGCGAAGTCGACGCGCCCGCCGGTCATCTGGGAGTCGGCCCCGTCGATGGTGTTGTCGACGCCGGTCACGGCCTGCATCTGCGCCCGGACGAGACGGGACGGCGGCAGCGCCTCGCGGCTCCAGTCGTCGACCGCGTCGAGCAGGTCGATCTCGCGCAGCACGTCTCCGGGGATGCGCCGGCGCACCGTCCAGAAGTCCGACGTCGACGCGGAGCTGGACTCGTCGAGGGGCGAGAGCTGGATGTCGAGGAACTGGGCCGCCTCGGCGCTGGCGCGCGTCAACAGGGCCACCGCCGGCACGAAGCCCGGCTTGAAGGCGATGATCTTGTAGAGCCCGGCCGGGAGCTCCTCGAAGCGGAAGTCGCCGCTCAGGTCGGTGACCGCCTCGGCGAGGCTGGCATCGGCGAGCTGGTAGGCGTAGACGCGGGCCGCTGCCAGGACCTGCGAGGCCGAGCTGACCTGGCCGGAGAGCATCGCCTCCTGGGCCGCGAGACCGGCCGGCCCGCCGAGGGCGGCCAGGATCGCGAGGGTCGGGCTGATCGTTCGCGCCAGCGTTCGCACCATGTGCTCGTCGGGGCCTGCCTGGTCGTGGGAGTCGGGCCTGGCAACGCGCTTACGGGCCAGTATAGGACCTCCGCAATCGCGTGTCAAAAACCCCCGAACCCTCCCTGAGAGGAGTCCAACACGGCCGACGGGCGGCCTATTCCGCTCGCGCGCCGCCCCTCCGGCGTGCGGGCGGCCGCGAGGCAGAGGACGGCCGCGGCCCCGGCGCGTACGAGCGCTCGGGCAGCCTGCTCGAGCGTCGCCCCGGAGGTGATCACGTCGTCGACGAGCAGGCAGCGCAGGCCGCGCACGGCGCCGCGGCGGCGGACCGCGAAGGCGTTGCGGAGATTGGCTCCACGCCGCTCGAGGGGCAGAGTGGCCTGCGCCCGGGTGGCGCGGCGACGGACGAGATCCGGGCGCACGGCGAGCGCGGTCGCCGCGGCCAGGCCGGCGGCGATCTCCGCGGCCTGGTTGTAGCCGCGCACGAGTTGCCGCCGCCAGTGCAAGGGCACCGGCACGATGACCTCGCAGCCGGTCAAGCGGGGGCCTGTCTCGCGGGCGAGGGCGAGGCCGAGCTGGCGCCCCAGATGGGGCTGACGGCCGAACTTGAGGGCGTGAATGACGGCGTCGAGTGGGGGCTCGTAGCTCCAGCCGGCCAGCAGGCCTTCGTGGGCGGGACGGCGCACGCCGCAGGGGCCGCAGACCGGCGGGCCTGGCGTCCTGCCGGTCGCGAGCAGGCGGCGCAGGCAGAGCCGGCAGCGGTTCCCCCGCAGGCACCGCAGCGAGCCTCGGCACGCGGGGCAGAGGCCGAGCGCCCGGTCGAGCGGCCGCTCCAGGGTCGCGCACTCGAGGCAGGGCGCAGGCAGCAGCCAGTAGGCGAGGGCCGCCCGCACTCTCGCTGTGACGCCCGGTGCCCGGACGCGTACACGTTCCACGAGTCCTGAGACGGATTCGGCGCGGCTATACTCGCCGCGACCCGAGAGGAGAACTTCGTGCGCACGCTACCTCCGCTGCTCATCGTCTGCGCCGCCCTGGCCCCCGGAGCCCTCACGGCCCAGGAGGCCACCTGGACCCTCAGCGCCCTGGGCGGCCTCGGCACCTCGATCGACGAGTCCGGCAGCGCCGGTCTCGGCCTCCAGGCCGGGGGCGCGTTGATCGTCGACCGCCAGACGAACATCTGGCTGCGCGTGGGCCGGCTGGAGTTCGACACCGGTAGCGGCTCGGGGGACCTGACCGACGCCACCAGCACGTATTTCAACATCGGCGGCGAGTACCAGTTCTTCGAGGGTTACTACGACTCCGGGCTGTTCCTCGGCCTCGGCGCCTACGACCTCGACGCCACGAGGGTCGGCCCGGTGGGCGGCGAAGCGGTGGGCGACACGGTGCTCGGCCTGGTGCTGGGGGTCAGTGGCGAGTTCAAGGTGACCCCCAAGTTCGCCTTCCTGGTCGAGCTGGCCGGACACATCCTGGACAGCGACGACGCGCAGATCCTGGGAACGGCCCATGCGGGCGTGGCCTGGCACTTCTGAGCGCGGGGCCTGCCGTCGCGGCCCCGTAGACGCGGCCCTGTAGAATAGGGCGGTTGGACACGCCGAAGCCGCTCTCGACCGGCTCCCCACGCCGCGCTTTCCTCGTCGCCGTCTCCCTTCCCGGCCAGCCGGCATGGGAAGTGGACGACCATCTCGACGAGCTCGGCGAGCTGGCGAAGAGCGCCGGGGTCGAGGTCGTCGGCCGTGCCGTGCAGTCGCGCAAGGCGCCTCACCCGAAGACCTTCATCGGCCGTGGCAAGGCCGAGGAGATCGGCCCTGCTGCGCGCCAGCTCGGGGCCGACCTGCTGCTCTTCGACGATGACCTGTCGGCCGGCCAGGTGCAGGCGCTCGAGGCGATCTTCGACGCCCAGGCCCTCGATCGCAGCGGGTTGATCCTCGAGCTGTTCAGCCAGCGCGCGCGATCGCGGGAGGCACGCACGCAGGTCGAGCTGGCGCGGCTCCAGTACCTGTTGCCACGCCTGACCCGGCGTTGGTCCCACCTCTCCCGCCAGGCCGGCGGCATCGGCGTGCGCGGCGGCGAGGGCGAGACCCAGCTCGAGACCGACCGCCGGATGCTGCGCCGCCGCATCGGCCAGCTCGAGCGCGACCTCGAGAAGATCGAGCGCACCCGCAAGGTGCAGCGACGCGGTCGCCGCGACGTGCGGCAGATCGCCCTGGCCGGGTACACCAACGCCGGCAAATCGACCCTCTTCAACCGCTTGACCCAGGGCGGCGCGCGGGCGGAGGACCGCCTCTTCGCGACCCTCGATTCGAAGCTCCGACGCGGCGGGCTGGGGGAGGGCGAAGTGGCCGTCTTCGCCGACACCGTCGGTTTCATCCGCAAGCTCCCCCACGATCTCGTCGCCTCCTTCAAGAGCACCCTGGAGGAGATCGTCTTCGCCGATCTGGTCCTGCACCTGGTGGACCGCAGCCACCCGCGGTGGGAGGAGCAGCTCGAGGTCGGCCTTCAGGTGCTGGCCGAGCTCGGGGTCGAGGAGGAGCGGATCCTCACGGTGTTCAACAAGCTCGATCGCGTCGAGCCCCTCGAGGTGAGCCGCAACGGGGCGGGAGTCTGGGTCTCGGCGCACACCGGCCAGGGGATCGACGAGCGCCTGCGTCCCGCCATGCGGGAGCGCCTCGCGGTCGCCGTCTGAGCGCTCCGCGGCATCTCGTCCGCGGCACCGATCCGCTGTTACACTCCCGTCACGTCACGAACAGGGAGGAGACGGCTCATGGCTGAGAGCAGCGACTGGCGTGTGCTGGGTGGGCTCGGATTGGCGATGGTCCTCGCGCTCGCGGCGGGACCGCTCCGCGGGCAGGACGACGAAGGCGTGCGGGACGAAGCGAGCGAGGCCGCGGGCGAGGCCGAGGAGGCGGACGGGACCGAGGCGATCCTCGACGAGATCGTGGTGACGGCTCAGAAGCGCGAGCAGGACCCGCGCGAGGTGCCGCTGTCGGTGAGCACGGTCTCGACCGAGGAGATCGAGACGATCACCAGCGGCGGCGGCGACGTGCTGGTGCTCTCGGGACGCGTTCCGAGCGTCGTCGGCGAGTCCTCCTTCGGGCGGGCGTTCCCACGCTTCTACATCCGTGGTCTGGGCAACACCGACTTCGACCTGAACGCCTCGCAGCCGGTGTCGATGATCTACGACGAGGTGGTGCTCGAGAACCCCGTCGTCAAGGGCATGCCGGTGTGGGACGTCGAGCAGGTGGAGGTGCTGCGCGGGCCGCAGGGAACCCTCTTCGGCCGCAACACGCCGGCCGGCGTCATCAAGTTCGAGTCCACGAAGCCGTCGCAGGAGTTCGACTCCTTCGTCCGCGCCTCCTACGGGATCTACGACACGGTCGACTTGAAGGGCGCCGTCGGCGGCGCCCTGACCGACACCCTCTCGGCCCGCTTCTCGGGCCTGGTGCAGTCCCAGAGCGACTGGGTCGACAACGGCTTCACCGGCGAGGACGACGCGCTGGGGGGCTACGACAACTACGCCTACCGCCTGCAGCTGCTGTGGGAGCCGAGCGCCACCTTCAGCGGCCTCTTCAACCTCCACGGCTGGGACGTCGACGGCACCGCGCGCCTCTTCCGCGCCAATATCATCGAGCCGGGCACCGACAACCTCGTCGCCGGCTTCGAGCCCGACGAGGTCTTCCACGACGGGCTCAACCAGCAGGACATCGAGGCCCAAGGCGGCGTGGCGAAGCTCGAGTGGGACCTCGGGCGCTCGACCCTGACCTCGGTGAGCGCCTACGAGACCCTCGAGATGTTCAGCCGCGGCGACATCGACGGCGGCTTCGGCGCCTCCTTCGCGCCGCCCTTCGGCCCGGGGTTCATCCCGTTCTACTCGGAGACGGCGGACGGCATCCCCGACCTCGAGCAGATCACCCAGGAGCTCCGCCTCACCAGCAACGGCGACGAGCGGCTCGACTGGCTGGTGGGCGCCTTCTACTTCGACGAGGACCTGACGGTCGAGACCTTCAGCTACACCAGCATCGCCCCCGGAAACCCCCAGGAGGGTTTCGCCTTCCAGACCCAGCAGGCCGAGTCCTGGGCGCTCTTCGGCTCGCTCGACTACGAGGCGACCGACCGTTGGACCCTGGCGGCGGGCCTGCGCTTCACCGCCGACGAGAAGGACTTCGCGGCCGAGCGGCCGCAGCCGGTCTTCCAGACGCCGACCGTGGCTCCGATCGTGCGCGCCACCGACACCGATTTCGTCAGCTGGGACGCGTCGGCGACCTACGCGGTGAATCCGGACGTCAACGTCTACGGACGGGTGGCCACCAGCTCGCGGGCGCCCTCGATCCAGGGACGGATCCTCTTCTGCGCCGACTTCGAAGGAGGCACCAACCCGGCGACCAATTGCGTCTCGGTGGCCGACGAGGAGGAGATCCTCTCGGTCGAGGCGGGGGTCAAGACCGAGCTCCTGGATCGTCGCGTGCGCTGGGACCTCACCCTCTACCGCTACGAGGTCGACGGCCAGCAGATCGTCGCCGTCGGCGGCGAGTTCAACACCGCCACCCTGCTCAACGCCGACACCACCGAGGGCTACGGCTTCGAGACCGATCTCGACATCGCCCCGACCAGCAACTGGCTGATCAACCTCGGCCTGTCGAACAACCACACCGAGATCCAGGACGAGACCCTGGCGGTCTCCCCCTGCGGCGGCGGCTGCACGGTGCTCGACCCGATCGGCCCCAACGGCGCCCTGGTCGACGGCAACAGCCTGCCGCACGCGCCGGAGTGGATCTTCAACGGCATCGTCGACTACCGCGACGCG
>Ga0299913_10005192_pt1 | contig 11078 bp, 7 predicted proteins | sample RVTome_9_FD_201360 | JGI IMG/M metagenome (GOLD analysis project Ga0299913, IMG submission 201360) | Soil microbial communities from uranium-contaminated site in the Upper Colorado River Basin, Wyoming, United States - RVT155D38 (version 2) ... | reverse complement strand
GACGGCACGGTGGTCGTCGCCGACTACAAGACGGGGCGGTCGTACCGCTACCGCGACCTCACCGTCGACACGCCGCTGGCCGACGGCACCAAGCTGCAGCTGCCGATCTACGGCCTGGCGGTCCGCGACACCCACCCGGACGCAGCCGGCATCCACACGGAGTACTGGTTCGTGTCGGCGCGCGGGGAGTGGAACCGCATCGGCTACCCGTTGACCGACGAGGTGGTCGTGCGGTTGCGCGAGACGCTGCAGGTGGTGGCCGACGGCATCACCTCCGGGGTTTTCCCCATGCGGCCATCGGAGCCGGTGTGGCGTCCATGGATCGAGTGCGAGTACTGCGATCCCGACGGGCTGGGCACCGCCGACCACTACCGGGAGTGGGAGCGCATCCGCACCGATCCGGCGCTGCGCGACTACCTGGCGACGGTCGACCCCGACGCGCTCGCCGCCGGCGATGCGGCCGCAGGTCGTCCCGACGACTCGATGGCGGCCGCCACCACATCCGGCGGCGGTGCGCAGGAGACCCTGTGGTGACGGACGCGCTCGCCGACCGGGACGCCCGCGCACGCATCGCCGAGGATCTCGACGCGACGCTGTTCGTCGAGGCCGGCGCGGGCTCGGGCAAGACCCGCTCGCTGGTCGATCGCGTGGTCGCGCTGGTGCGCTCCGGCGTCGCAGTGCGCGAGATCGCCGCGATCACCTTCACCGAGAAGGCGGCGGCCGAGTTGCGCGACCGCATCCGCCGGGCGTTCGAACGCGAGGCGGCGGGCGGCGACGAGCGCTTCCGCCGGGCGCTCGAACAGGTTGACGCCGCCGCCATCTCGACGTTGCATGCGTTCGCGCAGCGGATCCTCACGGAGCATCCGATCGAGGCGCGCCTGCCGCCCAACGTCGAGGTGCTCGACGAGGTCGCGTCACAGATCGAGTTCGAGCAGCGGTGGCGGCAGTTCCGTGACCGCCTGCTCGACGATCCGCAGCTCGAGCGCACCCTGCTGCTCGCGATGGCCGCAGGCGTCAGCCTGGCCGACATCCGCCACCTGGCGACCGTGCTCGGCGACAACTGGGACCTCGTCGCCGACAAGCAGCGGCTGCCATGGGACCGCGTCGAGCCGGACGAGTGCAACGTCTCGGAGATCATCACGCGCAGCCACCGGCTGCTGCAACGTTGCGACGAGTGCGTCGACGGCGACGACAAGCTGCTCACGCACCTGACCGGCGCCATCGCACCGTACGTCGAGCAGCTCGCACAGGCGCCGGACGAGTACGAACGGCTCCAACTGCTGCGGCGCGAACGACCGAACTTCTCGACCCGGTTGGGACGCAGGCCCAACTGGTCGGACAAGGACGTGATCGTCGCCGAGCTGCGCGCCATCGGCCGGCTCAAGCAGCAGATCTCCGACGACGTGGCGTTGCAGAGCGTGCGCCGGATCGCGCTCGAGGTCGCCGACTTCACACTGACGGCGGCGGCCGAGCGGCGTTCCGGCGGGCGGCTGGAGTTCCACGATCTGCTCGTGCTCGCCCGTGAGCTGTTGCGCGACGAGCAGCACGGCGTCGAGGTCCGCCGCGCGTTGCACAAGCGCTACCGGCGGTTGCTGCTCGACGAGTTCCAGGACACCGACCCCATCCAGGTCGACCTCGCGGTGCTGATCGCGTCCGACGACCCCGATGCCGCCGCGCTGCCGTGGTCGCAGGTGGCCGTCGAGCCGGGCCGCTTGTTCTTCGTCGGCGACCCCAAGCAGTCGATCTACCGGTTCCGCCGCGCCGACATCGAGGTGTTCCTCGACGCGCGCGAGACCTTCGGCGCCCCGGTGGTGTCGCTGACGACCAACTTCCGGACGACCCCGCCGGTCATCGACTGGGTCAACCACGTCTTCGGCGAGCTGATCACGTTCGAGCAGGGGTCGCAGCCGGACTACGAGCCGCTCGCTCCCGCGCCGTCCCGCGAGGCGCCGCCGACCGGGCCGCCGGTGATCCTGCTCGGCGGCGAGCACACCGACGACCCCGACGCCGAGCTGCTGCGCGAGCGGGAGGCGGCCGACGTCGCCGACGCGGTACGCGAGGCCGTCGGATGGCAGGTCGCCGAACGTGCGGACCACGGCGGCGACCGGTGGCGGCCCGCGCAGCTCGGTGACATCACCATCCTGCTGCCCGCCCGCACGTCGCTGCCCGCGCTCGAGCGTGCACTGGAGGACCGCGACATCCCGTACCGCGCCGAGACCAGCTCGCTGGTCTACGCGACGCGCGAGGTGCGCGAGCTGCTGGCCACCGTGCGCGTGCTCGCCGACCCCACCGATCAGCTGGCGCTGGTCACTTCCCTGCGCTCACCGCTGTTCGGCTGCGGCGACGACGACCTGGTGACCTACAAGCTGGCCCACGGCGGCTACTGGAGCTTCCGTGCGTCTCTGCCCGAGTCCGTTCCGCCGGGCCATCCGGTCGCCGAGGCGCTGTCGTACCTGCACGACCTGTACGAGCAGCTCGCATGGCTCGCGCCGTCGGAGGTCCTCGACCGCATCGTGCGCGACCGGCGGCTGTTCGAGCTCGGCTACGCCCACGGCCGGCCGCGCGATCTGTGGCGGCGGCTGCGGTTCGTGATCGACCAGGCGCGCGCGTGGAGCGCCGCCGAGGGTGGCACGCTGCGCCAGTACGTCGAGTGGGCACGCATGCAGGCCTCGGAGAGCGCGCGGGTCGCCGAGACGATCCTGCCCGAGACCGACGACGACTCGGTGCGGATCATGACCATCCACGCCTCGAAGGGTCTGGAGTTCCCCATCGTCGTCCTGTCGGGCATGACGACGGCGTCGCGGGGGCCGCGCACGCGGGTCCAGGTCGCGTTCCCCCCGGGTGAAGCCCTGGGGCTGCGCATCGGCAGGTCGCTTGTGACACCGGAGTTCGAGCAGTTCCAGCCCATCGACGAGCAGATGGACCACCACGAGCGGCTCCGCCTGCTCTATGTGGCGTGCACGCGCGCGAAGGACCACCTCGTGGTGTCGCTGCATCGCAAGCAACGCAGCAACCCACCCAGCGAGGAGCGCAAGCACACCAACGCCGAACTGCTCGCGCGCGCCAGCGCCGGCGCGCCGCATCAGGAGCGGTTGGACGTGACCGGGCGCGCGCTCGCGCCCGGCGCGCCACCGTCACCGCCGGCCCCCCTCCTGCCGTTCGCCGAGTGGGAGGCCGAGCGTGCGCGGGCGCTGACGACCAGCGCGCGCCGCCGCAGCGTGGGTGCCACCGACGTGGCCAGGCTGACCGAGTCCGACCTCGACGAGGAGACCGCTGCAGGCATCGACAAGGGCGCCCGCGACCTGGACCTCGCGCCGTGGCAGAAGGGCCGCTACGGCACGGCGATCGGTCGCGCGGTGCACGCCGTCCTGCAGACCATCGATCTTGCGACGGGTGCGGACCTGGAGGCAGCGGCGGCGGCGCAGGCCGCGGCGGAGGGTGTCATCGGCCGCGAGGACACCATCGCCGAGCTCGCCCGCGCCGCGCTGCGGGCACCGTCGGTGCGGGAGTCGTTGCGGTACCGGCGGTGGCGCGAGACGTTCGTCGCCACCACGCTCGGCGACCGTACGCTGGAGGGCTACATCGACCTGCTCTACCGCACCGACGCCGGCCTGGTGGTCGTGGACTACAAGACCGCGTCGTCGGTGGCGGACCTGGACGCACGGCTGGCGCGCTACCGCACCCAGGGCGGGGCATACGCGCTGGCGGTCGAAGCCGCTGCGGGTGAGCCGGTGGTACGGGTCGTGTTCGTGTTCCTGACGCCATCGGGTGCCGTGGAGCGCGAGCTCGACGACCTCGACGTCTGCAAGGACGCGGTGCGGGCCGCGGTCGCGCGGTGAACCTCAGGTACAGGAGTCCATGACCACCACACGCGGACGCAGCTCCCGGTCACGCAGGCGCAGACGCCGGCGGATGCGCGTGCAGACACGCCGGCGCGTCGAGCAGGTGGTGGGGGCGTTGGCGGCGGTCGTCGCGGGCGCCGTCGCGCTGAGCGTGCTGGCGGGTGTGCTGTCGGATGGCAGCTGGCCATGGGTCGTGGCGACCTACCTGCGCTGGCCGCAGGTGCTGCTGATCACGGCGGCGACCGGCGTGCTGATCACCACGCGCTGGTGGCGTTCGGCGGTGGCGACCGCGGTCGTCGCCGCCGGGTTGATCATCAGCGTGGCAGCCCCACTGGCGGCGATGACGACCGAGCCGGCGCCTGACGGTCAGACGTTGCGGATCGTGGTGTTCAACACCGGGCCCGGCGACGGCAACTTCGACGCCGTCGCCGAGGCCGTCGCCGACGCGCAGCCCGACGTCGCCGTCATGCTGGAGAGCGAGGACATCGCGGACCGCCTCGATGATCGCCTCGATGGCCTGACGCGCCTGCCGACGTCGATCGATTCGCCGGTGACCTCACCGCCGGTCGTGCTCGCCCGTCGCGACTGGCCGGTGACCATTGAGCGCGTCGGCGATGACCGCGCGGTCTCGATCGTCACCGTCGAGATCGACGGGCGGCCGGTCGACATCGTGGCGGCCCATCCGTTGCCGCCGGTGACGCGCGAGTGGACACGCAGCCACCAGCGTTCGGTCCGCATGCTGACCGAGACCATCCTTCCGCGCGAGCATCCCTACGTGCTGGCGTGCGACTGCAACTCGTCGCCGTGGACGCCATCGATGCAACAGCTGCTCGACGTAGGGTTGCGCGCGCCGACCGTCGCCCCCACCTTCGGCGCACCCGTGATCGGCGTGCCGGTCGACCACATCCTGCTGAGCCGGGAGCTCATCGCGGTCGCACGCGACCTGGGACCGTTCGCCGGCTCGGACCACCGCCTGATCGTCACCGAGATCGCGTTCAGGCGGTGATCGTCTCCGCGTGCACCGCCGCGCTACCGGCGGTGGTCCTTGCGCCCCTTCATCGCCTTCTTCCCGTCGAAGCGTGCCCGGGACCACTCGGCCCAGTTCACACCTGCGAAGAAACCGATGAGGGCGCCAACGCCGAGGATCACCAGTTCGCTCTCCATGAGTGACAACGCTCTCACGGGGCGCTGAAGCGAGCAATGGTCACATGTAGCCGTTGAACAGGACCGCGTGCGCGTGCTAACACGCGGGCGCGTGCGTCACTGGATGAGATCCGCGAAGACCACCAGGTTGTCCCGGTAGCTGCCCGCCTCCTGGTCGAACTCACCGGTGCACGTCACCAGTCGCAGGGTCGGATGGGGTGTGGGCGAGTACACCTCGCCGGTGGGGAAGCGGGCCTTGCGGTACCGCTCCGAGCGGCGGACGGTGAACCGCGCGGTCGACCCGTCCTCGCGCACGACGTGGATCTCGTCGCCCTTGTCGAGCTCGTCAAGGCGGAAGAACACCGCCGGTCCGGTGGTCGAGTCGACGTGGCCGAGGATCACCGCTGGCCCGCGCTGGCCCGGCCTGGCGCCACGGCGGTACCAGCCGGCCGTCTCCCACTGCGGTGGCGGCTCGATGGCGCCGTCGTCGGCGAGGTCCAGCAGGTCCAGGTCGCTGGCGACCTCGATCGACGGGATCTCGATGCGCGTCGGCCTCGGTGTCGAGCTCGGCTTGGTCTGTGGACGGAAGTCGCGTACGGAGTCGGGGACCTCGTCGGCGACCGGGCTGCGGTCACGGGCGTAGTCGTCGAAGTACCTGACCAGCGAACCGTGCGCGCGGTCGGCGACATCGGTCACCGGCGCGCAGCCACCGAGCGCGAGCAGCAGCAGCGCCGCGACCAGATGGACCGTCCGACCGCCCACGCGGCTCACGGCGTGCTCGCAGTCCCACCGCCGCCCGTGTCGGCACCGCCCTGCGGCATGCGCGTGCGCACGATGGTCATGAAGCCGCTGGCCAGCGTCTTGGCCAGGCCGGCGGCCCGGTGGTGAGCGGTCGATGCGGTGTCATGCGCCGACGCGTAGTCGCCGCGGGCGTAGGCGTCGATCTGGTCGAGCTGCAGGAGCTGCTGGGAGCGCAGCGCCTCGGTGACGGCGATCGCGTTGATCTCGTGATCGGTCGCCTTCTCGAGCTGCCGTCCGATCCGCTCGGACGTGGCCCGCAGGCCGTCGCGCAGTTCCCTGCGCGTGGCGGCGTCCTGGTCGGCGACCGCGATGGCGTAGCGCAGGAGCTGGTCGACGTGCTCGGACCACAGCTTGATCGGCTTGCGCGCACGCTTGCCGCCCAGGGCGCTGGCCATGATGTCGGACAGCTCACGGGTGTTGCCGTCCAGCGCGCCCGCCGCCGCGCTGAAGTCGTCGCTGCCGGTGACGCCCGCACGCAGGGTGTCGGTCGACAGCTCGACGTGCTCACCCAGCACGCGGGCCAGCTCGGCGCGCAGCTCCTCCTTGGCTGAGACGTCCACCGCGTGGGGATCGTGGCCGGTGGCGCCCGCGGCCAGCGTCGCGGCGAACGCCGCCGAGTGCCCGTAGGCCTCGTGGGCGAGCTCGTACGCCTGGTCGTAGTCTTCGCCGGCGTAGGCGTCGAGCTGGTAGAGCAGCAGATCGCCGCGCATCTCGAGGCTCGTCGCGGCGACGTCCTCCTCGATGCTGCCGTCGGTGATCTCCGACAGCAGTGTGGCCTGCTCGGCAGCCGACGCGGTGAGCTGTTCGCGCGCCTGCTCGCGGGCGGCATCGTCGTCGTCGCGCAGTGCGGTGGCGTAGGCGAACAGACCCTGCGTGTACTCGGCCCACCCGTCGGCGAACGCCGACGCGTCCTCGGCCGGCAGCGCCCGTGCCAGGGCGAGCTCGACGTCGTCCGCGCTGCGCACCAGCACCGCATTGGCCGCGTCGACGAAGGCCGGGTCGTCCGCGATCGTCGAGCGCATGAACCGGATCGCCAGCATCGTGTCGTGGGCCACCAGCTCCTGCAGCTTGAACCGCAGCTCCCGCCTGCCCAGCGGCCCGGACTGCTCCTGATCGGTCGCGCTCGTGGTGATGACCGACCCGATGCTGGGCGGCGAGGAGAAGAGCCGGTCGAGTGCGAGTGGTTCACCGCGCAAGACCTGCACGAGCACGGCGAGCGCGATGATCACGGCGACGACACGCAGCCCCACGAGCAACCTCGCGAGGATGCGTGCCGTGCCGCTTGTTCTCATCTGCCACCTCAGGGTCGCCGAGCCCGTGGTGTGCACGCTATCGACAGCGGCCGTCGCCAGGATCCTCGACATTGGGTAATTCGGCGCGCTGACCGGCAATTCTTCGGCGTTTTGGCTATCCGGCCACCTGCCGGCCGGGTGTGTTCACGGCCGGCGATGGATCGCGCCGTAGAGCTCCGGGCGCTGCCACTGCCCACTGAGCACGCCCGGCTTGGCGGCGAACTCCTTGGACGCCTCTCCGTCGTCGCGGGCGTCGCGCATCCACCGGATGCGCCCGAGGTCCACGTCGATGAGCGAGGTGCCCGCCGCGGTGCTCTCCAGCAGGATCTCCTCGGGGCCCGCCACCATCGCCAGGCCACGCTCGTCGAGGCTGAACAGGTTCTGGCTGGTGACCACCAGCGCGAGGTTCTCGATGGCCCGCGCCCAGATGAGCGTGCGCCATGTCGCCCACGCGCGGCGCTTGTCGACGCCCGCCGGCAGGAAGATGATCTCGGCTCCCCGCAGCGCCAGCGCCCGCGCCACCTCGGGCATGTAGACCTCGCTGCACATGGCCAGGCCGACCACGCCATGGACGGTCTCGAAGACCGGGAACTCGTCACCAGCCGTGTACTGGAACTCCCAGGACGGGCCGCCGGTGTAGATCCACGGCCCGTTGGGGTGGGTACGGCGGTAGGCCACGGGCGGGCGGCCGTCCGGATAGGCCATGCACGTAAGGTTGTAGGCGGTGGCGTCGGCATCGCTGATCGGCTCCAACGTGCCGAAGACCACATGGACGCCGTGGCGTTGCGCGGCATCGGCCATCGCCGGGGTCGGGTCGAACGTCGCGGGCATGCGCCACGGCCCCGGATACGTCTCGGGCAGCGCGACGAAGTCCGCGCCGTCGCGCGCGGCCTGCGCGATGTGGTCGACCGCGTCGGCCACGTTGGCCTGCGCGTCCGCGGGTGGGTGGGACAGCGGTTGGACGATGGCGATGCGGAAGCTCACGATGTGCTCCTCTCGCGTGCGGTTTGCAGTGCCCGCCAGACGCGCTGGGGCGTCAGCGGCATGTCGAGCGTGGTCACGCCGTAGGGCGCCAGCGCGTCCAGTGCGGCGTTGACGATGGCCGGCGGCGCACCGATGCAGCCCGCCTCGCCGGTGCCCTTGGCACCCAGGGGGTTGGACGGCGCCGGCGACACCAGGCGCCCGGTCACGAAGTCCGGTGCGTCCGGCGCGGTCGGTGCCAGGTACTCGGCGAGCGACGTCGTCAGTGGCTGCCCGCCGTCGTCGTACTCGACGGCCTCGTACAGCGCCTGGCCGATGCCCTGGAGCAGCGATCCGTGCACCTGGCCCTCGACGATCTGCGGGTTGATGATGTTGCCGCAGTCGTCGACCGCGACCATCGTCCGCAGGGTGACCTCCCCGGTGTCCAGATCGACCCCGACGACGGCGACATGGACGCCGTAGGGGAACGTCTGAGCGTGCGGGGACCACGTCTCCTGGGCGTCCAGCGACACGCCGTGCGCGGCGGCGAGCGCGACCACTTCCCCGGGTGGCACGGTGTGGCCGGGTTCACCGACGACCCCGAATGCGCCACCGGAGACGCGGATGTCGCCGGGGTCCGCCTCGAACATCTCGGCGACCAGTTCCCGCGCGCGGTCGCGCACCACCGTGCCGACACGGCGCACGGCTGAGCCGGCGATCTGCGCGGACCGGCTGGCGAAGGTGCCGGTGCCCTCGAGCACCTCGTCGGTGTCGCCGGTGATCACGGTCACCTGGTCGGGGTCGAGGTCGAACACCTCGCCGAGGATCTGGCTCCACACCGTCTCGTGGCCCTGGCCGCTGGCGCTGGTGCCGACGCGTACGGTCAGGCCCTGCCCCGTGAGCTCGACCCGGACGTGCTCCGACGAATCGGGGGCGCCGCCGGCGCGTTCGACGAACGCGCCGATGCCCAGCCCGATCGGGTTGCGGCCCTCCTCCAGCCGCCGGCGCTGCTCGTCGCGGACTGCCGCCGCGTCGGCGAGATCGAGCGCCATGTCCAGTGCCCGCGCGTAGTCGCCGCTGTCGTACAGCGCACCCGTGGCGGTGCGGTGGGGCATGGCGTCCGCGCTGATGAAGTTGCGCCGGCGCACCTCGGCGGGGTCGATGCCCGCGGCGCGGGCGAACGCATCGACCGCCCGCTCGATGGCGTAGGCCGCTTCGGGGCGTCCGGCCCCGCGGTACGACCCGGTGGGTGCGCGGTTGGTCACCGCGACCGTGGTCGACAGGTGCAGGTCGGCGATGTCGTAGGGGCCCGTGGCCATGTACGCGGTGAACCCGGGGATCTGTGAGCCGTTGTGCGGGTAGGCGCCGACGTCCGCGGTGATGTCGACACGCGCGCGGTGGATGCGTCCGCCCGCATCGCCCGCGAGCTCCACGCGGTGCCGCTGCGCGCGCCCGTGCGTGCCGCCGATGAACTGCTCGTAGCGCGTGGCCACCCACATGACCGGGCGTCCCAGGCGCAGGGCCGCCGCTGCGACCACGAGGTACTCGGGGAACAGCATGCCCTTCTGCCCGAACGCGCCGCCCACGTCTGGGACGATCACTCGGATGCGCTGCTCGGGCACGTCGAGCAACGTCGCGAGCTGCCGGCGCAGCCGGTGTGGCGCCTGGTGCCCGCACCAGACGGTTAGCCGGCCGTCGGGCCCGGTCCTGGCCTTGATGCTCAGCGGCTCGACCGGCACCGGCGCGATGCGCTGGTTGTCGACGGTCACGGTCGTCCGCACCGGCCACTCGTCGCCGGTGCCGCGGGATGCCTCGGACACGGTGGTGCGGATGACGGCGTTGGTGCCGGCCTGGGGGAACAGCAGGACCTCGTCGGTCAGTGCCATCTCGCTGTCGGTGACCACGGGTTCCGGATCGACCCATGCGGTGACCAGCTCGGTCGCGTCGACCGCGCGGGCGCGGTCCTCGGCGACGATCACTGCCACCGGTTCACCCGCATAGCGGACGCGGTCGCGCGCCAGCGGCGGGCGCGACATCGCCGGCGCGGGGGGCCCGGTGCCCGTCTGGCCCGGGATGTCGCGCAGGTCGAGGTCGGCGGCGGCCCACGCGGCGACCACGCCGGGGGCGTCCCGCGCCGCACCCGTGTCGACTGGCTCGAGGCGGCCATGCGCCTGCATCGATCGCACGAACGCGCAGTGCAGCAGGCCCGGTTCGTTCAGATCGGCGAGGAACTTGGCCTGACCGGTCACAAGCCGCGCATCCTCGCGGCGGAGGTGGACGCGACCGACCCCCCACGGGCGTTCGTCCGGGAGCGGGTCCGTCATGTCTCAGACCCCGAGGTGCTCACGCTTGACGGCGGCGGCCGCGTCGAGGCGGTCAGGGGTGCCGTGCCAGGCGATGCGGCCGCCCTCGCCCAGCACGTACAGCCGATCGGCCAGCCTCAGCGCGAGCCCGAGGTTCTGTTCGACGAGCAGGATGGCCAGCCCCTGCGTCTTGAGCTCCAGAAGGTGCTCACGGATCACCTTCAGCACGACCGGTGCGAGCCCTTCGGACGGCTCGTCCATCAGCAGCAGGCGCGGGTTGGTCATCAGCGCGCGGCCGATGGCGAGCATCTGCTGCTCGCCGCCCGACAGGTTCCGGCCGCGGGACGCCTGGCGTTCACGCAGCCGCGGGAAGAAGTCGTAGATGCGCTCGAGCGTCCAGTCGTGCCCGTCGCGGCCCGCACGTGCCGCGACCGTGAGGTTTTCCTCCACCGTGAGGCTGCCGAAGATGTGGCGCCCCTGTGGCACCAGCCCGATGCCGCGCTGCGCGATGTGGTGCGAGCGCAGGTTCGTGACGTCCTCGCCGGCCAGGGTCATGGTGCCGCTGGTCTGCGCCGGCGGTGTCAGACCGGCGATGCAACGGATGAGGGTCGTCTTGCCCATGCCGTTGCGGCCGAGGATGCCCACGACCTCGCCCTCGTCGACGGTGAGGTCGATGCCCCGCAGGATCGTCGCCGTGGCGTACGCGGCGTGGATGTCGGTGCAGGTCAGCATCAGTC
>Ga0299913_10005191_pt1 | contig 11079 bp, 10 predicted proteins | sample RVTome_9_FD_201360 | JGI IMG/M metagenome (GOLD analysis project Ga0299913, IMG submission 201360) | Soil microbial communities from uranium-contaminated site in the Upper Colorado River Basin, Wyoming, United States - RVT155D38 (version 2) ... | reverse complement strand
TCTGGAGCGGTTTCGCGTTCGGTTTCGGCATCGACCGGATGGCCAAGGAGCGCCATGCCGTCGGCGATCTCCGTGAGATGTACACGAACGACATCCGCTTCTTGGAGCAGTTCTGATGGCGCCTGGAGCGATGTGGTGCCTGGGAGCGATGTGGTGCCTGGGAGCGATGTGGTGCCTGGGAGCGATGTGGTGAAGGTACGACGATGAAGATCCTGTTGTCCTGGCTGAACAACTACGCCGAGTTCGGCGACGACGTCGACGCGCTCGCGGCGGCGATGACGTCGCTCGGCCTGGCCGTCGACGACGTCGAACGGGTCGGCGCGACCGTCGACGGTGTCGTCACCGCCCGAGTGATCCGCACCCAGGCGCATCCCGACGCCGCCCGCGTCCACCGTGTGTACCTCGACACGGGCGACGACGTCGAACGACACGTGTGGTGTGGGGCGTTCAACATGCAGGCTGGCGACGTGGTGCCGCTGGCCGTGATCGGAACGACGATGGCCGACGGTCAGACGATCGAGCGACGGGGCATCCTGGGGATCGACTCGGAAGGAATGCTCTGTTCGGCGCGCGAGCTGGGTCTTGGCGACGACCACGCCGGCATCCTGATCCTGCCCCCTGACAGCCCGCTCGGGGTGCCGTACGGCGACGTGCTCGGCGTCGAACCCGACGTGCTGTTCGACCTCGACATCACCCGCAACCGTCCGGACTGCTGGGGGTACGTCGGCGTGGCCCGCGACCTCGCCGCCCGACTCGGACTCGCGCTGCGCGTGCCCGCCCCGGAGCTGGAGGACACCGGCGAGGAGCGCCGAGCAGACGTCGAGATACTCGCCGGCGACCGGTGCGGACGGTTCACGTCGACGGTCATGTCAGGTGTCGTCGTCGGTCCGTCGGCGGCGTGGATGCAGCGTCGCCTCGCGGCGGCCGGGATGCGGCCGATCAGCAACGTCGTCGACGTCAGCAACTACGTGATGCTCGAGCTCAACCAGCCGAATCACGCGTACGACCTGGCCACGCTCGGCTCAGACCCGCAGCGGCAAGGGTTCCGCATCCGGCTGGCGGCCGCCGGGGAGACGATGACGACGCTCGACGGCAACGTGCAGACGTTCACGCCCGACGATCTCTTGATCTGCGACGCCGACGACCGGCCGATCGGCGTGGCCGGTGTGATGGGCGGCCTCGACAGCGAGATCACCGACGCAACCTCCACGGTGGCACTCGAGATCGCGTGGTTCCAGCCGCTCGGCGTGATGCAGACCGCGGCGCGGCTCGGCCTCCGTTCGGAGGCGTCCGCCAGGTTCGAGCGCGGTGTCGATCCGTATGGAATCGTCCGGGCCATCGCACGGTTCGCCGAGTTGCTGAAGGAGACCTGTCCGGATCTGGTGGTGCACTCGGGCGTCACCGACGTCCGGGGCGAGGCCCTCCCGCCACCCGAGCGGTTCGCGGATGTGCGGATCACCCAGGTCAATCGGATCCTCGGAACCGAGCTGCGCGCCGACGAGCTCCCCGCCCTCCTCGATCCGATCGGGTACACCGTGTCCGGCGACGGCGACACACGCCGAGTCGCGCTGCCACCCTGGCGACCGGACAGCGAGGCCGAGATCGACGTCGTCGAGGAGGTCGCGCGCCACTACGGCTACGAACGGATCGGCAAGACGGTGCCCAAGTCGATCGTGCACGGACGCCTGTCGGAGACCCAGCTCCGACGCCGCCAACTGCGCGAGGTGTTGCTCGGACTCGGCATCTCCGAGGCGATGCCGAACCCGTTCCTCGCCCCCGACACCCTGGCGAAGGCGGGTCTCGACGGCCCGGCGCTGACGATCAGCAACCCGCTCGTCACCGAGGAGAGCGTGCTGCGGACGTCGCTCCGACCCGGACTGCTGCACGCGATCGCGTTCAACGAGTCGCATCGGCGGCCCGGCGTCGCGCTGTTCGAGATCGGCCACGTCTACCCGCCCGGCGATGGAGAGCTGCCCGACGAGTACGAGGCGCTCGGTGTCGTCCTCGCCGGCTGCGCCGCGCCCGATGCGATGGCCGTGTGGCGAGAGATCTCGAGTGCGCTCGGCGTTGGCGCCCGCGTCGACCAGGGTCGTGTACCACCGGGTCTCCACGCGACGCGGTCAGCGACATTGTCGCTCGGGAAGGATCCGATCGGTGCGGTGGGGGAGATCGATCCGGCGGTGCTCGAACAGTTCGACGTCGCCGAGCGCGTCGCGTTGCTCGAGCTCGACCTCGACCGCGTGCTCGCCAAACCCCCCAAGCCGGCTCTGTGGAAGCCAACCAGCCGGATGCCGTCGAGCGACCTCGACCTTGCGTTCGCGCTGCCCGACGACGTGCCTGCCGAGAAACTCGACCGGGCGATCCGCCAGGGCGCCGGCTCTTTGCTCGTCGACCTCGATCTGTTCGACGTCTACCGGGGCGAGGGTGTCGGCGACGGACGCCGGAGCCTCGCCTACCGGCTGCGCCTCCAGCCAACGGATCGCAACCTCACCGATGCCGACATCGCGGCCGTACGCGAGCGCTGTGTCGCGGCGGCAGCGAAGCTCGGTGCCGAACTCCGTGGCTGACGCGCCGGGAGCTCGTTCTGTCTGCTTCAGATGAAGCGACGGGCCATCTGAAGCAGACAGGTCGGGGGGTCAGACCTAGTTCGCGCTGAGGTCGTCGGGGGCGTCGGCGAGCCAGGCGAGACGTCCGCCCTGGCGGCGCAGCACGGTGCGCCACAACTCCTCGGGCTCGTGGCCGAACAGGTCGCCCGGATCGGGATCGAGCACGAGCCACGCGCCCGCATCGATCTCGAGCTCGAGCTGGCCGGGACCCCAACCGGCGTACCCGCGGAAGATCCGCACCGCTTCGAGCTCCGCCGCGACGAGTGCCGGATCGACGGTGAGATCGGCCGATACCACGCGCCCGGCGACCGGCGAGAGCTCGTCGGTCGGAACGGTGATCGGCTGGTGGGTGTAGGCGAGAGCGATGAGCGCGTCGGGTTCGACCGGACCGCCGGCGAACACTCCGCTCGGTGACGACTGGAGGTCGACCCACCGATCGAGTGGCTCGTCGAGCTGCTCGGGCGTCGGCCGGTTGATGATCACGCCGAGCGCGCCCTCGTCGTGATGTTCGAGCATGTAGACCACCGTGCGGTCGAAGTTCGGATCCTCCAGCGGCGGTGTCGCGACGAGCAGGCGCCCTTTCGTCGGTGTCGCGCCGGGAAGCATGGCTCCAGTCTGCCTGGTCGGAGCGGTGTTCCCCGTCGCGACGAGAGGGGCGGACACTTTGTTGCATGACAATACATACCACTGTATAGTCATGCGGTGTGATCACCGTGGGAATCGTCGGAGCGTCGGGCTACACCGGTGCCGAGTTGCTGCGTCTCGCCGCCCAGCATCCTGACTTCGACGTGGTCTACGCGACTGGCGATACACAAGCCGGCACCGCGGCGGCGGCGCTGTACCCGTCGCTCGCCGGCGCCTATCCCGAGCTGGTGTTCGAGTCGTTCGACGTCGGCCGGGCCAGAGGGCTCGACCTCGTGTTCCTCGGCCTCCCGCACGAGGCGAGCATGGCGCTCGCCCCTGAACTGGTCGGTCACGTCGGCTGCGTGGTCGACCTCTCCGCCGCGTACCGCTTGAAGGACCGCGCTCACTATCCGGCGTTCTACGGATTCGAACACGACCAGCCCGATCTGCTCGCCGACGCGGTGTACGGGTTGCCCGAGAAGTACCGCAACGACCTGAAGGGGGCCGGGTTGGTCGCGACGCCCGGGTGTTACGTCACCGCCGCGACGCTGGCGCTCGAGCCGCTCGTCGCGGCCGGCGCGATCGACCCGCACGGGGTGATCGTCGACGCCGCGAGCGGCGTGACCGGGGCCGGACGCAAGCTCAGCCACGAGAACCTCTTCCCCACGGTTGACGACAACTTCACGGCGTACGGGCTGCTGAAGCACCGCCACACGCCCGAGATGGAGCAGGAGATCGGCGCCCAGATCCTGTTCACGCCGCACCTGCTACCGATCAGCCGCGGCATCCTCGCCACGTGCTACGCCCGCCCGGCGGCCGGTTCGTCGCCGACGACGGACTCGCTGCTCGACGTCTACCGGACCCGATTCGCCGACGAGCCGTTCGTGGTCGTCACCGACGATCCGCCGTCGACGAAGGCCACGCTCGGATCGAACTCGGTGCACGTGACGGCGCGCTACGACGAGCGCACCGGATTCGTGATCGCGATCGCCGCCCTCGACAACCTCGCCAAGGGCGCCTCGGGGGGCGCGGTGCAGTCGGCCAACGTGGCGTTGGGCCTCGCCGAGACCGCAGGGCTGTCGCGTGTGGGGCTGATGCCATGACCCTGGTGCCATGAAGGGGTGGCCGTGATCGAGGTCGCCGCCCAGAAAGCCGCGACCCTCGTCGAGGCGCTTCCGTACATCCGGCGCTTCTCGGGCAAGGTCGTCGTCGTGAAGTACGGCGGCAACGCGCTCGCCGGGACGTCGGAACACGATGCGCTGGCGCTGTTCGCCGAGGACATCGTGCTGATGCGCCTCGTCGGGATGCGCCCGGTCGTGGTGCACGGTGGCGGTCCGCAGATCAGCGACCTGATGAGCCGGCTCGGCAAGCAGACCGAGTTCCGCGACGGGCTGCGGGTCACCGACGCCGAAACCGTCGACATCGCCCGGATGGTGCTGATCGGTCAGGTGAACCCGCAGATCGTCTCGGCGATCAACGTGCACGGCGACTACGCGGTCGGCGTGAGCGGCGAGGACGCCGGACTGATCCGGGCGCACCCGCGGGATCCCGAGCTCGGGTTCGTCGGTGACGTGGCGAGGATCAACCCGGCGATCCTCGACGGTCTCCTCGACGACGAGTTCATCCCTGTGGTCGCCACGATCGGCACCGACGACACCGGCCAGGCGTACAACATCAACGCCGACACGGTCGCCGGCGCGATCGCCGAAGCCGTGGGCGCCGAGAAGCTCGTCTACCTGACCGACATCGAAGGGCTGCGACGCGACGTCGGCGACGAAGCGAGCATCATCCGCCAGACAACCGCCGACGAGCTCGAGAAGCTGGTGGCCGACGGTTCGATCGCCGGCGGCATGATCCCCAAGGTGAAGAGCTGCGTCCGGGCCGTTCGCAACGGTGTCGCTCGCGCCCACATCCTCGACGGGCGCATCGCCCACGTGCTGCTCCTCGAGATCTTCACCGATGCCGGCATCGGCACGATGGTTGCGCCAGGAGACTGAGATGACGACGAACACCAACAACACCACGAACGCCACCACCACCACGAACACCGCAGGGAACTCGGGCCTGACCGCGGTCGCAGCGGCATCACACCCGTTCGACACGCTGGGCCTCGAGCACTGCCCGTTCATGCCGGTCTTCGGCGCGCCGAAGCTGATGATCGAGCGCGGCCGCGGCACCGAGGTCTGGGACAGCGACGGCAAGCGCTACCTCGACTTCCTGTCGGGCATCGCGGTGGTCTCGCTCGGACACGCCAACCCGGTCGTGGCCGCCGCCATCGCCAAGCAGGCGGAGACGCTGTTGCACGTGAGCAACTTCTTCGCCAACCCGGTGGCGACGTCGGCCGCGATCATGATCAATGACTTGCTCCGTGAGGCCTCCGGACATGACGGCCAGATCTTCTTCACGAACTCCGGCGCCGAGTCGAACGAGTGCGCCATCAAGCTCGCTCGCAAGTGGGGTGGCCGCGGTCGCCACTCGGTCGTCAGCGCGCTCGGCAGCTTCCACGGACGAACGCTTGCCTCACTGGCAGCGACAGGCCAACCGAGCAAGCACGAGCCGTTCCAGCCGATGCCGGAGGGCTTCAAGCACGTTGCGTGGGGCGACCTCGATGCGATGCGCGCCGCCGTCGATGCGTCGGTGGCGGCGGTTCTGATCGAGCCGTTGCAGGGGGAGGGTGGCGTCAACCCCGCACCACCCGGCTATCTCGAGGGGATCCGTGACCTGTGTGACGACACCGGTGCGCTGATGATGGTCGACGAGATCCAGACCGGGTTCGGCCGCACCGGGCGGTGGTTCGGGTTCGAGCACTCGGGCGTCGCTCCCGACGTGGTGACGCTCGCCAAGGCGATGGGCAACGGGATGCCCGTCGGTGCGTGCTGGGCGCGCCGAGACGTTGCCGCGGTGTTCCAACCCGGCGACCACGGCAGCACGTACAGCGGCACCGCGATCGCGACCTCCGCCGTGGTGGCGGTGATCGACGAGATGCGGCGTATCGATGCACCGGCGCTCGCCCGCCAGCGTGGGGCGCTCCTGCGCGGGATGGTCTCGGCGATCCCGGGCGTGGCGTCGATCCGCGGCGAGGGACTGCTGCTCGGTGTCCAGCTCGAGGACGGCGTCGCGGCGCCCGCCGTCTACGCGCGCATGCTCGAGCGCGGGATCATCTGCAATGCCGTCAACCCGACCACGATCCGGTTGGCGCCGCCGCTGACGGTCAGCGAGGCCGAGCTCACCGAGGCCGCGGACACACTGCGAAACGTGCTCGAAGAGGGCCAGGCGTGATGGCGCGGGACCTGCTCGACATCACCGATCTCTCGGGCGATGAGATCGCGGCGATCGTCGATCTCGCCCAGCGTCCGGTGGAGCAGCTCGGTCGCCCGCTGGCTGGTGCGGGCGCGGCGTTGATCTTCGAGAAACCCTCGAACCGCACCCGTCACTCGATGGAGATCGCGGTCGTGCAACTCGGTGGTCACCCGGTGTACACGCGAGGCGAGGAAGTCGGCTTCGACGTGCGTGAGCCGGTCGAGGACGTCGGGCGCATCCTCGAGGGGTACCACGCGTTGATCGCGGCGAGGGTGTTCGAGCACTCGGTGGTCGAGCGCCTCGCCGACGCCGTCGAGATCCCCGTGGTCAACATGCTCTCGGATCGCTCGCACCCCCTGCAGGCGCTCGCCGACGTGCTCACGATGCGGCAACTGCTCGGTGATCTCGTAGGGCGAACCGTCGCGTGGGTCGGCGATTACAACAACGTCGCCCGCTCGCTCGGCGAGGTGTGCGCGCTGTCGGGGATGCACCTGCGCTTCGCCTGCCCGTCCGGTTACGACGCCGACGACACCGAGCTCGAACGACTCGCGCTGCTCGGCGCGGCTTCGGTGGCGCAGTCGGGGCGGGTCGTCGAAGCAGTCGAAGGCGCCGACGCGGTGCACACCGACACCTGGGTTTCGATGGGGCAGGAGGACGACAAACAGGAGCGGATCACCGCGTTCGAGTCGTTCACGGTCGACGAGACGCTGATGGCCACGGCGGCTCCAGGTGCGATCTTCATGCACTGCATGCCGGCGTACCGCGGCCTGGAGGTGACCGCCAGCGTGATGGACGGCCCGCAGAGCGCGGTGTTCCAGCAAGGCCACAACCGCCTCCACGCGGCGCGCGGCGCGCTGGCGTTCCTGTTGGGGACCGGGGCATGAGCAAGGTCCAGCGCCAACAGACGATCGCCCGGCTGATCTCACAGAACGAGGTGACCAACCAGCCCCACCTCGTCGATTTGCTCGCCGCGGAAGGGATCTCGGCGACCCAGGCCACCGTGTCGCGTGACCTCGACGACCTCGGAGCGGTGAAGGTTCGCGTACCCGGCGGAGCGACTGTCTACGCGGTGCCGGAGTTCGCTCCCGACCGACTGGCGCCCTTCGAGCAACTCCGCCGGGTGATGGGCGAGTGGGTCGCCGAGGTCGCGTGCTCGGCGAACCTCGTCGTGCTGCGGACACCGCCCGGTTGCGCGCATGTCGTCGCATCCGCCCTCGACCGCAGCGCGCTCGACGGGCTGGTCGGTACGGTTGCCGGCGATGACACGGTGTTGTGCGTCGCGGCCGAGGCGCTCGGCGGCGACGAGCTCGCCAACCGCCTGCGCACTCTGGCCGGGATCGGCTCCGCGTGAGCGCTGAGCGCGACGCGTCGAGCCCCGATGGCGGCTCGACGCTCTGGCACGGGCGTTTCGAGGGTGGGCCCGCCGAGGCGCTGATGGCGTACACCGTGAGCCTGCCGTTCGACCGGCGCCTGTGGCGCGACGACATCGCCGGATCGCTGGTGCACGTGCGCGGTCTGGCACGCGTCGGCATCATCACCGACGACGAACGCGACGCGGTGCTCGCCGCGCTCGATCAAGTGCGCGACGAGATCGTCGAGAATCGGTTCGCCTATCTGCCGAGCGACGAGGACATCCACACCGCCGTCGAGCGCCGGGTGACCGAGATCGCCGGCGCCGCCGGCGCCAAGCTGCACACCGCACGCAGCCGGAACGACCAGGTCGCCACCGACCTGCGCCTGTGGACCAAGCGCGAGCTGGTCGATGTCGCGAGCGCCGTGTCCGAACTTCAGGTCGTGTTGCTCGATCGCGCCGTCGAGGCGGGCGACATATACCTGCCCGGGTACACACATCTCCAACGCGCCCAACCCGTGCTGCTCGCTCACCAGCTTCTCGCCCACGGTTGGGCCCTGGCCCGCGACGTCGACCGGCTGCTGGCCACCGTCGAACGCCTCGACGTGTCGCCGCTCGGTGCCGGTGCACTGGCAGGCACGTCGCTGCCGATCGATCCGGCATGGACGGCGGCCGAGCTCGGCTTCGCGAGGGCGTTCGACAACTCCCTCGACGCCGTGAGTGACCGCGACTTCGTCGCCGAGGCATTGTTCGACCTTGCACTGATCGGCGTCCACCTGTCGCGCATCGGCGAGGAGTGGGTGCTGTGGACCACCGAGGAGTTCGGATTCGCGCGGCTCGACGACGCCTACGCGACTGGCTCGTCGATGCTCCCGCAGAAGAAGAACCCCGACATCGCCGAGCTCTCCCGCGGGAAGTCGGGACGGCTGATCGGCAACCTCACCGGCCTGCTCACCACGCTCAAGGGCCTCCCGCTCGCGTACAACCGCGACCTCCAGGAGGACAAGGAGCCACTCTTCGATTCGGTCGACCAGGTCCGGCTGGCGGCGACGGCGCTGGCCGGGATGATCGCCACGACGACGTTCGTAACCGAACGGATGCAGGCGGCCGCCGACGCCGAGACGAGCGCGGCGACCGACCTCGCCGAGTGGCTGGTGCGTGCCGGCACCCCGTTCCGCGAGGCGCACGCCGTGGTCGGCGCCCTGGTCAGGCGCCACCTCGCGGGTGAGGGAACGTTCCGCGAGCTCGTCGCCGATGATCTCGGCTCCGACGCATCGGCCCTCGTCGGCCCGGGGATCGGCGTCGGCCAGCGCACCTCGCCGGGAGGCGCGGGCCCGGTCGCGATCGTCGCCCAGCTGGACGCCTACCGGGCGATGCTCGCCGCGCAGGCCGGGCGTTTGCGACCCACCTGAGGTCGCCAACATGCGACGCCTGCGCCGGTCGTTCTTCGCCCGTCCGTCGACGGCGGTTGCGCCCGAGATGCTCAACAAGCTCCTCGTCAGCGGCGAGAGCATCGGACGCATCGTCGAGGTCGAGGCGTACATGCCGAACGACCCGGCGAGCCACGCGTTCCGCGGGCCGACCCGTCGGAACGCGACGATGTTCGGCAAGGCCGGACTGCTGTACATCTACTTCACGTACGGCATGCACCACTGCGCCAATGTCGTCACCGGGTCGATCGGCGACGGCCAAGCGGTGTTGCTGCGGGCGGTCACCCCCGTCGCCGGAATCGACGAGCTCCGCGCCCGTCGTCCCGGTCGCGCCGATCGGTCGCTCGCCGACGGACCCGGCAAGCTGTGCCAGGCGTTCGGGCTCGACCTGCGCCACGACGGAGTCGACTTGTGCGCTGCCGCATCGTCGGTGTTCATCGGCGACGACGGCGTGCCCCCGCCGGCTGCACCGCGCGTCGGTCGCCGGGTCGGCATCAAAGTCGGCGTCGAGCTGGCGTGGAGGTGGCGGGTCCCGTGAGGCGCCAGTGCATCCAGAATCCGTGCGGGTGGGCGTCGGCCATGTGTTCGACCGTACGCACACCGTCGCGCCACCGGATCAGGGACACGACGGTCCGATGTTCCCGGTCGGGATCGTCCGGAACGGGGATGCCGTTCACGAGGGCAGGCATCTCGGCGTAGATCCACGAGAGATCGAAGCTCCCACCGAGCCGGTCGAGCTCGGCGACGTACTCCCGGCGCTGCTCGTCCGAGAGGTAGTTCAGCACCCACGTGTTCAATACGACCGGATGGCCCGGTGCGGCGACCACTGCGATCGTGTCGGCGAGATCCTCGACGGCGTCACCGGCGCGCACGACGGGTGCGTCGTGCTGTGCCATCCCGATCGCGGCATGGAGCCGATGGAACCGGTCAGCCTGGTCGGGCCACACACACGCCTCGAGCCAGCGCGCGGCGTCAGGGTCGGTGAGATCGATCGGGGACCGATCGAGGCCGATCCGGGCGGCAACCGTCGGGCAGTGGTCCGGGATCGGGACATCGCCCCGAGTGCCGCATGTGAGCACGACCGGTGACGGTCCGCCGACGGCACCGCCGGGCTCGTAGTGGTACTCGTAGCGGTCGACGAGGAGATTGAGTCCTCCGCTGCTCCCGACGTCGATGAGCGCCACGGGCCCGACCTCGCCAGCGACGAGGCCCAGGGCCGGGATCAACATGGCGCAGCGTCCGACCTCGTTGGTCTGTGTCGAGCGGGTGCCGAGCAAGCCGGCAAGGCGCCCCTCGTGCGCGGCGCAGAACTGTCGGAACGCCGGATACGGATCGGTCGCGTCGACGTCGGCTGTCAGATTCGGGTAATAGCGAGCGAGCGGCTGGTCGGGCTCGGTCAGCAGCAGCAGGTGGACGCACGCGAACAGGAGCACTGGCAGGCGTTGCTCATCGGGCGCGTGCAGCAGCAGCCGGCACGTCGACGGATCGTCCGCGATTCGCTCGGCGAGGCGGCTGTAGAGCGGCGCCCGCTTGGCGGTCTCCGCGCCGAACGCTCGAAATCGCCGCGCCAACTCGTCGAGCTCGGTCACCCTCGCCGACCCTAGTGAGGAGCGGACTCGCTCGATGCGTCGACAGGGCATTCGAACCAACGCGGCCTTCAACCGACGGCCGTGCCAACATCTACGGCGGCATGGACCTGATCGCCGACCTCGAAGCGCGTGGCTTGATCCACGACAGCACCGACCGCGAGTTCCTGCGAGCGCGAGTG
>Ga0299913_10005190_pt1 | contig 11079 bp, 9 predicted proteins | sample RVTome_9_FD_201360 | JGI IMG/M metagenome (GOLD analysis project Ga0299913, IMG submission 201360) | Soil microbial communities from uranium-contaminated site in the Upper Colorado River Basin, Wyoming, United States - RVT155D38 (version 2) ... | reverse complement strand
GGGCCATCTGCTTCGTGCACTACGACCTCGATGGGAACTCGTCCGAGCTCGCGGAGCGTCTGCGCGTGGAGAAGAGCGTGCTCGTGGTGCCGGGCGACCATTTCGGCATGGACCGCTACCTCCGCATTGGATTCGGGAATCCGGCCTCCGAGCTCGAACGCGCGCTCGGACGGATCTCGGAGCTGCTCGGGTCGCGCGTCGACTGAGGGCCGCCCGCCCCGGGGTGGGCGCATCAGATCGAGAGCTCCAGACCCCCGCCCGGCGCCCGGCGGATCCCGCCCAACGCGCCCAGGGCGGCGACGTAGACGATGGCCCCCGCGGGCACGGCGATGAGCGCCGACCGATCCCCCGCCAGATGGAGAGCGAGCGCCATCGCGGCCGCCGCCGCCACGGGACGCGCATACCTCGCGAGGGATGGACCCCGGAAGCCGAACGGCCGCGCGGCCGCGATCGCGAGCGCCATCCGGACGACCTCCGTAGCCACCGTCGCGATCGCCGCTCCCCGGATCCCCAGGGCGGGCACGAGCGCGAGATTCAGTACGAGGTTGACCACGGCGGCCTGCCCGGTGAGCCGCAGGATCTTTCGCTCGAGACCGCGTGACATGAGGGCGGTGACCGGGAGGTCGCGGAGGATCGCGATGGGCACCGACCAGATGAGGAGGGCCAGCGCCGGGCCGGAGGGGGCGTAGTCGCCGCCGAACACGAGGCCGATGATGGGCCCCGCCAGCATGGCTCCGCCGATCGCCACGGGGAGCCCGACCGCCACGACGTGGGCGTGTGCCGCCTGGTACAGATCGCGCTGTTCGTCGGGCCGGGCCTCCAGACGCGTGAGCGTGGGCAGCAGGCTCAGGGCGTACGCGATGCCGACGTTGGAGAGGAAGCTGATCAGGGTGTACGCCGCGGCGTAGTGCCCTACGTCCACGCGCGCGCCGAACAGACGGATGAAGATCAAGTCGGCGTTGTAGATCATCAGAGCGAAGAAGGCGCTCAGGACCAGCGGCACGGCTCGGCGGAAGAGCGGCCTCAGCCGCTCGAGGTCGAGGCGGGGGCGGAGCCGGAGCCCGGCGCGGCCGAGACCCCGGAGCAGGATGCCCGCGGCGAGCAGGTCGCCGGCGAGCTTCGCGAAGGGCACGCGGACCAGGTGCTCGGGAGCTCGCACGACGGCGAGAACCAGCAGCACCATCGCGACTTCCCCGGCGGTGCGCGCCACGGCCACCAGCCGCGTTCGCTCCCGGCCCACGTGGACCCACCTCGCACCGAGCCCCACGGCCAGCAGGGTGAGGCTGTACGCCGCGAGCACCGCACCTTCCGGTTCGGGGAGGATCCACAGCCCGCCGGGGACGAGGACCGCGATGCAGAGGATCGATAGGAGCGTGCGGGCCGTCAGCGCCGAGGATGCCAGTTCCTCCGCCTCGCGCGGCGCGGCCGCCATCTCCCGGACGCCGAGTCCGAGGTCGAACCCGGCATCGGCGACACGGCTGAAATACAGGATGACGGCCGCCGCGAGCTCGAGCACGCCGTACGGCGCCGCTCCCAGCGTCCGGGCCACGTAGACCGTGGCTCCGAACGCGACGACCCGCGCCATGATCTCCCCGGATCCCAGGGCGAGGAAGTTGCGCGCGACGAGGCGATCCGACCGGGTGAGGTTCACGGTCGGCCACGCTCGCGGATCGGATTCGGGGACATGGTCAGCGGCCTTCGAGGGAGTGCGGTGGGTCGCGTTCCGGTCGCCACGGCCCCCAGGACGGGCGGAAAACTGGCCGAAGGACTGGCCGTCGTGCAACATGCGGGCTGGCTGCCGGAGGACGCCCGGGCGGCAAGCCGCTGCGCACGGGCGAGGAGGATCGAACGTGACGTCACGGGATCGACAGCTTCGAGCCGCCGAGCGCTCGCTCTTCGTCACCGGGGCGGCGGGGCTCGTCGGCCGGAGGCTGCTCGAGCGTCTCGATCCCGAGGCGTTCGGCGAGATCCGTCTGCTCGCGCGCCGCGAGTTCCCCCTGCCGCCGCGTCTCGAGGGGAGCGGGCGCGTGCGACGAATCGCGAGCGATCTGTCCCGCCCCGAGCGGTACGCCGGCGCGCTCGACCGGGACACCGTCGTGATCCACCTCGCCGCCCGCACCGGGAACGCGCGTCCGGAGGAGTTCCGCCGCGACAACGTCGAGGGGACGCTCTCGCTGCTCGAGGCGGCCGAGGCGCAGGACGTCGCCGGGCTCGTCCACGTGAGCACGATCGCCGTGCATTTCCCGGAGACCGCGTACTACCCCTACGCCGAGTCGAAGCGGGAGGCGGAGACGCTGGTGCGCGACTTCCCGTGCAAGTGGACGATCGTGCGGCCCACCATGGTGCTGGGCCGCGAGTCGCCCATCTGGGACAAGCTCGCGAAGCTCGCGAAGGCCCCGCTCCTCGTCGTACCGGGGCCGGGGGCCACGCGGATCCAACCCATCCACGTGGACGACCTCGCCGGCGTCCTGCTCGACCTCGCGGCCTCGGAATCGTTCGATCGGGGGGCACACGACCTCGGCGGTGGCGAGGTCGTGACCGTCGAGGATCTCCTGCGGCGCGCGCACCGCCGCTTCCACGGACGCGGAGGACCGGCCGTGCGCACCCCCTTCCAGCTCGGCGTCCCGCTCCTCCGGGTCGTCGAGCGGCTGTCGCCGCTTCCGCTTCCGGTGGGCGAGGGACAGCTCTCGAGCTTCCTGTACGACGGCGTGGTCCGGGTCGATGGCCTCCAGGAGCGGTACCGCGATCGGCTCAGGAGCGTGGAGGAGATCCTGGACGACCTGATCCCGCGGCGCGGAGGGCGCGCGTCCTGAGGGAGCTCGGCCGGCGTTCGATCGGCCGCCTTCCATCCGGCCCGCTCCCGTTCAGACCGCTCCCGCGAGGATGCGGAGCGCTTCGGCGTGCGCCGCGGGCGTTCCCGCGAGCGCCGATGACCCGGTGACCGGGTCGCCCCCCTCCCACGTCGTGATCCGCCCGCCCGCTCCGCGGATCACGGGCACCAGGGGGAGCAGGTCCCACGGGTTCATCACCGGATCGAGCATGAGGTCCGCGCGTCCCGTCGCCACCATGAGATACCCGTAGCAGTCCCCCCACGTCCGGAAGACGCGCGCCCGGCGGCGCAGGTTCTCGAAGCGCTCGAAGTCCTCCGAGCGCGGGATCAGCCCGGGGTCGGTGGTGAGCACGGTGGCCTGCCCGAGGGGACGGGGCTCGCGGACCCGGACCGGACGGCCGTCGAGCGTCGTGCCCGTCGCGGTTCCGATCACCAGCTCGCCGGTGACCGGCTGGTGGATGGCCCCGAGGATCGGGAGGCCGCCCCGCAGGAGTCCGATGAGGGTGCCGAACAGCGTCACCCCGCCCACGAACGAGATCGTGCCGTCGATGGGATCGAGGATCCACACATGCTCGGCCTCCTCGCGCTCGCTCCCGTGCTCCTCGCCGATGATGCCGTGGTCGGGGAAGCGGGCCGCGATCCGCGCGCGGAGCACGGCCTCGGCCTCGCGGTCCGCCACGGTCACGGGCGAGGAGTCCGACTTCGACTCCACGCGGAGCCCCGGGCGGCGGAAATGCCGGCGGATCACCTCCCCCGACGCCGCCACGAGCTCTTCCACGAACCCCCGCAGGGCGTCCGCATCGAGCGTCGTCACCCGGAACCCGCCGGCTTGGGCGGGACGCGGCCCGCGCGATACCTTTGCGTCATGCTGAGGCTCCATCCGTACGAGTATCACCGCCCGACCACCGTGGCCGAGGCGATCGCCCTCCTCGCCGAGCACGCCGGTGATGCGTTGCCCATCGCCGGCGGAACCGACCTCGTTCCCAACATGAAGCACGGTCTGTTCACGCCCGGCCACCTCGTGTCGCTGCGCGCCGTCGAGGAGATGCGCGGCCTCGAGGTCGGGGCCGATGAGATCCGGATCGGGGCCTGCGAGACGCTCGAGGCCATCTCCGCGAGCCCCGGGGTCCGGAGCGCGGCCCCCGCCCTCGCGCGCGCGGCCGGGCTCGTCTCGGGCCCGCAGCTCCGCCGCATGGGCACGATCGGGGGCAACATCTGCCTCGACACGCGCTGCACGTACTACAACCAGACCCGGTTCTGGCGAAAGGCGCTCGGCTATTGCCTGAAGAAGGACGGCGACGCGTGTCACGTCGTGAGAGGCGGGACACGGTGCGTGGCGGCGCATTCGGCCGACACCCCTCCGGTCCTCATGGTGCTCGATGCGGTGCTCGAGATCGCCGGTCCGGAGGGATCCAGGGAGATGCCGATCGATGACTTCTTCACGTCCGACGGAGTCTGGAACCGGGTCATCACGCCGAACGAGCTCATCGTGGCAGTCCGGTTCCCCGTCCCCGCGGAGGGCACCCGATCGGCCTTCCAGAAGCTGCGCGCGCGAGAGGCGATCGACTTCCCCCTCGCCAACCTCGCCGTGTCGGTGACGCGTGGGAGCGACGGCCGCGTCGAGGCCCTCAGGATGGTGGTCTCGGCGATGGGCTCCTATCCGCGGAAGGTGGGCCGGGTGGAGCGGGCCGCGGTCGGGAACGCGCTCGACGGCGGCGTCATCGACGCGATCGCCGAACAGGCGTTCCGGCAGTGCCACCCGCTCGACAACCTGACCGTCGACAAGGAGTGGCGGCGCGCGATGATCCCCGTGCTGACCCGCCGCGCGCTCAGGGAGATCGCCGCGGCCTGAGCGGGGTGGGATGGCGCCCCACCCGGCGTGGGTGCCCGGTGACGGCGCCGGTCGTCGAGCGGGCCACAGCCCCGGCTCAGCGAACGCCGAACAGCTCCCCGAGCGGCCAGTAGAGCTCGTCGGCGAGGATCAGGACGTCGTCGATCCCGAACAGGATCTCGTCGAGCGCCGCGAGCTCGGACTGCGTGAATCCGCCGCCGCCCGGCTGCATGAAGGTGGGCGCGCTCACGGTGCCGCCGACCACCGCCTCCACTGCGCCGCCGTGTCGGATGGTCCCGTCCTGCCGGTCGTCCAGGATGTCGAGGTCGACGCGCGTCACCCCGGCCGTCCCGATGATGTCGAAACGGTAGGCGAGATCGGAGAAGGACCCGTCGTTCGCGAGATCCCCATCCACCTCGAGCTCCACTCGCGTGCCCTCGGCCGAAACGACCTCGTGCACGAGCGACACGACGGTGACATCGGCCGCGTCGTCGGTCTCCAGCAGCTCGTCGAGCGCGAAGTCGAAGCGGCCGTTCCGGTCCGCTACGAACCCCTCGGCGATCAGGTTCACGATGATGCCGGTCGAGACCGAGCCGAAGGCGCCGTCCACGACGTAGTCGGCGACCACGGCGTCGTTCGAAGCCGTCTGGTCGAGCGCTCGCACGCGCAGACGCGTGGACACCGCGTCGCTGTGGTCGATCAGATCCACGAACCCGATGGGCCGGAGCGGGAGCGCGGGCAGCCGGCTCTGGGAATCGAGCGTGTACATGATGAAGCGGACGCCGTTCTGCGGGGCGCCGCCGAGGGAGCCGTCCAGTACGTACGCGTCGAAACCCGCGTCGTACACGAACGTCGCGCCGAGGAAGTTGATCGGGAAGAGCGGCACGGCGGCCTGACCGCGGGAGAGCCTCAGCGTCCGCTCGGCGACCGCGCGCGTGATCCCCTCGGGGACGAACGCGGGGGTGAGCGATGTCGTCGGGGTGATGCCCCGCGTCTCGGCGCGCGGAACGCGAGACGCCGAGCTCGTGAGCCCGAGGCTGTAGGAGATGAAGCGCACGTGCGCGATGGCCACGTTGTCCGGCGCGAAGCGGAGCGAGTAGATGGACGCCGCGGTCGCCTGCGGCGAGAACGGACCGCTCCCCGGCGGTCCGATGACCCCCTTCTCCTCCGCGCATCCCGCGATGCCGAACGCGAGGAGCGCGCTCGACGCGATCCCCCGCACTCTTCGCCGCATGGTCGACTCCCTTCCGGAGCGAGCGACGGACGCCGCCCGCGGCGACCGACGTTCACGATTCGCATCAGGGAGACGAGGCCCGCGCGGGCGACGTCACCGGCGGGGCCCGCACCGTGGAGGACGGCTGGTCCGGCGGACCGGAGGCGGCATACGTTGGTAGGAAGACGGGAGATGGAGAGGGAACGATGAAAAGGAGGTGAGATGCCGACCATACAAGAGGAGGTAACGATGCATACGTTGCCGGACCTTCCCTACGCGCACGATGCGCTCGAGCCGTCCATCGACGCGCGCACGATGGAGATCCACCATGGCAAGCACCATCAGGGCTACGTGAACAACCTCAATGGCGCGCTCGAGGGGCACGAGGACCTCGCGGCGAAGTCGGTCGAGGACCTGTTGCACGACATGAACGCGGTGCCGGAGTCGATCCGCACCGCCGTGCGGAACAACGGCGGCGGCCACGCCAATCACAGCCTGTTCTGGACGGTCATGTCACCGGACGGCGGCGGGTCGCCCGCGGGGGACCTGGCCGACGCGATCGAGTCGGCGTTCGACTCGTTCGCCGACTTCAAGGACACGTTCCAGAAGACGGCCGGATCGCGCTTCGGCAGCGGCTGGGGATGGCTCGTGGTGAACGGGTCGGGCGATCTCGAGAACTACTCGACGCCCAACCAGGACAGCCCGCTCATGGATGGCGACACGCCGATCCTCGGCGTCGACGTCTGGGAGCACGCGTACTACCTGCACTACCAGAACCGGCGGGCGGACTACCTGTCGGCCTGGTGGGATGTCGTGGATTGGGATGCGGTGGCGGCCCGCTTCGACGCCGCGAAGGGCGGCTGACGCACGACCGGGACGCGTCCGGCCGCGCCGTGCGGCCGGACGCTCGCCCCGACACGGACCATGACTGACAGAGTCGGTATCCTGGTCGGGGGCGGTCCCGCCCCCGGTCTCAACAGCGCGATCGGATCCGCGGCCCTCCAGGCCATGAACCAGGACTGGGAGGTGACGGGGATCTACGACGGGTTCCAGCACCTCATGCGGGGAGACACCTCGCATGTCGTCGGTCTGGATCTCGACGGGGTGTCGCGCATCCACACGCGCGGCGGGTCGATCCTCCGTACCTCGCGCGCGAATCCCACTACCAGCGACGAGAGGCTCCGGAACACCGTGGGCGCGCTGGGGGAGCTGGGGATCTCGCGCCTCGTGACGATCGGCGGGGATGACACCGCGTTCGCCGCGCGCTCGGTCGCCGCCGCCTCGGGCTCGGGCCTGCGCGTCGCGCACCTCCCCAAGACCATCGACAACGACCTGCCCCTCCCGGGCGACAAGCCGACGTTCGGGTACGAGACCGCGCGTCAGTTGGGCGCCCGTCTGGTGGAGAACCTGCTCGAGGACGCGCTCACCACCGGCCGCTGGTTCTTCGTCGTGTCGATGGGTCGAAAGGCCGGCCATCTGGCGCTCGGCATCGGGAAGGCCGCCGGCGCCACGCTCACGCTCATCCCCGAGGAATTCCCCGAGGGTGTCGGGCTGGGCACCGTCGGCGACCTGCTCGAAGGCTCGATCCTCAAGCGGATGGCGCAGGGGCGGCCGTACGGAGTGGCCGTGATCGCCGAGGGGATCGGCGAGAAGCTCGACCCCGACGGGCTCTCGCGGCTGCCCGGAGTCCAGGTCGAGCACGATGCCTACGGGAACCTGAGACTGGCGGAGATCCCGCTCCAGACCATCCTCAAGACCGAGGTCAAGCGGCGGTTCGAGGAGCGCGGTCAGAAGATCACCATCACCGAGATGGACCTCGGCTACGAGCTCCGCTGCGCGCCCCCCGTGCCCTTCGACATCGACTACACTCGCACGCTCGGGTACGGCGCGATCCGCTTCCTGCTCGAGGAGCCCGAAGACGAACGGCTCCGGCTGGGCGGGCTGGTGTGTCTCGGACACGCCGGGTTCCTGCGCGTGCTCCCGTTCGACGACCTGTTGGACCCGGATACGGGGCGCACCCGGATCCGCCTCGTCGACACCATGTCCGAGTACTATCGGGTCGCCCGCGAGTACATGCTTCGGCTCGAGCGCGAGGACCTCGAGGATCCGGACATGGTGGCCGGGATCGCGGAGGCGGCCGGGATCTCCCCGGACGAGGTCCTGCGCCGCTTCGGCGCGGCGGTGGGACTCCGGCCTGCGGCGGCGACCGCCGGCGGAGCCACCGGGACGGTCAGTCGCCCAGGCTGACCCCCAGCGCGCGGGCCGTGGCGACGGCGTCGCCGTCCACCGGCACCCGTTTCGGCTCCCGGAGCGCCTCGGCGAGCGGCACGGCCCGGACATCGGGCGGGTCGAGCGCCACCATCGTGCCGAACTCGCCGTTCGCCACGCAGCGCACGGCCGCGGCGCCGAAGCGGAGCGCGATCACCCGGTCGTAGGCGACGGGGGTGCCGCCCCGCTGCAGGTGACCGAGGACGATCGACCGCGTCTCCTTCCCCGTCCGCTCGGCGATCTCGCGGGTCACCTCCGCACCGATCCCTCCGAGACGCACCTGGTCGGCGCTCCCGTGCCGCACGGTCTTCGTCACCGCCTCGCCGCCCACGGGGGTGGCGCCCTCCGCGACGCACACGATGCTGAAGTGCCGGCCGCGCGCTTCCCGCTCCCGGATCTTGTCGCACACGCGCTCGATCTCGTACGGGATCTCGGGGAGGAGGATGACGTCCGCGGTGCCCGCGAGCCCGCTGAAGAGCGCGATCCACCCCGCATGGCGGCCCATCACCTCGACCACGAATACGCGCTGGTGACTCTCGGCCGTCGAATGGAGCTTGTCGATCGCGTCGGTCGCCGTCTCGACCGCGGTCAGGAATCCGAACGTGAGGCTCGTCGCCCCGAGGTCGTTGTCGATCGTCTTCGGGACGCCGACGACGGGGAGTCCGCGCTCCGCGAGCTCGCGGGCGATGTGGAGGCTCCCGTCGCCGCCGATCGCGATCAGCGCGTCGAGCCCGCGCGACGCGAACGACGCCAGGATCTCATCCGAGCGGTCGCGCTCCACGGACGCGCCGTCCGGACCGGTCGTCGGCCAGGCGAACGGGTTCCCCCGGTTGGTCGTCCCCAGGATCGTCCCGCCCTCGTGCGTGATGCCGCGGACCGAGTCGCGCCCGAGCGGAACGAGCTCCCCCGGCTCATCGGCGATGAGCCCGCCGTATCCGTTCTCGATTCCCAGCACTTCCCAGCCGCGCTCGAGCGAGCCGAGCACGATGGCCCGGATCACGGCGTTCAGACCGGGAGCGTCGCCCCCTCCGGTGTTCACCGCGATTCTGCGAATCGTCATGCGCCTCCTCGAGCTGCCGGCCGCGCGGTCCGCCTCCGCCTTTCGCGGACGGCGGCGGGCCCGCAACATCTCCGCTCGCGGCCGTCTCGGTCAACGTCCGGAAACCGTCCCGTTCACCCGGAGCGATCCACTGCCCCGCACCGACGTCATCCTCTTCGACCTCGACGGGACCCTCGTCGACTCGGCCGATCTCATCCTCGAATCGTACCGCCACACGATGCGGGTCCACTTCGAGGAGGTGCCGCCCGACAGCGTGTGGCTCCGGTCGCTGGGCACGCCGCTCCGGGCCCAGTTCCGCGAGTTCGTGGACACCGACGACGAAGTGCAGGCGATGATCGAGACCTACATCGAGCACAACCACCGGGAGCACGCGCGGCTCATCCGCCGCTTCCCGGGGGTGCGGGAGACGCTCGAGGCGCTGCTCGGGCGCGGCGCGCGGCTGGGCATCGTGACCTCGAAGGCCGCGCGCGGGACCGCGATCAGCCTCGAGAGCTGCGGGATCCCGGCCGAGTGGTTCGAGGTGGTGATCACGTCGGACGAGCCGGTCCCGCACAAGCCGGACCCGGCGCCCGTCCGGCTCGCGCTCGAGCAGCTGGGCGTTCCTCCGGACCTGGCGTCGTTCGTGGGCGATTCGGTGTGGGACATCCGGGCGGGGCTCGCCGCCGGCGTGCATACGGTCGCGGCGCTGTGGGGCCCGTTCTCGGAGGACGAACTCGCGCCCGAGCGCCCGCACCGCATGATCGACCGGCCCTCCGACCTCCTCGAAGACCCGGACTCCGAATGACGACCCCCGGTCCGCCCGAGCGTCACTCGAAGCGGACCATCATCCAGCGCACCGCGGCGACGTCGGTCTCGAGGCTGAGGCTCATGGGGGCGCCGTCGTGGTCGACGTACACGTAGCCGACCGAGCCGGCCTCGCGGGAGACCGTCACCTCGCCGACGCCATCGAGGTGCGCGGCCGGCACGAACGTCGAGCCCTCGCTCTCGCGCCACGACTCCAGCACGGAGTGGTTCTGGAGTTCGCGGTTGCCGGTCCGGTCGTCCGCCGCGTTGGCGAGCGCGTAGGCGAGCACGGCCCGTGACGGCTCGAAGTCGTCCACGATCGCGCTCATCCGCCCCGTGAGGCCGTCCCCCGCCCAGATCGGCTCGCTGGGCCGGTACCAACCCTCGAGGGCGCCGACCAGCACGGCCGAGAGCGCCGGCTCGTACAGCGCTCCCGCCCGTGTCGCATCGAGGAACAGGTGGCGGAGGAAGCCCGCCGTCTGGCCGTAACCCGCGCGGATGCGCCCGTTCGCGACCTTCAGGTTCCGGAACAGCCGGTCGAGGTACATGTTGGTCGGGGACACGGTCGCGTCGCGGTTGCCGGCCAGGGGCTCGGGCGAGAGGTCCCGCAGGATCTCCTGACGGACGAGATCCGCCCCGCCCTCCAGCGCCCACGTCGTGGTCGGAGGTGGCGCGGCCGGGTCGGCGGAGCGACCGGCCTCGTGCGCGAGCTGCCACACGTGCGTGAGCTCGTGCGCGAACAGCCCCATCCGATCGGCCGCGAACGCGACTCCGTCGGGGAAGCGCAGGCTCACACCCGCCACCCCGATACCGTCGATGACGTCGCCCACCGCGACGCCGCAGATACACACCGCCAGCCGGTCGAACACCACATCGACCAGCAGTTGCTGCGAGCCGGTGCTCGTGTACACGGGCCGGTCGACGAGGGCCCGCTTGAGGAGGGGGAGCACCCGGAGGACCCCGATCTTGCCGAGGTTTTCGACGATCGGAGCGAGCCGCAGGCGTTCGGGCTCGCGCAGGGAGCGTGCGACCGTGAACACGAAGGGGCCCCGGATCGCGAAGACCTCGACTCGCCGAGCGGCCTCCCCGGTGAA
>Ga0299913_10005189_pt1 | contig 11081 bp, 6 predicted proteins | sample RVTome_9_FD_201360 | JGI IMG/M metagenome (GOLD analysis project Ga0299913, IMG submission 201360) | Soil microbial communities from uranium-contaminated site in the Upper Colorado River Basin, Wyoming, United States - RVT155D38 (version 2) ... | reverse complement strand
CGTCGAGTTCGCGGCCGAAGCGTTCGGGACGCGGCTCGTCGTGGTGATGGGGCATTCCGACTGCGGCGCGCTGAAGGCCACGCTGGAAGCGCTGGAGCGGCCGGAGGAGACGCACTCGAAGAACCTGCGCTCGATCGTCGACCGCATCCGGCCGTCCTTCGACGCGCTGATGGCGACGGAGCTGCGGCACGACCGGGAGGCCCTGCTGCGTGAGGCGGGACGTGCCAACGTACGCGCTTCGGTCGACCACCTCCGGCACGGGTCCGGGATCCTGGAGCGGCTGATCGCGAGGGAGGGCCTGGTGGTGGTGGGGGCGGAATACTCGCTGGCGACGGGGCGGGTGGCGTTCCTGGACGAGGCATGAACCTTCAATCCCACCACCCCTGCAACAGCCAGCGGTCGCGCGTGGCGTCCCGGTAGATCCACACCAGCACGCCGCCGTCCGTGACGCAGCGGTAGTACTCTCGCGCGTACGCCTCGTCCTCCCACCAGCCGCCGGAGAGGCGGTCCGGACCCGCCACGACCGTGAGGGCGCGCCAGCCGTCGCGGTCCCGGTAGCGGAGGGGCCGGCCGTCCTCGAGGCCCACGCGCACTTCCCGGGGTTCGGGGAGGAGCTGCAGGGTGAGAGGCGCGTCCGGGATGACCGCGGGAGCGGGCGCCTCCGTGGCGCTGGCGGAAGAGGGCGCCTCCGTGGCGCTGGCGGAAGAGGGCGGGCCGGGCACCCGTGCGGATGGCCGATCCCCGGTGTCCGGCCGGTCCCGTTCGGCTCGGGCGCTCCGGTTGTCGGCGACTTCGATGGGATCGCGGACGCGCCAGCGCGCCCGGCGCTCGAGCAGCGGATGCGCGTCCACGTCGGGCGCGACCACCACCGGACCGAGCTCGCCGACCAGCCGCGACAGCGCCGCCTCCACCGCGCTCGCGCTGCCGAAGCCCCGGTCGAAGAGGTCGCCCTGGCGGACTCCGGCCGGCTCGGTGGCGCCCACCTCCACGGCCACGCCGGCTACCGCGTCGGGGACGGACAGCCGCTCCAGCCGCGAGCGGATGAGGCGCATCCAGATCTCGCGGCTGGCGGTCGGCCGGCCGGGCCGCAGCGTGCGCGACCACGCGCGGCCGCCGGCGAGCGGCAGGGTCAGGGTCATGGCGCGGGCGTGCTCGCCCCGCGCCGCCAGCTGCTCGCAGATCGGCGTGACCAGCGCGTTCGCCGCGAACACCAGGCGGGCCGGGTCGGTGATCACGTACTCGACGAAGTCGATCGAGGCGTGCGGACGGAGCGGCGGGATGCGGTCGAAGAGCCGGCGCGGGTCGTCCCCGCGCGCCAGCCGCCACAGGCGCGCGCCCTCCGCGCCCAGCCGCACCTCGACCGCCTCGCGCGAGAGCACCGCGAGCGCGCCGCAGGTGGCCAGGCCGGTGCCCTCCAGCAGGGCGAGCAGGGAGGGGAGAGGGTCCAGCAGCGCCACGGAGGCTCCGGCCAGGAAGGCGCGGTCGGCGCCGGAGGAGACGATCCTCACGCGGGCCGCGAAGTCGTCCGCCCCGCTCGCTGGCGGATCGTCCGTTCCTCGCTCCCCGCCGACGCGGGCGGATCCCGGCCTGTCATCGGGCCAATTCGGCAAGCGGGCCGCGACCTCGGCCGCGACCGGGATGCCGGCGACGCCCACGCGCACTTTCGCGGCGCCCTCTCCGCCCATGGCCCTCGCGCATGCCGCGCCGAGCCGCGTCGCCGTCTCCCGGTCCGGCAGCCCGCGTACGTCCGCCCAGACCACCCCGCGGGCGTCCAGGGCGACCCGGGGGACGATCCCGAGCAGGCCCCGGGCGACCTCAGGCGGGACGGGCGGGGCGGGGAGTGCCCCGTCGGTCCGCCAGTCCGGCGTCCAGAGACAGGCGATGCTCATGAATCGCGATGGGGAGCTGGAAGGTCGCGGTCCGCTCGAGGCCGGCGGCACGCACCCGCGCGTGGACCCGCACGGAATCGGCGAGCGCGGGCCCGGAAGGTCCGGACCGCCACCGGTACGCGTCGGCCCGGATGCGCGTTTCCACGTCCAGCGCGGCGCCTCCGCCGGACGGCGGCCGCAGGTGGCGGTGGCCGCCCGGGTCGTCGGGGCCCGCGGCGGAGCGACCGCCGCGTCCCGGCCTCCGCGTTCGCACGTGCCATTCGCTGACGCGCGAATCGACCCCGAAGGGGCGGGCGGCCGGGGCCGTGCTCCTCCGGGCGCGCCCGGCCCCCACCACCCCGCCGCCCTCCACCACGACCAGCGCGCCGCCGCCCTCGCGGGCCGCGCGCGCGAGCCGCCAGTGCGCCATCGGGTCCGGCCGCACCCCCGTCAGCACGACGAGCGCGAAGCCGCCGGAGCGTAGCAGGACCTCCCCGCACTCCAGCGCGTCGCGTGCCTCCGCCGGCCGCAGCAGGACGGGCCCCGCAGGCCAGCATGCCCCCGCGATCACGCCCGCTCCGTCCACCCAGGCCGACCGTTCTCCCCGGGAGGAGGCGCGTGCGCACGCGCCGCGCAGCAGGGCCGTGGCTCCGCCGCCCGCCCGCCAGCGCGTCAGCCGGCCTCGGGGGAGGCCGCCGGAAGGAAGGATGGAGTCGAGGGAGGCGACACCGACCGGTACCGTTTCGGTCGTGCCGTACGTGACCGGGAGGGCGTCGGGGAAACGGCGCTCGAGCAGACGGCGGAGTTCCAGGGCGGTCGCTGCGGACATGGCAGGAGAATACACCGAACAAAAACCGAAAACAAGCGGCGCGTGGAGGGAGTCCGGCGAGAGTCTGACCGGAACGCTGGCCAATCCCTTGCGGCGCTGCCGTCCGGCCGTCTCGTACCCCGACTTCCCGCGCAACCAGGAAGGACCCATGGCGTTCCAGGCGATCAATCCCGCGACCGGAGAGGTCCTGGAGACCCACGACGAGCACGACGCCGACGAGGTCGAGCGACGCCTCGGCGCCGCCCTGGAGACCTACTCCACGTGGCGGCGGACCTCCTTCGAGGAGCGTTCCCGGAAGATGCTGCGCGCCGCCGACCTGCTGGAGAACGAGGCGCGCACGTGGGGCGAGCTGATGACGCGCGAGATGGGGAAGCCGATCGGCGCCGCCGTCGCCGAGGCCGAGAAGTGCGCCTGGGTGTGCCGCTACTATGCCGAGCACGCCCGCGACTTCCTGGCCGACGAGCCGGTCGCGACGGACCACGCTCGCAGCTCGATCCGCTACCGGCCGCTGGGGCCGGTCCTCGCCGTGATGCCCTGGAACTTCCCCTTCTGGCAGGTCTTCCGGTTCGCCGCCCCCGCGCTCATGGCGGGCAACGTGGGGCTGCTCAAGCACGCAGCGAACGTCCCGGGCTGCGCGCTCGCGATCGAGGACGTCTTCCGCCGCGCGGGCTTCCCGGAGGGCGCGTTCCAGACCCTGCTCATCGCCTCCGACCGGGTCGAGCCGGTGCTGGAGGACGCGCGGGTGCGGGCGGCGACCCTGACCGGCAGCGAAGGCGCCGGGAGCGCGGTGGCGAGCGTCGCGGGCCGATCGCTCAAGAAGACGGTGCTCGAGCTGGGCGGGAGCGACCCCTTCCTCGTCATGCCCAGCGCCGACCTCGACGCCGCCGTGGCGACCGCGGTCGCCGCGCGCACGATCAACAACGGCCAGTCGTGCATCGCGGCGAAGCGCTTCATCGTGCACCGCGACGCGTACGACCGCTTCCGGGACGCGTTCGTCGCCGCGATGGAGGCGCTCGTCGTCGGGGACCCGATGGACGAAGCCACCGACATCGGCCCCCTGGCGACCGAGGCCATCCTGCAGCAGCTCGACCAGCAGGTCCGAGAGTCCCTGGACGCCGGAGCCCGGCTGCTGACCGGCGGATACCGGATGGAAGGGCGCGGCTGGTTCTATCCCCCGACGGTGCTGGTCGACGTCCCCGAGGGTTCGCCGGCTTACGAGGAGGAGCTGTTCGGCCCGGTGGCCGCGCTGTTCGCCGTCGACGATGTCGATCGCGCGATCGCGCTCGCGAACGCGACGGACTTCGGGCTCGCGAGCGCCGCCTGGTCGAACGACGACGCCGAGAAGGAGCGCTTCGCCGAGGAGATCGACGCCGGCGCCGTGTTCCTCAACGGCATGACCGCGTCCGATCCGCGCCTGCCCTTCGGCGGCGTAAAGCGGTCCGGATACGGCCGGGAGCTCGCCCGCTTCGGCATCCGGGAGTTCGTCAACGTCAAGACGATCGTCGAGGCCTGATGCGACGGAGGCGGCGTCCCCTCGGGACGCCGCCTCCGCGGTCTGGGTGCCGCATCCGCGGCGAGCGGTCAGGTCACCATCCCGGGGCCAGGACGAATCCGAAGTGGCTGCCCTTCTCCGGGCGCTGGAACGGCACCGCGTAGTACACCTCGCCGATGAAGAAGCCGAACAGGTTCACGCGGGCGCCGCCGCCCACGCTGAAGATCGGCTCGCGGTCCACCTCGAGCAGGTTGCGGAAGAACGGGTTGTCCTCCCCCAGGTCCTCCTCGGAAATGTCGCCCGTCCAGGCGTAGCCGCCATCGGCGAAGACGAACAGCTCCGTCGGCAGGAAGGCCGCGTTGAAGAGCCCGAAACGCTCGACGCCGAAGAGCGGCAGCCGGAGCTCTACGTTCGCCACGGCGATCTTGCTCCCCTGGAGCGCGTCGAACTCCTCGCACGGCGTCTGCATCGTCTGCGTGCACTCTTCCAGCTCGAAGCTCTCGACGGCGTAGCCGCGCACGAGCGTCTCGGTTCCCAGGTACAGGGACTGGAGCTGCGTGCTGTTGGCGTCGCCCCCGTAGCGCCCGTACGTGAGCCCGCGGAAGGCCAGGGTGAACGGGTTGTTGAAGAAGTAGCGGCGGTAGTCCGTCAGCAGCGTGGCGAACTGGACGTCGCCGGCCGTCCCGCCGGCCTCGAACCGGTACCGCCCCCCGCGCACGGGCGAGGTGAAGCCGAAGAAGGAGTAGTCGCCCACGTAGGCGGTGGTGAGCTCGATCGTGTTGAGCGCCGAGGGCAGGCTCCCGAACAGCGCTTCCTCGTCCTCGGTCAGGTCCCGCGTCCGGTCGAAGATCACCTGGTTGCCGACCGCGCCGACCTCGCGCGCCTCCAGCTCATAATCGAGCCTCGAGTAGCCGATCCCGAACTCCACCCGGTTCGTGACCGAGAACGGGTACTGCGAGACCGCCGCGACCTGGTCCGAGTACACCCGGATGAGGTACTGCGTGAACAGCGTTTCGCCCGACTGGGCTACCTGCCGGAACGCGCCCAGCGAGGCCAGGTAGGGAATGTGCGATGCCGCTCCGCCCCATACCCACCGGTTGGAGCGGTTGAGGTACTGCGCCTGGCCGCCGATGTCCTTGACCCCGCCGTTGGCCTGGACGGCGACGGCCATCTGGTGATTCCCCAGCAGGTCGCTGAAGAAGCCGGCGGCGGCGCCGGACAACCCGGTCCCGAACCGGTCCACTCCGACGCCCACGCCCGTGCTGCCGACGTAGTCGAGCGCCAGCCCCGAGTTGTAGGCGGCATGCTCGTAGTCGGCGGATTCGGGGAGGCCGAACGAGGCGTCGTCCAAGTAGGCCGCGATGACGCCCGTGCTCTCGGCGTCCATCGGGGGCAGGAGGCCGGCCCGCGTGGGCGGCGGCGCGCTGGGATCCACCTCGACACCCGCCGCCTCGTCCGGCTCGAGCGCGTGCGCCTCGTAGCCGCCGTCGTGGAAGACGGTGAACATCACGAGGCCGTTGCCGCGCGAGACGGTCAGCGCCGGCGCGAGAGCGGTGATGCCGCTTACCCCGGTCGCTACCCGGGTCACCTGGAAGGTCCTCCGCGTGGCGAACTCGTACCGGTACACGTCGCTGAACCCGCCCCGGTCAGAGAGGAAGTACAGCTGCGTGCCGTCGGGCGAGTATTGCGGGTTGATGTGCTTGACGCCCTCGAACAACGGCAGCGTGCTGACCCGGCCGGTCGCGACGTCGACGAACGAGAGGCGCATGTTGGCGTAGGTGAGCCCCTCGAAATCGGTCTCCGCGCCGCGGTCGCTCACGAAGGCGAGCGTCCGTCCGTCCGGTGACCAGGCCGCGTGGATGTCGGCGTACTTGTCCTCGGTCAGCCGCCGGGACTCGCCGGTTTCCGTGTCGATCAGGTACAGGTCGCTGATCCCGCCCTCGACCCCGGTCACGGCGATGTGCCGTCCGTCGGGGGACCACGCCGGGTCGCGCATCGCGGTCACCCCGGGCACCGTCAGCCGGCGCTCGAACTCCCCTTCGTCCACGTCGGCGATCGCCAGCTGGTGGTCGCCGTCGGCGATCACGACGAACGCGAAGCGCTCCCCGTCGGGGGACCAGGTCCCCGTGGATTCCAGGAAGCTCAGGGCGTCGATGTGGCGGTCCGTGTCGGAGCTCGCGATGCGGCGGATGACCTCGCCGGTGCGTGCGTCGGCGACGAAGATGGCGATGCTGAAGAGGTCGATCTCGCTCAGGAACGCTACGTAGCGCCCGTCGGGGCTCAGCACCGGCCCGACGTTCATCTCGCCGGCGTCCAGATCGTACGCGAGCACGCGCTGCCCGATCTCCTGCGGCAGCTCGCGCCCGGAGATCTCGGGCAGGTAGTCCCGCCGGATCGCGGTGATCCACATGTCCGACACGCTCGCGGCATCCAGGCCGAGCACCTTCTGGAAGGCCGGCCCGGGACCCTCCTGGAGCGACGCCTGGAAGATGCGGCCGACGGCCTCGTCGCCGTACGTGCCCCCGACCCAGGCCCAGAAGGCCTGTCCGAAGCGGTAGGGGAAGTAGCTCGGGTCGGTGGTGAGCTTGTCCAGGTCCGGCAGGTCGTTCCGCAGCAGCGCGTCCCGCAGCCACATGGCGGTGTGCGGGTCGTAGCGGCCCACCGAGAGGTACTCGGCCATCCCTTCCACCTGCCACAGGGGTAGGCGCATCAGCGCCGCGAGGCCCGGCCCGCCCACCTCCGCGCCGGCGAGGTCGTACTGGAAGACGTGCGCGATCTCGTGACCGAGGACGTGGTCGGTGCTCGCGTAGATGCCCGTCAGCGGCATGACCAGGCGATCCTTCAGGCCCTCCGTGAACCCGCCCGTGCCCTCGCCGATCGCGCCGCTCGTCGTGTTGGTCTGCTGGAAGTCTGGGTGGTTGGCGTAGAGGATGACCGGCTTCTTCACCTGGAAATCGTGGTCGAGCAGGCCGGACAGGCGGTCGTACCAGCGTTCCGCCATGCGGGCGGCGTCGAGCGAAGCCTCCCGCTCCTCGGGATAGTAGTGGATGTCCCAGTGGTCGGCGCGGATCACCCGGAAGTCGAAGTCGTCGTACTGGACCTTGTTGCGCCCGAAGTACTGCGCATCGAGCGCGGCAGGCCCTACGACCACGGCGGCGAGCACGAACGCCGCGGCGCGCCACGCTAGCGGATGCCGAGACTGGGGCATCGAGTCCTGTCCTTTCGTGAAGATGTTCCCGCCCCTTCTCCTTCAAACGACGCGGCGGTTCATTTCGTTCCACCCGCGTCGGCGGCTTGACGGGATACGGACCGGCGCGCGAGCCACGCGAGTACGCTGTCGGGCGCGTGTCGAGGGCATGAAGTTAGCCCCAGACCACCGAAGTGGGCGACTTCCAGAGACAACGCGTCGAACACCCCCGGAGAGACAGCCATGCGCCGACTGCGACAGACGGTCCCGCTCCTCGCGTTGGCGTTCGCCGCGGCGTGTGACCCGCCGGGTCCGGCGCCGCGCCTGGCCGAGGGCGTTACGCGCGAGGGACTGACGTCCCGCCTGGAGCGCTTCGTTCCGGTCGAGATCGACGCGCCGACGCGGGAGGTCGAGCCCTGGGAACGCGCGGTGCTCGCGCGCCTCGTGCGCGCCTCCGAGGCGATGCACGAGCTGTTCCTCCGGCAGATGGCCGGCGGACTGCCGGCGCTGCGCGATGCGCTTGCCGCATCCGACTCCGCCTGGGCGCCGGCCGCCGCCGCGTACTTCGACCGCATGGCCGGGCCGTGGGACCGCCTCGCGGGCGACGCGCCCTTCCTGGATGTCGGGCCGCGGCCCGCCGGCGGGGGCTTCTACCCCGAGGACCTCACCTCGTCCGACCTCGACGCATGGCTGCGCGAGCACCCCGAGGACCGGGAGGCCTTCACCGACCCCTTCAGCGTCGTGCGCAGGGAACACGCGACCCTGATTGCCGTGCCCTACTCCGCCGAATACCGTGAGACGGTGGGCCGGGTGGCGGACCTGCTCCGCGACGCAGCGTCGTCGTCGCACAGCCCTTCGCTGAGGCGCTACCTGGAGGCCCGGGCGTCGGCCGTCGCCGGGGCCGGCCGTTCCGCCGGCGCTGCGGATGGGGCATCCGTCGAGGGCACGCGCATCGAGGCCGCCATCGGCCCCTACGGCCGTGCCGAGGACCGGCTGTGGGGCGCGAAGGCGGCGTTCACGGGAGTCGTCGCCCTGGTGGACTCCGCCGCGACGCACCGCTTCGACGAGACGTGGGCGGACCCGCCCGCCGTCGCCCCGGCGCCGATCGCGGCGGGGCGCGACGGTCCGGCGCGGCGGCCCGCTGGACCGGTCCGGGTCGTCGACCTGGTGCACGCCGGCGGCGCGGCGCGCGCCGGGGTGCACACGGTCGCGCTGGCCGTCGCCGCCGGCGCGCACGCGGGCGAGGGGGCGCGGACGCTCGTCTTCCGCAACGTCGCCCGCGCGAAGTTCGAGCACGTGCTTGTCCCGCTCGCGGGCGTCGTCCTCGGCCCGCCCGAGGCCTCGGCGCTGCGCTTCGACCCGTGGTTCACGGTGCTCCTGCTGCGCGAGGCCTCGCGCGCGGTCGAGCCGCCGCCGGGCCTCCCGGGGGTGGCGGCGTCCACGCCCGCCGCGGGGCTCGGCCGGGACCGCGCGATGCTGGAGGAGGCCCGCGCCGCCGCCATGGGGCTGGCGGCTCTCGAGGCCGCCGCCGTGGACGGTCGCTACCCCGAGGCCTCCGTGCGCTCGGCGTACGCCGCCCACCTGGCCGACCTCTTCCGGGCAGCGCGGTTCGGGCCCGCGGACCCTCGCGCGGAGGCCGCCGCGCTGCAGTTCGGATGGGCGTGGGAACGGCAGGCGATCCAGTTCAACGAGGAGTACGGCGCCTTCACGTTCGATCGCGCCGCTTTCGCCCAAGCCAACCGCGAGCTCGCCGCCGAGATCCTCCGCGTCCAAGCGGAGAGCGACGATGTGGGGGCCGCCGCGCTGCGCGATCGCTACGGGGAACCGCGTCCCGAGCTGGCGGACTTCCTGCCCCGCCTGGCGTCGCTCCCGGTCGACATCCGCCCGCAGTACGTGGCGGCCGCACGGGTGCTCGACGAGGCTCGGGGCAGATAGCCGGCCTGGCGTCGGCGTTCGAGCGTCAGCGGAACTCGGGCTCGGCGCCGGCGCGCCCCACAAGCTACGCCGCGCGGCTCGGGAGGCGAGCGTCGCGGTGCGCGGATGGCCCGGCCCGTGCAGTGCCGAAGGGAACCCGTCGGCGGGCGCCGGCGCCGGGCGTGAGTCCCCATAGCAGGAGGGTCCCGTGGTACGCTGGAGAGGGCGGAGCGCCAGCACGAACGTCGAAGACCGCCGCGGCATGCGCGCGCCCATGCTGGTGGGCGGGGGCGTCGGCGGCCTCATCCTGGTGGTCGCCGCATTGCTGCTCGGCGTCGATCCGGGGGTGATTCTCGGCGGCGGCGACGGTCCCGGCATGGCGCCGCCGCCCGGGCAGGAGGGCGCGCCGCTCACCGCGGGGGAGGACGAAGAAGCCGACTATCTGGCCGTGATGCTCGCCGACACCGAGCGGTACTGGAACGACATCCTCGCCGAGCGGGGGTACCGCTACCGGGAGCCCACCCTCGTATACTTCGACGACGCCGTGTCCTCGGCGTGCGGCATGGCGGGCTCGGCCGTCGGGCCCTTCTACTGCCCGGCCGACGAGAACATCTACATCGACCTCGTCTTCTTCGACGACCTCCGCAGCCGGTTCGGCGCCCCGGGAGACTTCGCGCAGGCGTACGTGCTCGCGCACGAGGTCGGCCACCACGTCCAGACCCTGCTCGGCATCTCCGACCGCGTCTCCGCGATGCGGCAGCGAGTCGGCGAGGCCGAGTCCAACGCCCTGTCGGTGTTGACGGAGCTACAGGCGGATTTCTTCGCCGGCGCCTGGGGCAACAGCCAGGCGGCCCAGGACTATCTGGAACCGGGCGACGTGGAGGAGGGCCTGCGTGCCGCGGCGGCGATCGGCGACGACCGGCTCCAGCGCGAGACGACCGGCCGCGTCGTGCCGGAGTCGTTCACGCACGGAACCTCCGAGCAGCGTCTGAGCTGGTTCCGGCGCGGCTTCGAGTCCGGCGACCCGGAGACCTGCGACACCTTCGAAGGGGTGGTGTAGGCCGCTGTTCAGGGTGCGGTGGCACAGAGCAACCGGGGCCGAATGACGGCATCACGCCGGGTACGCTAGGATACCGGACGCTCGTCCACGACCCGCACGATCCAGAGCCCGCTGTTCAGGTCCGAGGTGAACACGTTTCCCTTGTACACCTGGGCGCCCCAGGTCATGGGCCAGTTGGGCACCGTCGTCCGGTCGTCCAGCGGGATCACGTACCCGATCTCGCGGCCCTGCCGGTAGAGATCGCCGCGGAGCTCTCCGCTCACGTCGACGACCCGGAGCCCGGCCTGGTAGTACCCGACGTACAGCCGGTCGTCCTCGACCCACACGTTGTGGGCGCCCGCCTCGGGCACTTCGTAGCGCGCCACCTCGCGCGGGTGTTCCATGTCGGCCATGTCGAGCACGTGCACGTAGCCGCGCGCCTCGATCGGCCGGTCGGCGTCCCAGTCGTCGGGGAAGATCTCGTCGCCGACAAAAAGGTAACGACCGTGCCGCCAGGCCACGTGCGTGTTGCCCTCCGGATAGCTGTAGCTGCTGACGAACGCCGGCTGCGTGGGCGTGCCGCCGTGCGTGCCCGCGCCCACGTCCAGCACGACGGCGCCGTCGTCCCAGTAGCTCAGGTACGCGTAGCCATCCTGCACGATCACGTCGTGGAGCGTCTTGAACGGCTTGTCGAGGCCCCAGCGCCCCACCTCGCGGGGTGCGGAGGGATCGGAGATGTCGATGATATGCAG
>Ga0299913_10005188_pt1 | contig 11081 bp, 8 predicted proteins | sample RVTome_9_FD_201360 | JGI IMG/M metagenome (GOLD analysis project Ga0299913, IMG submission 201360) | Soil microbial communities from uranium-contaminated site in the Upper Colorado River Basin, Wyoming, United States - RVT155D38 (version 2) ... | reverse complement strand
GTCGGGACCATCATCACCGTCGTCGTCGGGACCATCATCACCGTCGTCGTCGGGACCATCATCACCGTCGTCGTCGGGACCATCATCACCGTCGTCGTCAGGACCATCATCACCGTCGTCGTCAAGACCATCATCACCGTCGTCGTCGGGACCATCATCACCGTCGGCGTCGTCGTCATCAGAGCCAACGTCATCGGGGGTGTCGGCGGGAGTGCCGTCTCGATCCTCCGGCCGAGGCCGATCTCCGGCGTCGACCACACCGGGCCTCACCGGCTCCGCCCCGCCGCTGCTCTCGATTTCCTCCAGTTCAATCGGGGGTGTTTGCGAGTCCCCGGCCGTGATCCACTCCACGGCGACCGGCGGCAAGACCATTGCGACAGCCGCGAGAAGACCGAAAAGGATCACATTTCTGGACACGCGGGTGAGCCTTGCCGTCTGTGATGAATTCTCGATGAGACTTGCATGAGAGCATTCTCATCTTGAATCGCCATCAACCCATCACGCGTTCCGCCAAAGCGACCCTCGCCTCGGTCCGCGCCGGCCAGCCGGCATCCAGGACACGGAACGGCCCGGTGGCCAATTGGAGTAGCGCGATGGCCTCCCGAGCTCTGAGATCCGACGACGCGATTCGCTCGTCCTTCCCGATCGAATCGATCCAGGAGCCACGGTATGCCTCCAACCCAATCGTTGCCCAGGGCCAGGACTCGGTGAGAACGAGCAGATGTGCAGCCATGTTGGCGGCGTCCATGGCCAGGTCACCGATCCCGACATCGTCGAGATCCAGCACGCCGGAAATCCCGCCTGAGTCGTCGATCAGGAACTGCCCTTCGTGCAGATCACCATGGGTCACCGAAAGCGAATCGGCAGTGCCTTCTGAGCGATGGCGAATTCGCTGCTCGAGAGTATCCAACCGATGCGTGAGATGTGGGACCGTCGAGCGGAGCACGCGGACTGCACTCTCCAATCTCTGCAGCGGTGTGGCTCCTCGCTTGTGGGCGCTTGGCTCCAAGTCCGCCAAGGTCTCGGCCACATTCCAGATCGCATCCGGCGACGGCAGTTTGGGGGTGGAGCGCCGGTCGAGGAGGAGATCCCTCAGGTTGGAACCGGCAGCCTCCCTGAATACGAGGATCCCCGGCTCGAGTGCTCTGACAGGGAGCACGAACCTGTGGTCCAGCCCTGCCCGTGCCTTTGCGCTGTCTGCGGCTCGGACGCCATCGTCGGGACGGACAACCTTCAGGTAGAGGACTTGTGACTGGCCACGGGCGCGACCGCGAGGGCGAACCAGGTATCGCACCACAGCTCGTTTCGTTGGGCGATAGACAATGACCGAGGACCGCACCGAGCACGAGTAGCCGACGACCGTCTCGGCGATGGCTCGTGCTCCCTCGATCGACAACACCTGGGATAGACCAGGCAGATAGGGATCGAAAGGGAAAACCCATGTTCGCCGATGACGTTCCAGATCAATCACCGGGAAAGGCAATGTCTCGGTGCCCCCCAGCGCAGGCGCTGAGATGAGGCTCTCGCGTTTGATCTCGCTGATCACGGAGAATGGCCTCACCAAACCATCCCTTGTCGCCCACGCCGTGTTACGAACGACCAGGGACCGACCGGGCCGGTACATGCATTGCACCGGCCTCGACTCGTGCACTGCCCAATGATTCCATGCCAGGATCTGGTTGGTGGTTGTTGCCCCGAGGTCGGCGAGAAGCGCTCCTGACCCGTCGAGTGAGGGGTCAGGAGCGATACGGGGAATCTCCCCAATATCAGTTTGAGTCGTCGGCGCTGTCATCGGCACTGTCCGCCGAGTCATCGACACTGTCGGCGGCGCTGTCATCGGCACCGTCTGCCGAGTCATCTGCGGAGTCGTCCGCGGAGTCGTCCGAGGTGTCTGCTACCGAGTCATCCACCGAGTCATCCGCCGAGTCATCGGAACTTTCGACTGCGCTGTCATCGGCGCTGTCATCGGCACTGTCGTCGACTGCGCTGTCATCGGCATTGTCCGCCGAGTCATCCACCGAGTCATCGGCACTGTCGTCGACTGCGCTGTCATCGGCATTGTCCGCCGAGTCATCCACCGAGTCATCCGCTGTGTCATCCACCGAGTCGTCGACTCCATCGGGCATGCCATCGGCTCGGTCCAACCGGTCATCGAGCAACTCGTTCGACGTGAGTGTCACCATGCCCAATCCTGACTCACCGGTCTCCACCTTGTCGGTGACCTCGGTCAGGTCGATTGGATCCACTTGCTTGTCGTCTCCTCTGACGACCTCGCTCACAGCTCCGGCGACTCCCACCAGACCCAGCGCCGATCCAAATGCGAGGACCTTCGTTATCTTTCGTTCTCTAGCACCCATCTCGTCTCCTTTTCATGATGTGCCACCCATGGGCACGTTCTCATCTGACCAGGTGGTGATGAGTCAGAGATGAGTCAGAGATGAGTCTTCTCTCATCTCGATGTGCGTCCCGGCTAGTGGCCCACACTCCGCGGCTCTTCTGACGGGTCGGCCAAACCCGGGGCCGGGACCGGGACCACCCGCGTCCTGTCCAGGCGGCGGGCCGCCGGCCAGAAGAAGATCGCCACCAGAGCACACACAGCCGCAGACCAGAGCAGGGCGGACTGGACGCCGATGGCGGCAGCCACGGACGGGGCCAGAGCGAGGGGAAGGAGATGTCCGCCGTCGGCATGGATGTGGTTGACGCCCATGATCCGGCCGATCAGCTCGTCCGGCGAGTTGATCTGGATCAGTGTCCGGTGCAAGGGCGCCATGACACCGATTACCAAACCCCAGAAGATGGCGGCCATGACCACCACGTTGAGACGGTCGGTACCGACGTAGGCGACGACGCCGAACGCGTTGAGCCCGACCACGAAGGTGAGGACTCGGGCCGTCCGCAGCCGCTGGGGTATCCGCCCTGAGAGCCACGTGCCCGCGATGAGGCCTATCCCGAAGATGGAGGCAACCCAGCCCAGGGTCTCCACCTCGACGCCGAGCACATCTCGGAAGAACAGCGGTTCGAGGGCGCTGAACGTTCCGAACAGCACCCAGACCGCCGAGCCGAGCCAGATGTAGAAACGGAGCCTCGGGTGACCGTAGGCGTAGGCGAAACCCTCACGGATCTCGGCCAGCCCGCCTCTCTTCGCCTCGCGATCGACGGCGCGTGTTCGAACCGGGACGACCATCACGGCCGCGATCGCCGAGGTCACCGCATCAACCAGGAAGATGCCGTCGATGCTCCACCAGCCGGCCACGAGGGCGCCGATCGCGGGGCCGACGACGAAGGCTGCCCACGACGCTCCCTCGATCTGCGAGTTGATCTTGGACAGACGTTCCTCGTCTCTGGTGAGGAATGGGGCGAACGAGGCGATGGCGTTGAAGACTGGCGCTCCGACGAGGCCCAGGAAGAACGTGGTAACGGCGAGGGTTCCGATGCTGTCGGCGAACATCATCCCCAATGCCACCGGGACGAAGACGAACTCGCCGACCATCAGCACCTTCCGCGGGTCGTAACGATCGATGAGGACGCCGGACACAGCAGTCCCGATCAGAGATGCCACGCCGAGCGCCGCCATCACGATCGCGAGCTGGCCCGGGTTCGCATCCAGGTCAAAGGCGGCCTTCCCCCAAATCCCGACGAAGAAAGCCGCCTCTCCCCCGATCCGGGAGATGAATCGGGCCAGGACGACCCTGCGCACATCTCGATCTGCCCACATGGCGGAGGACGGTAACCAGCCGACGGCCGTTCCTGACCTACATTTGATCGATGCGAATCGTGAGCGACGAGGAGCGGCGTGCCCGTCTCGGAGCACTCCATTTCCTCCAGAGGGACGGGGTGGATTCGGTGGAGGTCACCACCGCGCTGGTCGGCCTGCACTCGTCAGACCCGGCCACTGTCTTCCTGTCACTTCGGGCCCGGGTGCCCGGGTTCGAGACCCGAGATCTGGAGAGAGCCCTGTACGAGGATCGCTCGTTGGTCCGCATCCTGGGCATGCGCCGGACAATGTGGGTAGTCAATGCGGACATGGGTCCCGTCATCCACCACTCGAGCACGGCGGCCCTCGTCGGCGGGGAACAACGCCGGCTCTGGAAGATCGTGGAGGAGGCAGGACTCGCCACTGACGGCCGGTCGTGGGTGGCGGAAACATCAAGGGCAACGTTGGAGGCGCTCCAGGAACTCGGTAGCGCCACGGCGATCGAGTTGCGCCGACAAGTGCCCCAACTCAAGAAGCAGGTCACCGTCTACAAGAGGGACGGCGGGATCGCAGGGACTATGGGCATGTCGACACGCATCTTGTTCCTGCTCGCCACCGAGGGCCGGATCCTGCGCGGGCGGCCCCGGGGAACCTGGCTGAGCAGCCAGTACGAATGGGCGACGTATGAGCACTGGCTGGGTCATGCCCGGCCGGAGCTGGATCCGTTCCAGGCACAGCAGAGGACACTCCGCAGCTGGCTCTCGCGATTCGGCCCCGCCACCGAGGTCGACGCCAAGTGGTGGACTGGTTGGCCGGTCACGCTGGTCAGGAAGGTCCTCGACTCCATCGGTGCAGAACCAGTCGAGACCTCAGAGGGAATCGGCTACCTGGCGCTTGACGACCCAGCCCTGTCCGCAGTCGAGCCATGGGTGGCGTTGCTACCCGGCCTCGACCCGACGGTCATGGGTTGGAAGCAGCGCGACTGGTACGTCGGTGTCCATGCCGGCGCCGTTTTCGACCGGAACGGAAATGCGGGGCCCACGATCATGATCGACGGCCGGGTGGCCGGAGTCTGGGCACAGCGGCCCGACGGGCACGTCGTCTGGGAGCTACTCGAGAAGGGGCTTTCCGACAGACGGGAGTTGATTGAGGAGAAGGCCGAGGAGCTTGAGGCCTGGCTCGCCGGACAGGTGGTCACCCCGAGGTTCAGGACACAACTCGAGAAGGAGCTCGCGCGCGGAGGCCCTTGAATCGGCGCCGGTCCAGGTCGGAGACCAGTGCCCACGTCAGGACCAGCCCGAACAGGGTCATCCAGAGCCAGGAGGTCTCGATCTCTTCGGCGAATAGGCCGAAGTTGAGATCCACGTCGACCGGATCCAAGACAGGGACCAGGGCGACGTCTGCGAAGAGCGCACCGGAGAGCCCGGCCTGGATCCCGCGTGTCGCCTGATGGAGGCTGATCTCATCGCTACCTCCACCTTCAGGTGGCTCGCCGGGCCCCAACGCCACCACCGAGCCGTCGTCGTTGGAGGTGGTCGTGGTGACGCCGGCCACCGTCGTCGAGGTGGCCGACTGGCGGTCCTCGCTGGTCGTGGTCTGGGCAGAAGTGGTGGTGTCGGTCGACGGCTCCGTCGTCGTGGCCGAGCGTGGCGTGGTGGTGGTGGTCGTCCTCAACGTCGTGGTGGTGATCGAGGGGACGGTGATCGTGGGGAGGGTGATCGACGTGGTGCTGGAAGTCGTCGTCGTCGTGCTCGACGTGGTGGTCGCAGGGATCTCTCCCTCGATCTCCACGTCGTCGATGAGGACGCGGCTTCCCACCGACAACCCGCTGACCAGGAACCGGACGGCGAAGTTCTCAGACGAGTACTTCGCATCCGAGAGGACGAGCTCGATCTCATCACCGCCCAGGGCCGCAACCGACTCGGAGCGGACCATGACCCAGGTTCCGTCAGCGGCTCTCACTTCGGTGCGCAGAGTTCCGAGGAGACCCAGAAGACACGTCAATGTGCACCGCGCCCCGGGCCGATAGGACAGCTCTATCCCGGTCAACCGGCTGGTGTCGGCCTGCCGCCAAGCACCAACATTGCCGAGGAGGTTGAGACATTCGTTCGACGCACAGCCCTGGTCGCTGCTGACCTGAACCGAGCCGGAGTTCGGGCTCCCATCGTTTTCTCCGATCTCGGTCCAATCTGGCGCCCAGAACAGGCTTCCATCCGACCCTCCATACCCGCCGCCATCGAACTTGTCCCGGTAGGACGCGTTGGACGCTGCGAGAACCGCGACCGGGCCCGCCAGCAACGCGATCATCACCACCGCCAGAGCCAGATTCAACCGCCTCATGCCGAGAGTGCCCTGATCACCTCGGCCACGGTCTGAGTCTCCGGCTCAGGAAGCGCCGCCAACTCAGAGACCGGCAGCCTGACGGTGAAATAGGTACGGCCGACGTAGCGCTGATAGGACAACTTCCCTCCCAGCATCGTCACCAGACGGGAGGCCACCGCCAGACCCATCCCCAGGGACCCGGTCAGCAATGACTGTTCGCCGTCGTGTTTGAACCGGCTGAACAAGGACTCCATCTGATCCTCGGGCACGCCGGCGCCCGTGTCCCAGACCTCGATGGCTACCGAGTGCTCGTCGGTCGAGTACTCGACACCAGCCTTCGATCCACCGTGCTGAGCGGCATTGGAGAGCAGGTTGACGAGGACGTGGCGGAGCCGGGGAGCGTCGGTGTCAACCGTCACGTCGAGTCCGGTGATGTCGAGGCTCATGCCCGCCTTTCGGAACGGGGCGGCTGCCGAGTCGACCACTTCTGACACCTTCGTCGGCGCGAGGGTGATGTCGATTCCGGTGCTCTCGATGCGGGCCGCCATCAACAAATCGTCGACCATGCGGGTCAACTCGGAAGACTCGTTGGCAATTATCGCCGCGATCTCTCTTGTGTTCTCGGGGTCGTTGCCACCCTCCGACAACACCTCCGCAAATCCGTAGATCGAGGTCAAAGGGGTGCGCAGCTCGTGTGACAGGCCGGCGATGAACTCGTCCTTGGCCCGGCCAACGGCGCGTTCCGCTTCCAGCTCGACCTCGGCAACAACCTGCCACTCCTTCATTGCCCTCTTGGCGAGATACCGATAGACGACCACGGCCGACGCCGGGATGGCGAATAGAAGAAAGAACCGCACGAAGTCGGAGGCCCGGGCGGCCCCGTCGGTGTTGGCGTCGATCTGAGCCTGGATATCGGCCTGCTCGGCGGCGAGTGACTCGGCGAGGTCGACATAGCCCGGTTCGAACTCGTTGATGAAGAGCGACTCGGCGATTCCATGGTCTCCCGCCTCGAGTGCGACGAGGAACTCATCCGCCGCGCCGAGCAGATGCTCTACGAAAGGATGGGAGACGGTGTTGACCCCGGCCGTCTCGAGGCCCGCCAACTCGTCTCGTGCCGTTCTGGCCTGGTCGAGGGCAAACGCGACGTCCTGGGGACTTGCCTGGCCGGTCGACGCCAGCTCGACGAAGGTGCTCGCCTGAGCCATCGCCAACCGGAGTGCGGTGGTGGTCCCGGAGGTCGCGTTTGCCCAATGAAGAGTCCTGGCATTTTCGGCCACACGACCCGCGCTGATCGCGTTGGCGAACGAAAGACCAACCACCAACAGGGCGAGTAACAACGCAACGCCGACTGCTACGCCGACGCTGCGTCTCTTATCAGTCGGGGCACCTTTAGCCGACCTCATTGAAGACATGTCGTCAAAACCCGCGATTTCCTTGATGGGGCTAGCGATCCATAGGGCGGCGCGGGGGTGGTGCGGTTACCCCTCATCCCCCATGTTTGCCTGATGGGGCTCCGTGCTAGGAGAGGTCGATGTCCACAACCACAGCAAGGTGGTCCGACGCCCGGCTCTGGATCACGCCGGCGTCAACCGCTACCAAGTCGGGGGTGTGGAACACGTAGTCGATGCGGTGCTCGGGGTCGACCGAGCTCGACGTGTAGCCATCTCCCGTGCCGGCCTCCAGCCAGGAGTCGACCCAGCCGGCTTCGAGGATCTCCGCGATTTGACGCCACTCCGGTCGGGCGTTGAAGTCGCCGACCAGGACGGCCGGCCCGATGCCGCCCCATTCTTGGAGGATCGTCCCGATCTGCTCATGGTGCACCGGATAGAGGTCGCCCTCGGGATCCTGGTCATGGACATCGGGGTCGTTCACATGCTGGAGATGGGTCGAGATGAAGAGGAGCGGCTGATTGCCGACCGTGATGGTCGCTCCGAGGTAGCCCCGTTGCATCGGGGTGCCGACCTTGGGCAACGGCTCGGTCCCGACATCGGCGATGGGAAAGCGGCTGAGGATCGCATTGCCCCACGTCGGGTCGGTCGTGCCGAAGAATTCGGCATTTTCGAACCCGAGCTCGGACACCAGCAACGCATAGAGGTCGGTGTTGGCGCTGAGGAGCCTTCCCCTCGGCACTTCCTGCAAGCCGACGATCGTGGCGCCCGAGTCCTCGATGACCCGGGCGATGGCCTCGACATCCAGGACACCGTCTGTGTTGAAGGCGGAGTGGAGGTTGTAGCTGGCCACCCGTACCGGGTAGCCGTTGGAGCCTGCCGGCACGGGATCACTGCTCAGGACCACCACCAGCGCGAACAGGGGCAGCACCGCGGCGAGACCGGCCAGAGCCCAAGATCTCTCGCCGGCCCCTGAGGTCACGGTCGGGATCCGAATCGCCGCCAGGAGACCGAGCAGCCCGAGCACCAGAGCCACCGCGATCCTGACATCGGAGGCCTCGAAACCGAGGTTGAGATCGAGAGGCAAGTAGTAGGCAAATCCGAAGATGACGAAAAGCGTGGCTCCTCCGGTGAGGAAGCTGGTGGAAGCAGCCAGGCCGTCTGTCACCGGCTCGGGAACCAGGCTGGCCCATACCATCGCCGCTGCCGGCACCGCGAGGAGCGTGAGCACATTGAACGTCGTCTGGCTGCCCTCTGCGCCGACCACGGCCATCACGACTATCAAGACTGCGACCACGTGCAGCAACCGGAAACGGTGCAACTTCTCCACCGCGAGAAGCGCCACGACATTGAGCAGGGCGATGCGGAGCGCCGCGGTCGAGGCGGAGACGCCCGTCATCTCGGCCATCCAGCCCTGGTTCTGGAGGATCAGGAACTCGACGAACAGGAACGGTCCCAGACCGAGGAGAAGCAGGCCCACCCGCCAGGTGACGCCATGCCGCGGCATGTAGTCGATCGTCATCGCCAGGAAGACCGCGGCTCCGACGGTGACGATAACCACAGCCACGGGCAGGATCCCCGGCTGGTAGGCCAGGTCGAGGCTTTGCGAAAGGGCTTTGATCGAGCTGTCGACGGCGAGCCCGAGGAGGACCCCTCCGACCAGCGCTTCCCGACCCAGGCTCAGCAGCGCCGGGAGGATTCCGACGAAAGCAGCGGTCCCGAGGGCAGCCATCGCAAAATCGAGCGCCGGGCTGTCGAGAATCTGGAGGCCGACCCGGGCGACCGCCAGCAACCACAACGAGGTCAGCAATGACCCGCGAACTCCGATCTTGGGACCGATGAGCGGAACGAGCGCTCCCAAGAGGAACGGGGCGAGCGCAATCGGTATCAACGTCAGGGTCGCGATACCCAAAGTGTCACGGAGATACCAGGCGGTCGAGGCGAAGAGAAAACGCATCGACTGAGCTCCAAGCACGAACACCAGGGCTCCGAGCAGGACCTTCGTCAGCCTCTGGTCGGGGTGCATGGACCTGACGCTAGTGGCAGCGGTTGGCCGAGGCAGGAGTGGGGCCTAGCCGGTCAGGCCAGGTGGGGCCAGGCGGCGGTGGCCTCCTCGACGACCGAGCTGAACTTGAGGCCGGCCAGGATCACCCCCGAGGCACCGGCTCTCTTGGCCTGCTCCTCGATCTCCGCCGTCACCTCCCAGCCCACCTTCCGGCCGACGTCGGGATCAAGGGACGAGACTCGCTCCTTGAGCCCTTGGGTGACCGGGACTGCCCCGATCGACTCCATCTGCTCCACCCAGGTCGGGCTGAACGGAGGGATCACCATCAGATAGACCGGCGGGTCTCCTTCCTGAAGGTTGAGCCGCCCCATCTGGGCAGCTACCACAGCCGGGTCGAGGACGGGCCCGGCAACGAAGAACTGAGCGCCGAGGTCGATGCGCCGTCGGAACTGCCACTCCCTGAACCTGGTCGGCATGCCGACCTCGAAGTGCGGCAGCTGTTCCTGGAGATCCCTGAGATGCTCGACGATCTCGTAATGGTGGGCGAGATGGTCGATGTGGGGCACGGTGTCCCCGATCACCACCAGAAAGGAGTTGACGCCGTTGCCTAGTGCGCCCCGCACCTCGGACTCGATGGCAAGGATATTTCGATCGCGCGTCGACACGACAACGGTCGGTTGGACGTGGGGGACGTCGTGGGTGACGCGGGCCGAGAATGCGTAGGGCGACACGCGGATCCTGCCGAACACGTTGTCGGTGACCAGGACGTTTCGCCACCCTGGCTCGAGCATCTGGTGACGCAGATCGGGGAGCTCGGGTGGATTGACCTCGGCGATGCGCAGCCACCGGTCGGGCTCACTTAGCAACCGAGACCTCCCTCCTCTTCTTGGCCACGAAATACTTGGCTCGGGGGTGATGACAGATGATCGCTGAGGTGGTCTGCTCGGGCTGGTATTGGAAGGAGGTGTGCTCCCCGACTTCGATCCCGATTCGGGAGGCATCGAGCAATGAGGCGACTCTCTCGTTGTCCTCGAGATCGGGACAGGCCGGGTAGCCCCACGAGTAACGACCACCGCGGTACTTCTGGCGGAACAGCCCGAGAAGATTGGGGCCGTCTTCGTGGGCGAAGCCCAGCTCCTGGCGTATCCGCAGATGCCAGTACTCCGCGAGGGCCTCCGCCATCTCGACTCCGAGACCGTGCAGGAGGAGATACTCCTGATAGCGGTCGGACGAGAAGAGCTCGGACGTCCTCGCCGAGACGGCCGCGCCCATGGTGACGATGTGAAATGCGGCGTAGTCGACTTCGGACCCGACCGGCCGGAAAAAGTCGGCGATGCAGAGAAAGGGATCTTCCTGCTGCCGGGGGAAGCCGAACCTGGTGATCTCGGCGGATCGTGACTCGTCCGCCCAGATGATCAGCTCGTCTCCATCGGAGTTGGCCGGGTAATAGCCGTAGACGACCTGCGGGTTGAGGAGGTCGCTGGCCCTCGCCTTGAGGAGCTCGTCCCTGAGGAGAGGCTGTAGGCGATCCTTGAACTCGCGGTCATTCTCACCCTCGACCGGGCGATATTGCCATTGATTGCGAAAGAGGGCGGTCAGGTTGAGATACGGGGTGATCTCATCGATCGGCACCCCTTTGATCACTCTCGATCCGGTGAATGGCGGTATGAAG
>Ga0299913_10005187_pt1 | contig 11082 bp, 10 predicted proteins | sample RVTome_9_FD_201360 | JGI IMG/M metagenome (GOLD analysis project Ga0299913, IMG submission 201360) | Soil microbial communities from uranium-contaminated site in the Upper Colorado River Basin, Wyoming, United States - RVT155D38 (version 2) ... | reverse complement strand
GACGTCTTTGAGGCTCTCAAGACAGCGCTCGTGTCTGCTTACCGGCGCGATACGAATATCAGTAATATGCAGCAGGTGACGGTAGATATCGACCCACGTACCGGTGAGCCAACTATTTACGCCGAGAAAGAGGTGGTCGATGAGATTATGGATAACCGCACTGAGGTTTTGCTGGATGATGTGCGCCGGGCCGGCCATTCTGATGCCCAAATTGGCGATCTGGTAATGGTGGACAGCACGACGGCCGCCTTCGGCCGCATTGCTGCGCAAACGGCCAAACAGGTCTTGCTCCAGCGTGTGCGCGAGGCCGAGCGCGAGCAGCTTTACGAGGACTTTTCCGGCCGCGAAGGCGAGCTCGTCAACGGTACCGTACAAAGCATCAGCGGTCAGCACATCACTATTGGCCTGGGCCGGACAGAAGCCATTTTACCCAAGAGCCAGCAAGTTCCCGGCGAACGCTATCGCGCTCACGACAAGATTCGTGTGTACGTGCTGGAAGTGCGCCGCACCAATCGCGGCCCGCAAATTTTTGTCAGCCGCAATCATCGCAATCTGCTGCGCCGCCTCCTGGAGCTTGAAGTGCCCGAAATTTACAACGGCCAGGTGGAGATTAAAAGCATTGCCCGCGAGGCCGGACAGCGTTCCAAAGTAGCCGTCCAGGCGCTGCAACCCGGCGTTGATCCCGTCGGCGCCTGCGTAGGCATGCGGGGCGTACGTATTCAGAGTATCGTGCGCGAGTTGAATGACGAGAAGATTGACGTCATTGAATGGGACCCGGATCAGAGGACCTTCATTGCCAAGGCGCTTAGCCCAGCGCGTGTGTCGCACGTCTTCCTGGAAGAGCATCCTCAAGAAGGCAAAACAGCCGTCGTCATCGTTCCCGACGACCAGTTGTCTCTGGCTATCGGTCGGGAAGGCCAGAATGCGCGGCTGGCAGCTAAGCTAACTGGCTGGCGTATTGACATCAAGAGCCTGACCGAAGCGGCCAGCGAATCATTGAAAAATCTGGATCATCCGGCTGTGGATCCGGCATTAACCAAAAATAAGGAATGGATTGAGCAGATTCAGCTAATCCTGTCCAAGAAAGAAGCAGGACGGCCAATCACCTCCGAAGATTATCACAATCTGGATCGCATGGTAGGCGCAGTTGAAGGCAGGATTATCGCCGTCAGGGCTGCAAGCCACGAGGAAAAGCGCAAACAGCGCGCTGCCGCTCGCAAACAGGTGCCGGAAGTGGCCTGGGAGCTACCGCTGGATGAGCTAGACTTGCCCGGCCGGATTCATAACCTGCTGCTGGATAACAACGTAGAAACAGTAGGTGACGTGCTGCTCACCCTGGAAATGGGCGACGAAATCTTCTTGAACTTCAAGGGTTTTGGCGAGGCTTCCCTGGATACCCTGAAGGAGCACCTGGCTGCCTACGATCTGCCGGAACCGATTGTGGCAGAAGAGGCGGTTGCCGAGACGCCGGTACCTGAGACAGAGGCTGAAGAAGAGAGCGTAGCCGAGGCGGTCGCGGCTCAACTGCCGGCAGAAGAGGCAGTTGAAGAAGCGCCCGAAGCCGTAGCGGAAGCGGAAGCCGAGGCTGTGGCCGGTGAACCGGAAGCCGAACTGGAGGCTGAAGCGGTCGCCGAAGACAAGACGGTGGCCGGCGAGCCGGCGGAAGCGGATCTAGAAGCTGAACCAGAGCCTGTCATCGATGACCTCTCCCGGCCGCTCGTGCAGCCTCAAGAGAAACCCAAGAAAAAGAAGCAGGAGAAAGCGGGCGTTATTATTGCCCGCCCGACGCCTTCGTTTGAACCAGAGCGAGAACAGCCTGCCGAAAAGCGCAAAGGACACAAGGGTAAGCGGCTGGTCTACAATGAAGATGCGGGTGAAGTTGTCATCAAGCGTAAGCGAAAGGGCAGTCGGCGGCGTCCTGAATGGGAAGACGCGGATCTGGAAGACTTTGAATTGGATGAAGAGTTCTAAAGTGCAGCAAGGTTCTCCTCGCCCCCGGCCGCGACCAGCGCCGCAGCGAACGTGTATTGCCTGTCGCCAAAAAAGGGATAAGCGGCGCCTGACACGAATTGTCCGCACCCCGGACGGCGTGGTGGTTGTCGATCCGACCGGCAAGCAGAATGGTCGCGGGGCTTACGTGTGTGATCAACCTACCTGTTGGGACAGAATTCTGAACCAACCCGGTTTGCTGAACCAGGCGCTCAAAATGCAGGTTAGTCAGGCAGAGAGAGCAGTCCTCGCTGGCTACAGACCGGCGGATTACCCAGGCGAGGCAGCCGAAAAAGTTGAAGAGATTCAGCCGGAAAAATTATTTAAGGCGTAAAGCGGCTCTTATCCCCGTTTTACGATTCTTATTGAGTTAGGAAGTGTGAAACATGACAATGACAAAAACGCCAATTGAGTTACCAAATTTCATCACCGTGCGCGAGCTATCCGAACTCATGGGCGTTAGCCCTATCAACGTCATCAAAGAGTTGATGAGCAATGGCATCATGGCCAACATCAACCAGGAGATTGACTTTGATACGGCGGCAATCGTAGCCGAAGAAATGGGGTTTGAGATTACCGCCGAAACGCCGGTAATTGAGGAAGAGGAAGAGGAAGTAAGCGAGCGCCCGGCTTGGCGCCAGATCCTGGCCGGAGAGCAAGAATCCGATCTCGTATCACGGCCACCGGTTATTACCATGCTTGGGCACGTCGATCATGGCAAAACTTCGCTGCTCGACGTTATTCGCCAGACCAATGTGCAGGCAGGTGAAGCCGGGGGTATTACCCAACACATTGGCGCCTACCAGGCAGAACGGGAGGGACAACTTATTACTTTTCTGGATACGCCGGGCCACGAGGCCTTTACGGCCATGCGGGCTCGTGGGGCGCAGGCAACCGACATTGCCATTCTGGTGGTAGCGGCTGACGATGGCGTCATGCCACAAACGCGTGAAGCGGCCGATCACGCCCGCGCTGCTGGTGTGCCGATTATTGTTGCCCTGAACAAAATCGATTTGCCTACGGCTAATCCACCCAAGGTAAACCAGCAGCTCAGCGAGATAGGCTTGGTTCCTGATGAATGGGATGGCGACACCATGGTTATCCCCGTCTCCGCCAAAGAAAAGCTTGGCATCGATGCTTTGCTGGAAGGTATCGTGCTGGTAGCGGAAGAGACAAAGCCGCGCGCTAATCCCCAGGCCAGCGCTTCCGGCACTGTGTTGGAGGCGCGCATTGAGCGCGGCCGGGGTATTATGACGACGCTGCTGGTGCAAAACGGCACGCTGCATCAAGGTGAAACACTGTTAATCGGTGAACATTACGGTCGGGTGAAAGCCATGTTTGATTTCAAAGGCCACTCTATCAGGGAGGCTGGGCCGTCGTCGCCCGTTTCGGTAGCCGGTCTAAGCGGTATGCCGGAAGCCGGCGATCAATTTAGAGTGGTGAAAAGCGAAAAGGTGGCGCGCAAGTTCATCGCCGAAGAGGAAGAGCGCCAACGTGTGCAGCCGGCCAGGCGCGCTCCCGTTAGCCTCGACGATTTCTTCACTCGTTTGCAAGAAGGCGAAACCAAAACGCTGAACTTGATCGTAAAAGCCGACGTACAAGGTTCTCTGGAACCGCTTGTCAACTCCCTGGAAAAATTGGGCCGGGATAACGACGAGGTGACGGTCGAAATTTTGCTGGCCAGTACAGGCAACATCACCGAGAGCGACGTAATGCTGGCTTCGGCCTCCGATGCGGTCATACTGGGTTTCAACGTGGAGGCCGATCCAATTGCTAGAGCGGCCGCCAACAGCGAAGAGGTGCAGATCAACACCTATTCAATCATTTACAAGCTTATTGAGGACGTTGAAAAGGCGATGCGAGGTATGTTGTCGCCAACCTACGAAGAGGTGGTGATCGGCCGGGCCGAAGTACGGCAGGTCTTTAGGATTAGTGGCGTCGGTAACATCGCCGGTAGCTATATGCGTACAGGTGAAGCGCGGCGTAACGCGCAGGCGCGACTCGTGCGCAACAATCACCTGCTACACTCTGGCCGGGTCAGCAGCCTGAAGCACCTGCAAGAAAACGTCCGCGAGGTCAAAACCGGTTTTGAGTTCGGTGTTAATATTGAAGGCTGGAACGACTACCAACCTGGCGATATCATCGAGTTCTTTGTGACGCAGCGGGTAGAAAGTTAAGTCGCATGAGCAAGATACGCCAGCAGCGAACGGCCGATCAGATCCAGCTTATTCTTAGTGAACTTAGCCACCGCCACTTAAGCGATCCCCGGCTGCAGGACTTGACGATTACCAAGGTGACGATCGACCGCGAATTGGAGCATGCTGACATTTACGTAAATGCTCTGGGTGATGAATCACGCCAGGAAGAGGTGATGGCTGCCTTACAAAAGGCAAGCGGCTTTTTGCGGCGCGAACTCTCCGACCGGATACGTCTGCGCGTGGTGCCGCAACTCCATTTTCACTGGGACTATTCGTTGGCCCATACCGACGAAGTCAACGAAATCCTAAATCGTTTGCATATTCCCCCTGAAGACAAAGCGCAGGACACAAATACAGAAGAAGAGATAGATTAGACACAATTCAAAATTGTGCCTGATTTTTCGGATACCCGTTCTGTCAGCTACAAAGCAGAAGGAGCCAAACATTGCTACCGGCAACAGAAGCTATTGGACAAACCCTTGCGCAAGCAAATCACATACTAGTAATCACCCATATTAATCCTGATGGGGATGCTTTTGGTTCGTTGACAGCTACGGGACTGGCCCTGCTACAAATGGGTAAACAGGTTAGGCTACTTTGCGACGATAGGGTACCAGAGCGGTTTCGCTTTTTGCCTCTGGCCGACCAGGTGCACTTGGCTCCGGCAAAGGGCATCCACTATGACTTAATTGTCGCCGTAGATTGTGGTGACGAACTACGCATGGGGCGAGCCTTTGCCGATTTACCGAATCCCCGGCCGGATGTCATTAACGTTGACCATCATATTACTAACACCGAGTTTGGCGCCATTAATCTCATCGATCCTCAGGCCGCTTCGACGACCGAGATTCTCTATGGATTGTTTACCGAATTGGGCCTGACGTTGACAGCCGATATGGCCTTGAGCTTGCTGACTGGGCTGATAACCGATACCCTGGGGTTCCGTACCGTTGGCGTGACTGCCAGAACACTGGAAATAGCCGGCGCCCTCATCAAAGCCGGCGCTAACCTGTCACTGGTTACCATGCAGGCCCTTAGTCTCAAACCGCTCTCGACGCTGTTGCTATGGCGCATCGGACTTAATAATATGAAGCTGGAGGATGGGTTAATCTGGACCAGCATCAGCTATCGTGAGCAAGAAGCGGTAGCATATATCAGTTCCGGTACGGCCGGGCTGGTCAACCTCCTGGCAGACGTCGAAGAAGCAGCAATGAGCGCCGTCTTGGTGGAGACGAGCGACGGCGCCGTTCGTGTTGGTTTTCGCTGTCGCCCACCCTATAGCGTAGCTGAACTGGCGCTGAATCTGGGCGGGGGCGGCCATCCGTTGGCGGCTGGCTGCACCCTGGAAGGGCCGCTGGCCAAAGCAGAAGAACTAGTAGTACAGTTGAGCAAGGAAGAAATCCACCAGCAAGAAGCCTACCTAAACATTGGCGATTAGAGATTGGGGAGTGGCCCAATCTCCAATCTCAAATCGCCAATCTCCCTCTATGTCAGTCGAAGGTGTTCTAAACGTTGACAAACCACACGGACTAACGTCCCACGATGTCGTTAATCAGGTACGGCGGATTAGCGGTATTCGTCGTATTGGTCACGCGGGCACACTTGATCCACTGGCGACGGGTGTGCTATTGCTTTGTCTGGGGCGAACGACGCGCCTTGTGGAGTACTTGGTTGGTCAACCAAAGACGTATGAGGCAGTGATTCGTTTGGGCCAGACAACCAACACGTATGATGCTGAGGGCCAAGTAATGGTCGACCAGCCCGTTGCTGTGAGCATTGATGGCATTAGGGCGGCGCTGCCCCACTTTCGCGGCGTTATCCAGCAGCGGCCACCTTTATACTCGGCTATCAAGCGGGGCGGCCGCCCGTTATATAAGCTGGCGCGGCAAGGCATCGAAGTGGAGATACCTCTACGCACCGTTACCATCTACGAACTGCAACTGCTGTCATGGGCCACACCATTGTTGACCATCCGGGTGGTTTGCTCGGCGGGCACCTATATTCGGTCGTTGGCACACGATTTGGGCCAGGTATTGGGCTGTGGCGGCCACATAGCTGCGCTGCGCCGGACGGCTGTGGGCGTCTTCAAAGTCGAGACGGCCGTACCCCTGACCGGGCTAAAGACAGAAAATCTATTCGATTTTTTACAGCCGAGTGAAGTGGCCGTTCAACATCTGCCCCGGCTTGATCTGTCAGCCGTCGACGCCGCCACATTGCAGCAAGGCCGGCAAGTGGCCCGGCAGGTGGACCAACCTCAGGCTGAACTGGTTCGTGCTTACGACCTGTCCGGCCATTTTATCGGCGTGGTGGTCGCGAACGGACCCCATTGGTGCGCGCGCAAGATGTTTCCACCCTTCGCAAGTGAGTAAGCGGGTAGGCGAGTAGGCGCATCCTTTGGTACAATCCACTTGCAAACTCGCAAACTCGCAAACTCGAACTATATGAGCCAATCTTTCATTAACGTTAACGATTTAACCGAAATCCCTGGTAGAGAACCAACATTTTTAGCTATTGGTTCCTTTGATGGTGTTCACCGCGGCCACCAGGCGGTATTGAAAAAGCTGATTACTGCTGCCAGGGCTGAGGGGGTCCGGGCAGCGGTTCTTACCTTCTTTCCCCACCCTAAACGGGTCATTCAAAATGTTCAAGGACCCTATTACATCACAACCTTATCGGACCGGGTAAGATTACTGGCCCAGCAGGGTGTAGACCTGATTATTACGCATCCCTTTAATGAGAAGGTACGCTATACCAGGGCAGCCGATTTTGTCGATCAACTCTGTCGCCACCTGGATATGCGCCAGTTGTGGGGTGGTAACTTTGCCCTGGGTTACCAACGAGAAGGCGATGTGGCCTTTTTGCGCCGTCTGGGGCAAGAGAAAGGGTACACCGTGGAAGTAGTCCAGGCAATGGTGACGTGGCACGGTGAGATGGTTAGCAGCAGCCGCGTGCGCCGTACTCTTGTTGCCGGCGATGTCAAGGATGCCAACGGTTGCCTTGGACGACTGCATCACGTTCGTGGTATCGTGATAGAGGGAGATAAACGCGGCCATACCATTGGCTTTCCTACAGCCAACTTACAGATTTGGGATGAATTGCTGCTGCCGGCCAACGGCGTTTACGCGACCTATGCCTGGGTTGGGGAGAGCCGCCACCTGGCCGCCACCAACGTAGGTGTGCGCCCGACCGTGGATGGCCGCCGGCTGACAGTGGAAGCGCATTTGCTCGACTTTGAGGGTGACCTGTACGGCCAGGAACTCCGGCTTGAATTTATCAGCCGCATTCGGCCAGAGATGAAATTTGCCGGTCTGAATGCGCTTAAAGCCCAGATTCAGGCCGACGTGGACGAAGTCAGACAGCAACTTTCTATCCCTGGCGGCCGGTAATGTAGGCTTCCGTTAGTTCTTCCTCAGGATTCGTGAAGATCTCGCCCGTTCTGTTGAACTCCACCAGCCGGCCGAGCCAGAAAAAACCCGTCCAATCAGAGGCGCGAGCCGCCTGTTGCATGTTGTGGGTAACAATGACAATGGTATATTGCTCCGCCAGCCGGCGCATCAGCTCTTCAATGCTAAGCGTGGCCACCGGGTCCAGAGCCGAACAAGGCTCGTCCATCAGAATGACCTCTGGCCGGACGGCGATAGTGCGGGCAATGCATAACCGCTGTTGCTGGCCTGGGCTCAAATTAAGGGCAGAATCCTCCAGGCGATCCTTAACCTCATCCCATAACGTCGCGCTCTCAAGACTTTCTCTAACAATATTATCCAGGTCGCCATTCCGATCCAGGCCCAGCACGCGGGGGCCAAAAGCAACATTATTGTAGATGCTCTGTGGAAAGGGATTGGGTCGCTGGAAGACCATACCCACCTGTTGGCGCAGCTCGACCACGTCCACATCTGGATCGTAGACGTTTTTGCCGTCTAGCAGCACCTCTCCCGCTGCACGCACCCCTGGAATAGTGTCGTTCATGCGATTGAGTGCTCGCAGAAAAGTTGACTTCCCACAGCCCGACGGCCCGATAAGCGCGGTGATTTGTTGTTGGTGGATAGGCAGGTTTAAATCAATCAGAGCCTGAAAATCCCCATAATAGAAATTGAAGTTGCGCACTTCTATTTTGTTCATATGTCATCGAAAACGTAAAATGTAATGACGCATGGGCCACGTTTCACGTTTACGTTTTACGTTTCACGTTTTACTACTCTACCCAAACCGCCCGCTAATATAATCCTCAGTTCGTTTGTCACCCGGATTCACAAAAATTTCGCTCTGCCGGCCGATTTCAATGATCTCGCCGTTTAAGATAAACGCTGCCCGATCAGCCACGCGTGCTGCCTGCTGCACGCTGTGCGGCACCAGCACCACTGTGTACTGCTGTTTCAAGTCATACAGCGATTCTTCTACCCTGGCTGTCGAAATAGGGTCGAGGCCAGAGGTGGGGTTGTCAAGCAAAATGATCTCCGGTTCCAGTGCCAGGCTGCGGGCCAGACACAGCCGCTGTTTCTGGCCACCAGAAAGGGCAAAGGCCGAGCGATCCAGCCGGTCTTTTACCTCGTCCCAGAGGGCCGCCTGGCGCAAACCCCGTTCTGCCCGCTCATCCAGCGTTGTCTGGTCTCGAATCCCGGCCATTCTTAGCCCGTAGGTCAAATTATCGTAAATGCTGCCAGGTAGAGGCGTGGGTATGGCAAAAACCATGCTAATGCGGCGACGTAGATCGGTGACGTTGACATCGCGGTCAAAGACGTTACGGTCGTTAAACAAAATTGTGCCCCGGTGTTCAGTCCCTTCAATCAGGTCAGAAAGGCGGTTGAGCAGGCGCAACAATGTTGTTTTGCCGCTGCGAGCGGGTCCAAATAATACAAATAATTCCCTTGGCCGAATATCCAGGTTCACGTTGCGCAGAGCCTCGGTACCGTCGGCATAGGTGAAAAATAAATTCTCGATCGATAATATAGATTTCACGTTGATTACCATTCTCGTCGCCGCCGCACTGCCGTGCGAATGAAGGTCGCCACCAGCGTTAGCGAAAGGACAATCAACAGCAATACCAGGGCAGTACCATACTGAATGCTCAAAGGCATACCCGGCACCTGGGTGGCAATGACATACAAGTGATAGGGCAAAGCCATCGTCTGGTCTAAAACAGTTCGGGGCAACTCCGGCAGATAAAATGCGGCCACCGTAAACAAAATTGGCGCTGTCTCCCCGGCCGCCCGTCCCAGCCCTAGAATAACGCCCGTCAAAATACCGGGCAGGGCGTGAGGCAACACCTGGCGGCGAATTGTCTGCCAACGCGTTGCTCCCAGACTCAGACTAACGACGCGGAACTCCGAAGGTACCGCTAGAATGGCTTCCTCGGCCGTGCTGATAACGACCGGTAGCGTCATCAGCCCCAGCGTAAGCGAGCCGGCCAGAATTGACGTACCGAAATTCAGGAAGAGCACAAAGGCGCCCAGCCCAAATAGCCCATAGACGATGGAAGGAATGCCCGCCAGATTCACGATGGCCAGGCGAATGGCGCGCGTGAGCCGGTTATTACCCGCGTACTCGGCCAGGTAGATGGCCGCGCCAATACCCAGCGGTATGGCTGCTATAGCCGTGCCCGCCATAAGGACGACAGTTCCCAGGATGGCCGGCAGAATGCCGCCCTGGGTCATACCCTCGCGAGGGGGCTGCGTGAGAAATTCCCAGCTAAGAGCGCTAATACCGTTGACGACAATAAAAGCAATAACCAGAAAGATGGGAATAACGACGACGGCGGCGACGACGGTAACGGCAATGACTGCAATCTGGTGCGTCTGCTGGCGCGTCATAGCTGCCCTCCTCGGCGCCCGCCGGCGCTGTTGCCACCGATCAGACGGCCGGCAAGTGAATTAATGCCAAAAGTAATCACAAAGAGCACGATGCCCACGCCAAAAAGGACGTTATAGTGCAGACTGCCTTGAGCCACCTCTCCCATTTCGGCGGCAATGGTGGCCGTCATGGTGCGCACGGGCTGAAAGAAAATACCCAGACCAAGTTCAGGAACGTTAGCGGCGTTGCCCGTCACCATCAACACCGCCATCGTTTCGCCAATGGCCCGGCCGATGCCCAGCATCACGGCGATAACAATGCCGGAGCGGGCGGCCGGTACGACCACGCGCCAGATCGTCTGCCACTGGGTCGCCCCCAGCGCCAGTGACCCGTCGCGATACTCTTTGGGTACTGCGTAGAGCGCATCTTCGGTAATACTAATGATCGTAGGCAACGACATGTAGGCCAGAATCAAGGAACCGGTGAAAGCCGTCAGGCCGGTAGGCGCGCCCAGGTTCTGGATGAGTGGAGCCAGGGCCACCCAGCCAAAGAAACCCAACACGATTGAGGGAATGCCGGCCAGCACTTCGATAAATGGCTTGAGAATTTCGCGCTGCCAGAGAGGCGCAATCTCGCCGAGATAAATGGCGGTTGTCAGGCCCAGCGGCACGGCAATAATCACGGCGCCGAGAGTTACCAGCAGCGAACCGGCGATCAAGGGCCATAGGCCGAAGCGGTCTTCAATCGGGTACCAACGGCTGCCGAACAATTGGCGCAAAGGCACGTCCAAAAAGGCGGGCAAACCTTCGCGCAAGAGAAAAAGAAAGATGAGGCCAATAATAACAATAACCGATACGCCCGCCAGTCGAATCAGGTTCTCCACGACCAGCTCCTGCCAACGTTTCTCCCTGATTCGTTTCCACGTTAACAACAAGTCCCGGCCGAGAACTTGCACTTCCTCCTTCGTTGTCATTCAGTGAACCTCCGCGTCTTCTCGGCGTACTCCGCTTACATAATCAGTTTCTTCACATTGCTGCAAGCTCGGCTCATGGTGCTCCTGCAGCGGCTGGCAAAGGCACAAAGCCGAGCTGGGCCACAATTTCCTGGC
>Ga0299913_10005186_pt1 | contig 11083 bp, 10 predicted proteins | sample RVTome_9_FD_201360 | JGI IMG/M metagenome (GOLD analysis project Ga0299913, IMG submission 201360) | Soil microbial communities from uranium-contaminated site in the Upper Colorado River Basin, Wyoming, United States - RVT155D38 (version 2) ... | reverse complement strand
TGGGCACATGGTCCCTCCTGTAGTCCTATTTGACCTCGCCCATGAAGAACGGGATACCGAGGCGTTTGCGCGGTGTCTCTCCCGGCAGCAGGGTAATATGCCGCTCCGGCAGCTCACCCCGGTCGCCGGCGTGCTGGGCGTGGCGATGCGCCGGCAGACTGGCGCCCAAAAAGAGGGTGTGCTTACCGTATTTGGCGCTCAAGGCATCGACCGACTCATAGAGGTTGGAGAGCCGCTGCAGGCGGACCACTTCTCCGAACAGATCGAGCTGCCCGTAATATTCTTCGCTGAAATGGTGCAGGATGACGCCGGTGGCGCGGTAGGATGTGCCGTCGACAAAGACGGCATCAAAGGCCGGGGCAATGGCGCGGAGCAGGTCACTGGGGAAACAGGTCGGCCGCGACAGCTCGACCTCGCGGCCGAGATCCCGAAACGCCTGGGTGCGCAGGAAGATGAGGGCCCGCTGTGCCGCGAGCTTGTACCTGCGTGCCTTAATGCAGGCATTCTCGATGTTTTTTACCAGCTGGGCGTAGACCAACGCCCGGTCGGACGACGCCGGCCTGAACGTCTTGACCTTCTGGATGGAAGCATAGGTCTCCTTGGGCTGCGTATCGACCGGCAGCACGGCGTGGCCGTTGAGTTCCTGCCAGATCACGACCACCGGCTTGGTGAAGCGTTTCGTCACCCATTCCTCCGGCTGTCGGGCCAGGTCGAGCGCTGTGTGGACGCCATGCTTGGCCAGAAGGGCCGTGGTCTGGCGGCCAATGCCCCATACCTTGTCGACCGGCAGCCGGGCGAGAAAGCGGTGCAGCTCCTTACCCGGGATAACCGTCAGCCCGGAGGGCTTTTGCCATTTGGAGGCGATTTTGGCCACCACCTTGGTCGGCGCCAGCCCCACGGAAAAGGTAAAGCCGAGTTCGCGGTCCAGATCCTCTTTGATGCGCGCGGCGATGCCCTCATAGGACAGGCGCAGCGGCCGCCTGAGGCCGGTCAGGTCGGCAAAACACTCGTCGATCGAATACTCTTCCACGTCCGGGGTATAGCGCCGCACAATGGCGAAGAAGCGCTTGGAGAGCAGGCTGTAGGTCTCGTAATCCGAGGGCAGGATGACCACGTCCGGACATAATTTCCGGATCTCGGACAGGCGCATGCCGCGCGTCACACCGCAGGCTTTGGCCTCATAGCTCATGGAGGCGGCAATGCCGCGTTCCTTGCCGGTGACCACTGGGCGTCCCTGGAGCTTGGGCCGGCGCGACTGCTCGCATGAGGCGAAAAAGGCGTCCCCGTCAATATGCACGATGGCGCGGGAAAAAGAGGTGAGGGTAAGGGGTGGGGGTTCCATACCGGGCGTCCAGGTCAGGCGTACTTGCGCACGACGCCCCGGACCACCGCGGCGATGTGGAGTTCCTCGGCCGGATGGATGGGCTGATAATCCGGGTTGGCCGCTTCCAGGAAGACCGCGGCGCCGCGGCGGCGAAAGTACTTCATGGTCCATTCCCGATCCACCTGCGCGATGACAATGTCCCCGTCCCGTGGCGCCGCGCCACGCTCGACGATGAGCAGATCGCCGGGCAGGATGCCGGCCTCGATCATCGACTCCCCGTTCACCTTGAGCAGGTAGGTGGCTTCCTTGTTGCGAATCAGCAGCTCATCGAGCGTCACCGTATCCAACAGCTCTTCCTCGGCCGGGGAGGGGAAGCCAGCCGCTACCGTGCCGAGCAGGCGCAGATCATGGAAGCGCCGGCCAGGTAGGAGCTTTCCTTTCGCATCTTTTTCCAGCCAGTCGCGCTGCATAAACCGCTCGACCAATCTGTAGACGGCGTTTTTGGACCGAAATCCGGTAACGGCCATCAGTTCACTGTAACTGGGCATACGCTTGTGGTCCCGGTAAAAGGTCTGAATGTTGTGTAAATGGTGTGCGTCCATGATACAGACTTTAAGTGAACGAATGTTCACCTGTCAAGGAAATTGAGAAATCCTGCCGTTCGCATGGGCGCCAGGGTCCATGGCGACTCGTTCCCCAGACCCCCTGTGACCGTTCCGTTGACCCCTGGTGCATCAACTTTCAGGCCCAAGTATGTGATCGCGAGTGCCGCCCATCCTCTCTTCGCCTCCACGCATGCTAGAAGCCCCCCCACCATTTCGCACTCGCCAATTTCGCACGATGGGTTGCCGTCCACGTAGATGGCGGCCCCCGACGGTTTGCGGTCATGTCGAGTCTGTCCGGAGTGAGCGGCCCGACGATCAGCTCCAGACAGATTTAAGTTGGAAACACCCTTTCGGTAATTGGCACCCGATAACTCGGAAAATTCACCTATGGCCCTTCTCAGACGTCTTTAGGGAGTAAGGAGGGAACGACAGAATTGGATCTCAGATTTTCTAAGAGTTGCTGATGTACCCAAAAGGAACTCCTGTTGAGCACATGCCAGACACCTCAGAAAGTCCTTGTTTTTCAATCGGCGAATCCCGGCATGTTGAGAGGGTCTGTTGGGTCCATCACCGTAGCGAGATGATAGGGAATGATGAGGTGGAAAGAACAGGCTTTACGTGCCTAGCCTAGCAGCAATCTCAAAGAACGATCCCACACGAGTGGTCAACCTCTGAAACACGACCCTGTGATGGGTTGCGCCACCTACGGCAAAAACGAGGAAGGTAAACACATGCGTCAATACCCGTTTATCGCCATGGTTTTCGTCATCTTAGCTATGGCCGGTCATGTTCAGCCACTTCAAGCTAGCACCTCGACCCCAGTCTACGCCATACAGGACAATGGGGATATGCTGTTCTACCAGCATGCCGGTGTTCATGACGGGTCGGCCAACTGGCCGATCCAAGCGAAGAAGATCGGCAATGGCTGGAATTTTCAGCAGGTCTTTGCGGGTCATAACTAAAGATATGGCCTCATAGGCCCAGAATGAGCGAACGGGTCATGAACGGCAAACTGGCCAGTTTGCCGTCCGAGGTTAAGCCACCAACCTCCGGATACTGATGCGGCACTCCTTTTAACACCCTATGATGTGCGATGAAGCGCGAAAGGACTTCGGTCGGCTGGGTTGAGACGAAGGCGGATTCCTCCTCAGCATGGATGCGATCGTTCCCTCCTCGGGCGACCGCACCACAGGAATGTTACGCAGGAGGCGGCGATGAAAAATATCGTGATTTGCTCGGATGGCACGGGAAACACCGCGATCAAGGGTCGAGGCACCAATGTCTTCAAGCTCTACGAGGCCATCGATTTCGAGGGCCACCGGATGGACCCGAACAAGAAGATCCGCCAGATCGGGTTCTACGACGATGGCGTGGGCACCAGCCGCCTCAAAGTCCTGGCGGTGCTGGGTGGCGCCTTTGGCTTTGGGCTCGGCCGCAACGTACGCCAGCTCTATGCCGATCTCGCCCGGGTCTACGAACCGGGCGACCGGATCTTCCTGTTCGGCTTCAGCCGGGGTGCCTTCACGGTGCGCACGCTGAGCGGGTTGATTGCGGCTTGCGGAATCGTGGACCGCCGTCATCAGGCGTGCCGATCGGACGGCGACCTGCGGCACCTCGTGAGCCGGGCCTACCGGGCGTACCGCGACCGGTATCGGACCCGGCTCCTGCAACTCTTTCGAGGCCCGGCGTCCGACAATCCCCCCTCCGTGATCAACATGCGGACCCAGTGGGCCGTCCAGCACGCGGGCGACCGCGGCGTCGGCGTCGAGCCGTGGCAGGTACCCATCGCCTTCATCGGGGTGTGGGACACCGTCGATGCTGTCGGCTTTCCGATCCCGGGGGTCGCCGCGTTGTGGAACGAGACGTTCTATCGCTTCAAGTTTCCGGACCACGTCCTCGGCCCCATGATCGAGCGCGCCCGCCACGCGCTGGCCACCGACGACGAACGCCACACGTTCCATCCGCTGCTCTGGGACGAGGAGCCCAGGGGGGACGGCCAGCCGAAAGCGGCCGCGGCCCAGGTCCCCGATCGGATCAGGCAGGTCTGGTTCTCCGGCGTCCACTCGAACGTCGGCGGTGGATATGCCAAGCAAGGGATGTCGGTGGTCTCGCTGGCCTGGATGATGGACGAAGTGGGACAGACCTGGACGCTTCCCAACGGCACGACACGTCCCGGATTACGGTTCAGCCCCGGCGACTGGCAGCTCTATCACGAACGCCAGAACGTCTACGACAAGCTCCACGACTCGCGCGCGGGTGTGTCGTGCGTCTATCGGTACATGCCCCGCGACATCGTCCGACTCTGTCAGAAGTCGCATCTACCGCCGCGACTCCACGTGAGTGCCGTCGAGCGCTGCATGGACGCGCCGGAAGGTTACGCACCGGGCAACATCCCGCGCGATGCGCAGGTCGTGGGCGTGACCGTTTCCATGGTCACCGAGACGATGCAAAGGATGCGCAAGGAGCTCGCCGAGCACGCCTCGATGCTCGACCCCGTGCGGGGGCTGATCCTCCTGCGGCGCGTGACGTACTTCGTCGTACTGGGAATCGCGGCGCTCGTCACGATCATGGTGTTCGCGCATGCGCAGTGGAAGCTGTCCGAGCTGTCGGCTTGGGGACTGCTCCGGGCTCTCGGCGAGTTCATCCTCTACGCCGTCACCGGTGCCCGATGGTGGGTGGCGACGCTGCTTCTCGCCATGCTCGCCGCCTACGGCATCAACTGGCTGGCCGCCCGCAAGATGAACACCGTGTTCTCGACGTTCTGGTGCCGCGTGCGGTCGCCTGGTGCGCGCCCGGTTAAAGGTATGTCACCTCGTGCAGGCGACCTGTCTGTGACTTAACGGATTCTAGTAGCCCATCGGATGAGTCTCCAATATATTGATGTATATAGACTTATATCCTAGCGTAAATATTTCTCCGATACTATCGCTAAGCCCATTAGGAGCGATGGTGGACGCACTGAAGGGAAAGGAATGAGTGACATGTATCTGATCACGAGGGTAGAGGGCACTAGAAGGAACTCGTGCTGCGTGAGCCAGTTCAGCTCAGGTCTTTCACCTTAAACAGAGAGGAGGCATTGTCAATTGGTTAATCTGTGAAGTATTTATCAGGTATGAAGGCGTATCTCGTCACTTCTTCCGCAGGCCCCAAGCCAGTCACTTGACGACATCTTTGGCAGTGGCAAGCCTGTTCTCGACGGTAGTCACTGGCTCGAAACAGGTGACGTCACGGTCGAAAGTGGGAGGCGACCGGGCAGAGTGTCCACCCTTCAGTTGATAGGTAATGAGTTAAGTCGTGTCTACCCGGGAAGACCGCCGAAAGAAGTGATGCAAATAAACGAACGGGAGGTATATCATGGCTGAATTCATTTGTAACGGTGCCGCATTCCAAGATCAGGAAGACTTTATTCGGCATGGCCGCCGTTGTGCGACGCCGAAGTTGAACGATCACCAGATCAGTCAGATTAATGATCATTTGGCCAGGTTTCGCGCGGCCAACGACACAGCGGCAGGCCGCTTCATGGAGCGGGTCGGGGAAATTACCATCCCCATTTACTTCATTCATATTCTGAATGGCAATCAGGGGCAGATAACCGAAGAACAGCGGCAACAGCAGGTTGCAGTGCTGAACGGGGCCTTCAATCCACATCAGATCACCTTCCAATACAGCCGCGAGCACGTCAAAGTGGTGGATCATGCTGTCTGGTTCGGCATGGATCTCGATAGTGCGGCTGAGCAAGAGGCCAAGAACGAGCTGCACGAAGATGCGCGAGCATTTCTTAATTTCTACACCTGCAGTCCGCCAGACGGCACCCTGGGCTGGGCGACCTGGCCGAGTGACCTGAGCCGCGACCCGGAGATGGACGGTGTCGTGATATTACATGCTTCGCTGCCGGGAGGTAGTGCGGCACCCTATAATCTCGGGGCAACCGCGACCCACGAAGTCGGTCATTGGCTCGGGCTGTATCACACCTTTGAAGGCGGGTGTTTCGGCGTAAACGATGAGGTATCCGACACGGTGAGCCATGTTGGCCCCAATTTTGGCAAGCCGGAAGTCGGGATGCACCATAATGCCTGTGACCTGTCGATGCACGCACCGGTACAAAATTACATGAATTATGTGGACGACGATTGGATGAATCACTTTACGCCTCTGCAAGTCGTCCGGATGCGTGATCATGTAGGCGCGTTCCGTCCAGAGTTGCTCACAGCCGGTGCTGCCAATCCCGAGGTCATGAGATCCTTTCAGCCCGTTGCGCTCAATCGGTAAATGTTCCGTCCGGCTTGGCGTGCTCCACCTGGGACAGGCTAAGCCGGACGCGGTGTCTGTTCAATTGTACCTTATGTAAGCAGGTGGAAATGAAACTGATACTCTTCGATCTAGGCGACACCTTGGAACACCAGGACGTTTTGCTTCCTGGTGCAATGGAAGTACTGCAAACGGTTAGCAACCTGAAAGATTCAGAGGGGCAACCGGTGTTATTGGCGCTCGTTTCCGATTTTCTCATGCTCCGTCAGCCATCGGACATTCCGCGCTTGCAACAACAGTACTACGATCTACTCGGCCGCTTAGGGATTGATGCTTTTTTTCGGCCGTTAGAGCAATTCGTCACCCTGTCCACGGAAGTCGGCGTTTTTAAACCCGACCGGTTGATCTTCCAGACCGCAATTGAAAAAGCACATGCCGATCTGGCGTTTTCCGATGTCCTTTTCGTGACGGAAAATCGCGAGCATGTCCAAGCGGTCCGGACTCTAGGTATGCATGCCGTTCATTTTAAAGGACCGGGGCAACAGCAAGGGGATATTGATCATCTGCTAGACCTGGTTCCGGTGATCAATGAGCTGTTCGGACTTAGAACCGGTCGACCCATGTCCCGTCTGTCTCGATCGGTACACATAGGTGTTCGCACAATCCCGAGTGATGCTGAACAGGCTCGAATCGATCCAACCGAAAAGCTTGGCGCCAGTTGGGTACGCTTAGGCGACCGTGTCCTGATGTTTGCGCAGGATATCCAGTGGCAGGCCCGGGTCGTTGAACCCGCCCGGGCCGCGCCCGGTTTTGTCGAACTGGCTATGTCGACTCAACGACAGAATCTTCATTTGGTTACGCAGAAAGGGCGCTGGTTTCAACAGGAGCACCCGGAAGTCCCGGTCCTACTCGATAGCAACCGTTATCTCGTGGTCGACATACAGCCCGGTGACGTCGAAGGTATGCGGTCCTCTCACGGCATCTGCTACAGCATAGAGCCGCTGCAAGATGGGCAGATCGTTTTTGCAAGGCGAGCACGGAATCTCGCTCGCCAGGCGGGCCAAGCCCGGGTTCATGCGGTGCTCGATAAACTGTCCCGAGAAGGCTACGAGCCACTGATCAACTACTTGGTTGCATTTCCAACCCGGTTTTCTACTAGCTCACACTTTAAAGCAGCAGCGACATGGGCTCGCGAACAGCTCTCACGCCATTACATGACCCATAACCAGGTGGTCAGCGTGGGTTCGGAGCACAGCGAAAACATCATCGCAGACAAAAAGGGCACGGCGGGCGTGGACCGGGACGTCATCATCGTATGCGCTCACCTGGATTCCATTAATCAACTCGGGGGGGCGGATTCGTCCGCACCCGGTGCGGACGACAATGCCTCGGGCTCAGCTGGGGTGCTGCACATGGCCGAAGCGTTAGCCGCTCATGCCGGCAAGCACGATGTGCGGTTTATTCTGTTTGGTGGAGAGGAACAAGGATTGCACGGCAGCCGCCAGTACGTCAGCCAACTGCCTGTATCTGAGCGGTCGCGCATCAAGGCAGTCATCAACATGGATATGATTGGATGCCAGAATGCACCCACGCATGGCGTATTGCTTGAGGGGCATCGCTTGTCCCGGCGACTGATCGATGTGTTGGCTCTTGCGGCCGAAACCTACACCGAACTGGAGATCGAAACGTCGCTGTTCCCGCATGACAGCGATCATGTCTCCTTTATCGACGAAGGCATACCCGCCCTATTGACCATTGAAGGAGCCGACCAGAACAACCCGCGTGTCCACACGGATCACGATACCTTGAACCATATCAATTACGATCTGATCCTGGACATTCTCCGTATGAATACCGCCGCCGTGGTGCAGTTGCTAGAATAAACCGCACCACGCTGGCCGAGTCGTCATGAAACGGACCCGGGCGCCGTGAAAACGGTGCCGATGAGGTTGCAGACGCGGTGATAGCCGAATTTACACTTGTGTGCACGCTTGGGTATGGAGAGAGACGGTAAGATAAACTCGTTGAACTCGAGTTCTAAAAGTTGGATGGGGATCGGCGTGGTTGCGTTTTTTTTGCCATCATGGGCATGCAGTATTAGTCTCATTTGGAAATGGGCGAACTCGTCTATGATAGGTAGTATCTTCAAATAGAATAAGGGGTTAGGCCAACTGGAGAAACGCGTAGCCAGTTCATTAGAACCGCTCACGTTTTGGTTATCGATACAATGAGTTCCTTTCGATAGGAGGTCGAGATGATTAATCGTCGTACACTGCTCAAAACAGCCGCCACAACTGGGACCATAATGGTGTTCGCCGGCACATTGCCCGGTCTTCGTGCTATTGCGCAAGCTATGCCCCCGCTCCGACGCAGTCTAAAAGGAATGGATCTCGACGATCCGATCTTAAAGACTTGGCGAGAGTTCGTAAAAATAATGAAAGACCCGTCACGAGACGGTCAACCGGTGAGCTGGGTCAGCTTTTCAAACATCCACGGCACTTCCGGTGCATTCAATTTTTGCCCGCATGGCAACTGGTATTTCCTACCGTGGCATCGTAGCTATATCCGCATGTATGAAGTCGCCGCCCGCGCCGTCACAGGGGATATGGATTTCGCCATGCCCTACTGGGACTGGACAGCGCAACCGGACTTTCCGGCAGCCCTGGGCGACGAGACATTCGACGGTCAGCCTAATCCGCTCTTTGTGACCGGCCGCTTGTTGCAGACTGGTGATAAGATGGATGACAACGTCGTCGGCCAAGCGGTGATGGACGAAATCTACGCCAATCTCAATTTCGAAGAGTTCGGTAGCTCGCGCGCTCCAGGCCAGAATAACACTGACCCGTCTTGGATCAGGGCTCGTGGCATACAAGGTACGCTGGAGTTCAACCCGCACAACAACGTTCACTGTGACGTATTTGGGCCATTTATGTGCTCGGGTGCCTCACCGCAAGATCCAACGTTCCAAATGCATCATTGTAATATCGACCGGGTCTGGGCGCAGTGGATTGCCATGGGCCGCTCAAACAGTACGGATGCGCTGTGGCTGAACATGCCATTCACAAACAATTTTATCGATCCCGCAGGCGACACCCATACCGATGTGGTGAGCGAGCTGCTGGAGGTGGAGCCGCTCGGCTATACGTATGGTCTCGCGCCCGAGCCCGAGCCCAAGCCGGTGGCGTATCCGGGCCGAAATCTCCATCTCGCTGCGCTCTTTGGCGCTCCGATGGCGATAACCCTGGAGAGCGTCGGGGTAGAACGTCGGATCATGCGCATTGACAAGACCGCAACCCCGAGCAACCCGCTCAGTATTACGCTGCAAGCGAACAAAACCGAGCTGCAACGCGCCGTTGATCCATCCACTGCCCGCGCCCTGGAGGCAGCAGGTTTGGCGCAGCGGAAAGTCTATGCTTTTATACGCCAGATGACACCCAGCAAAGCTCACACCACCCAGCTTCAGATCTTTGTGAACCTGCCCAATGCCTCGGCCACCACGCCAACAACCGGCAACCCGAATTACGTGACCTCGATCGGCTTTTTTGGGCCAAGCCAAAGGCATGGCGACCATGACATGCGTCCGTCGGTTGCGGTAAACTTGACACCAGCGCTTCGGCGCCTCAGTCAAAACAGACCATCCGATAGTGACCAGATCACCTTGCAGTTGGTTCCAGTCGCACAGCAGGGTGACAATCTGGCAATTGCCGGAGACGTGACCCCTGCCGCGGTGGAACTGGCCATTGTCTGATACCATCTATCAATCGGGCCCAAATTTGGGCCCGGTTTTGGAGAGTACTGTTTTGCCATTCCGTTTCCTCTTTGGTTTTGCAGCTCCGGCCATTATAGGTCTGACAATTGTGATGGCTGTAAGCATGCGTAGTCCGGATGGGGCACCAGCAGAACCGAGGCTGCACCTCGTTGAGGCAGGCGTGCCGGTCGAGATTTGTCTTGAGACCGACGACCAAGCATCGCATGACCTCGCTACGGGCAAGCGACGCCCTGTTCTTGTGGTCACATCCTATGACCCGCCGACCGGCAGCCGTTCGGTGATCGAGGTGACCTCATCCGTCACAGGCATGACATCCAGGATAGGTTTGTTTCCCGATAAGGCGTTTACGGCTGCTAGCCCTGAAGATGCCAGACGTTTCTTTCTTCCTTCTGTCAAAGGTGACCAAGCAGCCACAGAGTGCTTCATCATCAATCTACTCGTGGACAAGGGCGTCCAGGCCGGTTCTATGACCGTGAAGCTAGAACTCTCACCGTCTTTCGAGAACTAAGCCAATTTTTGGCCCAAACCCAACAAGGGGTCACGTACGAGAGCATGGAGATGCTGGGGGTCAGACCGCGATCGGCATCTCTTCAACAGATCGAGGAACTGGGAGATGGGCGGGCCGAACTCGCCGCGACCCACTGGCGGCGTGCCGGGCGCAATGTCGAGGCCGAGTGCACGGGCCTGTCCTTGGGTGACGAGATGGAAGCCCAGGGCGCGAAGCTGCGCGGTATAAGCAGCACGCTCACTTGCCTCCCAGTTAATGGGAGGACCACCCTTCAGCGAGTTGTTCACATCGGTCAACAGCTTCGCCCGCTGACTTAACAGCGTTTGGATATAATGTTCCCTGAAATCTGGACAGCGAATTAAGATAGAATGCTGTGTCTAAAATTCAAATCAGAAGGAGCCATCACATGGCGACACAGCGGAATAACTACGGTGCAGAATTCAAAGCCCGAGTGGCGCTCGAAGCCCTCAAAGGGCACAAAACGATCAACGAGCTAGTCAGTCATTTTGGGGTGCATCCCACACAGATTAACAAGTAACCGGACTGCCCCCTAAAGGAGGCAGCCTTCCCTTGAAGCTGGACTCGCCCATCGAGGGCTCGTCAAGCTTGTAGATAATTGTGACTCCGTC
>Ga0299913_10005185_pt1 | contig 11084 bp, 10 predicted proteins | sample RVTome_9_FD_201360 | JGI IMG/M metagenome (GOLD analysis project Ga0299913, IMG submission 201360) | Soil microbial communities from uranium-contaminated site in the Upper Colorado River Basin, Wyoming, United States - RVT155D38 (version 2) ... | reverse complement strand
TTGTCGAGGCGTGGATGGCGGCAGAGTTTCGCCGCAGCCACGAAAGACGGGTCCACTACCGCCGCGTTGCCACCAGGCAGTGGCACAGGTAGACGTTCCACCGCCGCTTGGCCAGGCGCAGCATCCACGGCACCATCTCCCGGTCGGCGAGGATTTCGAAGGATGGTTCCAGAGCCGCACGCATCTCGTAGGGATCGCCCAGTGCGAGTGGTGACTTCTGAAATCCGGGCTCCGAGTCAGGCCAGTACGGCGAGGACAACAGGAGCAGCCCGCCGGGGGCTGCCACCCGGCGGATCTCCTCGATGAGCCGGCGAGGGTCGGCTACCGCGCAGAGCACGTTCAATGCGGCCACGCAGGAGGCGCCCGCGTGCGAGAAGGGAAGGGCGGCGCCGTCGGCAACCACGTAGTCCAGGTTCCCGGGCGACCGAAGCGGGCGAAGGGTGTGGTCGACGGACTGTCCCCGCTCTCCTTCCAGTGGATAGGCCTCCAACGCGGACGGCTGCGAAAGCAGAAGCCGGCGGGCGGTAAGGACGGCTCTGAACGACCAGTCCACCCCGACACAGAAGCGATAATCGGCCGCCAGGTCGGCGGTCGTCCGTCCGACGCCGGTCCCCACCTCGACCGCCAGGCCACGAGCTTGTCCCGTCATTCCTTGTGCGGTTGCAACCAGGTACCTGTAGGGATCGACCGACTCGGCGCCGAACCGGTCCACCGCCTCCTGCCACCACCCCTGAGGCAGGTCGCTGGTGAGCGAGCCGGTGTCGAAATGCGCCTGGATATAGGGCGAGGTGGTCCAGTCGAGGCTCTGGTCCCACGGATCGTCGGGCTCCGCCCGCCCGATGTGGACGCCCGGGATTCCCAGGTAGGCGCGGATCGTATTAGAGATCTCGGCACCGGCGATTTCTGTTGCGCACCGCTCGATGTCGTTCCAAAAGGCCCAGAGATAACGATCCTGCTCCGGGACCAGGACGGCGGCGCCCAGGATCACCGGGTACTCCGCGCCGCAGGACCCGCATACGAGGATTCCCTCCAACAGCTCGGTCTCGCCCGCTTCCGCCCACCTCGGCGGAACCCCGTTCCCCACGGAGAGGGGTCCGGCGCAGCCGGGCGCCGGACAGGCAAGCCAGGCCAGGGTTGTTACCCGCATTGCATCAGCGAGGCGGAGTTGATCGGGGGCCGGCCCGCCGGGTGAGTACCGCTACTCGCATCTTGTTGAGGAGCCGGACTGGGGTCGGGAGCGGGGTCGATGAGCACGGCGCAACGATAGCGCGGACCGGATTTTGGTGGGCCGGCCGGCGGCCCGAGCGCAACGGTCCCTTAGCATTGGCGGATGCGGATTCGCCGGCTGCTCCAGCTCGTCAGTTCGGTGGTGTTCCTCGACGTGGCGGCGTTTGCGGCGATCACTCCTTTGTTGCCCAGCTACGTCGAGAGCTACCACCTGACCAAGACCCAGGCCGGCATCTTGGTGGGCGCATACCCCGCAGGGACCTTCCTCGCGGCTTTGCCGGCGATCTGGTTCGCCAAGCGGTTTGGGGTGAAGCTCACCGTCATCGTCGGCCTTTCGGGGCTCGGTCTCTCCACGGCGGCCTTTGCCCTGGCGCACTCGGCGCTGGTGCTCGAGCTTGCCCGGGTGACGCAGGGGTTGAGCGGAGCGTTCTCCTGGGGAGGGGCGCTGGGGTGGCTGATCAGCCGGGCTCCGCCGGAGAAGCGTGGGGAGACCATCGGCTTTGCCCTGGCGGCGGCACTGGCGGGGGCGATGCTGGGGCCGGCGCTCGGCGGGGCCGCGATAGAGCTATCGCCCGAGCTCATCTTCGGCACTCTTGCGGCCATCAGTCTCGCGCTCGCCGCGCTGACGTTTACGGTCGACGCCCCCCTCCGGCCGACCACTCCCGAGGTTTGGCAGATTCCGGTGGCATTGCGAGATCTTCGGGTGCGGGCCGGCCTGTGGTTGGTCTTGCTCTTCGGGATGAGCTTCGGCGCAGTCGATACTCTTGCGCCGTTGCAGATGGACGCGTCCGGTCTGGGGGGCACCGGGATCGCGCTGGCGTTCATCGGAGCAGTGGCGATCGAAACCGTGCTCGCCCCGCTGCTGGGGAGGGTGACCGACCAGCGCGGGCGGCTTGCTCCGGTGAGGCTCTGCCTTCCCCTCGCGGTGGTTGTGATGCTGTTCTTCGGCTGGGCAGGCTCTGTAGGGCCTCTTGTCCTGTTGGTTGTGCTCTGCGGACTGGCGATTGGCCCTCTGTGGACTCCCGGAACCGCCCTGTTCTCTGATGGCGCGGAGGATGCGGGAGTGGACCACGTGGTGTCGTTCTCCTTGTCGAACGTGGCCTGGGCGATGGGCGGGCTGGTGGGAGCCTACGGTGCGGGTGCGCTGGCGGAGCTCAGCGCGGAGCCCCTGCCCTATTCGCTATTGGCATTGTTGTGCGCAGCCACCCTGTTGTGGATCAGACGCAATACCGGCCTTTTGTCCAGATCCAGGGTTTAGGTTCAGCCCGGGCCGGTAACTAGTCAAAGCGGTGGCCGACATACCGGCCGGCTTCCGCCGGCACAAGCGGAGCGCCGCACGATCAGCCGCGGCATCTGAAAATGGCTCCCCTTCCAACCTGGAATCCAAAGGCTTCCGCTTCCGCGCTGCGATGAGATATCTCGGCTTGTTTCTCCTCGGCGCCGTCGCGGCTCTCGCCGGAATGTGGCTGATTCCGGCCTCGGAGCAGCGCCTGGGCCCGATCGCCGTGGCTACCAGTGCGCATCTCGGGAAGCCGGGAACCACGTTGGAGGTGCCTCCCGTGGGCGCCGTTTTTGCTCGAACCCACAACGCTCCCCTCGCGGTGAAGCTTGCAGTGACCGAGGTTGACCCGGTTGGCGTCGGCGAGTTGCTCTCAGGCTCCCCCGACCGGGAGGCCCTCATCGAGCAGCTGTCCCAGGCTATCCAGAAGACTGCAACGGGCCTTGCCGTCCGGATTCTGGTGGGGGGCATCATCCTCGGAGGCCTGCTCCTGGCGCTGGTCCCGGGCCGGCGCTGGTCATGGATCGTGTCGGGAGTCCTCGGCGGCCTGATTGGGACCGCAACCATCCTGTTGCTCACCTGGATCGCCTTCCGCTCCGATGCTTTCCGGGAGCCGACCTTCACCGGGCAGCTGGAGCGAGCCCCCCAACTGATCCGGGCGATCCAGGATCAGAACTTGTCGCTGGACCAGGCACGCTCACGGGTGCAGGAGGCCGCTACCCGGCTCTCCCGGGTTCTCACCCTGCTCGGCCGGCCGGTCGGGGATCCGGGCTCGGACAGCGTGGCCATTCTGCATATCAGCGACGTCCACTCGAACCCATTGGGGCTGGAGTTTGCCCGGGAGCTCGCGTCCCGTTTTAAGGTCGACGCAATCCTCGACACCGGGGATCTAACCTCGTTCGGACAACCCATCGAGGCTCGTATCGGGGAGTTGGTCTCTCAGATGGGGGTTCCCTACTTGTTCGTGCCGGGCAACCACGACTCCCAACCGATCCGCGACTCCATGGCCGCCCTCCCCAACGTGGTGCTGCTCAACGACCGCGTCCATGAGGTAGGGGGCGTGCGGATCCAGGGCTTTGCCGATCCGGCCTTCACCGCCGGGGGCGAGGTGTCGAACGCGCAGCACGATCAAGCCGTGCGTGCCGATGCGCCGAGGGTCGCCGAGACGGTGCGAGGCCTGGAGCCAGATGTCCTGGCCGTCCACCACGCAAAACACGCGGATGTGGCGCTGGGTAGGGTTCCGCTGGTTCTCGCCGGCCATGGTCACAAGCAGGCCGGAAGGGAAACCAAGAACTCTCTGGTTCTGGAGGTGGGCTCCGCCGGCGCCACCGGGCTCGGGTCATTCCTGGCCGACATCGATCTGGCCTACGAAGCCCAGATCCTCTACTTCCGTGATGGAAAGGCAACCGCCTACGACTACGTTCGGTTCAGGGGCCTCGGCAGCGACTTCGAAATCCAGAGGCGGACGCTGGAGCCGGATCCGCAGGAGGAGACGAGCGATCAGCCGAGCCCGGTCCCACAACCCTCACCAACTCAATAGAATTGACCTCATGTCAGCCGAAACCGAAAACGCTGCTGAAGAGACGGTAATTTTCGTGACCGGTGATCTCGACTTTCACTCAGCACCGGAGCTGCGCAAGCAGATACTCGCGGCATTGAATGACGGCGCGAGCCGGCTGGTTCTGGATCTGGGCGATATGGAGTTCGTCGATTCCAGTGGCCTTTCCGTTATGGTTGCCGGATTCAAACGATGCAAGGAGAGGGGCGGCGAGCTGACCTTGCGCTCCCCGACCGAACGAACCGTCAGGCTGCTCGAGGTCAGCGGGTTGAACCGGGTGTTCAGGACCGGCTGAGCCGGCGGCGCACACCAGGAGGGCTCCCCAGCCGGCGGCAGCTTTTCGGCGGCGGCACTAGGCCGATTGCTGTACGGCGCTCCAGGGCCGAGGCCGCTCGCCGTTTATCTGGCGCACGAACTCATCGAGAAACCAGTTTCGATAGGTGACTATGTGCCCGGGAGCCACGAGCGTGAGCAGGTCTTTTCCGGTCAGACAGTAGGCATCTGCTTCCTCGAGCAGGTCGGCCAACAGGCGCGCAGCTCCGGCGGCCGATGGTGGTACGAGAAACAACAGATCTATCTGCTCCTCGCCTGCATTCAATGCTTCGTCGAGCTCCGCGGCTGGTCCGGAGGAGAAGGATTGAAAGTTTTCCTGCAGCTCCCTGCTCAAAGTCAGAAGGCGAGCAGGGATCCCCGTCGGATCGGCGTCGGCCTGCCCGGCAAGAAAGGCGAACTCCCTCTTTAGCCCATCCTGATGCTCGGATGCCAGGCGGTGAAGCGAGAGTGGGATTCCGATCAGCCTTACCTCCACCAGATCGGAGTCGCTCAACAAGCAGTTCCCGCGAGGACAATGCCCCTGGGAGGGCCGTCCACAAATTCTTCCCACACGATCGCCCGCTCCGCCGGCTTGGACCTCTCCTTCGATGCAAATCTTGGTGCGGTCGAGGCGGAGCTCTTCGAAAGGACCGGTTTCGTCACGTACGAGGCAATGTCCACGGAGAACCAGACCACCTTGCCCTTTCCGTCCACCTCCGTTCCCCATTCCGTGGAAAGCGATTCCACGATCAGCATGCCTCTGCCGGTCGTCGCAGTATCGGAGTACTGCACGACCGCAGGCAGAACGCTGCTGCGATCCCGGACCTCAGCCCTCACCGCTCCCCCTGACCTGAGAAGGCGTAACTCTGCCCCCGAACCACTGTGGAGGATCGCATTCGTCACGACCTCGCTGACGAGCAGGACAACAGTGTCGATCAGACCCGTCAGCTCCCGGTTACGCAGGAACGCCGCAGTGAATCTTCGTGCCGTGGCAATCGACGCCGAGTCGGGTGGGATCGACAGGAGGGCTTCGTCAGACTTCAAAGTTTCCTTTGCACAATCGTGTAATCCGAGCACTGGTGTTCCATGAGCGTAACCGACAAACTGCCCCCCAGTGGTCGGGTGTGCCGGGTTTTGGGACTGCCTGTTCCCATGAGGGGCCAACATGCCTTACCCTATTCGGTGCAGGAGTCGTCGGCGAAGCTGCCTAATGTTCGTCTCGAAGGGATCAGGGTCGCGGATGATTTTCAGTGTGAGCGTCGAACGCGGCAACGGTGTGGCACGGCTCTTTCTGCGCGGCGAGATGGACCTGGCTGCCGCCGGGCCCTTTCGGGATGAAGTGTCGGTGCTCGAAGGGGAAGGGGTGAATCTGCTCGTCGATCTGAACGGGATCACCTTCATCGACTCCTCCGGTTTGCACGAGTTGGTGGCGCTTCACGACCGAGGCCTCAAGAGTGGAAGGACGGTTGAGTTCATCGGCCCTCCTGAGCGGCTGGTCAAGTTGTTCGAGCTAACTAGAATCAGCTACCTGATCACTCGTGAGCAAGACTCGAGGTTGTTGGCTTGCTTTGGCACAGGATTGGCCTGACGCCGATCACCTCATCCCAGCCCTCAATGTTTCTCGGGCTGAATCGAGATCCTCGACCACGGGGGCGACCGAGCTGAAGCGGACCAGGTCCAGAGTGTGACGCACACCGGAGCCCTTCGGAGAGACAATCGCGAGGCCCTGCGCGGTGTGAACAAGTCGCTCGGCCAGCCGGAACAGGATCCGCAGCCCTGCGCTGTCGATGAAGCGGACCGCGGATAGGTCGACCACCAGGCCAAGGTCAAGTGGTGAAACTCGATCCTCGAGCTCTTGAGAGATGCGAGCCACATTGCTGAGATCGATGTCCTCCTGGAGGTGTGCCACCCGGATCAGGTCGGTGGGGTGGGCTCCCCGCCGGGTTTCGGGAGGCAGATCCATGAAACTGACCGGTTTGCCGGGCCCCCTCGACTGACCTCCGAGTGTCCGTATCATCTTCACCTGGGTCCCCGCTGCGCTCCGCTGCACCTCGACCGAGTCGAGCACGGCGCCCATCAACAGCAGCCCTCGGCCCCCGTCTCCGGCTCCGTGCTCTCTCCACTGGCCTCGGTCCGTGACCGCAATCTCGACCTGTTCACCGTTGAGCGCCGCCTCAACCAAAACCGATCCCGATCGATGACCGTACGCATGCTCAATGGCGTTGGCGATGGCCTCATTGCTGGCAAGGACCAGGTCCGCCGATTCCTGGGGAGTGGCCCCCACCCTCATGAACCACTGGCCGAGTGCCCGGCGGGCGGCCGGAAGAGACTTGGGCTCGGCCGGCACAGTGAGAGTGAGGCCCTCCTCCAGCGTCGTGGTGGTCCTCAATGCGAGAAGAGCAACATCGTCATTCGTGGCTTCCGCCAAACTCTCGACCACCCGATCGCAAAGCTGCTCCAGCTCCAGCTCTGAGCCCGTCACCAGGGTGCGAAGCTTCTCCATCCCAACGTCGATGGGCTGCGTTCTGGTCTCAACCAACCCGTCCGTATACAGAAGCAGTGTCGAGCCCGGCTCCAAATCTGCAGCGGCGCACGGCTCGCCTTTCATCTGAACGCCCAGGGGAGGGCGGCGGCCGCCTTCCAGGAATTCCGCCTTGCCGTCGGGCCCCATCAGTAGCGGCGGCGGGTGTCCTGCGCTGGCGAAACGAAACGACAGGTTCCCGTAGTCGACGATGCCGAAGAACGCTGTAGCCATCTCAACGTCTCGAAGCTCTTCCAGGAGCGAGCTCAGCCGAGTCAGAACCTCGGCCGGATCGTCGGCGTCCAGGGCGTAGGTTCGAAGCGCTATCCGCAGCTGGCCCATCGCCGCGGCCGCTTTCAGCCCGCGACCGATGACGTCGCCCACCACCAGGGCAACCCGCCCGGTGGGCATAGCGAAGACGTCGTACCAGTCGCCTCCCACGTCGATGCCGGCGCTCCCGGCCAGATAGCGGGCAGCCAGGGTCAGCCCTCGAATCTCCGGGAGCCGGTCGGGCAGGAGCGTGCGTTGGAGCGTTTCGGCAATCTCGTGCTCTCGCTTGTAAATCTTGGCTCGTTCTGCAGCGACCGCCTCCAGCTCGCTCCTCGCCCTGACCAGATCCGTGACGTCGGTGATGTGGCCGGACACCCCCTCCACCTCGCCGTCCGACTCCCTTATAGGCTGGTAGGTGACGTTGAAGTACCCTTCTTCGAGCAGACCGTCGCCGTCGCGATCCAGCACCGCCCACGCCTCGGTCATCGAAACCGGCTCACCGGTCGCATAGACCCGATCGAGCATGTCCACCCCCTCGCGCTCGAGAAACAGTCGCCGCATGGGCCTGCCCCGGAAGTCGGTTTCCCCCAGAAGCTGAGCAAAGCGGGGATTCGCGAACTCGACGATGTGGTGCGGACCCTTCGTCACGAATACCGCCGCAGGCACCCGGAGGAACATCTCGTAGAGGCGCTTGCGTTGCGACGCCGCCCGGCTCAGAGCCTCAACCCTGCGCCGTTCGGTCAGGTCCTGGACGCTGGCCTGCACGAAGACCGGAATGCCGTGCCGGTCGGTTACCAGCGAGACGGAGATCTGACCCCAGAAACCGCTTCCGTCCTTTCTCTCGAAACGCAGCTCGAGCTGAGTTGGGCCCGACGCACCCGCCACCAGCGCATCGATCATCCTCCGGCAGGCGGAGGCATCGTCGGGATGCACCAGCTCGAACACCTTCAACTTGTGCAGCTCTTCCTCGCGGTACCCGACGAGCTCCTGAAACGCGGAGTTTGTCTTGCGCAGGGTCCCGTCGGGTCCGGCCTGGACCCGGCCGGTGGGGGCCGACTCGAACAGAGTCCTGAAAAGCTCCTCGCTCTCGCCGAGCAGACGCTGAGCCAGATCGCGCTCCTTGATCTCCTCCATCAGGCGCTCGTTGGCAGCGACGAGCTCCGCACTGCGAGCCTGGACCGCAACTTCCAGCCTCTCGGCCGACTGCTCGACCAGCCGCAGCGCTCTCCGGCGCTCCTGGGTTACCGCAGACAGGATGAACGCGGTAGTGGCCACGCTCACATTAAAAGTCTGGAGGCTCAGCATCCTGGGGAGCAGGCTGCCTTCCGCGAAGGGCCCCGACCCGTTGACGGCTGCCCAGATCGCCCCGGTCGTCACCACCAGGGTGATAAGGGCTGCACCGAACGGCCCGAATCGAACCGCCGCCCAAACGACAAACGGGAAGATGAGATAACGGCTCGGCAGCGCGGAGCTGAGGAACGCAAAGAGCGTGGCGGTCGCCATGCCGACGACCAGGCCGAAGACCTCGACCTTTCGAGATAGCAGCTTTCTGAATTCGGGCAGGGGCTTGCCCAGGAGCAGCAGCAGCGGGGCGAACACCAGAACCCCCGACGCGTCGCCCGCCCACCAAACTGCAGCGGTTTCCAGGAAGTGGGTTCCGTCGATGACTCCCGAGGTCAGCAAAGCGCCGGAGCCCACCAACGCGCTGACGATCATGCAGGCCAACCCACCTGCCACCAGCAACATTGAGTCCTGGAGCCTTTCGAGCGTTGGGCGGAACCCTGCCTTGCGCAGAAGCTGCCACATGAGCAGCGGGGCCAGGGTATTGCCCAAGGCAATCAGGACCGCCGCTGCGGGCGACCCGGCAACGGGAAGATTGACGGCAAACGCCGCCAGGGTGATGCCCGGCCAGATACGGCTGCCGTAGCGGAGCAACGCCACGAGGGCGATGCCCGTCGGTGGCCAGATGGGTGTCACCACAGACCCCACGAGTGCAAAACCGAGGGCTACGCGGGCGGCCAGATAGTAGACGAGGGCGACGCCTGCACACAGCTTCACCCGTGAGCGGAACTCGGGTGACCGCAACGCTCCAGCCAACACTTTGGCGAGCCTTTCAGCCGGACGATTGATCAGGACTGGAGAATGACTATACGGATCCAACCTAAAAAGCAACACGTGGCATCGGTAATACCTCACTTGAACGCGCCGGAACGAGTCCACGTGGCACGATAAGCTGCTGCCCGGATGGGACCTCGACGTGTTTAATGAGACTGAACCCGACTCGAGCGGTGCCGCGGGACCGCCTCCTTTGAGTGGTGTCCTCGAGACCGTCCTGTACTTCACCGACGGCGCCCGGACCGAAGATTTTTATGCCGGTGTCCTCGGCATGAAGCTCCTTGCCAAGGACCCGGAGGGGCGGAACCTATTCTTCCGTGCGGGCGGGAGTGTGTTCCTGATGTTCGATGCTGCGGTAACGGAACGGGGAGGAAGTCTGCCTCCCCACGGCGCCAGAGGCGAGATGCACACGTGCTTCCTCGTTCCTGAAGAATCCTATGAGCCCTGGAAGGCCCACCTGCGCAGCCGCGGCGTGGAGATCCTTCAAGAGGTCACATGGCCGCGGGGACTTTCTTTCTACTTTCGGGATCCCGACGGCAACCTGCTGGAGATCGCAAACGCCGACATCTGGCCCGGGTAGTGCGTTAGCGGTCACGGCACCAGGGGGGTCTACGTGCCGAGTCCGTCGAATGCCTCCCTGACGGTTTTGAGCGCTTCGGAGGCGTCGACGCCGAGCTGCCGGGCCTGAGTGGCGAAAGCGGTTGCGGCGCTCGCAAGCAAACGATCGACCTCGCTAGGACGCTGCCTCCGGGGTAGCGGCCCCACGAAGGTACCGTGACGGCCCTTGGGGATCAACAGGCCTTCCAGCTCGATCTCCCGGTAGGCACGGGCTACGGTCCCACTGGCAAGTCCCAGATCCTTGGCCAGCTGCCGGATGGGCGGAAGCCTGGTGCCCTCCGCAAGAACGCCGGAGCGAATCATCGTTGTTATCTGCCCGCGGATTTGCTCGAAGGGTGGAAGCGCCGATGAATTTTCGATTCTAAGAATCAAACTGACAGAGCATCCGCTCGAGCTGCCAACCGGTTGCCTCGAGGCTTGGAAAGCGCGAACCAAACCACCAATGCGGCAACGATTGCCGCGGCGCCCAGCATGCGCGCGATCAGCCCGGCCACGCCCTCCAGACTCTGGAACCCCAGCGCTTCGCCCGCAATCGCCAAACACAGCAAGGCCAGGCCGCCGCCGGTTACGGCGCGGGCTGAGGCGGCCCGCATGGCATCATCCACCGCTTTGTTCTCGGGCGAAGATGCCGGCTGGCGGCGGGCGACTATCAATCGCAGCATCCCCTCTACTATGGCTACCAGCAAGGCGACCGCCAGGGTCGAGGCGACGAATCTTGCCGTAGTGGCGTCGGGCACAGGGGCGGTTGCGGACTCCGCCCACCGGGCCCCAAGCGGCGTGAGGGAGTAGGCGCCCTCCAGGACCAAGAAGCACAGACTTGCTCCCCGGAGACCGTTGAGCGCGTAGCGGGGTGCGTACTCGGTCACGATGCGAGGCTTGAGCAGAGCCACCCCAGAGGCTCTTGCCGGCCTGTTGATCACCAATTCGGCCAGCAGCGCCCCCAGCAGGTACCCGACGAATCCAAAGATTGCCGCCTCCAGCGGGCCAAGCCCCCCTGCCAGTGTCGCCGACAAGCCGATCGCTCCGAGGAATCCGAGCGCTCTGCATCGCCGGCTCCACGCCAGATACCGCCGCACGCGTGCGCCCGCGCTTGAAATTGAGACCCCGTTTGCGTCCGCCCACCGCTGCAGATCGACTTCGGAGATGCGTTGAGCCCGGTACAAGAGGAAGGCAACCAGCAGCAG
>Ga0299913_10005184_pt1 | contig 11086 bp, 9 predicted proteins | sample RVTome_9_FD_201360 | JGI IMG/M metagenome (GOLD analysis project Ga0299913, IMG submission 201360) | Soil microbial communities from uranium-contaminated site in the Upper Colorado River Basin, Wyoming, United States - RVT155D38 (version 2) ... | reverse complement strand
GGACGGACCGATTCCGTACGACACGGGCACCATTCCTTCCGACCGCGGTCCGACGAGCGCGGCGATCTGCGCGGGCAGCCCGATGGTGTGGTCGGACACCTCGACCGGCAGCCGCGCCCCGGCGTCCACCTCGCAGCTGATCTCCACGCCGTCCGGTGCGCCGAAGTGCTGGAACACCACGCCGTCGGTCTTGTCCGCCTTCGTCGCGAGCGTCGCCCGGTCGAGGCGCCGGCCGCCGATCGTGCACTCGCGCAGCGGCTCCACCGGCAGCCTGACCTGCAGTTTCCATGCCCCGCGCGCGGAGGCGAGGCGGAACCGGACGGTCCTGCCGTCGCCGGCCGGGGTGTCGGCCAGCAGCTCGACCGTGGGTGGCGGCAGGTCGACGTCCGGCGCCGGCGCGGTCAGCAGCCGCCGATCCGCGAACTCCGGGAGGTAGGTGGCCGCGTCCTCCTCGCCGGCGGCGGCCGGCCGGTCGCCGAGCGCCCTGGCCGTCCACGCGTCCGGCCGCGGGTCGCCGGTCAGCCACAGCGCCTTGGCCGCGGCGGCCCCGTCTGCGACGTCGCGCACGTACACCAGGGCGTTCGGCCGCGGCTCGCCCGGCGCGAACCCGGAGTCGGCCACGCTGACGCCGAGCACGCCGACGGCCGCCACGAGCGCCACCCCGGCCAGCAGGCCGGGCCGGGGCAGCGCCGCGAGCAGCGGCAGCAGCACGAGCCCGCCGAGCACGGCGACCACCGCGGCCACCGCGGCCAGCGGGATGCCGAGCGCGACGAGCAGGTTGTCCACCAGCGGCGCGAACAGCACGACCACGGCCGCCGGTGCGAGCGCCGCAAGCACCAGCCCCATCGCACGCCGACCCGGGTGGATGGACCACTTGCCCGGTTCTAGTGGTGGCGCGCCGTCACCACCTGGCACGCCGTCACCACCGGGCACGCCGTCACCACCGGGCACGCCGTCACCGCCGCGCGCGGCGCCGGCACCGGGCGCGCCGCCACCACCTGGCACGCCGCCGTGGCGGGCGGCCCACCACAGCGCGGGCAGGCCGAGCAGCACCGGCCACTGCAGCAGGTAGCTCGCGCCGGGCAGGGTGAACACGCAGGCCACCAGCAGCAGTGCAAGCAGCACCAGCCCGCCGGCCAGCAGCTCGGCCGTCCCGCGGCGCCGCAGCAGCCCGGCCGCCGCCAGCAGCACCGCGAGCGCGACCGTGGTGAAGCCAGCCGCGAAGCCGGCCTGCTCGTACGGCTCGGAGAGCGGCAGCGCCGACAGGTCCGGCCGCAGCAGCAGGGCCGCCTGCCACAGCGCGAAGGACGCCACGGCAGCCGCGAACACCGCGACGATCCCGACTCCCGCCACCGCCAGCACGCCGGCAAGCCGCAGCGCGCGCCGGCGCGCCCCGTACACCACGAGCACGACCAGGCCGAGCGCGGTGACGAGCCCGAGCGGCATCGCCCACGCGGCGGGGTAGTGCACGACCATCCTGGCGAAGACGTCGAAGTAGACGGCGTCCCCGCCGGTCAGCGTCCGCAGGTCGGTGTCGCCGAGCTCGGTGACGAGGCCGAGCATGCTCTCGCCGTGGTGCTGCATGCTGTCCGCGCTGAGCCGCTCCGGAGTGTCGAACGCCGAGTGGTACTCGTGCAGGCCTTCGAGGAACGCCGCGTTCAGGCCGGTGGCACCGCCGCGCAGGAACACCGTGAAGTCGGTGTCGTTGGGCAGCCGCCGGTACACCTCGCCGGTCAGCGAGTTGGCCACCGGGCGCGGGCTCGCCGCGGCGAACGCGCGCACCAGCGGGTGGTTGCCCTGGCCGGTCTGGAACATCCACACCGGCCCGCGGCTGCCGCGCGCCTCCCAGTTCAGCACGGCGCCGACCTCGCCAAGGCCGTGCCGCGCAACGTACAGCTCCGCGCCGAGCAGCCCGAGCTCCTCGCCGTCGGTGAAGAGGAACAGCACGTCGTTGCGCACTCCGCCGCGGGCCCGCAGCGCGCGCATCGTCTCCAGCATCGCCGCGACGGCCGCCCCGTCGTCGGCGGCCCCAGGGCCGGTCGGCACCGAGTCGTAGTGCGCGGCGACCAGCAGTGCCTTGCCGCCGCTGGTCTGCGACTGCGAGCCGGGCAGCAGCGCGATCACGTTGTGCGCCTCGGCGGCGGCGAACGGGTTGCCGTCGTCGATGGCGACGGCCTCGCCGGACTCGATCCGCACCTCGGCGCCGGTCTCGCGCGCGGCCGCCACGATGTACTCCCGCACCCGCACGCTGTCCTCGGTGCCCAGCGGGTGCGGCCGCTGCGCGATCTGCCGCACGTGCTCGGCGGCCCTGGCGGCGGAGAACTCCGCGGCCGGCGCGTCCACCGGCCGCGCGGAGGGAGGAGCGACGGCCAGCACCGCCAGCACGCCCAGGGCGGCGAGCACCAACAACACCACGGCCGGCCAGCGCGCGCGTTCGGTCACCCGGCGATCATTCCGTGGCGAACTCCGGCTCGGAAGCCCGCCGGTCCACGTCCTCCGGCTGTGCCGGCAGGAACGCGAGCGTGAGCAGCACGGCGAGCGCGGTGAACGCGGCGCACACCACGAGCATGATGCCCAGCCCGTCGACGAACGCGCCGCGCACCGATTCCAGCAGCTCCGCCGAGCCGGTGGCCCGGGCCAGCCGCACCCCGGCGGCGGCGCTGTCCCGGACGGCCTCGGCGTCCGCGGCCGGCAGCCCGTCGACGTCCACCGTGGCCCGGTACCCGGCGTTCAGCGCGGCGCCCAGCACCGCCACCCCGAGCGCGCCGCCGACCTGCCGCAGCGCCAGCACCAGCGCGGACCCCACGCCGCTGCGACCGGCGGCCATCGAGCCCAGCGCGACGTCCATCGACGTCGGCAGCGCGAACCCGAGGCCAAGCCCGACCACGCACAGCCAGGCGGCCACGAAGCCGTAGCCGGCACCCACCCCGGTCGTCGCGCCGACGAGCAGCCCCGCGGTCATCAGCCCGAACCCGACCGCGACGACGACCTTCGCGCTCGCCCCGCGGCGGCGCAGCCGCTCGCCGACCTGCACCCCCACCAGCAGCCCGGCGATGATCGGCAGCACCCGCAGCCCGGTGCCCAGCGCGTCGGAGCCCCACACCGCCTGGAAGTACTGCGGCAGCACGAAGATCGCGCCGATCATCGCGAACGACGCCACCGTGGCCAGCGCCGACCCGCACGCGAACCCTGCCGACTGGAACAGCCGGAGGTCGAACAGCGGCCGCCGCGCCCGCCGCAGCCACGCCACGAAGGCGGCCAGCACCGCGACGCCGGCCGCCACCAGCCAGACCGACCACGGCTCCCAGCCGCGCTCTCCCGCCCTGATCAGCCCGTAGACGAGCGCGACGAGGCCGGCGCTGGACAGCACGATGCCGTTGACGTCGACGCGCGGGTCGCCAAGGCCGGGCGTCGCCGGCAGCAGCCACGGCAGCGTGAGCACCGCCAGCAGGATGAGCGGCACGTTGATCAGGAACACCGACCCCCACCAGAAGTGGTCGAGCAGCCACCCGCCCAGCACCGGTCCCAGCGGGATGCCCACCACCGTCGTGGTGGTCCACAAGGCGACGGCTCGACCACGCTCCTGCGGCGAGAACAGCACCGTCAGCAGCGAGATGGACAGCGGGATCATGAACGCCGCGCCGACTCCGAGCCCCACCCGCGCCAGGATCAGCGCCTGCGCCGACCCCGCGTACGCGCACCCGATGGAGGCCAGCCCGAAGGCCACCAGCGCACCGAGGAACAGCCTCTTCTGCCCGAGCTGATCGCCGAAGAAGCCGGCCGGCAGCAACCCGGCGGCCAGCACCAGCGTGTACGAGTTCGCGAACCACTGCAGCTGGCTCGTCGACGCCCCGAGCTCGACCGCCAGCGTCGGCAGCGCGACGTGCAGGACCGTCACGTCCAGCGCGACCGTCAACAGCGCGATGGCGATCACCAGCATCGCCAACCATCGGTGCCGCACCGGCGCGTCGCCGCCCGCCATCCCCCGATCCTGTCATCAGCGGCGGACGGCGGAGGGTCAGCCCGCCGCGGACCCTCGGCGGCTGCCGCCCGCCAGCCGTGGCCCCGGCCGCGCCGGGACGCAATGCGGGGACCTCTCGGCGAGCTGGAACCCGAGCGCCATCCGCGAGGTCGTGCCGAACCGGCGGTGCAGTTCGGACACCACGTTGCGGACGGTGCGGCTGCTGAGGCCGAGCCGGTTGGCGACCTGGTTGTCGGTCGCGCCGTGCACGAGCAGGTGGACCACGTCGAGCTCCCTGGTGGACAGCCCGCCGTACTGCCCCGGCTCGCCGCCGAGCGGCTGAGCGTGCGACCAGAGGCACTCGAAGAGCTGGCCGCACGGCGCGACCAGCGGTGCCCGTAACAGCAACGCACCGGCGCCCAGGTCGTTCTGGTCGAGCGGGACCACCGCGTACCGGTCGTCGAAGACGAGCATGGGGCGCAGGGAGCCGCCGCCGTGCACCCTGACCTCCAGCTGCCGCCGGGTGGCCCGGTCGGTGATCCCTGGGCTCATCGCCAACTCCGGGTCGACCAGCAGCCGGCAGTGCTCACCGGCGGCGGCCAGCAGCTCGAGCAGCGACGGATCATGGCTCGGCTGCCGCCCGCGGCCGCAGAGGGCGCCACGCACCGACGTCGCGCCGAAGGCGAGCTGATCGAGCCGGCGGAACATCGCGGAACGGTCGTACAGCAGTTCTACAAATTCTGCGCTCGGCAGTAAACGAGGGTGGACTTCTCGAATGTGCCGCACGGTTGAATCCGCCTCATCTCTCCAGAGACCGGCGCTCGCCGACTGATTCCGTCGGAGGAGCTTACTCGGAACCACTCGGAGGGGCCATACGAGCGACCTGCAGTGGCAATCGATCGTCGGCGGCAAGCCGCGCGGCGACCAGATCGCAATATAGGGAATTGGCCATGATGAGCTCGTCGTGCGTGCCGCTGGCCACCACGTTGCCCGCGTCGAGCACGAGGATCCGCTCGGCCTGGCGGACGGTAGACAGCCGGTGGGCGATGACCAGCAGCGCGCACTCCTGCGTCACCTGGGTTATCGCGGCGGCCAGTGCGGCCTCGTTGATGGCATCGAGATGTGACGTCGGCTCGTCGAGAAGCAGCAGGTCAGGACGGATAAGCAGGGCGCGGGCGATGGCGATCCGCTGGCGTTCGCCGCCGGACAGCGTGCCGCCGTGATCGCCGACCGGGGTGTCGAGCCCCTGCGGCATGCGCTCGACGAGCTCGTCGAGGTTGACCAGGTCCACCACCCTGGCCAGGTCGCCCGCGGTGGCGTGCGGCGCCGCGTAGAGCAGGTTGTCGCGCAGGGTGCCGTGCAGCACCGGGGCGTTCTGATCAACCAGCGCAATGCGTGATCGACAATGGTCGATGGGTAGATCGGAAAGCTGAGCACCATTCAGCAGTATCGAACCTGCGCTCGGATCATAGAACCCCTCGACGAGCGAGAAAATCGTGGACTTACCCGCTCCGGACTTGCCCACAAGTGCAATATGTGACCGTTTGGGCATGACAAATGTCACGCCGCGCAGCACGGGTCGATCCCGGTAGCGGAACCAGACGTCCCGAAATTCCAGCACCGGCGCCGCGCCGCCCTGGGGCGGTCCACGACGGTCGCTGTCCTCGTCGGCAGGGCCCTCCTCGACGGACAGGGCGTCCGTCTCGCGGATGCGCTGCATGGCGCCCATGCCCTTCTGCAGCATCCCGGCGCCCTGCAGCACCGCCGCCAGCGGTATCACCAGGTAGGTGGCGTACAGCAGGAACGCCAGCAGGTCGCCGAGCGACGTGGCGTTCTGCGCGACCCTGGTGCCGCCGACGAGCAGCACCAGCAGCAGCGATCCGCGCATGGCCAGCTCGACCGCCGGGCTCATCACCGAGGTCAGCTTGGCTGCCCGCACGCCGGCCGCGTAGGCCGAGTCGGCGGACCGCCCGATCCGCTCCGCCTCGCGGACCTCGGCGCGGCTCGCCCGCACCGTGCGGATCGCGCCGAGCGCGCGCTCCAGGTCGGCGGTCAGGCCGCCGACGCTGACCTGGGTCCGCTCGCTCGCCGCGCGCAGCCGGCCGAGCAGCGAGCCGACCACCGCCGCGGCGACCGCCACCGTCGCCATCACCAGCAGGAACAGCACGGGGTCTATCCACACCATCAGCGCCACCGTGCCGATGCCGGTCAACCCGCCGGCCAGCAGTTGCACGGACGCGGTGGACACCACCTCGCGCAGCACGGTGGTGTCCACGCTGACCCTGGACATCAGGTCGCCGAGCCGGTGCTCGTCGAACTCGCGCATCCGCAGCCGCAGCAGCCGCGCGACCAGCCGGCGGCGCAGCCCGAGCACGACCCGCTCCCCGGTCCGTTCCAGCAGGTAGAGGCCGAGCCCGTCGACGCAGGCCTGCGCGACGAACAGCGCGACGAGCACGGCCAGCAGCACCGGCGGCAGCGGGTGGCTGCCGGCGGTGTCGATCGCGCTGCGCAGCAGCAGCGGCTGCAGCATGCCGAGGCCGGACGCGAGCACCGTCAGCACGATCGCGACGGTCAGCACGCGCCAGTGCCCCGACGCCAACCGCACCAGGTCGCGAATCCGGGCGCGCTCTGCGGTCACCGCCGTGTCGGCGCGCTCTGCGGTCACTGCCGTGTCGTCGAGCCCGCCGGCGGCACCGCCCCGGCCGACGGCACCGCCCCAGCCGGCGGCACGGCCATCAGCTTGCGCAGGTAGCCCGCCGGCGCCGCCTCGTCCACCGGCCGGCCTTCGGCCTCGACCCACGCGTGCGCGCCGAACGGCGGCATCGCGCGCACGCCGACGCACCACGTCGGCCAGCGGCCGGACAACCGGCACAGCAGCGTCGTGGCGAGCGACCGGACCAGGCAGCCCTGCGGGCCGAGGCACGCCAGGCTCACCGCGCACACGGCCTCGCGGGCGGCCAGCGCCTCGCCGTACGACGCCGGCCGGGCGCCGCGGCGCAGCACGCTGAAGGTCGCGCGGATGCGGCGCGGCGGCAGCAAGGCGAGCGGCCGGGCCAGCGCCACCGCGAGCCTGGCCGCGACGCGGCGGCGCAGCGGCACGTCCGAGGGGCGTTCGAGCGCGCTCGGTGTGGTCACTGGGTCACCAGCCCGGCCGACCGCAGGCCGTCCAGCAGCGCGGCCACGTCCTGCTCGGCGCGCGGCCGGGCGACGCTGTACTCCTCGGTAAGTGCCGCCACCGCCCCTTCGGCGCTGCCGCCACCCAGCAGGGTCTGGACCACCAGCACACCGGTCGGGTTGAGCTGCCAGTAGCGCCCGCTGCGCTCGTCGAGCAGCACCTTGCCGTACTCGGTGTCGGTGACGGACACGTCAGCGCGGAACCGGAGTGTCATGTCGCTCCCATTCGGAATCGGTTGACGGCCGGCGCGCGGCGAGCGTGCGCAGCCACACCTCGCAGCCGATGGTCGGGTACAAGATCCCGGTCCTGAGCTCCGGGGTCGCGGGACGCAGGGCCAGGTCCAAGAGCCGGTCGCGGTCGACCAGGCCACGCTCGGCCAGCGTCGAGCCCTCCCACAGGGCGAGCAGGTCGCCGCGGTTCTCGCGCAGGCCGGCGGCGGCCTCCATGGCTGCCTGCGCCTTGCTGGTCCTGGCCAGGCACTCGTCCGGCACGATGCCGCGCATGGCGGCCACCAGCGACGGCTTGTAGCGCCACGGCGTGACCCGGTCTTCGGGCCGCACCGACAGGAACGCCTCGATCACCCGGTCGTCGAAGAACGGCGACTGGATGGGCAGGCCCGCACGCGCGCTCATCTGCTCCCACTGCCGGATGATCCGGTTGGTGGACAGGATCTGGTCGAGGTCACCGTGCTGTCCCCTGGTCGGCGCCAGCGGCCGCACGGTGGCGGCGGCCTCCGTGATGGCGTCCTGGGCCAACCGCCAGGCCCGCGGGGTGACCCAGTCGTGCAGCCTCGGCGGCGGACCCCAGCCGAGCATGTCCGTCACCCCGGCCGGCTTGGCCGCGCCGAGCTCGGCCGCGGTGTCGGCGAGCCAGCGGCCGTACCGGCGGGAGTCGGCGAGGGCGCGGACGGTGTCCCCGAGCCCCCAGTGGAACAGCGCGCGGAAGCCCCTCAGCTGGCGCAGCGCGAACAGCGGTCGCCTGCGCAGCACGGAGTGGTAGTGGGCCTCGGAGCACCAGGCGACGTGATCTCCCCCGATGCCGGTCAGCCGGACCCGGCTGCCGCGAGCCGCCAGGCCCTCCAGGTCGTCGAGCAGGCGGGCCCGGTCCATCATGCCGATGGTCGGCTCGTCCATCGGGTCGTCTATCTCCAGCAGCCGCTCGTAGACCAGCGGTACCCGCTCCGCCGGCCACACGACGTGCTCGACGCCCGGCAGGTGGGCGGCCGCCCGGCCCGCCCACTCCACGTCGTCGTCGGCCGGGTCCAGGCCGGGCCAGGTACTGGCGACGATCGTGGCCGGGCCGCGCGCCGCGAGGAAGCACACCGACGTCGAGTCCAGGCCGCCGGACAGGTCGCAGCTCACCACGCCGCCGCCGCGGGTGCGGGCGTCGACCGCGTCGATCATCGCCTGGCGGATCAGCGGCGCCTGCTCGGCCAGCGAGCGCACCGGCTCCGGCGCCGGCCACCACGTCGGCATCCTGGTGCTGCGGCCGTCCCTCTCGACGATCAGGGCGCGGTCGGCCGGCACGCCGTGCACGCCGTGCCACATCGGCTGCTCCAGCAGCGGATGCGGCACCGGGAACAGCAGCCGGACGGCGAGGCTGCGCTCGTCCACCTCGGCGTCGATCAGCGCCGCGAGCACGTCGGCGCGGTCCGCGGCCACCGTCACCTCACCGGCGGTCGCGTGGAAGACCAGCCGCAGCCCGGACGCGGTGCCCTGCACCCGGCACCGCCCGTCCAGCGCGGCCACCAGGTGGAAGCTGCCGGGTAGCCGGCGGGCCAGGCCGTCCAGCTGCGCGAGATCGCGCAGCCGCTCGGCCTCCCTGGTCAGCTCCGCCGCGGTGACGGGGCAGCAGCCGATCACCGCGAGTCTTGCGCCGCCGACCTCGGCGACCGTCAGTTCGTCGTCCCGCCAGCATCCGACCAGCCACGGCCGTCCGGATGCGTGGGTCAGCGTGCGGGAACCGTCCGCCGCAAGCCGCCGGGCCACGGCGAGGGCGGCCCCACGGTCCGGCAGGACCGCGAAGTAACCCTCGCCGTGGCCAAGCAAGCCACCTGATTCAGGCATGGCTTCGATTGCTAGCGACTGGCTCAGTTCTTGCTGAAGATCAGCCGGTCGTTGCCGTTCCGCCGAAGCAGCCCGGTCAGCTTCCGGAACGAGCCCAGCTCGACCAGCATCGGAGTCTCGTAAACCTTCATGGTTTTCGCCTTTCCGCTGTGGATTGTTCGTTTGCGGGGCGTGCACGCTCCGTCGCAAAACGTAACAAGATCCACGGCGGCGGGGACACCGAACGCGGGTGCCGGAAGCGGCACCTGCCGTTTGCGGAAACCCGGGTTTAGCGGCCGCGCACAATGGGAACGCGCGCCTTCCGACCGGGTTCAGGTGATCCAGATCGGTCGGTCGACCACGGCGCCGATGTCCTTGGGGATCTTGCAGTCGGGGCCGAGGAACTGCATGGTTGCGATGAAGACGGGGCGGCAGTCGCCTGGAACGTCACCGTAGGCATCGGGTACCCGTTGGCTCGTCCAGTCCAGTGTGGTGATGACTAAGACGCCGTCGCTGTGGCCGCAGGTCCAGGCCGCGAGGTGGTCGAGGACCTGCTGCGCGTCGGTGGCCCGGACGCTGAGTTCGTAGCCGGCCAGCCCAGCTTCGTTGGGCGGGTGGACGCGGCGGAAGAGGACTTCACAGCCGTCGAATCCGACCCGAACCACCTCGCCAGAATTGGTCGGCTCCCGCACGTCGACACCGGCCGGTGTGTTCATGCGGTTTCCCAGTTCGGGTCGAGTTGGGCGCCGGTCTTGAACTGCATGGTGGCGGTGAACTCGGCCAGTCCATCACCACTGTGGCCGTGCCGAGGGTCGGGTACCCACTGGGTTCGCCACTGCAATCCGACGATCTCGATGTCGTAGCGGCGCTTGCGCACCCACGTGGTCAGCCGGTCCAGCACAAGGCACTCGTCGAAACCACGGACCACGACCTCACAGTGCCGCGACGCCTGAACCTGCACACCAGTCGGGATCTGATACGGAAACTCAGCCGTCAGGCCGTCCTCGCTGGCCGGTTGTGGCGCCTGTCCTGTAGGCGTGCAGCTCACGCCAGCCTCGTTACGCATCTTCGTCAGGGTCCGGCAGAATAGTGAGATGGTCGAACGGGCCATTCGAGTTCGTCAGAAACCGCAACATGTCCAGTGCATCAGCCCGAGAACATCCTGGCTGCCGAGTTATGGTGAGAAGCCCGTCGCACCGCATTTCCAGAACGCACTGGATTGGTGGGTGCTCGGACAGCTCAGTCGCGAGTAGCCGGGTCATAGTCTGCTCCTTGTCTCTGCCGCAGGAATACGTTCACCTGTCCGCCTGCCGGCTGGCGACACCATGCGATCGGCTCCAGGGCGGTTCCGGTCGTGGCGGGCGGCGGCCACCGCGTGCACCGCGGCCCATTGCAGCCGCAACGAGTGCGGCACCGTGTCTGCCACCGTGGCCAGCACCGGCGGTCGGGCAACCCACCTCGTCGTACCGCCGAGTACCGGGGTGGGTGGCAGCAGCACCCATCGACCAGCACCGATCAGATGCGCCCCGCCGATCAGGCCCAGTTCCGCAATCGACGGGCAACCGGGGCTGACCAAGAACCGCCACCGTGCATACTCCGGCCCCTCCTCCACGATCACGCCGGTGCGGTGCTGCACGGATGGCAGCAGCCGCTCGCCCAACCATGCCGGGAGTTGCAACGCGTCGAACAGCACACCCGTGCGCGCGGCGATGCCGTAGGACCGCTCCGACCACCACTCCTGCGCCTCCCCCGGACCGGCCGGCCCCCGCTGACACAACACCCCCTCATGCGCCGGAGGCTGCGTCGGCGCGATCGGCCAACCCGCCGCGCAATACCGCATCGCCGCCCCACACAGCACGGCCTGGAGCTGCTCGTCGACTATCACCACGTACGCAGCGTTATTGA
>Ga0299913_10005183_pt1 | contig 11086 bp, 12 predicted proteins | sample RVTome_9_FD_201360 | JGI IMG/M metagenome (GOLD analysis project Ga0299913, IMG submission 201360) | Soil microbial communities from uranium-contaminated site in the Upper Colorado River Basin, Wyoming, United States - RVT155D38 (version 2) ... | reverse complement strand
CGACCGAGAGACCCGAGTCGCGTGGGGGCTGGCCTTCGGGGACTCGATTCACCGCGAGCAGGCCCTCGCTACGCTCGACACGATGGCGCCCGGGAGTCGGGCAAACTTGGCTCTGGGGTTTCTGGATCACCCGCGCTTCTGGGGGACGCGGGACGTCGTGCTCACAGATCGGCCGCGTCCGAACACGCCGACGGGCCAGTACATGACGTTCCAACTCTTCGACAACAACCTCTCACAAGGACGACTCCGGTCGGCACTCGTATACCTCGAGGACCCCCTGATGTTTCCTGGACTGCGCGCGGCGAGTTATTACACGATCCACTCGATGGGACTGGCGGTTCCGGACGTGGCCCTCGACGAGGCGCTCGCGCTGCATTTAGGGGACACCCTTCCGGCCGAACTCGGGTCCACTCTGATCTGGTTCTACGCGGGTGCGTACGCCGCCGATCGGGGACAGTGGGAAGATCACGCGGCGGCGCTCGCGCGCCTTCGCACTCGCGCGAATCGGCTCCTCGCTGAGGGCGACTCGGTGGAGTCCCGGTTCGCGACGGGAGCGTCCATGGCGTTGAGTGCCCAAGGGCTCTGGCGGCGTGGCGATCTTCAGCGCGCCCTCCCCCTCCTGGTGGATGGACACCGGGAGACGACCTGGGGTGGGGGAAGCGCTCACCGTGAGGCGTTGAACGGCACGATCCGTTGGTGGCTCGGCGAGTTGTTCCTGAAGATGGGAAGGCCTCGGGATGCGGCTGTCTACTTCGAGTCGTTCTGGCACGATCCGCTAGCGGCCGATCGGCTTGGGCCCATCTACGAGCGGATCGGGGATCCGGCGAAGGCGCGGGAAGCGTATTCGCTGGTCGCGAGCGCCTGGAGGGACGCCGACCCCCTGCTACAGGCACGGGCGCGCACGGCATACGCCTCGGTGCAGCGCCTCACCCCCTTGGCCGAAGAGTAACCGAACGGGTGGTCATGGACGCTCGGGAAGGCCTTTGCGCACCGGCTGGAATCCTTCTGGCGGATCCGTGTCTGGAATGGCGGTAACAATCGGAGGCGTTGGATTCGCGGGTTCGGTGGGTCCGCCGCCGCCGCCCCCACCACCACAGTCGAGGACGACCGCGATGACCAGCGCGAGGAAGGGGATCTTCGAGTACACCATATGCTACGCTCCTTCGTGTTGAACCGCTTATAGGTCGATCCGCAACACCTCGCCGGCTCCGATCTCCGTGCTGTGGTTCGAGACGTAGAGCGCGCCGTCCGGCCCGACTGCGACGGATCCGGGTCGCGTCAGGCCGTCGATGACGGTGGTCCGCGTCCCGTCCGGCGCGATCTTGAGCAGCCTTCCTGGCAGGGCGAAGAAGACGGGCCCGGTCGAGTGTTCGAGCACGTAGATGCTACCATCCGGTCCGAACGCGATGTCGATCACCGTCGTGAAGCCGCTCCAGGCGACCGTCGGAGCCTGGCCGGGGACCACCCGGTAGATGTTCGCCGCGCCCGCGGCGAAGGGGACGCCTGTGAGCTCGGACACGTAGTAGGCACCGTCGGGCCCCTCGGCGACGGCGGTCGGCACAGCGTCGGTCGACCGCCCTTGCGGCCGGGACGGGAACACGGCGAGGGTGGAGATGTCTCCGTTCGCCGCGACGCGGAGAAGCGCGTTTGCTGCGGCGTCCGCAACCACCCGGCCTCCCGGCTCGGCGAGGAGGCCATAGGGATTGCTGTCGAGCAGACCCCCGCCTGGATCTGTCGCGAATTCATGCGCGGCAACGTCGACGGTCGACCGCCAGCGCCCGCTCGCCGGCACGTGCGCCAGCCAGCCGAACTGCTCCCCAACGTCAGTGAGGGCGGATCAAGGCAGTCCTTCGAGCCCCAACCCGATCGTCACGTGTGCGGCGCCCCGGCCGAGAAATGCGATGTCGTGGGGGCCGGTCGCCTCGCCGGACGGGACCGCGTGGGAAGGCAGGCCCGTGGCGATACGTTCCTGCTCTCCTCGCCACAGGCGACTCACGGCCCCCGTGGGGCCGTAGCACGTCAGCAAACCACGCGGCAGCAAAACGCAAGGCCCCGCCCCGCCCCGGCCTGCCTCAGCGACATACAATGCACCCTCGGGTCCGAAGGCGAGGCCCCGTGGATTGTCGAGCCCGCTCATGACGACGCTTGTCGTCGCCGCCCCAGCCAGGCCTGCGCCTCCTGCCAACGCCGGATTCGATGTGTCCCCCACACCGACGGGCGATCGTTCACATGCGGCTATACCCAACAGCGCGACAACAATCACAAAGACGGAACGCATCGAAGCACCTCGTGGCGCGGTGGTTTCTCTGGGTTGAACGGTGGATTCTGCAAGCGGGAACTTGATCGCTGGATCGGAATCTCGGCGCTGGTCCCCACTCCTCTTCCTGCGAGAAAGAGCCGTCTAAGGGGCAGGTGAGGCCCGCGCCTCCCGACCCATTTCAGGGTGTTCGCACGCCGAACACTGGTGCCAGCCCGCTGGGAACCGACTCCGGCACGGCGAGGAGCGCTGGATCCAGGGCGCTGCCCGGATCGGTAAGGGCCTGCAGGAAGGCGACGAGGGCGGATACCTCCTCGTTCGTGAGCCCCAGAGGATCCCGCACGAAGGGATCGATGAGCGCGTCCCCGACGGCGGGATGCCGCGGCGACGCACCCTGGTCGTAGAAGCGGACGACGTCCTCGAGTGTGGCGAACGCGCCATCGTGCATGTAGGGAGCGGTGAACTCCACGTTGCGGAGGGTCGGCGTGCGGAAAGCATATCGATCCGATGGATTCAGGGTGTGCTCCTCGCGGCCGGTGTCGTCGCCGGGGAGCAGATCCTTGCCATCGCCTTCCTGTGGAACGCCGAGGACGTGGAACCGGAAGTCGCTGAACATCGGACCGCCGTGGCAGGAGGAGCAGACGGCCTTCGTGAAGAAGAGCTCGAGCCCCTGCTTCTGCTCGGAACTCAGCGCGCCGTCGTCCCCGCGCGCGTAGCGGTCGAACGGGGAGTTGCGGGTCACGAGCTCACGCTCGTAGGCGGCGACCGCGCGGCCGTACGTGTCCATGGTAATGACGTCGGCCCCGGCGAGGCCCTCGGACTCCGCGGGGAACGCCTCGCGGAAGAGCTCGACGTATTCGTCCACGCCGCGCAGGCGCGCCACCACGCTGTCCCGCGCCGTCTCCGCGGGATACGCGTCGCCGGCCATCTCGGTGCGCGACATGATCGGGATCCGTGCCTGCTCCTCGAGTCCGCTCGCTCTCCCGTCCCAGAACTGGAGCCCCAGGGGGCTCGGGGAACCGGCGGCGTCGGCGTTGAAGGCCGCGTTGAGGATGGTCGGGGCGTTCCGGGGCTCGAGCCCGATGGGCAGGCCCGTGATCGAGGAAACCGACGCGACGCGGCCCGGTCCCAGACCGGCGCCGCCGGCGCCAACGCTGAATTGTCGCCCGTCGGCGAATGCGAAATCCGGGTGGTGACACGTCGCGCACGCCACGTCCTTCTCGCCGCTGAGGATCGGGTCGAAGAACAGGAGCCTGCCGAGAGCGATGCGCGCGACGGAGGGAGCGTCGCCGGGCGGATAGGGAATCTCGCCCAGTCCGCGCAGGGCAAAACGCTGCCGCAGGTCGTCGTCGGGCCCAGGGCCGGGTGGCGCCGACGGACCGTCGCCGCAGGCCAGTCCGAAGAGCAGCGCCAGCCGAACGAGCCGCCGATCACGCGCGAGGAAAGAGCCGTGCATCCCCGCGCGCTACCGCACCTCGATGGTGCCGTTCATCCCCGGGTGGATGGTGCACTGGTACCTGTAGGTGCCGGCCTGCGCGATGGTGGTCTGAAAACTCGCCCCGGGGCTGAGCGTCCTGCCCAGCTGCCAGTTCGACGTCGTCGCCACCAGGTCGTGGTTGTTCGGTGCCGGTGAGGTGTTGGTCCACGTCACGCTGCCGCCCACGGCGAGCTCGGCGGTTCTCGGGATGAAGGCGGGCGGCGGAGACGTAGCCGTAGTAATGGCCACAGTGGACGGCGCGGGGTCGGGGCCCATGGGGTCTGGATCGCCACCGCCGCCACCTCCACTACCACCGCAGCGGATCGCGAGCGCGGTCACCAGCGCAAGGAATAGGGTCCTCGCGAGAAGCTTTTGAGCGATCGACATGTGCATCTCCTTTGGGTTCCGAGTGACAAAGGACGGATGTCCAGCCCTTCCTGCGGAAAAGCGGCCGAAAAGGGGAAGGCGTCACTTACCGGACTTCGATGACTCCGTTCATTCCCTCGTGAATCGAGCACCGGTACCGGTAGGACCCAGCCTCTCCGACGATGGTTTGAAAGCTGGCTCCAGGGGTCAGGGTCCTGCTCAGCTGCCAGTTGCCGGTGGTCGCAACCAGGTCGTGATTCACGGGGGAGCCGTTCGTCCAGGTCACGGTTCCGCCCGCCGCCAACTCGGTGCTCACTGGGATGAATCGTGGGGGAGGAGCCGATCCAGTGGTGATGCTAACAGAAGACGGCGGCGGTGGCGGGGGCTGTATGATTGGGTTGCCTCCACCTCCATCACCACCGCCACAATCGACTGCGAAGGCGACGATCGCCGCGATCAGGGGGATTCCATGACGCATCCTGTGAGGGAACACCATCGGACATTCTCCTTCGATCTGGCCGGCTCTCTCTCCGGGGCGTTCCCTGAGATCGAGACGATCCGTTTCCTATCCATTCCGGCGCGAACGAGAACCGGAAGGGGCAGATACAGCCGAGTCGTGCTCACGGGCGTTTAGGACGCGGCGGGCGACGGTCGCGCGCCGGAGAACCCTTCGCGAAGAGTGGCGCGATGCAGTGGAATCGACTGGATGGAGGGACAGGGAAGGGGCGCGTGATCCGGGCGGGGGCGCTGGCCGCGGCCCTGGCGGCGGCCTCGCTTACGTGCGGGTCGGGGGGTGGGGTCACCGGACCTCCCGCCGGCGAGGGGCCGGCGATGCTGTTCGTCGGCAACTCCCTCACCTTCTTCAACGACATGCCCGACATCGTGGCCGCGATCTCCCTCGGCGCGGGCGACGACCCGCCCGTGCGGGTGGCCATGGTGGCGCTTCCCGACTTCAGCCTGGAGGACCACTGGAACCGCGGCGACGCGCTGGACGCCATCGACGAGGGCGGCTGGGACGTCGTCGTTCTCCAGCAGGGGCCGTCCACGCTGCCCGCCAGCCGCGCCCATCTGCTGGAATGGTCGGGGCGCTTCGCGGAGCGGATCCGGGCGGTCGGAGCCCGGCCGGCGCTCCTCAGCGTGTGGCCGACGGACGGCTCCCAAGCCGGCTACGACGCCACGCTGGCTTCCTACGGGGCGGCGGCCGAGGCCGTGGACGGGATCCTGATCCCGGCGGGCGAGGCGTGGCGAGCGGCGCGGGCGCGCGATCCTGCCCTGACACTGACGGTCGCCGACGGGTTCCATCCGAGCCTGCTGGGCTCCGTGCTGGCGGCGTACTCGAGCTGGGCCGCCATCACGGGCCGCTCGCCGATCGGCCTGCCGGCCGCGATCGAGAGTCCGGAGGTCGAACGGATCTCGATGAGCGCCGAGCTCGCCGCGCTCGTCCAGCAGGCGGTGGCGGAGGCGCAGGCGCAGCACGGCCGGCCGTGAGCGGGCCCAAAGGCGCGTGGGCTACGGCCGTCGTATCTTCGGTTCGAAAGAAACCGACTCCGACACGTAATCCATCCATGTCTGCATCCGTAGCCATGTATGCATCCGTGCCCACACCAGGAGGCTCGATGAGATCGACCGTCTGTCTCCGCGGCGCTTCCGCCGCCCTGATCGCGATGCTGGTCTGGACCTCCACGGCCTGCGGACAGCAAAGCGCCAGGGTCGAGGCCGCCGGGCCCACCGCCACGCCCGAGCAGGCCGCCGCCACGATCACCGCCGAAGACATGGGCGCGCGCATCGCCATCATCGCGGACGACTCGATGGCCGGTCGCGACACCCCCAGCCCCGGACTCGACGCGACCGCGGAGTGGATCGCGGATCAGTACGCGGCATTCGGTCTCGAGCCCGCGGGCGAGGACGGCACCTTCTTCCAGCGCTATCCGTTTCCGCTGCGCGCGCTCGACACCGAGGGCGTGCATTTCGGCACGGTCAAGGACGGCGAGAACGTGATGCTCGCCTATGGAGACGACTACTACGTTTCTGCAGCCGCGCCGTTCGTAGACAGGGCCATGGGCCACGGATCGCTCGTCTGGGTCGGGCAGCGGGAAGACGGATCGTGGCCCGCCGTGGAAGGCGTCCACGGACAGGTGATGGTGGTCTCGCTGCCGGGCACCTACGACCGCGACTGGCGGATCGCTTCCGGCCGCGCCCGGACCAGCGCGCAGGAGGCGGGCGCGCGCGCGCTCGTGGTCGTGTTGGGCGCCGATTTCTCGGACCTCGCCTTCCAGCGGCTCGCCGAGCTCGCCGGCACTCCCTCGCGCAGCCTCGTCGATCCGGACGAGATCCCCGTGTTCTACCTTCGCCCGGCGGCCGCGGAGGCCGTGTTCGCGCGCGGCGGCGTGGAGCTGACCGGCCTGCTCTCCGATCCCGGCGCCACGCTGACCGTGCCGGGCGTGGATGTCCATTTCGCGGCCGAGGCGTTGGTCGTCGAGGAGGCCACCGCTCCCAACGTCGTCGCCGTGCTGCGCGGCCGCGATCCGGAGCTGACCGACACCTACGTGGTGTTCAGCGCGCACATGGATCACGTCGGGACGGGAACCGCGAACGCGGCGGGCGATTCGATCTACAACGGGGCCGACGATGACGCGTCGGGGACCTCGGCGCTGGTCGAGATGGCGCAGGCCTTCGCGCTCCTCGAGGAGCCGCCGCTGCGATCGCTCGTCTTCCTCAACGTCAGCGGGGAAGAGAAGGGGCTGCTGGGCTCGCGCTGGTTCAGCGAGCATCCCACGCTGCCGATCGACCGCGTGGTGGCCAACGTCAACATGGACATGATCGCGCGCAACGCCCCCGACTCGATCGTCGTGATCGGCCAGGAGTACTCCTCCCTCGGCCCGCTGGTCCAGCAAGTGGCGGCCGATCATCCCGATCTGGGGCTCACGGTGTCGGGAGACCTGTGGCCCGAGGAGCGGTTCTTCTTCCGCAGCGACCACTTCAACTTCGCGCGGCTGGAGATCCCGGCCCTGTTCTTCTTCGCCGGCGTGCACGAGGACTACCATCAGCCCTCCGACGAGCTCGCTACGCTCGACCTCGACAAGGCTGCGCGCGTGGCGCGACTGGCCTTCTGGACCGCGCACGCGATCGCCGACTCGCCCGAGGCGCCGACGTGGACGCCCCAGGGGCTGGAGGACGTCCGCGCCCTGACCCGCTAGCCCGCGTCATTTCGCTTACGACGCCTCGCCGCGCTCTTCGCTATGCTGGAATCAGGAAGGCATCGATTTCAGAATCCAGACTGGAAAGAGGCCGGGAATGACGAATCTGAACGGAAAGCGAGTGGCGATCGTGGTGGCGAACGGCTTCGAGCAGATCGAGATGACCGATCCGCGCGAGGCGCTGGAGGCCGCCGGCGCCACCACCGACCTGGTGTCGATCGAGAGCGATGAAGTGAAGGGCTGGAACCACACCGAGTGGGGCGACACGTTCGCGGTCGACGTGCCGATCGATCAGGCCGATCCGGACGAGTACGACGCGCTCCTCTTGCCGGGCGGCGTGATGAACCCCGACAAGCTGCGGCGGGACGAGCGGGTCCAGCGGTTCGTGCGCTCGTTCTTCGAGGAAGGGAAGCCGGTGGCGTCGATCTGCCACGGTCCGTGGACGCTGATCGACGCGGGCGTGGCGAAGGGCCGCCGCATGACCTCCTACCACTCGATCCAGACCGACCTGAAGAACGCCGGGGTGGAATGGGTGGACGAGGAGGTCGTCGTCGACCAGGGGCTCGTCACGAGCCGTAACCCGGACGATCTGCCCGCCTTCGACGAGAAGATGATCGAGGAGTTCGGCGAGGGAGAGCACGCCGGCCAGCGCGAGAAGACCGGCGCTACGACGGGCTGAGCTTTACGACCAGAAGTACTTGACCGGCTAGCGGGGCCGGCCTAGGCTCGGGACGATGAGCCCCGCCTTCGACCTGCGCGCGCGTGCGGAAGACGACCTGCGGGCGATCCGCGTCGCGATGGAGGGCTCGGCCCGGTTCACGTCGGTGTCGGGCGCCGGTGAGATGGCGGTGGGGGCGTCCGCGGTCCTGGCGGCCGGAGTCGCCGCCTCGCAGGACTCGCCAGCGGCATGGCTGGCGGTCTGGATGGTCGAAGCCGTGGTGGCGGCTGGCATCTCGCTCGCCGCCGCGGCCCGCAAGGCGCGCCGCGGCGGCGGCACCCTGTGGTCGCTCCCGGCCCGGCGCTTCGCGCTCTCGCTCAGCCCACCGCTCGCCGCGGGCGCGGCACTCACCCCGATCCTCTACAATGCGGGTCTCCTCGACGTGCTCCCCGGTGCATGGCTGCTGTTCTACGGCGCGGGAGTCGTCACCGGTGGCGCATTCTCCGTCCGCATCGTCCCGCTCACCGGCGCCGCATTCATGCTGGCCGGCATGGCGGCCCTGCTGCTGCCCGAACTCGGCCGCGACGCGTGGATGGCCGCCGGGTTCGGCGCGATCCACCTCGTGTTCGGGGCCGCGCTGGCGCGGAGCCATGGCGGGTAGCCGGCCCGCTCCCGCGGAGCGCTCCGGCCCGGAGGCGGGGCGAGACGCCCTGGGCGCTGTGGACGGCGGCCGGGGGCCGCTCCGTCCCCGCGACCTCGACCGGCTGATCCACCAGCGGACGCGGCTCTCGATCGTCAGCGCGCTCGCGGTCACGGACACCCTGTCGTTCAACGACCTCAAGGCCGCGCTCCGAACCAGCGACGGGAACCTGAGCGTCCACGCGCGGAAGCTCGAGGACGCCGGATACCTCGAGTGCACGAAGTCCTTCGCGGGCCGCACGCCGCGCACCGAGTACCGTCTGACGGACGAGGGCAGGGCGGCGTTGGAGGCGTACCTGGGACACATGGCGGCGCTGATCGACGCGACCCGCGAGCAGGCGCCGGCGCCGCCCTCGAAGAAGGGCCCGAGGAGAAAGCGATGAGCCGGCCGCCGACCCCCGGCATGGTGGGGTCGATCGAGAGCTCCCTCGGCGCGCTGGACGAGCGCCGGCTCCTCAACGGCATCTACGTGGTGCGGCTCTCGACCGCCATCGCCCTCGCGCTGGCGGCCACGGTCGTGCGCTCGGCCTATGCGCCGGAGTCACCCACCACTCTGGTGGTCCTGATCGTCGGCCTGCCGCTGGCCTGGACGATCGTTTCGCTGTTGTGGACCCGCCATCGCGCGATTTCGCAGCGGTTCCTCGCCCTCCAGGTGGGGCACGATCTGTTCCTCGTCACGCTGGCCGTGCTGCTTACCGGGGGGGTCGGGAGCGAGTTCGCGTTCCTGTACGTGCTCCTGATCGCAGTCGCCGGGTTGATCCTGGGAATGGGCGGGGCGATCACCACCGCGTTCGGAAGCGCGGCCGCCTACCTCGGAGTGGCCTGGGCGCAGATCACGTCGCAGCTCGCGGGCTCGCAAGGGACGATCGAGCTCCCCAACCTGAGCGCGCGCGTGACGACGGTTCTCTGGAGCCTCGCACTGATCACGATCGTGTTCGGGATCGTCGGCGTGGCGAGCGGGCTCGCCGCTCGCCGCCTCCGACTCCAGCGCGCCAGGCTCACCGAGCTCGAGAAGCAGCTCGCGCACGCCCGGATCGACGCTCAGGACCTGCTCAACACCGTGGAGAGCGGCATCCTCTCGATCGACGCCGCCGAGGAGATCGACTTCGTCAACTACACCGCCCGCGTGCAGCTCGGGATCAGCAAGACCCTGCGTTCCAGCGACCTCGGCGAACGGGGAAGCCCCGAGAGCCTGCGCGAGCTGTACGAGCTGATGGTGGAGACGCTCCGCAGCGAACGGGAGATCGACTTCCGGGAGCTGATGATCCACGGTAGCGCCGGAAGCCCGCGCCCGTTCAGCGTCTCGACGAGCGTACTCTACGGCCCGGGAGGCGAGAAGCGCGGAGCGGCCGCGATCCTCAAGAACATCGAGGACATCAAGCGCCTCGAGCACCTGGCCCGCCAGGCCGATCGCCACAAGGCCGTGGCGGTGCTCGCGGCTGGCCTGGCGCACGAGATCCGGAACCCCCTGGCGGCGATCCGCTCCTCGGTCGAGCTGCTGGACGGGGAACAGGGGGGCGGCCGCGAGCGTCCGCCGGGAGAGGACGAGCGGCTGATGGACCTGATCGTCCGCGAGACCGACCGGCTGTCCTCCCTGATTCAGGACTTCATGGCCTTCTCCCGCACCGAGATCCGGAATCGCGAACGAATCGACCTGGGAGACGTGGTGCAGGATGCACTTGAGGTCGAGCTGGCCGCTGCCGACGGGGGGAACGAGATCGTGTTCGCGACGCCAGATCACGAGTACTGGGTGGAAGGCGATCACAACCTGCTCAAGCAGGTCGTGCTCAACCTGGTGGCGAACGCCCGGGCAGCGGTCGGGGATCGCGTGACCGGCCGGGTCGAGGTGCGGATCGGCGTCGATCCGGATCTCCCGGGCCTGGACCGGGCGCGCGGCCCGCTCGTCACGCTGGAGGTGCGGGACAACGGCCCCGGGATCGATCCGGAGGTCCGGGACCGCATCTTCGATCCCTTCTTCACCACGCGCGAGAGGGGATTCGGCATGGGGCTCGCGATCGTCCACCGGATCGTCGACCTCCACGGGGGGGTCGTCTGGGTGCACTCCACCCCTGGGTGGGGCTCGATCTTCCGGGTCGCCCTACCGCGGATCGAATAGCGCTTGCCGACGCTCCGGAGGTACATTTGTAAGAATGGCCAATGACCGTCCACCCAAGGTCCTCGTGGTAGAGGACGAGCCCAGCGTGCGCGAGGCGATGTCGGTCCTCTTCAAGCGCAACGGGTTCGAAGTCGAAGGCAGCGAATCGGGCGACCGGGCGATCGGCTGGCTCGCGGAGCACGGCCCGGTGGACCTGGTGATCACGGATCTGCGCCTCCCCGGCCAGGACGGGATCGCGGTCCTCAAGGCGGCGCGCTCGCAGGACCCCCTCGCCAAGGTCATCGTCGTGACCGCGCAGGGCGACGAGGACTTCGCC
>Ga0299913_10005182_pt1 | contig 11088 bp, 11 predicted proteins | sample RVTome_9_FD_201360 | JGI IMG/M metagenome (GOLD analysis project Ga0299913, IMG submission 201360) | Soil microbial communities from uranium-contaminated site in the Upper Colorado River Basin, Wyoming, United States - RVT155D38 (version 2) ... | reverse complement strand
CATCGGCGTCGCGCCGATCTTCGTCTGGGAGCTGGCGCTCGGCCTGTGGATGACCTTCAAGGGCTTCCGCGCACCGGCCGTGGCAGCGCTCGGATTCGATGTCGCGGACGCGGCCGCCCCGGCCGCCACCCCGCAGGGCATCGTTTCCACGAAGGCGGGTGCGGCATGACCGCATCCGCCCAGGTCCGCAGCGTGCCGCCACGGATCGTGGTGCGCACGTTCTGGGCCCTCCATCGCGCCGCCTACCGCGTCACGGGAGGCCGATTCGGCCTCTCGCGGCCGGAGGCCGGACACAAGTTCGGGATGCTGCAGCTCAGCACCGTCGGACGGCGCTCGGGCCAGCCGCGCATGACGATGATCGGCTACTACCCCGACGGGGAGAACCTCGTCACGTTGGCCATGAATGGCTGGGCCGATGCCGAGCCGGCCTGGTGGTTGAACCTCCAGGCGCGACCGGACACGACCGTCGTGCTGCCGGACGGGCCGCGTCCCGTCCGCGCCCGGGCCGCCACCGGCGCCGAGCGCGAGCGGCTGTGGGCCAGGTTCCGGGACTTCCCGGGCTGGGGCGACGACATCGACGCCCTCGCCGCTCGCCGGTCGATCGAGACGGCCGTCGTCGTTCTCGAGCCGCTTCGTTCGGTTCAGCGCGAAGGAGCCGCATCATGAGATTGCTTCGAGAGCTCGCGCGCCGAAAGCTGCGAACGAGCCTGACCGTCATCGGCATCACCATCGGCATCTGGGCGCTCGTCGTGTTCAGCTCGATGGCCAACCAGATCAACGGTCTGGTCGGCATGGGCAGTGAGTTCTACGCCGACAAGATCGTGGTCACCGACGGGGAAGCGTTCGGCAGCTCGCCGATGCGCCTCGCTGCGGCCGACACGATCGTCACGCTCGATGACGTGGCGGCCGTCGAGCCCAAGGTCGAATTCCTCTGGGAGGCCGATCCGCCGGTCGGCTTCTCCACCCCGCACCTGGTGACCGGGATCGTCCCCGGAGCGGATGCCGGACACGAGACGTTCGATCTCGAGCTGGCCACCGGCCGGTTGCTCACACCCGAGGACGAGGGCAACGCTGTCGTGCTCGGCGCGACCGTCGCGCGCAAGTACGACGTGGTCGCCGGCGACTCGGTCGAGATTCGTGGCCAGGCGTTTGAGGTGGTCGGGACGCTGCAGCCGACACTCACCTCGCCGGATATCACCGGGCTGATCCCGCTGGCGACGGCCCAGCAGATCTACCTGGGCGACCTGCCGCCGCTGGTGGCTGAGTCCCTGACGGCCGCGGAGGTCGTCAGCCAGATCATCGTCTATCCGGACGAGGGCGCCGATTTCGACGCCGTGGCGTCGGCCATCGAAGCGAGCGTCGAGAACAGCGCGACCATGACCGGTGCCGAGTTCGACGAGAGCGTCGGCGCCACGACCGGCATCTTCACCGCTGTGATCATCGGCGTCGCCGTGATCAGCCTGGTCGTCGGTGGCCTGTCGGTCATCAACACGATGGCGATGAGCGTCGCGGAGCGCACCCGCGAGATCGGGATCAAGCGGGCCATCGGAGGCTCGCGCGGCCGGATCATCCGCGAGCTTGTCGCGGAGGCCGGCGTCATCGGCCTCATCGGCGGCCTCGTCGGTCTCGGCCTGGGGGCGACGGTCGTCATCGCAGCCAACGAGCTGGGTCGGGCGGGCGGCACGGTGCTGTTCGATCTGACCCCCGCCACCGCGGCCTTCGCGGTTGGCTTCAGCACCATCCTCGGAATGATGGCCGGCATCGTCCCGGCCTGGAGCGCAGCACGGCTCGACCCGGTGTCGGCCCTGCGATACGAATGATGAAGGAGCGAACGATGGCCCTCCTCGAGGGAAGCAACCTGCGGAAGACCTACCGGCTCTCGCGCCGGACCAGTGTCGAGGCCCTGCGCGGCGTCGACGTCCGAATCGACGCCGGCGAGATGGTCGCGATCATGGGGCCGTCGGGCTCCGGGAAGAGCACCTTGATGCACGTCCTCGGACTGCTGCATGCGCCGGATCGCGCAGACGGAACGGAGCCGGGGCTCCGGATCGACGGCGCCGATGCGACGCTGCTCTCGGATCGCGAGCGGACGCAGATCCGCGCGCAGTCGATGGGCTTCGTGTTCCAGTCCTTCAACCTGGTGCCCACGTTGACGGCGGGGGAGAACGTGGCGCTGGCGGCGGAGTACGCCGGTACCTCCCGTGGCCCCGCGCGCGCCGCAGCTCGCGACGCGCTCGCTTCGGTCGGGTTGGTCGATCGCATCGGGCATCGGCCAATGGAGCTGTCGGGGGGCGAGCAGCAGCGCGTCGCCATCGCGCGGGCCCTCGTCAACGATCCGAAGATCATCCTGGGCGACGAGCCGACCGGCAACCTCGACTCCGCGCGGGCGGCGGACGTGCTCGCGCTCATGCGCCGGTTCAACCGGGAGCGCGGGCAGACCTTCGTCATCGTCACCCACGATCCGGAGGTCGGCGCGTCGTGCGACCGGATCATCCGCATGCGCGACGGACTCATCGTCGGCGACGAGCGCGCCACCGAGATCGGCGCGGTGGCCGCATGACCGCCGTTTCCACCACCGCTGCGGCCGCTCCCGTCGCACGCCGGCGGTTGAAGGCACGACACGCCATCCTCGTTCCGGGTCTGGCGATCGCCGTCTACGCCAACTCCGTGGCCTCGCAGCACGGTCTCGGACTGCTTCCGCTGCTCCTCTTCGGGATCCTGCCGCACCTCACCGTTCTCTACGGCCTGGGCCAGAAGCACGGACGAGGCCAGCTCGCCCCCCGAGCCGTGCCGGCGTTCAACGCGATGCATCACCCGGTGGTGCCAGCGGCACTGGCCGCTGTTGCGGCGACCGGCGTCATCGGCCCCTTCTGGCTGGTCGGTGCGCTCGCCTGGCTCAGCCACGTCGTCGTCGACTGGGCTCTCGGCGATGGCCTGCGAGGCTCCGATGGGTTCCTGCTCGGTCCGGTGGGCCGGATGGTCGGCATCGGCACGTCCGTCCGGCAGGGGGACGCGATCAGTGAATGACGTCGTCGAGCTCCTGGCACGTGGCATCGCGATCGGTATCGGAGGCGCTGCGCTGATGGATGCCTGGGCAGTGCTTGCCCGAGTCGCGTTCAACGTCCAGGGGCTCGACTACGCGCTGCTCGGTCGCTGGATCGGCCACTTCCCGCAGGGTCGCTTTGTCCACGAGCGCATCGCGACGGCGGAGCCGATTCCGGGCGAGCGGCTCCTCGGATGGGGTGCGCACTATGCCATCGGGATCGCCTTTGCCATGCCGCTCGTCGCGATCTGGGGGATCGAGTGGGCGCGGTCGCCCGCGCCGTGGCCAGCCATGCTCGTGGGGCTGGTGACGATCGCCGGACCGTGGTTCGTCATGCAGCCGGCGATGGGGGCCGGGGTCGCCGGATCGAGGACCCCGAACCCGGGCGCCACGCGGTTGCGGAATCTCGCGACGCATGCGGCCTATGGCATCGGACTGTACGTCACCGCTCTGCTGTGCTCGTTCCTCTGAGCCTCCGCCCACGGTCGTTGACATCCGGGCCGGTGGGCGGCACGATGCCCCAGCGCATTTGGAACGTTCAAATCACGGAATCCGTGGACGAGCTGCCCGGAGTCGCCCACGCTGCTAGGGGATCGAGGATGCCCGCTCCGCGACCGACGCTGGAATCGCTGGCCACCGAGCTCGGCGTTTCGCGTCAGACGGTGTCGAACGTCCTCAACCGGCCCTCAATCGTCGCCGAGCCAACCCGCACCCGCGTCGCCGCTGCCATCAGCGCCTCCGGATATGTCCCGTCCCGTGCCGGGCAGCAGCTGCGCACCCGGCGCTCACACGCCATCGGCATTCGCCTGATGCCGACCTTCGACGGGATCAACGGGCACATCCTCGACAACTTCCTCCACGAGCTGGCGGAGCACGCCCACCGCTCGAAGTACCGGCTCGCCCTGTTCGCTGCCGCCACCGAGGCCGAGGAGATCGCGACCTACGCTCGCATGCACGCCGCGAACGAGATCGAGGGCGTCGTCCTGACCTCGACACACATCGACGACCCTCGGATCGCCTGGCTCGTCGCCCATGACGTCCCGTTCGTGTCGTTCGGCCGGCCGTGGAGCTCATCCGACGCCGACCCCTCCGACGCACCCCACGATTGGGTGGACGTCGACGGCGCCGCCGGCACCGATGCGGTCACCCGCCACCTCCGTGCTCAGGGCCACACCCGCATCGGCTACCTGTCATGGCCGGCCACGTCGGACGTCAGCGGCGATCGCCTCGCCGGCTGGCGGCGCGCCATGGGCGATGTCGCAGACGACCCGGACCTCGCGGCACTCGCTGTGGAGTGCACCAACGACGTGCCCGCCGCCCGCATCGCCGCGGAGGAGCTGCTGGCCCGTGCCGCGACCGCCATCGTCTGCGCATCCGACACGCTGGCCCTGGGTGCCCGAGCCGCCGTCGATGCGCGGGGCGTGGCCATGCCGCACGTTCCCATCGTCGGCTTCGACGACACCCCCGTCGCCCGTGCTCTCGGGCTCAGCTCCGTCGCGCAGCCGGTGGTGCGCGCCGCGCGCACCTCGGTCGCGCTGCTCATCAGCCGGCTGGCCGGGGAGCGTCCACCTGAGCACGTGCTGCTTCAACCGTCACCGGTGTTCCGCGACTCCGAGATCGCCACACCTCCCAACCCCGGAACCGGAACCAACCAGGATGAGGAGATCACGCACCAATGACCTACCGAACACTGCGCATGCCGGCATCGATTGCCGTCACCGCGCTCCTGCTGACCGCCTGCGGCAGTGGCTTTGAATCCGATGCACCGTCATCGGTGGCGCCGGAGTCGGAGGCTCCCGGCGCGTCGACGGCCGCGAGCACGCCGGCCGAGCCCGGTGCCGACCTGACGATCCTCATCGGCTCGTCGGGCGACGCCGAGACGGACATCGTGAACCAGCTGGTCGCCGACTGGTCGGCGGAGTCCGGCGTCGAAGCCGAGGTCGTCGTGGCATCCGACCTCAACCAGCAGCTGTCGCAGGGCTTCAGCTCGAACAACCCGCCCGACCTGTTCTACCTCTCGACCGATCAGATGCAGGTCTACGCGGCCACCGACTCGCTCGAGCCGTACGCGGAGTCGCTCTCCAATGCCGATGACTTCTACGGACCTCTCCGCGAGGCGTTCACCTACGACGGCCAGTTCATGTGCGCGCCGAAGGACTTCTCGACCCTCGCGCTCATCATCAACGAGGACATCTGGACCGATGCCGGCCTGACCGAGGACGACATCCCCACGACGTGGGATGAGCTCGCCGCCGTCGCGGAGCAGCTGACCACGGACGAGCACAAGGGCCTCGCCTACGGGCCCGAGGTGCAGCGGGTCGGGGTCTTCATGGCGCAGGCGGGCGGCGCCTTCGTCGACGAGGACGGCACCACGGCCGTGGTCGACTCCCCGGAGAATGCCGAGGCCCTCGACTACGTGAAGGACCAGATGGAGGCCGGCGCATTCGCGTTCTCGAACGACCCGACCATCGACGCGGGTTGGGGCGGCGAGGCGTTCGGCACCGGCAAGGCGGCCATGGTGATCGAGGGCAACTGGATCGCCGGCGCGATGACGAACGACTTCCCGGACGTCAACTACATGGTGGCCGAGCTGCCGGAAGGTCCGGCTGGTCCCGGCACGATCCAGTACACGAACTGCTGGGGCATGGCCGCGTCCTCGGACAACATTCCGGGCGCGACCTCCCTGGTCGAGTACCTGACGAGCACGGAGTCGCAGCTGGCCGCCGCCGAGGCATTCGGCGTGATGCCGTCGGTCGAGTCGGCGGCGGAGGACTGGAAGGCGGCGTACCCGGAGTTCGCGGCCTTCATCGATGGTGCCGAATACGCCATCAACCTCCCCTCGCAGCCCGGCACGGGTGACGTACTCGGCGACTTCAACGCTCAGCTCGCAACGCTTTCATCGACCGAGCCCGCGGCGATCCTCTCCAGCGTCCAGGCAAGCCTGCAGGACGCCCTCGACAGCCAGTAGGCTTCCGCTCCACGGTCCGAGGTGGCGCTCTCGCGCGTCGCCTCGGACCGGCCAACCTCGCACCCGACGGCACCCGGATGGTGCTGACTCCGCTTACCGGTTGAGGGAGAGATGGCTGGAATGCGGCCGCGCGGATCGATCCACGGCAATCGCGCATTGGCGGGGTGGCTGTTCGTCACCCCGGCCATCGTCATCGTTGGCCTGTTCGTGCTCGTGCCGGTCGTGATGGCCGCATGGGTGAGCATGTCGGACTGGACCGGGATCGGTCCGCCGTTCAGTGAGGGCGTGAACTTCGTCGGCGCCGAGAACTACGCGGAGCTGCTCGGTGGGACCGGCCTCGCCACCCGGGATCTCGGCACCGCGCTCCGCAACAACCTGTTCTACGTGCTCCTCGTCGTCCCGCTCCAGACGGCCGTCGCGCTCGGGCTGGCGATCCTCGTCAATCGGAAGGTGATGCGCGGCCGCGGCTTCTTCCGCACGGCGTTCTACTTCCCGTCGGTCACCTCCTCGGTCGCGATCGTCGTGCTGTGGCTCTTCCTGTTCAGTGCCTCAGGGCCGGTGAACAAGGTCCTCAGCTGGGTCTGGATCGAGGGGCCGAACTGGTTCCAGGACCCGCGCGGCCTCATCCACATCCTCCTGGGGGCCTTCGGCGTGACCGCGGCGGACAACCCACTCGCGGGGGCGACGATCCTCGGGATCAGCGGCTGGGATTGGATCTCCGGCCCGTCGGTCGCCATGTCGGCGTTCATCATCATGGCGGTCTTCACGACCTCGGGCACGTTCATGCTCCTGTTCATCGCCGGCCTGCAGCAGATCAACGCCGAGGTGGAGGAGGCGGCCATGACCGATGGCGCGAACGGCTGGCAGCGCTTCCGCTTCGTCACCCTGCCGATGCTCAAGCCGATCGTCTTCACCGTGGTCACGCTCGGGCTGATCGGGACATGGCAGGTCTTCGACCAGATCTACGTGGGCACGCAGGGTGGCCCGGCCAAGACGACGCTGACGCCGGCCTATCTGTCGTTCAACTCGGCCTTCAACAACAATGACTGGCCGCGCGGCGCGGCCATCGCCTTCATCCTCTTCGCCATCATCGTCGTTCTCACCGTGCTCCAGCGGCTGTGGCTGGGGCGGACGGAGGTGGGGCGATGAGGACTCGACGCGAGACCATCACGGCATGGGCGCCGTTCGTTGTGCTGATCGTCATTGCGATCATCTACATCGCCCCGTTCATCGTCCAGGTCGTCAACTCGTTCCGCCCGGACGCGGACGTCGTGAGCGAGCCCCTGTCCCTCGGGATCGGCACCTGGACCGCCGCGGCCTACGAGCGGCTGTTCACGCGCAGCGACTTCCCGCTGTGGACCATGAACTCGTTCATCGTCACCCTCAGCGTCACGCTGGGCCGGGTCTTCTTCGTCAGCCTGGCGGGCTACGCGCTGGCGCGCATCCCGTTCCGTGGGCGCGGCGTCGTCTACGCCACGCTCATCGCCGTCATGGCGGTCCCGGGGGTGGTGCTGCTGATCCCGAAGTTCCTCGTCATCAACCAGCTCGGCATGTACGACTCGTACTCGGGGATGATCATCCCCCTGCTGGCCGATGCCGCCGGCGTGTTCATCATGAAGAACTTCTTCGAGTCGATCCCCGTCGCGGTCGAGGAGCAGGCGCGGATCGACGGGGCGGGCGTGTTCCGCACGTTCTGGTCGATCGTGCTGCCGATGTCGCTGCCGGCCGTGATGACGATCGTCATCCTGTCGTTCCAGGGGTCGTGGAACGAGCTGAACCACTTCATCGTGTCGACCCAGAGCACCGAGCTGACGACGCTCACCAAGGGCGTCGCGCAGCTCGCGTCCGGGCAGCTGAGCCAGGGCTCCCAGTTCCCGATCAAGCTCGCCGCCTCGCTGCTCATGACCGTCCCGGTGGCCATCGTGTTCTTCATCTTCCAGAAGCGGATCATGAACGCCAGCGCGGGCGCGGTGAAGGAGTAGCGCGCCGCCGAGGACCATCTGGAGGGACACAGACCGAGGCGGCCCGGGTGCTCGGCCCGGGCCGCCTCGGACGCGGAGGGACCGCTTCAGTCGCGAGCGGCGAGCGGACGCCACGCCCGCAGGACGATCGCTGCCGCCAGGCCCATGAGCACGGCGCCCAGGACGACCGCCGAGCGGTCGGTGGTCGGCAGTGCCGTGTTCGGCGGAGTCGCCGCAAGCTGGCCGCGAATCGCGCCACCCGGGAACGCTTCGTTGTGGAGGTTCACGTAGTAGCCGGCCGGGTCGTCGATGATGGCCTGCAACGCATCGGCGTCGGCTGCGTCGTTGCAGCCCTCACTGGAGCCCTCGAAGCCGTCCAGGTCCAGGTCGACGACGACGTCGCCGCTCGCGCCGGCGGCACCGACGTGGATGTGCGAGATCGTGACCGGGTCGATGCCCTCGGCCGTCATCTCCCAGCATGCGGTGCCGGCATCGGGGTCGAGCACGACGGTCGCCGTTCCGGTGCCGTCCTCGTCGGTCTCGGCGTCGCCGGCCAGGGTCGCCGTCAGGGTCGTCTCGGCCGCCAGCACGATGCCGGCCAACGAGAACGTGGCGATCAACCCGAGCGCCATCGCGAGCGCCAGGGTGGTTCGGGTACGGGTCCGCATCGGTCGGGTTCCTCCTGTGGGTGCGGAGGACCGATGCCCCCCGGAGCGCATCGGTCCGCTGATGGAGGAACGTTCGGGGCGGGTTACGCCCTCGGCGGGTGGTAGGGGACATCCGCGACGATCGTGTTGCGTCGCGAGAACAGCCGGAGCTTGAGCCGCAGCGCGGTCTGGTTATGGAGCAGGTTCTCCCACCAGTGACGCGGCACGAACTCCGCTAGGACCACCAGGATCGGCCGATCCGGTGCCTGGCGCTGCAGCGCGTCCATGTACGCCAGCAACGGACCGATGAGCGCGCGGTACGGCGACTCCACCACGACGAGCTCCGTGGAGCGGGCCCAGTCCGGCCATCGCTCGCGGATCGCATCGGCGGTGTCGGGATCGTTCGTGACGTGCACGGCGACCGCCTCGCTGCTGATCGAGTTCGCGAAGGCGATGGCCTGGAGCGCCGGTCGGTCGAGGCGAGCGATCGGCACGATCACGATCGGCTTCGGGGCGACCTCCCCGGCCTCGGGCACGCGCTCGACGGCCAGGGCCGCGTCGAGGTCGCGATAGTGGCCCCGGATGGCGAGCAGGAGCAGCATGAGGATCGGCACCAGGACGATGACGAGCCACGAGCCCTGCAGGAAGTTGCTGCTGCCGACGACGAGGGCGACGACCAGGGTCGTCAACGCGCCCAGGCCGTTGATCGCCAGCCCCATCCGCCACCCGGGCTCACGACGGCGCCACCAGCGCACGAGCATCCCGCCCTGCGACAGCGTGAAGGCGATGAACACCCCGAGCGTGTAGAGCGGGATGAGCCCGGAGACGCTCGCTTCGAAGCCGATGAGCAGGCCGATGGCCATGAGCGACAACGCGACGATGCCGGTCGTGAACGCCAGCCGCTCGCCGCGATAGGCGAACTGGCGGGGGAGGAAGTCATCGCGCGCGAGGAAGGACGAGAGGCGCGGGAAGTCCGCGAAGCTCGTGTTCGCCGCGAGCACGAGGATGAGCGCGGTGGCCACCTGTGCCACGACCAGGACGAACCCGTCGCCCGTGAGATGCCGGACGAGCAGGCTCAGGACCGTCTGCTCCTCGCTCGGGTCGGGGATGATTCGGATCGTCGTCACGAGATAGGCGATCCCCACGAAGAGGGTCGCGAACACGACCGCCGCCCAGGTGAGCGTGGTGCGCGCGTTCTTCCACTCCGGCGGCTTGAACGCGGGCACGCCGTCGGAGATGGCCTCGACGCCGGTCAGCGCCACCGCGCCCTGGCTGAATGCGCGAAGGACGAGGAACAGGCCCAGCGCCTGGCCGCCGGCCTCGACAGCGGCCCACCCGGCCGGGGCGACGAACGGCTCCACATCGCCGAGGACGCTGCGAACGACGCCGTAACCGACGATCGCGAGCATCACGACGATGTAGGCGTACGTGGGGACCATGAAGATCGTGCCGGACTCGCGGATGCCGCGCAGGTTGCCAAGCATGATCAGGAGCACCAGCCCAACGCTGATGAGCACCCGCTCGCCGTAGATTCCGGGGATGATCGACGTCATCGCCGCGACGCCCGCGGAGACCGACACGGCGACGGTGACCACGTAGCCGATGAGAAGCGCTGCCGCGGCGAGGATGCCGGCGCCGCTTCCCAGGTTGTCGCTCGCCACGATGTAGCTGCTGGCGCCCTTCGGATACGCCTTGATCGTCTGGCGGTACGAGAGCGTGACGATCGCGAGCATGATCGTGATGAGGCCGGCCAGTGGGAGCGTCAGGCTGAGGGCGCCCGCGCCGGCGAGCGCCAGCACGCGCATGATCTCCTCCGGCCCGTAGGCCGACGAGCTGATGTTGTCGCTCGAGAAGATCGCGAGGCCCTTGACCTTTGTGAGCCGCTCATGCTCCTCGCGCTCGCTGCGAATCGGCCGGCCGATGAGCCAGGTCCGCAGGCGCCGGAGGGGCGCTGTCGGGCCGCGACGGTCGAGCACCGTGCGCTCGGTCGCGACCAGGCCGCCCTCCTCGGAGCCGCGGTGGAAGGCATCCTCGAACGGGCGCACGATGCGGACGTACGCATCGCCGGGCCGCTTGCCCACCCGGCGCTCCCGTACCTCGAGGTGGGGATCGACCCGGCGGCGGTCCGATGGCTCCGATGATCTCGTCACGGCGGCGAACGGTAGCACTCGCGCCGGCGGGCGCGCCGCCGTGGTCAGCCGAGGCGCAGGGCGATCCCCTCGAGCGGCTCCAGCGTGAGCGTGGTAAACGCAACGCGACCCGCCCGGCCGGATGTCGCGACCACCACCTCTGCCTGGTCCGCGGCGAGGCGGGCCACCGGGATCTCGCATCGGGCACGCTCATCGCCGACGTTGAGCAGGCACAGCACGCGCTCACCATCCGCCTCCCGAAGCCAGGCCATGACGTCCGGCGCGACCCCGAAGAACGAGCGATGCTCGCCGATGCCCAGCGCCGGGGAGGACCGGCGGG
>Ga0299913_10005181_pt1 | contig 11089 bp, 10 predicted proteins | sample RVTome_9_FD_201360 | JGI IMG/M metagenome (GOLD analysis project Ga0299913, IMG submission 201360) | Soil microbial communities from uranium-contaminated site in the Upper Colorado River Basin, Wyoming, United States - RVT155D38 (version 2) ... | reverse complement strand
CATTCCTGATGGACGAGCCGCTCTCGAACCTCGACGCGAAGCTGCGCGTGCAGATGCGCGCCGAGATCGCCCGCCTCCAGCGCGACCTGAGCGTGACGACGATCTACGTCACGCACGACCAGAGCGAGGCGATGACGCTCGGCGACCGCGTCGCTGTGATGCGGCGCGGCGAGCTCCAGCAGCTGGCTCCGCCCCAGACCCTGTACTCGGAGCCCGTCAACCTCTTCGTCGCTGAGTTCATCGGCTCGCCGGCGATGAATCTCGTCGAGGCAACCGTCGAGAACGGCGAGGTCAGCTTCGGCCCCCAGCGCCTCCGTATCGACCGCGCGCGACCTGGGCTCACGCGCTACCGGGGCAAGCGCATCGCGCTCGGCATGCGGCCCGAGGACCTCGAGGACGCACAGCTCGTCGGCGGGTCGGCCGAGGACGCGAGCTTCGAGGCCGAGATCGACATCCGTGAGGACATGGGCTCCGAGGTCTTTCTTCACTTCGCCCTCGATGCGAGGGCCGTCATCACCGAAGACGTGCGCGACGCGGCCGAGGACGAGGCGGTCGAAGCAGCGGAGGCGCAGGCCGAGGTGCGCGGGCACCAGTTCGTCGCGCGCGTGGCGCGGGAGTCGGGCATCCGCGAAGGCGACCGCGCGCGGCTCGCCGTCCGCACCGACCGGCTGCACTTCTTCGACCTGGAGACTGGCTCCGCGATCTACGACTAGGATCCCGGCGATGGCGGTCGTCGAGTCGAACCCGCAGCTGGGACGGCAGATCGTCGAGGACGCGAAGCGCCACGTCCTCTACTCGTGGTCGGTGCAGGACGCGATCAGCCCGATCGCCGTCGCCGGCGCCGAGGGCCGCTACTTCTGGGACTACGACGGCCGGCGCTACCTCGACTTCGCCTCGCAGCTCGTCAACGTCTCGATCGGCCACCAGCACCCGAAGGTGATCGCGGCGATCAAGGAGCAGGCCGACCGGCTCTGCACGATCGGCCCGCCGATGGCGAGCGAGTCGCGCTCCGAGCTCGGCCGCCTGCTCGCCGAGGTGACCCCGGGGAACCTGGCGATGTCGTTCTTCACGAACGGCGGCGCCGAGGCGAACGAGAACGCGATCAAGCTGGCGCGCTGGTACACGGGCCGGCACAAGGTGATCGCGCGCTACCGCTCCTACCACGGCGCGACGGGCGGCGCGATCACGCTCACCGGCGACCCGCGTCGCTGGCCCGCCGAGCCCGGCCTGCCGGGGATCGTGCGGATGCTCGACCCGTACACCTACCGCTGCCCAGCCGGCCATCCCGACCCGTGTCCGGTCTGCTCGGGCCGGCCGCACCTGGAGGAGATCCTCCAGTACGAGGGGGCGCAAACGGTCGCCGCGGTCATCCTCGAGACGGTCGTCGGGACGAACGGGATCATTGTCCCGCCCGACGGCTACCTGAAGTCGATCCGGGCGGTCTGCGACCGCCACGGGATCCTGCTGATCTGCGACGAGGTGATGGCCGGCTTCGGCCGCACCGGCAAGTGGTTCGCCTGCGAGAACTGGGACGTCGTCCCCGACATCCTCACGGTCGCGAAGGGGATCAACTCCGGCTACGTGCCGCTCGGGGCGATGGTCGTCTCCGACGAGATCGCCGACTGGGTGCGCGACAAGTACTTCGCCGGCGGCCTCACGTACTCCGGGCATCCGCTCGCCTGCGCGGCGGGCGTCGCCTCGATCGAGGCGTTCAGAGAGGAGAGCATCGTCGAGCAGGCCGCCGCGAGCGGCGAGGTCTTCCGCGCGGAGCTCGCGGCGCTCGCCGAGCGGCATCCGTCGATCGGGGACGTGCGCGGGCTCGGCTGCTTCTGGGGGCTCGAGCTCGTGAAGAGCCGGGAGACGCGCGAGATGCTCGTCCCCTTCAACGCCAGCGGCGCCGCCGCCGAGCCCGTGGCACGCCTGACGAAGGCGGCGCTCGACCGCGGCCTCTACCTGATGACGCACTGGAACATCGTCATGGTCTGCCCACCTCTGACGATCACGCGGGAGGAGCTCGACGAGGGCGTTGCGATCCTCGACGAGGTGCTCTCGATCGCGGACGAGTACGTCTCGTAGCAAACCCTCCAACTAGGCATTGCGGCGGCGCCGAGGCGCGCCTACCGTCCGTAAGTGGGACGCCGCTCGTCTCGCGCGACGCTCGCCGTCGCCGTGCTCGTCGCAGCAATTCCGGCGGCGGGAGCCCAGGCTGCGCGTCCCCAGACCGAGGAGCTGATCGTCGGCTTCCGAGTCGGCGTCTCCCGCTCCCAGCAGGACCAGGCGCTCGAGCAGGCCGGCGCGAAGCCGAAGCGGCGCTTCGGCCGCATCCGCGCGGCCCTCGTCTCCGGCCGGGCCGACAAGCTCCGGAAGGATCCGCGCGTCCGCTACGTCGAGCCGAACGGCGTCGTCTCGATCGACTCCGACCCCGCCTTCGGCCAGCTCTGGGGGCTCGAGAACGTCGGCCAGCTCGTCGGCTTCTCCTACGGCGTCCCCGACGCGGACACCGACGCGCCCGACGCCTGGTCTGCCACCGACGGCACCGGCGTCGTCGTCGCCGTGCTCGACACCGGCGTCGACGCGGCGCATCCAGACCTGTCCGGCCAGATGTGGCGCAATCCCGGCGAGACGGCCGGCAACGGCGTCGACGACGACGGCAACGGCTACGTCGACGACGTCGGCGGCTGGGACTTCGCCAACCACGACCCCGACCCGCGCGACGACCACGGGCACGGAACCCACGTCGCCGGCACCGTCGCGGCCGCCCGCGACAACGGCGTCGGCATCGTCGGCGTCGCGCCCGGTTCCCGCGTGATGGCGGTGAAGTTCCTCGACGCGGACGGGACCGGAACGCTCGCCGCCGCCGTCGAGGCGGTGCTCTACGCGGGGGCGAACGGCGCGTCGGTCGTGAACGCATCCTGGGGCGACACCGAGTTCTCGCAGGCGCTCCTCGACGCGATCAGGAGCGTCGACGCGCTCGTCGTGGCATCGTCCGGGAACTCCGCCTCCGACAACGACGTCGTCCCCCACTACCCGTCCGGCTTCGACGCGCCGAACGTGGTCTCGGTCGCGGCGACGGACAACCGGGACGGCCTCGCCTGGTTCTCCAACGTCGGCGCGCGGAGCGTTCATCTGGGCGCCCCCGGCGTCTCGGTCTACTCGACCTGGCCGGGTGGCGGCTACCGGCACCTGGACGGGACGTCGATGGCGGCGCCGCACGTGAGCGGGGCGGCGGCGCTCGCGCACGCCGCGTTGCCGGGCACCGGCCCGGCCGGGATGAAGTCCCTACTCGTCGGGACCGCCGACCGCGTGCCCGCGCTCGCCGGCGCGACCTCCAGCGGCGCGCGGCTGAACGCCAACGCCGCCGTTCGCTGCTCCGGCCCCACGGTCTGGCTCGAGGCCCCCTCCGAGCCGCTGGACGCCTACGTCGGCGAGCCGCTTTCCGTGCGCGCGCACGCACACCGGTGCGGCGTGCCCGGCGGCGTCGTCGTCAGCGCGACCGCGAACGGCGCGCCGGTCGCTCTCGCCGCCGCGGCGGACGGCGTCTTTACGGGCTCGGTGACGCCGGCGCAGGCCGGCCCGCTCACGATCGAGGTGTCCGCCACCGCCGACGGCGAGACGGCCACCCGCTCCGTCTCGGGCACCGTCTCGGCGGTGATCCCGGTCGTCCCCGGCGGGCCCCCCGTGACCGTCACGGCCGGCCCCGGCCAGAACCCGAAACTCACCTTTCCCGGCAACGCGGGCGACCGGATCGGCGTCGCGGTCTCTGGCGTCTCGCTCCCGTTCAGCACGATCTCGCTGCGCGACCCGCAGGGCGCCACTCTCGGCGCGCCGCTCTACGTCGGCTTCGGCGGCGGCATGCTCGAGCCGCGCGACCTGCCCGTGACCGGAACCTACGGGATCCTCGTCGACCCGAACGGCTCGGCGGCCGGCTCGATGACGCTCGCCGTCCACCTCGTCCCTCCCGACTCCGAGAAGGCGGTGCCCTTCGGCGTGCCCACCTCCGTCTCGGTGTCGGTGCCCGGACAGAACGCCCGAGGGACGTTCGCCGGCACCGCCGGGCGAACCGTCAGCCTCAAGGCGACGGGCTCGATCCCGGGGGCCCAGGTGTCGATCGTCGCGCCCGGCGGCGCCGTGCTCGCGGCACCGGTCTACGTCGGGCCGGCGGGCGGCTTCGTGGAGCCCCGGACGCTGCCCTCGAGCGGCGAGTACGTCGTCCGGGTCGATCCGATGGGCGCCGCGACCGGGACGATGACGCTGACGCTCTACGACGTGCCGCCCGACGCCGCCGCCACGCTCGCGTTCGGGTCCCCCCGGACGGTCGCCACCTCCGTTCCGGGGCAGAACGCGCGGGCAGGCTTCAGCGGCGTCGCCGGCCGCACCGTGAGCCTCAAGGTCACAGGCGTGACGATGGCCGGCGCACGCGTCTCGCTCCTGGCGCCGGACGGCTCGGCGCTCACGCCGGCGGCCTACGTCGGCTCCGCGGGCGGCTTCGTCGAGCCGGTCCGGCTGCCCGCCGGGGGCGCCTACACCGTGCTCGTCGATCCCCAGGGCGCGGCCACCGGCTCGCTCACGCTGACCCTGTACGACGTCCCGCCGGACACCGAGGGCTCGGTCGCGTCCGCCACGGCGCTCGCCCTCGTGATCGCAGTCCCGGGCCAGAACGCGCGCGCGAGCTTCGCCGGGACCACCGGTCGGCTCGTCAGCCTGAGGCTCGCCCCGGTGACCACGAGCGCTGCCCGGGTCTCGTTCGTCGCTCCGGACGGCTCCGCGTTCGCGCCGCCGCTCCTCGTCGGCTCGGGCGGAGGCTTCGTCGAGCCGCGCACCCTCGCCGCGGACGGTACCCACTCCATCCTCGTCGATCCCGTGGGCGCCGCCACCGGATCGGTCACCCTGACGCTCTACGAGGTTCCGGCCGACGCCGAGGCGGTGCTGTCGGTCGGAGGCTCCGCGACGCTGGCGATGGGAACGCCGGGCCAGAACGGCCGGGCGTCCTTCGCCGGCGTCGCGGGTCAGCCGCGGACGCTGAAGCTCTCCGGCGTCACGATGATGCTCGCGCGGATCTGGGTGAGCGGGCCTGACGGGACGACGCCGGTCGCGCCCACGTACGTCGGGACCTCGGGGCGGACGCTTACCTTCACGCCCTCACGCACGGGCGAGCACGCCCTCCTCGTCGACCCGCAGAGCTGGTACACGGGCTCGGCCACGCTGACGCTGTCCTGAGCCGGCGCTACCTTCGCCCCGTGGAGCGGGAGAGCTGCATCCGCTGCGGAGCGTGGATGGAGTGGCGCCACGGCACCTGGCAGTGCGCCCGCTGCCGTTACAAGGTGGGCTGCTGCGAAGGCCTGACCGGTGAATGCCTCGAGGACTCTGAACCGGAGGCCACGCTGGCCGGCATGCCTCGGCGGGACGCTCGGTCGTAACGACCGGCGGGCAGCTCTATTCTCCGAAACGAGTGAGCAGCCCCGGTCCCGTCACCGTCTTCGACTTCGCGCCGGTGAACCGGCGGCGCCAGCTCCGCCGCACACCTGCGCTCGCGCTTCAGGCGCTGCGCATGGTCTGGGCCGCGAGCTCTCGCAACTTTCTCGCGTCCACGGCGTTACAGGTCGCGCTGGCCGGTGGCGTCGCGCTCCAGCTCCTCGTCGCGCGGCGCATCCTGCAGGAGCTCATCGCGGTCAGCGACGGCGCTGCTGTCACCGGCCTCTACGGGCCGTTCGCGATGCTCGTCGGCGTGATCGCCGGCCTCGGCATCGCAGGAGCGCTGGCGACCCACCAGCAGCGGCTGCTCGTCGAGCTCGTCGGGCGCTCCGCCTTCGACCGGATCGTCGGCGTCGCGACAGCGGTCGAGTACACCTCGTTCGAGAGGCCGGCGTTCTACGACCAGCTGCAGCGGGCGCGCGAGTCGGGGCAGTTCCGGATCATCGACATGGTCAACGCCGTCACGTCACTGGTTACGGCGCTCCTGACGACGGCCGGAATTGCAGTCGTGCTCGCGTATCTCGAGCCGCTGCTTCTTCTCTTCGTCTGCCTCGCGGCCGTCCCCGGACTCGTGGCGGCAATCCACAACAGCAGGAAGAGCTACGCGTTCGAGTACGCGATGACCCCTGAGAGCCGGGATCGCGCCTACCTGATGGACCTCGTGACCGAGCGCTCGAGCGCGAAGGAGGTGCGCGTCTTCGGACTCGGGCGATTCCTGCGCCGCCGATACGACGAGCTCACGGAGGAGCGACTGCGCAACCTGCGTGTGTTCCTTCGCCAGCGGCTGGGTGTGACATTGCTCGCGACGTTCGCAGGGGCAGCCGGGATCGGAGTGGCATTCGCCGCGCTCGTATTCCTGTTGGACAGAGGTCGCATCGACGTGGCGACGGCGCTGACCGCCGGGCTCGCGATGCAGCAGCTCTCGTCGCGATTGGGCGGGGTGACGGGGTCGATCTCGAGACTGATCGAAGGTGGCATGTTCCTCGACGACTACGCCGCCTTCCTCGCGCACTCCCCTTCCCGGACGACCGGTCGCGCCGAGCCGGACGTTCCCGCACCGAGGGCCACGTCGAGCCCCGCCGCAGTGACGGTCGAGGACGTCTCGTTCACGTATCCCGGGATGGACGTGCCTGCACTCTTGGATGCATCGCTGGTGCTGTCCCCTGGCGAGGTGGTCGCGCTCGTCGGCGAAAACGGCTCGGGCAAGACGACCCTTGTGAAGCTGATCTGCCAGCTCTACCGGCCGGACAGCGGCCGCATCCTCTGGAACGGCGTGGACACTGCCACGCTCGACCCAGCGGTCGTGGCGACCGAGACGACAGTGCTCTTCCAGGACTTCATCCAGTACCACCTCACGGCGCTCGACAACATCGTGCTCGGGAGGGTCGAGCGAGAGCCGACGGTCGCCAACGCGGAGGCGGCGGCCAGAGCAGTCGGTGCGCACGAGTTCCTCGCCGGGCTCTCGGCGGGTTATGAGACGCGGCTCGGCCGGCAGTTCTTCGGCGGTCACGAGCTGTCCGCGGGCCAGTGGCAGCGGCTCGCCCTCGCCCGCGCCTGGTTCCGCGGTGGCGGCCTCCTCATACTCGATGAGCCGACGGCCTCGCTCGATCCCCGGGCGGAGCACGACCTCTTCGCGCAGATCCGCCGCCTGGCTCACGGCCGCTCCGTACTGCTCATCTCGCACCGGTTCTCGAGCGTTCGCTTCGCCGACCGGATCTACGTGCTCGAGCACGGCCGCGTGACCGAGAGCGGCACCCATGCCGAGCTGATGGCGCGGGGCGGGCACTATGCGACGCTGTTCACCCTGCAGGCGGCTGCGTACCTCGACGAGGACGCCGCCCGGCTGTGGGTATAGGTCGGAAAACCTGGACTTGCGGGGGGCCGCGGCGCTGCCTACGCTGCGGCTTGAGCCCGATTAAAAGGAGTCCCATGGACCGGATCGACAACGCGTACCAGCCTCCGCAGCTAGTGGTGCTCGGCACCGTGCAGTCCCTGACGCTTGAAGGCAACGATCCTTGCCGGTGGAACGAACCGCGCGACACGAACAAACAGACCGGAATGGCCGACCTGATCCTCGGCCAGGCGGCTCTGACGACCTGCTCGGCCTAGCGCCGCCCCGGAGCAACTCTCCGCGCCAGCCAGCATGCCTGCAGCAGCAGGAAGCTGTTCGCGCGCGGAACTGGTCCCGACCAGTGCGCGCGCAGCGCGCCGGGGTCCACGATCTCGTGGAGGCCGAGGTCGCCGAGCGCGTCGCCGAGCTCGTCCGGCTGGAGCCCGGCCACGAACGCCTTCGTGTGCCGGTTCCAGAGCACGCTGTTGAACGATGCCTTCGTCGGCCGCTGCGTGACCGCCGCCGGTAGCACGTCGCCGAAGAGGACGTGCATCGCTGCGTCGCGGCTCGGGAAGCCCCACGCGCCGCCCGCGCGGGCGAGGGCGGCGACGGACGCGGCCGACGCGAACGGATGGAGGACCTCCACGTTCTCCTCCTCGCCGAGGCGAGCGAGCGAGGCGATCGTCAGCCGCAGGTAGCGCTCCGTCCACCAAGCCCGCAGCTCGCGATCGCGCCGGAGAGGGCGCGCCGCGAGGTCACGCGCCCAGGCCTGCGCGAGCTTGCGGTTCGCCTCGTCGCGAAGCCAGTCGAAGCGCAGCGGATGCCGGCGCTCCAGCACGTGGGCGCGGGCGCGCTTCGGCCCGAGTGCCAGCGCGACCCGGAGCACGTCGCGACGTGAGGGGCTGACGTGCCGCGCAAGCACGGCGAGAGCGCGGGACCCGGGCGAGAGCGTCTCGTCCCCGCCGAGACCTGTTACCAGTGAGCCGCCGCGGGCGGCGGCCACCATCGGGGCGACCAGGTGGACGTTGTACGGGTAGCGGAGGCCGCCGCGGTCCATCAGCCCGGCGGCGGTCGGACCGACGAGATCTGCCTCTCCGTCCAGGCTCAGGCGCACCCACTCGTCGATACCGACGTGCGCGATCACGCGCTCCTGCCACTCGTCCTCCCTTGCGTCGGGCGCGCCGCGGAAGCGGAGCGTGACGGGCACCGGATCCGGTAGCCCCGCCTTCCGCGCGACCCGCACGGCCAGCGCGAGCACTGCCGACGAGTCGCGCCCGCCGGAGAACCCGACGAGGCACGGCGGACGGCTGAGGGCGCGAAGCAGCTCGTGCTCGAACGCAGCGACGGGCGTGCGCGGCGGCGGGGCCGCGTCGAGCTCCCTTGCTGCCGCCGCCTCCCGCCCGAGGACGACATGAGTCGCCACCTCGAACGGCGTCAGCACCGCACTATCCGGAGCTACTCGCCTGCGGGCTCGGGTGCGGCGTCGGCCGCCAGCTCGCGCTCGAGATAGAACGCCAGGTGCCCGTCGGTCTCGATCACCTGGACGAGCTGCCATCCTTTCGAGCCGAGCTCGTTCAGCTGCCCCTCCGCACGCGCCTTCGGGCCCACGCGGAGCACGTGGTACTCGAAGCGGCGGGCAGGGCTCTCGTCGCGCCTGCGGCGCTCCTCGTCGAGCCGCGCGCGGACGGCCCGGTCGGCATCTGACTTCAGAAGCGGCATTGACGAGAATCTACCGTAGTCTTGAAAAGTGGACGAGATCGGTCTTTTCCCGCTCGGAATCGTTCTCCTGCCGACCGAGCGGCTCCCGCTACACGTGTTCGAGCCCCGCTACAAGGAGCTGATCGCCGAGTGCATCGAGGACGAGCGCGACTTCGGTCTCGTCTTCGCCGACGACGAAGGCCTGCGCGACGTCGGCACGCGCGCCCGCGTCGTCGAGGTGCTCGAAACCTTCGACGACGGCCGCATGAACGTCGTCGTCGAGGGAGGCGACCGCTTCCGCCTCGTCGAGTTGACCGCCGGCCGCTCGTTCCAGACGGGCGAGATCGAGCCGGTCGCGGACGTCGAGACCGGCGCCGATCCGGTCGAGATCGAACGCTCGCTCGTCCTGCTGCGCCGCGTCGGCGAGCTCGCCGGAGCCGACGTCGACGAGGTCGCGGTCACGACGGAGATCCCGTCGTTCGAGCTCGCCGCGCGGGTCGAGCTCGAGCCCGGCCTGAAGCAGAGCTTCCTGGAGTCTCGCTCCGAGCCGGAGCGGCTGCGGCGGTTCGCCGCGCTGCTTTCGGAGCTCGCCCGCGGCCTCGAGGCCCAGGCGGAACGCCGTCGGGTCGCCGCGGGGAACGGCCACCTACGCCGGTCACGGTGAACCAGAAAAACGAGAACCGACGCGTCAGCCGCCACGCTGGGCGGCCGGTGAGTCCTGCTTGCGCGGTGGTGCCTAGGGCGAGCGGCAGACGATCGGCTGGCCCATGAACGTAAAGCCGTCCGACCCGTTCAGCCGCTTGTCGCATGTTTGAAGCGTCAGCTCGTGGAAGGCACCGAGCTCGACGAGCCTGGGAGGCTCGTACTCGCAGCTGCTGACGCTGGTCACCACCAGGACCCCTTTTTGGACAGCCTGCATACGCGAAAAGGTATGCGACCTGGGCCTAACCGCCTACTAGCCGTCCGGCTAGAGTTCCGCGATGGCGCCGCAGCCCGCCCGCGAGCCGCCTGCGCCGGGGCTGGGCGCTTACGGGCTCCGACTGGCTGGCGTGGAGGGCGCGGACGAGCTGCTCGTGCCCGCGGAGCCGACGTGGCCGGAGCTCAGGATACGGACGCGAATCGGCCGCCCGACGATCGAGGCAGAGCATGTCGACGCCGACGAAGCTCGGATCAACCTCCGGAACGGCGGGGGCATCCGCATCCAGCGCCGTCGCGGCCTCGCCGATTTCACAGTGCCCCAGCCACTGACGCCGCAGGAGCTCGTCCATCCGTATCTCGCACCGGTCGCGGCGGTGATGGCGTACTGGCTCGGGCGCGGCAGCTTCCACGCCGGTGCCTTCGACCTCGACGGGCACGCGATCGCGCTGCTCGCCGAACGCGAGGGCGGGAAGTCCTCGACCCTGGCGCGACTGGCCGTCTCCGGCCGACCCGTGATCTGCGACGACATGTTGATACTCGAGGAAGGGGAGACGTTCGCGGGCCCCCGCTCGCTCGACCTGCGGCGGGAGACCGCCGTCGTCCTCGGGATCGGCACGCACCTAGGACGCGTGGGCGCGCGCGAGCGGTGGAGGTTCGTCCTCGATTCCGTCCGCCCCCGCCTTCCTCTGCGCGCATGGGTGTTCCTCGCGTGGGGAGACCGGCTCGAGGCAGAGCGCGTCCCTCCCCGGGAGACCCTTCGCCGCCTGTTCGGGAGCCTCGGCGTTCGGCTTCAGCCCGCGCCGGACGCGTTCCTCGAGCTCGCCTCGTTGCCTGCGTGGGAGGTTCGCCGTCCACCCGGGCTGGAGGGGCTCGACGAGGCGGCCGAGTGCGTCCTCGCGACGGTGGCGGCTTGAATCAGGAGCAAGGCGGGGCCGCGGCTGTGGGCCTCTCGTAGCTGCGGCCCCTACGAGTGCCCGCCTCCGGGGCATGGAGACGACCACGGCCCCGCCAGGGCTCTTATAGCCCAGTTGCGCCTTGGCCGCTCCGATAAGTAGGGACCCGCTCGCGCGGGCCCCCTTCGTCGCCTACCGGGCGATGCGCCCTTGCAGCGCCGCCACGGTGATGTTGCGGATTTTGCGCTTCAGCTGTACCGCAGTCATGCCTGGCCGC
>Ga0299913_10005180_pt1 | contig 11092 bp, 9 predicted proteins | sample RVTome_9_FD_201360 | JGI IMG/M metagenome (GOLD analysis project Ga0299913, IMG submission 201360) | Soil microbial communities from uranium-contaminated site in the Upper Colorado River Basin, Wyoming, United States - RVT155D38 (version 2) ... | reverse complement strand
CCCCGCTCGTCGTAGTCCGGGCTCGGCGGCCCCGGCGTCTCGGGGGGAACGATCTCCGCGTCGACCGGCTCCGCGTCGACCGGCTCCGCGTCGACCGGCTTAGGGTCGATCGGCTCCGGCGGTGGGGACGATTCGGTCATGGGATGCCCGCACTCCCTCCGGCGATCACTCTCACCGCCACGGTACGCCGCCGCTGCACCGACGACTTCCGCTGACGTCGAATGGCGGCCGGTATGGCCCGCGCCCGCCGGCACGGGCCACACCGGCTACTTGGGATCAGAACTGCTGCACCCAGTACGGGGCGAGGTCCATCCAGCCGTTGGCGGCGGCGCCGTAGTGCCGGCCGCCACTGCTGGTGGACAGGGTGTACCACGAGTCGACGTAGTCGGGGTCGTCGGTCCACCACGAGCCGGGAATGGCGTTCAGGATGGCGTTGACCAGCGGGATGTATGCGCCGCCGTCCACGATCGTGAGCAGCGCGTTGGTCAGTGCGATGGCGAGCGCCTGGTAGTTGGTGTCGCCGTCGTCCTCCATCATCACGAAGTCGGCGAGGTTGTACTTGTACGCCGAGAAATGGACGATCAACTGGTTGGGGTAGTACGTGGTGCCGTCGTGGTCGAGGTACGGCATCGTCACGGTGTCGGCCTTGACCTTGCCGTCCAGGCCGAAGCCGCCGGTGATGCCGAAGATCTCGGCCCCGCCCTTGAACCAGGGCTCCTTGTCGTCGCTCAACCGGACCGCCCGCACCTGGGTGGCCCAGTATCCGGCCTGCGCGGTGGCTTCCGGCTTCGCGCTGGTGATGCCGCGCGCGTCCAGCGCGGCCCGGATCATGTCGAGGCCCATCGGCAGCGCCTTCGAGGTGTCGACCTCGACCACGAACACGGGCCGCTGCGGGACGCGGGTGGCGTCGAGGATCACCTTCCCGCCGGTGCGGTCGTAGGCCGTGACCGCCGTGACGGCGTCGTCCGTCGGAGCAGCCGCGACGAGTGGAGCCTCGCCGCGGCCGAGTGCCGCCCGCATGTCGGGATGCGCCAGCCGGAGTTGCAGCAGCGACGCGCCGTCCGCCGGCAGCCCCTTCGCGGCCAGCACCGCCCGGTCGGCGCGCTGTACTGCCCTGTCCAACGCCGGGCCGGCGTCGAGCGCGGACAGGTCCACCGGCCCGTCGGCGGCTGCCGAGAACAGACCGGCCCGCCGGGCGTCGTCGGCCAGTGCCGAGGCGAGTTGCCGGGCGAGCGTGTCGGTGATCGCGAAGACGGTGTCGTGCCCCGAGGACCGGGCGTCGGGGGAGTGGCCTCCGTCGACGGATCGGGCCTGTACCGGGCCCGCTGACGTGCCGAGCGCGATTGCCACCGCGACGAATGACAACGCGACGGGGCGGAACAAACGTGGATACACGCAAACCCCTCCTTGAGGGTATGGCTTGTGGCAGGGATGAAGGCAATTAGGAGGGATATTCACGTTCTCTGTCAACGACTGATCGGCCTATCTCGTTGGTGTCTATCCGGTGCGGTCGTCGCAATCGGCTTGTCAGGTCAAGCCTGACACGGTAACGTGCAACGACGTCAGGGCGCACCTGACAGATCGGCAACGGGAAGGTGGTGGATTGCGGTGGTGCATTGTTCGTTCTGCGCCAAGGAGGACTCCGCGGTCGCGAAGGTGATCGCCGGCCCCGGCGTGTACATCTGCAATGAATGTGTGGGCCTGTGCAACGCGATCCTCGAGGAGGACGCGGTGTCGCCAGGGCCGCCCAAGCTGCCGATGTGGGAGGACATGACCGACGAGCAGATGCTCGCCCACATTCCCCGGATCGCCGTCGTGGAATCTCAGGTCGAAGGCAGCCTCCAGGAGTGGGTGCAGCAGCTTCGCCGTCGCGGTGTCACGTGGGAGCGGATCGGTTCCGCCCTCGGGATGGCCCGTCAGTCCGCCTGGGAACGGTTCTCCGGTGAGAGGTAGTGGTTCCTGCCGCCATCGGTTGCGCTGAGCCGAGGAGGATGCTGCGCTCGTCGCCGCCGAACCAACGTCGAGCGGCGCGCGTGCCAGGGGCCCCGGCCCGGCCTCCAAGATCGCTCGTCGGGCCTGCCGGGTCTGCGGCGTAGTCGGCAGCCGACTACGGTCGCGCGGCCAATGGCCACCCGAATTGCCTATGGCACTCACTCGTTCGGCGCGCAACGGCACGCTTAGTTATTCGTTCAACCCGTGGGGTGCACGGGAAATCCGTGCTGATTAGTACATGTGTTTCGTCCACCACGGCGTTGGACGCAAACCAGACATTGAAGGTAGGTAGAGCGTGACTGATCTGCTGGAGCCAGGTATTGCCTCGGAGAATGGGCAGCAGCCGCGGAGCCTGACCACTGCGGCCGCGCGCAATCTGGCGACCACGACCAAGTCCGTGCCGCAGATGCAGGCGATCACGTCGCGGTGGCTGCTGCGGTTGTTGCCGTGGGTGCAGGCGTCCGGCGGCGTGTACCGGGTGAACCGCCGGTCGACCTACCAGCTCGGCGACGGCCGGGTGAGCTTCACCAACGTCGGCGCGGACGTCCGGGTCATCCCCCAGGAGCTCCGCGAGCTGCCGATGCTCCGCGGCTTCGACGACGACGAGGTGCTCACCGCGCTCGCGAACCGGTTCGTGCAGCGGGAATTCGCGGCCGGCGAAACGCTCGTGCAGGTCGGGACGCCGGCGGATCAGATCATCTTGATCGCGCACGGCAAGGTGAACAAGATCGGTGTCGGCAAGTACGGCGACGACACCGTTCTGGATGTGCTGGCCGACGGCGACCAGTTCGCCTACCAGGCGATCCTGGAGCAGGACGACACCTGGGACTTCACGGCCAAGGCGGTGACCAGGACCATCGCGCTCACGCTGTCCCAGGACTCGTTCGAGGAACTCGTCGCCCAGTCGGAGGCGCTGCGCGCCCATCTCGAGGCGTTCCTGGCCGGGCCGGCACGGCCGCACAACGATGCCGGCGAGGCGGCGATCGCGGTGGCGTCCGGGCACGCCGGTGAGGCGGAGCTACCGGGGACCTACGTCGACTACGAACTCTCGCCGCGCGAATACGAGCTGAGCGTGGCGCAGACCGTGCTGCGAGTGCACACCCGGGTGGCCGATCTGTACAACGAGCCGATGAACCAGGTGGAGCAGCAGCTCCGGCTGACCATCGAGGCCTTGCGTGAGCGGCAGGAGCACGAGCTGGTCAACAACCGCGAGTTCGGGCTGCTGCACAACGCGGATCTGTCCCAGCGGATCTCCACCAGGACTGGACCGCCCACCCCCGACGACCTGGACGAGTTGCTGGCCATCGTGTGGAAGGAGCCGACATTCTTCCTGGCTCATCCGCGCACGATCGGGGCCTTCGGCCGAGAGTGCACCCGCCGGGGCATCTACCCGCAGGGCATCGAGTTCAACGGCCACCAGCTGCCGGCGTGGCGTGGCGTGCCGATATTTCCGTGCAACAAGATTCCGGTAACCGACACCCGCACCAGCTCGGTGCTGCTCATGCGCACCGGAGCGGAGCGCCAGGGCGTGGTCGGGCTGCACCAGATCGGTATTCCCGACGAGTACCAGCCGGGCCTGTCCGTCCGGTTCATGGGCATAAACGAGCAGGCCATTATGTCCTACCTGGTCAGCGCCTACTATTCGGCCGCGGTCCTCGTTCCGGATGCGCTCGGCGTCCTCGAGAACGTCGAGCTGGGGCGAGTAGATGACTGATCCCGCCGGGACCGGCGGAAACGATGCGGGCACGCTCAGCCCCGATACCCACAGTCTCAGCACCGCTGCCGCCAGGAACCTGGCCAGTACCACCAAGACGCCGCCGCAGATGCGGGGCATCTCGCCGCGGTGGTTGTTGCGGGTTCTGCCGTGGGTGCAGGTCTGCGCCGGCGCGTATCGGGTCAATCGCAGACGCCGCGTTGCCGTCGGCGACGGCCGGGTGAACTGCACCGCGGTCGGTGCGGACGTTCGGGTCGTCCCCCAGGAGCTTCGCGAACTGCCGGTGTTGCGCGGGTTCGACGACGAAGACGTGCTCACCGCGCTGGCGGACCGATTCGTGCGGCGCGAGCTTCAGCCGGGCGATCTGATCGCGGAGGCCGGGCGGCCGGCCGAGGCGCTCACCGTGATCGCCTACGGCAGGTTGCACAAGCTCGGCGTTGGCGAGTACGGCGGCACCACCCTGCTCGGCGTGCTGGCTGACGGCGACCACGTCGGGGACGCCGCGCTGGTCGAGCCGGGCAGCTGGCCGTTCACCGTCCGGGCGGTCACCCCGTGCATCGTGCTGACCCTGCCCCGTCGGGCGTTCACCGACCTGACCGGCCAGTCCCGGTCGCTGCGGGACCATGTCGAACGGCTCCGCACCCGGCCCACGCCTCCGCACAACAAGCAGGGCGAGGCCGCCATCGAACTGGCCGCCGGACACACCGGCGAGCCCGACCTGCCGGGAACCTTCGTCGACTACGACGTGGCGCCGCGGGAGTACGAGCTGAGCGTCGCGCAGGCCGTGCTGCGGGTGCACACCAGGGTGGCCGATCTGTACAACCGGCCGATGAACCAGTTCGAGCAGCAGCTTCGGCTGACCGTCGAGGCGTTGCGCGAACGCCAGGAGCACGATCTGGTCAACGACCCGCAGTTCGGGCTGCTGCCCAACGCCGACGTCAGCCAGCGCATCCAGGCCCGCACCGGCCCGCCCACCCCGGACGATCTCGACGAGCTGCTCAGCCGCCGGCGCAAGTCCAGGTACTTCCTCGCCCATCCGCATGCCATCGCGGCCTTCCACCGGGAGTGCACCCGTCGGGGCGTCTACCCGACCAGCACCGAGCTGCACGGCAGCACGGTGACGACGTGGCGGGGGGTGCCGTTGCTGCCCTGCGACAAGATCCCGATCAACCGCGCCAGGGTCACCTCGATCATGGTCATGCGCACCGGCGAGAAGAGCGAGGGTGTGATCGGGCTGCACCAGACGGGTATCCCCGAGGAGATCCGGCCGAGCCTGAACGCCCGGCTCATGGGGATCGACGAGAAGGGGATCATCTCCTACCTGGTCAGCGCCTACTACTCGGCGGCGATCCTGGTTCCGGATGCGCTCGGAGTCCTGGAGAACGTCGAACTCGGCAGGGCGGCATGACGGCGGTCGACCGGGCCGTCACCGGTCGCCCGGTCCGCGAGGTGCTGGCGGCCTGCCGCGCGGAGATCACTCCCGCCCTGCGGACCGCGGTGGACACGCTGCCCGGCTCGGTGCGCCGCATCGCCGGCTACCACTTCGGCTGGTGGGACGAGCACGGCGAACCGACGGCGGCTGACGGGTCCGGGGCCGGCAAGGCGCTGCGACCGGCCGTCGTGCTGCTCGCCGCCGAGGCCGTCGGCGGCACGCCGGCCACGGGGATGCCGGCCGTGGGCACGCTGGCCGCGGGGACGCCGCCGGCTGTCGTGCCGGCCGCGGTGGCGGTGGAACTGGTGCACAACTTCTCGTTGCTGCACGACGACGTGATGGACAGCGACCGCGTCCGCCACCACCGCGCCACCGCGTGGAGCGTGTTCGGGACGAGCGCGGCGATCCTGGCCGGGGACGCCCTGCTGGCCTTGGCCCTGGACGTGCTGGCCGCAACCGGGCACCCGGCCGCCGCGAAGGGTGTGCACATGCTGGCCGCGGCCGTGCATGACCTGGTGGAGGGCCAGTGCGCGGACCTGGCGTTCGAGCAGCGCCAGGACGTCAGCCTGGCCGAGTGCGAGACCATGGCCGCACACAAGACCGGTGCCCTGCTCGGGTGCTGCGGCGGGATCGGCGCGCTGTTCGCCGGCGCCCGGCCGGAGCGGATCGACCGGCTCCGCGCCTTCGGGTGCCACCTGGGTACCGCATTCCAGGACGCCGACGATCTCCTTGGCATCTGGGGGGATCCGGCGGTGACCGGGAAGCCGATCCACTCCGATCTGCGCAGCCGCAAGAAGACCCTGCCGGTGGTGGCCGCGCTGACCTCCGGCAACCCGGCCGGCCGCGAGCTGGCCGCCCTCTACCGCACCGGGCCGCCGCTGTCCGACGCCGAGCTGGCCAGGGCGGCGGAACTCGTCGAGCGCGCCGGCGGCCGCTCGTTCTGCCGCGACCAGGCCGACACCCATTTGGGCCAGGCGCTCCGCGAGCTCGCCGGCGCCGAACCGGCCGAACGGGCCGCCGCCGAGCTGCGCGCGCTGGCGCACCTGGCCACCCGTCGCGACCACTGACCACACAAGGGGACTCGCCGCCGATGGACAGCCAACCGTTCGAACTGCCGGCCTTCTACCTGCCGCATCCGGCGCGGCTGAACCCGCACCTGGAGCGGGCCCGCCGGCACAGCAAGGCATGGGCGCGCGACCTGGACATGATCGACGTGCCGCAACACGGGACAGCCATCTGGGACGAGCACGACTTCGACTCCCACGACTACGCACTGCTGTGCGCCTACACGCATCCGGACGCGTCGGGTCCCGCCCTCGACCTGGTCACCGACTGGTACGTCTGGGTGTTCTACTTCGACGACCACTTCCTCGAGCTCTACAAGCGCACCCGCGATCTCGACGGCGCGAAGCGGTACCTGGACCGGCTGCCCGCGTTCATGCCCCTCTCCGGCGAGGTCACCGAGACGCCGTCGAATCCGGTGGAGCGAGGGCTCGCGGACCTGTGGGCCCGCACCGTGGCGGCCCGATCCATCGGCTGGCGGCACCGGTTCGTCGATAGCACCAGGAACCTGCTGGAGGAGTCCCTGTGGGAGCTGGCCAACATCAGAGCGGACCGGGTGCCCAATCCGGTCGAGTACATCGAGATGCGCCGCAAGGTCGGCGGCGCGCCCTGGTCGGCGAACCTCGTCGAACATGCCGTCGACGCCGAGGTGCCCGGAGAGATCGCGGCAAGCCGGCCGATGCGGGTGCTGCGGGACACCTTCTCCGACGGCGTGCACCTGCGAAACGACCTGTTCTCCTACCAGCGCGAGGTGGAGCGGGAAGGCGAGATCAACAACGGGGTGCTCGTCCTGGAGCACTTCCTCGGCTACCCGACCCAGCGGGCCGCCGACGCCGTCAACGACCTGCTCACCTCCCGGCTGCACCAGTTCGAGCACACCGTGGTCACCGAGCTGCCCGGCCTGTTCGAGGAGCACGGCCTCGACCCGCAGGCCCGGCTCGACACGCTCGCCTACGTCAAGGGCCTGCAGGACTGGCAGTCCGGTGGCCACGAGTGGCACCTGCGGTCCAGCCGCTACATGAACCGGCGGGCGGCCGGCGGGCTCGGTGTGCTCGGCGGGCCGACCGGCCTGGGAACCTCGGCGGCCAGGATCGTGTCCTCGCTGGTCGGGACCGCTCCGCAACGCCTCCGCGCGTTCACGCACGTCCCGTTCCAGGTCACCGGGCCGCTGCCGCGGCCGGACTTCGCCATGCCGTTCCCACTGCGGCTGAGCCCGCACCTGGACGCCGCTCGCCGGCGCAACGCGGACTGGGCCCGCCGAGTGGGGATGCTCGACGAGGCCGTCTGGGACGAACGCAAGCTCGCGGCGTTCGACCTGGCACTGTGTGCGGCCGGGATCCATCCGGACGCCACGTCGGACGAGCTCGACCTGTCCACCCAGTGGCTCACCTGGGGCACCTACGGAGACGACCTCTACCCGATGACCTTCGGGCGGGCCCGCGACATGATCGGGGCCAAGGCGTGCACGGCGCGACTGGCCCAGTTCATGCCGGTGGAGTCGGACACCGTCCCGGTCCCGGTCACCGCGCTGGAGCGGGGTCTCGCGGACCTGTGGTCCCGCACCGCGGGCCCGTTGTCCGTCGACGCCCGCCAGACTTTCCGAGCCGCCATCGTGGACATGACGGAGAGCTGGCTGTGGGAGCTCGCCAATCAGTTCCAGAACCGCATTCCCGACCCGGTCGACTACGTCGAGATGCGTCGCAAGACGTTCGGCTCCGGCCTCACGTCGAGCCTGTCCCGGCTGTCGCACGGGCAGACCGTGCCGGCCGAGGTCTACCGGACCCGCCCGATCCAGGAGATGGAGAACTCGGCGGCCGACTACGCCTGCCTGCTCAACGACGTCTTCTCCTACCAGAAGGAGATCCAGTTCGAAGGCGAGATCCACAACGGCATCCTGGTCGTGCAGAGCTTCCTCAACTGCGACCGCGATCGCGCACTCGGCATTGTCAACGATCTGATGACCTCCCGCATGCGCCAGTTCCAGCACGTCGCCGCCGCCGAGCTGCCCGCCCTGTTCGACAGTCTCCAGCTCGATCAGCAGGCACGCGAGACCTTGCTCGGATACGCCCGCCATCTCGAGAACTGGCTCGCTGGAATCCTCAACTGGCACGAAGGATGCCGCCGCTACGACGAATCCGAGCTCCGGTACCACGCGCTGCCCGCCGGTCCGTCATTCGCCGCCCACACCGGCCTGGGCACCTCCGCCGCCCGCCTCACAAGTCCATCCGGTCGATCGCCGAACTGAACGCGTCCGGCTGGACCAGTGCACCGCCGCTGAATGGATTCTGTAGCTGGTAGATGGAGAACATCAGAAGTGCGATCGTCGCGGCGAGCGCGCCGACGATGACCATGTGGGTAACCAATTTCGACACGTCAAAGAGATACGGTAACGATATGGAGAGGATGCTACCGACGATAAGGGCGAGCCAGACCACCGTGCTGACGCCAGTGCCGCCGGTGGCCGCGGTCAGCCGCGCTTGCCTCGCCTCGTACACGGCCCACAGTTGGCTTGCCGCCTCGGACTTCCGCTGCTGCTGCCAGTCGCTTTCCGCGGGCGCACCGTCGATCGCCACGCGCATCCGCTCGATGAGGTCCCAGCCGGTTCCGGCCACCGGCGCACCCTCCTGCAAACTGGGCCATTCCTGCTCGACGACCGTGTCGGCGTAGGACCTGCAGAGTTCCTGGATCTGCTCTCGGGCCGGCGAGGGCAGCGAATCGCTCGCCCAGTAGACCGCGACCAGCGCGTTGGCCTCGGTGTGCGAGTCCCCCTCGACCGAACTCACCGTGTCGAACAGCGAGATCAGGACGAACGCCAAGAGCACGGCCTGCACGCCAGCCACGATCGTGAAAACTCCGGTGACCGCATCATTGGCGTCCCTTGGGCCCGGGCTGAACCGGTGCACCAGGATTGTCACCACCGCGGCGACGGCCGTGACCCCGAGCACCCATACGGCGCCAACGACATAGAGATTCATGACGATTCCTCCCTGGCTGTTCATTAGATCACCGGCTACCATGGGTGTGAATCCGCCAATCCGACGAACCCGCTGGGGCCGAGCACGAGATGGCATTATCGTCTAACCCGCCAGGGAGGCACGCTGTGTCATCCTTCCTGGTATTGACTGCGGCTATTCTGCTACTATTACCGACCTCGTTCACATCGGCGTCGGCAACACCCACTGCGGACTGTGATCCCGCCGGTTGCTCGCGCCAGCTGCTGCCGCCGATCCCGATCCTGTGCCGGCTGTTGCCGTTACCCCCATTGCTGACGCCGTGCCCCAAACCACAGCCGCCGCCCCCACCGCCGACGCCACCCCCGACCCCGCCGCCGACCACCCCACCCCCGACAACCCCACCGCCGACGACTCCACCACCGCCACCACCTGCGTCAACGGTCTCGACCCCGGTTCCAATCCTGCCTCCGACGCAGTCCCGGCAACCGGCGGTTCGCACGCCGACGCCGCCAACACCCACGACGGCCGTAACAGCCACGAGCACCCGGCCGGCACGGCAGGCCGCCGCGCCACCGAAACCGGCCACGTCGAAACCGGGCGCGCAGTCGCGGTCCACCGTGGAAAAGCAGCGCCGGTGGTCGCTCACGATGCTGATCATGCTGCTCGGCGTCGCACCCGCTGACCGATCGGCCGCTGCCAGGTCGGGCCGGTTGTAACATGCGCTGGTACACCTGGCTCGGCCGGGTGGAATGCATCCGTTGACTGCTGCGTCGTTGCGGGCCGCGCTGTATAGAGAACGCCGACCGGATGGTCGATGGCCCGCGGCCCGTCGTATCACGGTTCGGTATAGACGGCGGGTCGAGATTCGTCATCGGATAAATCCAGCAGCGATTTCGAGAGGTCAAGAGGATGGTGGTCAGCTCTATGCACGACCATGCGCGGTAGGGTCTGGGCTATGGGCGAGCGGGATGGCTATTTCGGGGAACGAGTCGCGGCCAGGTATGATGAGTCGTCGGCGGAGATGTTCGAGCCGGCCGTCGTGGGCGCCGTGGTGGACGTTCTCGCGGGGTTGGCCGGTGGTGGCCGGGCGCTGGAGTTGGGCGTCGGGACCGGACGCATTGCGTTGCCGTTGGCGCAGCGTGGTGTGCGGGTTCATGGCATTGACTTGTCGCGTGCGATGGTTGCTCGGCTGCGGGTCAAGCCGGGTGGCGACGCGATCGGTGTGACGATCGGTGACTTTGCCACGACGAGGGTTGACGGGACGTTCTCCGTCGCATATCTGGTGTTCAACACCATTATGAATCTGACGACGCAGGCTGCCCAGGTCGCCTGCTTCCGCAATGTTGCTGCGCATTTGGAGCCGGGCGGTTGTTTCGTCATCGAGGTCGGGGTCCCGGATCTGCGACGGCTGCCGCCGGGGCAGAATGCGGTGCCGTTCCAGGTGAGCCCGACGAGGTGGGCGTTCGACCTTTACGACGTCGCGACGCAGGCGATGAGTTCGAACTATGTCGAGGTCGTCGACGGGCGTGGCGAGTACACCTCGATCCCGTTCCGATATGTGTGGCCCGCGGAGCTGGATCTGATGGCGCAGCTCGCGGGCCTGCGGCTGCGAGAGCGGTGGGCCGGCTGGACGCGGGAGCCGTTCACCAGCGAAGGCCGCCAGCACGTCTCCATCTGGGAAAGGCCCACGAGCTGATCGTCGAGGCCGGCCTGGCGTAGCTGGTGCACCAGGTCGTGGCCCCGGTGTGCCGGACGGCGATCGGGGTGCCGCCGTGGTCGCCGGTCAGCTCGCCAACTGGCGCCAACGCACCGTGCTCAGGCGACGGTCTCCTTGCCGTCGACCACGACGAACGTGCCGCCGGTGCCGAACGGGGTCGGCGTCAGCGCGCCGTAGGTGGCGCCGGCGGCCGTGGTGCGCGCCTGGGTCATGGTGAAGCC
>Ga0299913_10005179_pt1 | contig 11092 bp, 11 predicted proteins | sample RVTome_9_FD_201360 | JGI IMG/M metagenome (GOLD analysis project Ga0299913, IMG submission 201360) | Soil microbial communities from uranium-contaminated site in the Upper Colorado River Basin, Wyoming, United States - RVT155D38 (version 2) ... | reverse complement strand
GTTGCAGCGCCAAGGCCTGAAGGTCGCGATGGTTGGGGACGGGGTCAACGACGCTCCGGCCCTGGCTCAGGCGGATGTGGGCATCGCCATCGGGGCCGGGACCGATGTTGCCATCGAATCAGCGGGCATCGTCCTGGCGTCTGATGACCCCCGTGGCGTCGTCGGGATCCTTCGACTGTCCCGGGCGGGCTACCGCAAGATGCTCCAGAATCTGGGTTGGGCGGCTGGATACAACATCCTGGCGATTCCCCTCGCCGCCGGTGCTCTGGCCTGGGCCGGAATCGTGCTCGGCCCAGCGGTTGCCGCCGTCCTGATGAGTGCTTCGACTGTGATCGTGGCCGTCAACGCCCAGTTCCTGCGTCGGCTCGAGTTGCGCTCGGACGGTTGACGACCCGGGCGGTCGTCGGCAGATTCGCTCGCATCTCCCAGGAACCTCTCGGTGAAGGGCTAGATCTCCGTACAGACATAAACCAGTACTTGTGTGATCTCGACCGCGTCCGTATTGGAATCCGCCGACTCCCACCCGCCGACCTCGGAACGGACCACGTAAGTGTGAGTCCCGGTCGAAACGAGCACAGTGGGAATTAGGTGGGTGAATGTCGTGGTCCCGGATGGTGTCGACCCGACGAAAGTGAAGTCGGATCCGGCGGCGGGCCCGTCGTGGTAGATGGCGTATCCGCCGGGCCCTCCGGCCACAGGAGGCACCCAGGCGAGATCGACGGCGACGTCGCCTGCGCCCACGGATTCGCATGTGGCGGTCAAGTCGGAAGGCGGCGTCAGATCGACGGCAGCGATCGACGAGCTCTCATTCTCGGCGACATCGGTGAAGAAGGACAGCGCCGCGCTGCTCCCGGCCACAGTCAGGGCCAACACCACCGGGACAAGAGAGAGCCCGGAACCCTTTCTCCAGAGGGGAAGGGACGCACCGACGAGAACCAAGAGTGCTATCCACCACGCCCAGCCTGTCACCTTGGCAAGGCCGATGTAGGGAACCAAGAGGCGGCCTTGGCCAATCGTCTGGTCGGCGGACACGAGCGTCGAGTCGTTCGCGCGATTGGCATCGCCCTTGGTCGTGTAGGCGCCGTCACCACCGACGGCGACCACACGATGGATAACCGGGCCGCCTCCATCGTCGAAGGCGATGACAGTCCCGGACCCCACCAGGTGGTCAACCTCTTCCACCAGGACGACATCCCCAGCTCGAATCAAAGGCTGCATGGAACCCGACGTCACGACCAGTGGGCTCCACCCGAGAACAATCGTCGGGAGCGCGACCCAGACCAACAAGGTGAGGAAATAGGCTCCGACCGTCCATCCGGCAAGCATGACCAGCCGGCCCCGTAGAGGACCGGAGAAGGACCGAGCGATGAGGGATGGATGGCGGCTGATGGCCACGTCAGGCCTCTGGGTTCAGGACTGGACTTCCCAGGTGAAGATCAGATCCGTTACCGCCTCCCCCTGAGAGGTGGAAGCCGCATCGGCATCGAGTTCTACGGTTATCCGATATGACGAGGAATCTGGAGTGGAGGACGGATCCCACGATCCGACGCCCGATGAATAGTCGATATGAGACGCGTCGAACGCGCCGAGAGTGTCGTCGAACACCAAGCCGTCGAGCGTGAATCCCGTGCAGTCATCGAATGTCGTAGCCCCTGTTCCCTCTTCGATGCTGAGGTTCAGGTCGTCAGCGAGAGAACCGGAATCGGTGAGTCCACCTGAGTACACCAAGACCGGACCTGGATCGGAGATCGATCCCTGGTACGTGACGTTGATGCAGGTCGTCTCGGAATCTCCTGGCGCCATGTCGTCAATCTCGAACAGGACGTTCACGCCGCCGTCGTTGTCGATCAGAGTCACGTCACCCGCGTCGACATAGTTCTGTTCGTTTGACGTCTGATCTGCGAAGACAGCCCGGGACGCGGTGAGTACTGTAATCGTGCTGAGCAGGACGCCGAGAATCGCGGCGAGCAGAATCATCAGTCGTTGATTCTCCGATTCATCTATATGGCGACCAGACATCTCCCTCTATATGTCGGTGTCTCAGCGTTTGGCCTTGAATCGCAAGCGCCCGATGACGGCGATTATTCAGTCAGCCAAGGGATAGGGCATCTCCAGGCGATGCCCGGCGAGCATTCGGGAGTCGGCCAGAAGGTCTCCGGTGGCGCCCGCGGCGACCACCCGGCCGGCATCCATGATCACCGCGCGCGGGCAGAGGTCCAAGGCCAGTGGCAGGTCATGGGTGACCACTATCTGAGTGATGTCGATGCCCTGCAGCAGACCGATCAGCTCGCGCCGGTTGGCTGGGTCGAGCCCGGCGCTGGGCTCGTCGAGGACGAGGATCTCGGGCTCCATGGCGAGCACCGTCGCTATGGCGACTTTGCGCTTCTCGCCACCGCTGAGGTGGTGCGGGGCTCGTCCCGCCAGAGAGGAGACCCCGACTGCGCCCAATGCCTCGCTGACGCGCTGATCGAGATCGTGCCCCGCTAGTCCCAGATTCGCCGGACCGAAGCCGACGTCGTCCCGGACCGTCGGCATGAACAATTGGTCGTTGGCGTCCTGGAAGACCAATCCCACCTGGCGTCTGATCTCGGGAAGTGTCTTCTCGTCGAGATGGAGCCCGCCGATCTCGATCGACCCGGTATCCGCCCGAAAAAGGCCATTCAGATGCATGGCGAGGGTCGTTTTGCCGGCGCCGTTGGGCCCCAGGATCGCCACTCGCTCGCCTGCATCCACAGAAAGAGTCACTTCGTTGAGGGCGCGCTTCCCGTCTGGGTACGAGTAGGAAAGGCGGTTCACCTCGAGCGCCGGCGGCATCACAGCCAGCCCGCAATCGCAACGACGGCAGCAGCCAGCGCCAGGGCCGGCACGGCGGCCGCGATGGCCCAATCGGCGCCTCGGGCCGGTTCCGAGGAAAGGTCGGGCATGGTCCCGTCATAGCCCCGCGAAAGCATGGCGGCGTGGACCCGTTCGCTGCGCTCGTAGGAGCGCACGAACAGGGTGCCTGCAGCGGAGGCGTAGGGACCTGCCTGCCACAACCAACGCGGCTCGTAGCCCCGGGCCCGCATCGCGTTCCTCATCCGACCCACCTCATCGGCGATCAACTCGAGGTAGCGCACCATGAACCCGGCAATCGAGACGAAGACCGACGGGACCTTCAGCTTCCCCATTCCCCGCAGGATCTGGGGTACCTCGGTCGTCGCCACCAAAAGGATCGAAGTCGTGGCCCCGAGGACCGCCTTGGCCAGGATGTTCCAGGCGCTCCACAAACCCTCTTCCGAGACGGATAGGCCCAGAACCTCGACCCGATCACCCGAAGCGACGAACGGAATGAGAAACGCGAACGCGATGAAGGGGAGGACCGCCGTGAGTCTCACGACCAGGAAGCCGGCGGGCACCGAGGCCATGACCGCGATCGCCGCGAGCAGGGCTCCGTAGACCAAGAACGCCCACAAGGCATCGCGAGGTGTAATCGCCACGGCGACGACCATGGAGAAGGCGGCGGCCACCTTCACCTCGGGGGCGAGGAGATGGACCCGGCTGTGACCGTGTATGTACAGGGCGTGGGCGTGGCCGGCGCCCATCGCTCACACCGTCGTCGTCGAGTCGCGTCTCAGGCGAACCGCGGCGAGCACTCCCGTGCCCACGGCCAGCACGATCAGCGTTCCGGCGACCCCGGCTATCGCCAGGCTCAACGACTCGTCTCGGATGCCGGCCGTGGCGTAATCAGCGAACACCCCGTTGTCGAGAGGATGATCGCCCGCGCTCTCGATGACTCCGGTCTCGTTGGCCACGGCCTCCAGGCCGTCGGGGTCGTCGGCGGCGAACTGGCTGACCACTCCGGCGAGTAACAAAGCCGTGAGAGCACCGCCGATGAGGAAGGTGCGGACCGGGATACGACGGCCCCTCGACGACTCGGTGCGGGGCATGCCCTTGGCGCCAACCACGAGATCGGGGCGGGAGGCCAGCACCGTTCCCAGCGCCAGGGCGCTGATCACACCCTCTCCGATCCCGATGAGGAGATGGATCCCGACCATCGCCCCGAAGACCTCGGCGAACGAGACGGGCGCGGTGGCCCCGAAGAGCCATTCGATCGAGAACGCCATGGCGGAGAGGAGTACCGATCCCCAGGCTGCCAGGCCGGCGGCGGCGATCACCCCGCCCGCCGTCGCCGGGAGGAGTTTCCTCGAAGCGAGGAACAGGGCGTATCCGCCGAAGGCCGGGATGATTGCCATGTTGAGGATGTTGTAACCGAGGGCGGTCATGCCTCCATCGGCGAAGACGAGGGATTGGATGACCACAACGACGGTCACCACGACGGCTCCCATCGACGGACCGATCAGGATTGCTGCCAACGCGCCGCCGAGAAGGTGACCGGTCGTCCCCGCCGCCACCGGGAAGTTGAGCATCTGGGCGGCAAAGATGAAGGCGGCCGCGATGCCGGCCAGGGGGACCTGGTTCTCCTTGACCGTTTGCTTAACCTGGCGAAGGGCCATTCCCATGGTGCCCAGGCTGATCGCGCCTGTGGCCACGGCAGTGCCGGCATTGAGGAATCCGTCGGGGGCGTGCACGACGACGACGATATCGCAATTGCAAACGATTCGCAATAAGGTGGACAGGGATACATCCAGTGAGGAAACGATGGTGGACAGCGCCACCCCCGAGTTGAGACACGCTCTTGCCAGAGCCGGCCATCGCATGACCGAGGCTCGCATCGCGGTCTGGAAGGCGGTCTCGAATGCCTCCGGCCACCTCACGGCCGACGAGATCGCCTCCAAGGTTCAGGAGGCAGATCCTGCCATCAACCTCTCATCGGTGTACAGATCGCTGGCGCTGTTCGACGACCTTGGCCTGATCCGGCAATCCCACCTGGGAAACGACGCGGCTCACTGGGAGCTGGCCCATCCCGACGAGCAGTTCCACCTCCGTTGTGATTCCTGCGGGAAGGTGGAGCATCACACCGGGTCACTGGTCGAGGAGATTCGCCACCATCTCGAGCATGGGCACGGGTTTGTCGCCAACGCGGTCGACCTGGTTGTCACCGGGACTTGCGAGGATTGCCGCCTACTTCCGGGGTCGTGACTTCTTCGGCCCTCCGCCGGTCACTCCACCCTCCACACCGAGCCCGGCCAGAGCGGAGCGAAGGTCCTGCGCCGTAAAGGGCTTGATGATCGCCACATCGGCCCCGGCCCGGCGGGCCAGGAACTCGTCGGCGGTCCGGTCGAGGAGGAGGGCCGTGCGCGGCCGCTGGTCGCCCTCCATCTCGTCGGTAATCGCCCGGATCGTGGCCATACCGCCCATCGAGCCGACCTGCATGTCGACGATGACCACGTCGAACCCGGACTCCCTGGTCAGCTCGAGTACGTTCGCGGGTTGGTCGGTCTCGACGAGGTCCCATTCTCCCACTGCCAGCGACGCCCTCACGTCGTTGCGGACCCACTCGGCATCGGTGACCAGAAGGACGCTTGTCATGAGGGGCGACGATAGCCCTGCACACGGGTGAGGCCATTTCGGGATAACGGCACCGGGGTGGATAGCCTCACCCGTCGTGCGGCGCATCATCGTGGGAATCGTCTTTCTCGCCATCCCGGCCGTGGCGCTAGCCCAGTCGCCGGAGCCAGGAATCGATGTGGTCAGCGTCAGCGGACCCCTCGACGGGAATGCCCTCGAGTTCATGAGGGACTCCATCTCCAACTCCGTCGAGCGTGACCAGGTACTGCTGGTCTTCGAGATCGACTCCCCGGCTGCGCTGGATGACGAAGGGCTGTCGGCTTTGAGCGATCTGATTTCGAGCCCACCCCTTCCGGTGGCCGTATGGGTAGGCCCGGCACCGGCTTCGGCATTCGGAGGTGCTGCCCAGTTGGTGCTCGAGTCATCACAAGCAGCCATCGCCCCCGGTTCTACGATCGGCCTGATCCTGCCGACGATCGCCGGGGACCCGTCGTCGACTCCGATCGTGGACGAGAGCCGGATCGAGGGATTCGAGGGCGAGGTGGAGGCGAAGGCCTCCGGTTTGGAGCTGCAGGCCACAATACGGCAGTTCCTTCAGGACCTCGACGGTCGGGAATTTGCCACCTTGAGCGGGCCGACCGAGGTGACGACGATCAGGGAGTTCACCCAGGACGGGGAGACTGGTGTGACCGTCCTGCCGGTGACGTTCATCAAGCCCGGCCTCGTCGACCGGTTCTTCCGGCTCGGGGTGACCCCCGAGGCGACCTTCTTCTTTCTGGCGGTGGGTCTTGCCATCATCAGTTTCGAGTTCTTTGCCATCGGGCCCGGCCTGGCCGCGGCTACCGGGGCGATCTCGCTGGTGATCGCCGGCTGGGGCCTGACGAATCTGCCCGCTCAATGGTGGTCGGTTGCGCTGGCTGTCGCCGGGTGGGCGGTCCTCACTGCCTCATACCAGCGTGGCGGAGCGGTGGCTCTCACCCTCCTCGGGGCAGCGATGATGCAGTTCGGCGGCATGTTCCTGATCGACGGCTCGGGACAGATCGATCCGCGGTGGTGGCTCGTGCTCCCCTCGGTCCTGGCCGTGCTGTTCTTCTTCCTGATGGCGATGCCGACCGTCCAGAGGGCAAGGTTTTCGACCCAGGTCCTGGGCCGGGTCACGCTGGTAGGGGCACGGGGTGTGGCTCTGGTCGACTTCGACCCCGATGGTCTCGTCGAGGTGAATGGCGGCCGATGGCGAGCGACCGCACACCGCGAAGCGGGGCTAGTCGTTGGCTCGAAGGTGCTGGTCACCGGGGTGGACGGTCTGTTCCTGGAAGTGGCCCCGGTCGGCGAAGAGCGCGAGATCTAGGCGCGGCTTCACGATTTCCCCTTGATACCCGCCACCGCGATCTGTAGTTTCGTCGCGGTTGTCGCAGACGGGAGGAGTCAGATTGTCGCGGCTCGATGAATGGCAGCTCGACGCGCTGTGTCGAGGTAGCCATGCGTACTTGTTCTTTCCCCCATCGACGTTCGAACGCAAGGAAGAGAGAGAGCGGCGAGAACTCAAGGCCAAGGCCATCTGCGGTGTGTGCCCGGTCCAGATACCTTGCTGCCAGCATGCGATAGACATCAGAGAGCCTTTCGGGATCTGGGGTGGTCTCACCGAGACCGAGCGGAAGAGCGTTCAGCTAGCCGTCTGATCTCACCCTGAATCTCAGGTCGCCACGTCTCACCGTGAGGCCCTGGTCATCGGCCCATTCCAGAAACGGGACCGAATGCTTTCGGGAGAGACCGGTCGCGTCCCGAAAGTCGGCAACCGTGAACCCATCATCGAGACGAGCTATGTGGCCCTCGATGGCCTCCGCCTGATCCGGAAGGATCACGAGCTCGTCCGACACCCGCATCAGCTCGCCCAGTCGCAACAACAGGTGGATCAACTCGGAGTCGATCCCAAGTTGGCCTTGGTTCGGCACCGCCAGGCCGGCTCGAAGAGACTGTTTCGCCGACGCCCACGCTGCCTCCTGCTCGGCGGTCATCACCACTCCATGGCTCCGGAGCCCGACTTCCGGCCCCTCCCGGATCAAGGAAGGCTCGATCGCTATCAGGTGCTCGACTGTGCTGCGATCCAGCCCCAGCCTTTCGGCCAGTGTCGCCACATCCATCCCGCCTCGTAGGGGATGGCGAAGGTGCTCCTCTTCGATCATCGCGACCATCTTCGACTTCACCTCCTCGACCAGTGGAGCGCTCAGGGCCTGGTCGCCGATCACGGTGCCCTGGTTCGGCGAGCCGCCGCCGGAGTGGGCTGACAGCCGCCAGAGGGTGTCGATACCCCTGATCCGGAGCAAGACGTCGGCAACCTCATCCGGTGTCGTGGCCATCTCGATCCGGGCCCCATCCTCCAGCCCGGCCCTGCCGGCGCGGGGGTCGAGATCGAGGACTACGCCCCCGGCGACCACCTGACGCCGGCCAGTGTCTCTCAGGATGAACCGATCCCCGGCCTGAAGTGGCACTGGGGAGCCCAGGTGAATGACGGCGCGGCCGTCCTCCGCTGGTCCGATGCGGGCCAGATGGGCTCCGCTTCCGATGTGGGCCTGATAGGCGCCCTTGGCGGAAACTTCATCCACGTAGCGGGCCAGCCGGAGCGAGGCGCTGAAGCGATCGGAAAGGCTCCATTCACCGGGACGGCCCAGCATGTCACCCCTGGTGACCTCGGCTCTCTCCAGTCCGCGGAGATTCACGGCGACACGAGTGCCGGGCTCGGCCCGGGTGACATCCCTTTCGTGGCTCTGCAAGCCGCGCACGGTCGCCATGGCCCCACCCGGGTAGAACGAGATCTTTTCACCTACCGTGAGCGCTCCCCCGGTCAGGGTGCCGGTGATCACGGTTCCGGCACCACCCACGGTAAAAGAGCGGTCCACCCAGACCCGGGGCCGGCCCGTCACCGTCGTGGGCTGGGTGAGGCCGGCGTCCAACGCTTGCATCAGGTCGGTCACACCCTCACCGGTCGTCCCCGAGACCGGGACTATCGGCAACCCTTCGAGGGTCGTCCCGGCCAGGCGCTCGGCGACTTCGAGAGCCGCCAGCTCGGCAGTCTCGGTGTCGACCCGATCCACTTTGGTCAGGGCGACCGCCCCGTATCGCACCCCGAGGAGGTCGAGGACCGCCAGATGCTCCTCTGACTGGGGCATCCAGCCCTCGTCGGCAGCCACGACGAACATGGCGAGGTCGATCATCTCGATCCCGGCCAGCATGTTCTTGGCGAATCTCTCGTGACCGGGGACGTCGACAAAGGAGACTTCGACGCCGGAGGGGAGCCTGGCCCACGAGAACCCGAGATCGATGGTGAGACCCCGCTCCTTCTCCTCGGCCCAACGATCGGGGTCCCGGCCGGTCAACGCCTGGACCAGCGTCGACTTGCCGTGGTCGACATGACCCGCCGTCCCAACTACAGGCATTGACCCACGAGGTCGGCGAGGAGCTGGTCGTCAGCCGCCGCGATGGTCCGAAGATCCGCGATGAGACCTCCCTCATGGCGTCTCATGACCACCGGCGTCGCCGCCGCGAGCAAATCGGAATGAGCCGACGCCGCCCCGGGAATCCTCAGCTGTGGGGTCGGGATCCCGTGGCCTGGCACGCTCCCGGCTCCAACCAGGGAAACTCCCTCCACGATCTCACCGCCGACGGCATCTTGCAGCCTCGCCACACGCTCTCCCAACACGTCGGCCCCGATCCGCGCCATCGACCACATTGGAATGTCTGATAGGTCTCCTTCGAGAAAGGACTCCAGAGTGGCGCCGAGGGCAGCCTCGCGGCCGGCGTCGAGGCGCATCGCCCGGGCCAGAGGGTGCTTGCGCACGGCCTCGACGATCTGTTTCTTGCCCGCTATCACCCCCGCCTGAGGCCCGCCCAGGAGCTTGTCGCCGCTGAACGTCACCAGATCGGCTCCGGCGTCCATGGCCTGGCGGGCGGCCGGCTCGTCGGCGAGCCAGGCACGGTCTTCTTCCACCAGCCAGGATCCTCCCTGGTCGAGATGACCCGAGCCTATGTCGAAGATCAGGGGCAGGCCCGTTGCCGTGGCCACCTCGGCGAGGTCGGCGATGGTGGCCTCCTCGGTGAAACCTTCTACCCGGAAGTTCGAGGTGTGGACCTTGAGCAAGGCCCCGGTGTCATGAAGTTGGGTCGCGGTCCAATAGTCGGCGGGCCGGGTGCGGTTGGTGGTCCCGATGTCGATCAGACGAGCGCCGCTCGCCGCCATGACCTCGGGGAGGCGGTAGGAGCCTCCGATCTCGATCAGCTCACCGCGGGCGACCGGCACCGCTTTTCCTGCCGACGTGGCGGCCAGGACCAGGACCACGGCAGCAGCGTTGTTGTTGACGACGAAGGCGTCTTCGCCACCGGTCAGAGATTTGACGAGCTCGGTGACGTAGCTTCCCCGTCCCCCACGCCGACCTTCCGCCAGCTCGATTTCCAGGTTCGAATAGCCCTGGGAGGCCGTCGCCATTGCGTCCACCGCCCGCTTCGAGAGTGGTGCTCTTCCCAGGTTGGTATGCAAGAGGACGCCGGTGGCATTGAGGACACGGGTAGTTCGGCTGAGCGCCACCGACCGGACCAGATCTTCAACGGACCGGAGGGGGTCGGCCGGAGTGCCTGCCCTGATCGACTCTCTGGCCAGCTCGAGAGCGGTGCGCGCCAGGTCGGTGATGATGGGACGAGGCAGGCCCAGCGGTTCGACCCGATCGGCCAGGGAGTCGACCGGGGGGAGATCACGGAGCTGGTCGATGGCGGTCACGCTCGCGAGTCTGCCAGGTTCATCGCGCTGGGTTCGTAGGATGTCGCGGGTGTCCAATCTCCCGGTAGAGGCCCGCCCAGCCGCCACTGTGATGGTCGTCCGCGATATCGGGCCGGGCCCGGAAGTGCTGGTCGTGACCCGGCGGAGCGGTGGCTTCTTCGGCGGCCTGACCGCCTTTCCCGGCGGCGGGGTCGAGGACTTCGATGACGGTCACCTCGCTAGAGCCGTGGTCACCGGCGTGCACGATGACCTGCCCTTTCGCGCCGCCGCGCTCCGTGAGCTCGCAGAGGAGACCTCGTTGGCGGTTACCACGGGAGGTGTAGCCAGGGCACCAGAAGAGCGGGGCGAGGCCCTCTACCGGGCGCTGGTCGGATTGTCGATGCCGTTGAGTGGTGAGAGCCTGACCTATGTCTCGACTTGGGTGACACCCGAGATGGCCCCACGCCGATATGACACCAGGTTCTATCTCGCGATCATCGACGGAGATCCTGAGATCCGCGTCGACCGAGCCGAACTGGTGAGCGCCGGGTGGACCACGGCGAGCGCGGCTCTCGAGATGCACGACGAGGGCGCCTGGCGCATGTTCAGCCCCACGGTCGCCCATCTCGCCTGGCTGGCCGGTTTCCCCACCTTGGAATCGATGTCATCGGCGGCTCGAAACGCCGCCAAGAGCCCGTTCGGGCCGTCTGAAGACGCTCCGGGGCAGACAACCGGAGTCCGGATCGGCGACGAATGGAAATAGAGCGCGTCCTGGCCAACAACCCCGGCCCGTTCACCGGGCCTGGCACCAACACCTGGCTGCTTTCCGACGGCGATCAGGTCGTGATCATCGATCCCGGTCCGGTCGACAGCACACACCGAGGTGCTATCGAAAGA
>Ga0299913_10005178_pt1 | contig 11092 bp, 11 predicted proteins | sample RVTome_9_FD_201360 | JGI IMG/M metagenome (GOLD analysis project Ga0299913, IMG submission 201360) | Soil microbial communities from uranium-contaminated site in the Upper Colorado River Basin, Wyoming, United States - RVT155D38 (version 2) ... | reverse complement strand
GATGCAGCCGTTCCCGCGCCAGCTCGTAGTTGCCGTTCCGGAAGTAGCGGGCGCCGAGCTGAAAATATTGCTGCGCCGCGTTCCGGTCATCGGACTCCATGGGCACGTCCTTCGTCGTCGATATGCAGCCTGCAAGTAAAATCAACAGCCCGACGGCGAAAGCCGACAGGCTTCCAGGGAAGCTCCGCGAAACTGTGCGCCGCTTGCCCCAAGAACAATTTCCAACTGTAATCATGCCGTAACAGTCCTCTTGTTCTTCTCGCTCAGCCTTACCCGCACCCGGTCGCTTACTTTACCAGCCAACTGCCCACAGGCTGCATCTATATCGTCGCCCCGGGTTCTCCGGGTGGTTGCGATGACGCCGCGCTTACGAAGTCTGCCCTGAAAACTCTCTATGGCGTCATTGGACGAACGCCGGAATGCGCTGCCGGTAAACTGATTGAAGGGAATCAGATTCACTTTCGCCGGACGGTTCACCAGCAGCTCCGCGAGCCTGTCGGCACAGGCCGGGGAATCGTTCACATCCTTCAACATGACGTACTCGAAAGTGACGAACCGGTTGGCCCTCTTTGCCGCATAGCGCCAGCATGCCTCGAGCAGTTCCGCGATGGGATGCACGCGATTGATCGGCACCAACCGATCTCGCAAGTCGTTGTCCGGCGCGTGCAGCGACACGGCCAGAGACACGTTGCAGTCTTCGCCCAGGCGCTCGATATGCGGGACGATGCCTGAGGTGCTGACGGTGACCCGTCGGCGTGACAGGCCGTATGCCAGGTCGGAAATCAGCAAGTCGAGCGCGGGCAGCAGACTGCGGTAATTCGCGAGCGGTTCGCCCATGCCCATGAAGACGACATTGGTGACCGCCGCTTCGCCGCTCGGGCGACGCGGCAAGTTGCGGTTCGCGTGGGTGACCTGGCCGACGATTTCCGCCGCCGTCAAGTTGCGATTGAAGCCCTGCGCGCCGGTGGCGCAGAACGCGCAATCCAGCGCGCAACCGACCTGCGAGGAGATGCAAAGGGTGCCCCGTCCAGGCTCGGGAATGAATACCGATTCGATTGCCTGTCCGGCGCCCGAACCGAAGAGCCACTTTACCGTGCCATCCGAAGACACCTGTTCCGAAATAACGCTCGGCAGTCTGACCTCGGCAACGTCCTGGAGTCGTGAGCGCAGCGCCCTCGACAAATCCGTCATCAACTCGAATCGCTCCACTCCACGCTGGTGCATCCACTGCATCACCTGGCGCGCGCGAAACGGTTTTTCGCCGAGGTCGGCAAAAAACGCTTCCAGCCGGTCCTGCGGCTGGCCGAGCAGATTGAGCTTCTCGCCCATTGTCATTGACCGATCCTCAGCGAGTGCTCAGCGAGTTCTCGGGCAGACCCCGCCATCGCCGAAGAAAAAAGCAATTTCCTGTTGCGCCGTTTCCGCGCCGTCCGAACCGTGCACGATGTTCTCCTCGATGCTGTCGGCGAAATCGGCGCGAATCGTTCCGGCCTCCGCGTCCGCCGGATTCGTAGCGCCCATGATCCTGCGGTTGGCGTCGATCGCCGACGTGCCCTCGAGCACCTGCACCATGACCGGGCCCGACGTCATATAGCTGACCAGATCCTTGAAGAACGGCCGCTCCCTGTGCACGGCATAAAAATCCTGTGCCTGCTCCTTCGACAGGTGCATCATGCGAGCCGCCACGATCGAAAGGCCTGCCTTTTCGAAACGACGGTAGATTTCACCGATCAGGTTTTTCTGCACACCATCGGGCTTGATAATGGAGAGCGTCTGCTCAACGGACATACGGCCATTCCTTGAAGTTCATGGTCATTTCAGCCCGTCAATCACAGGCCGCGCGTAAACCCTCAATTTTACTTGCAAAAATCCACCCCGGCAATGAACGGCCTGCCTTGACTCAAATTTGAGGACACGCAAGGTACGCATTATTCATGAACGTTCGTGAACTGTGCCAGGCAGAGCCACTCGAGGTCGCACGACGTCTCAGCGGCATTGTTAATGAACCGCGCAACGACAAAGCGGAGTCCTGGGGCAAGGGGAGGACTTTTCAGCGTCGTCGCAAAACAGGGATGTTTTGCGCGAAGCCCCCATGGACGGGTTTTTAGGCGTCCCTGAAAAGTCTTCCCCTTGCCCCAGGGCTCCGCCTGCGACCAAGCTCAAAAGTTCATTGACAATGCCACCCACCGAGGCCGGGCGGAGGGTCCGACAATCCGGGCTAGACGCTGAAGCTCTCCCCGCAGCCGCACTCCCCGGTCACGTTCGGATTGCGAAAGCGAAACGCTTCGTTGAGCCCCTCTTTGACGAAGTCGACCTCGGTCCCGTCGATCAGTTCAAGGCTCTTCGCGTCCACGATGACTTTGATACCGCGCTGTTCGAACACGACGTCCGATTCCTCGATGCTGTCGGCATAGTTAATGACGTACGCAAAGCCGTTGCAGCCCGTTTTCTTGACTCCGAGGCGCAACCCGATGCCATCGCGCCGCGCATCGAGATAAGTGCGGACCCGGTCCGCCGCGGGTTCTGTAAGTGAAATTGCCATAAATGTCGTCAGTTCCTTCGATTCTTCAGAGGGCCCGATGGTTCCCGGTTGAGGATCGCCCGTGCCAGGGCACGGGCCGCATCCTCGAGCAGCAGTATCCGCCCGGTTTTCTCGACCGGTACCTCGAACTGTTCCATCAATTGGGTCACCGGGACGTCCTGCAAGGCCTCAGGCGACCTGCCCTCAAAAAGGCAGCAGAGTTCTTCGGCGGCCGCGATGAGATGAGGACAACCGAATACCCGGAAACACAGGCGTCGTATCTTGCCACCGTCCAGATCGGCTGCCAGCTGCACCTGGAAGCCCGCCTCTGACTGGAAGGCCTCCGCGGTGACGATGTCAGGATAACGCGCATCGGGATCTCCTGCATGGAGCGGGTTCTCAAATCGGCGCCGCACCGCGTCGTTGTAAGGTTCCGTGCTCATGGCCGCCCCTCAGGCACTCAAAGCCGGCATGATCCCGCGCAGATGGCCGACCGCCGCCGTGTAGCAGGCAATGGCCGCGTCTATGTCGGACGACTGCGTGAATCGCCCGAAGCTGAAGCGAATCGCACTCTGCGCCAGGCGGTCGTCGAGTCCCAGGGCCCGCAGCACATAGGACGATTCGCCGCTTTGTGAGGTGCAGGCAGAGCCGCTCGCGACACAAAGAGGCGCGAGCGCCAGCATCAGGCTCTCGCCCTCGATACCCTCTACGCTCACGTTCAGAATGCCGGGAAAGGCATGCGTCGGGTCGCCATTTCGGACTATGCCGGGCACGGCCTCGAGCCCGGTCCAGAGCTGCTCGTTGAGCCGTCGGAGGTGCGCGAGGTCGTCACGCTGCCGCTCCCGGGCTATCGCGGCGGCAGCGCCGAAGCCTGCGATCTGGTGGACGGCAAGAGTTCCCGGCCGGAGACGCCGTTCCTGCCCGCCTCCGTGCATGAGCGGCCGGATGTGACATTCCGGCCGGTCTGCCAGGTACAGCGCACCAATGCCCTTGGGACCGTGAAACTTGTGGGCCGTGAGGGACAGCAGGTCGACCGGAAGTTCGGAGAGGTCGATCGGCAGTTTTCCGGCGGACTGCGCCGCGTCGCAGTGAAACAGGACTCCGTGACGGCGACAGCATTCGCCTATGGCATGGATGTCCTGGATTGCGCCGGTTTCGTTGTTGACGTGCATGACCGACACCAGCTGCGTGTCGGCCCGGATGGCGGCTTCCAGATCGCCAATCGACAACAGGCCGTCGCGACCCGGCTTCAGCCAGCTCACCTCGAAGCCCTGTTGCTCGAGGGCGGCGAAACAGTCGGTAACGGCCTTGTGTTCGGTCGGCATCGTAATCAGGTGGCGACCGCGATGAGCGCGGAAGCTCGCGGCCCCGGCAATCGCCAGATTGTCCGATTCGGTCGCGCCTGATGTGAATATCAGGTTGCGCGGGGCGGTTCGCAACAGATCGGCGACCTGGCGGCGCGCGCGCTCGACGAGCGCATGCGACGCGCGGCCGGCGCTGTGCATTGAGGCAGGGTTCGCAAATGTCCCGCCTCGAGAAAGGCACGCCCCCATCGCGTCGGCGACTCCGGGATCCAGTGGCGTCGTGGCGGCGTTGTCCAGGTATACGGCATCCGGGTTCGAGTCAACGCTCATCGGGATTCACCTCGCTCGACTCCGGTACCGCCCCGGACGTTCGCTTCGCAGGCGAGTCGTCGCCTGAGGATCGGCGGCGCACCTCCGGATCCAGCGATGCGAGTATGCCCCGGAGTATGTTGATTTCGTTCCGGTCGGGTTCAGCGCGCAGGAACAGCCGGCGCAGGCGCCGCATCAGGTAACGCGGATTCTCCGCATCCAGGAATCCGGAAGCCGTAATGACCTGCTCCAGGTGCGAGTAGAAATGCTCGAGTTCCTCGACACTGGCCAGTGGCACTTCGCGATTGCTCTCCGCCACTTTCCCGTTCATCGCCGCGACACGAAGTTCGTAGCACAATACCTGCACGGCCATCGCGAGATTCAGGGAACTGAAATCCGGATCGGCGGGAATCGTTACCAGCGTGTGGCAGAGTTCCAGATGCTCGTTTGTCAGACCGGACTTTTCGGGACCGAACACGGCCGCGACGTCGCCCTGTGCGCTTTCGTCGTGCAATCGTGCGGCACAGGCACGGGGGGTAATGGTCGGCCAGCCGATCGTGCGGGGGCGAGCACTGGCTCCCGCCACGTAATGACAGTCCGCTGTCGCTTCGGCCAGGGTATCGAACACCCCCGCCGCTTCGAGGACATCTTCAGCGCCGGATGCCCGCGCCGTTGCCTCTTCATGCGGAAAGTAACGCGGACTGACCAGCCGGAGCTCTCTGAGTCCCATGTTCTTCATGGCGCGCGCGACGGCCCCGATGTTCCCCGGGTGCGTGGTTCCGACCAGGACGATTCTGACTTTCACCTGTTTTCCTGCGCCTGCATTACCGACGATTCCCGCGCCGCCCCGACCATTCCCGCGGGTGACTGTCCGTCAAGGTCTGGTATTCTACCGCCCCTCTCGTCCCGCACCCGATCTCCGGGACCTCGTTCTTTCAAAATCACTGCCGGAATCCACCGAATGCACGCATTACTGAATGTTGCCGTCATGGCAGCGCGCCGGGGCGGCGACACGCTCATCAGAAACCTGAACAAGCTCGACAAGATCAAGATCGAGATGAAGGGACGCAACGATTTCGTCAGTGAGGTGGACCGGGCAGCCGAACGCGCGGTCATCGACACGATCCTCAAGCACTATCCCGCGCACGCGATTCTCGCGGAAGAAAGCGGCGCTCAGGGCGAATCGGAATATCTCTGGGTAATCGACCCCCTGGATGGCACGACCAACTACCTGCACGGATTTCCGGTCTTCGCCGTGTCGGTCGGGCTCATGGTGGGCGGGCGACTCGAGCACGGATGCGTTTACGACCCAATGCGTCAGGAACTCTTCACTGCCTCCCGCGGACAAGGTGCGGAACTCGACGGGCACAAGATCCGCGTGAGCGGCTGCAAGAGTCTGGACCGCGCGCTGCTGGGTACCGGTTTCCCGTTTCGCGACTCCGGAATCGGGCTCGATCCCTACCTGAGCATGCTGACCAAAGCCATTCGTGAAACCTCGGGCGTGCGGCGACCCGGCGCCGCGGCGCTCGATCTTTGCTACGTCGCGGCAGGACGTCTCGACGGCTTCTGGGAAACGGGCTTGAGCAAATGGGACATCGCCGCCGGTGCGCTGATCATCCGCGAGGCCGGCGGCATCATCAGCAGCCTGGACGGCAGCGAGAACTTCATGGACACCGGCCATGTACTGACCGGTACGCCGAAGATCTATACCGGGATGGCCAGACTTTTTGCTCCGGACATCCAGCAACTGTTCCCCAAAGAAGCGGTGTAAGGCCCGGTCGTTCTCAGGGCAGGTCGTCGACCAGCTTCGAATCTTTTTCCGGCGGCAGCAGATCCTGCGGGCTGATGCCGAGCGTCAGCGACAAGGCGCTCGCGACATAGATCGAGGAATACGTGCCCACGACAATTCCGACGATCAGGGCAATCGAAAACGATCTGACCGATTCGCCGCCCAGAAAGTACAAAGCAACGAGTACGAGCAGAGTCGTAATGCCGGTGACGATGGTCCTCGACAGCGTGTCATTGATCGAACGGTTCATGGCATCGAGTGTCGTGGCGCCTCGCATGCCGATGAAATTCTCGCGAATGCGATCGAATACCACGACGGTGTCGTTCAGAGAGTAACCGATCACGGCGAGGATGCCTGCCAGCACGGTCAGGTCGAACTGCAGTCCGAAGATTGAAAAGAAGCCGACCGTAATGATGATGTCGTGCAGCAACGCCGCCACCGCCCCTGCGGAAAATTTCCACTGAAAGCGGAACATAATGTAGATGAAGATCAGGCACAGCGCGAAAATCACCGCCGTGCCACCCTGCTCGCGAAGGTCCTCGCCGACCTGCGGGCCTACGAATTCCACACGACGCAGCTCGACGCCCGGATCGTCGGCAGCTAGCGTCGCACTGAGCGACTCGCGCATGGCGTTGGAGTCAAGATCAGGTTGCGGCGGCAGTCGCAGCATCACATCCGTAGCCGCGCCGAAGCGCTGGACCTGCACGTCATCGAAGCCCGAATCCGTCATCAACTGGCGGATTCGTTCGAGATCGGCTTCCTGCGGATATCCCACCTCGAGCAGGATACCGCCGGTAAAGTCGATGCCGAAGGCCATGCCCCGAACGGTCAGGGAGACCAGCGAGACAACGACCATCAGCACCGCAAGCGTCATCGCAATCCTGCGCGGGGTCGAGTTCAGGAAGTCGATGGAAGTGTGATCTGGAATGAGTTTCATGACGGCGGTTCAGTGGTTGCCGAACGGATCAGACCGGGATGCTCGTGAGTTTGCGTCCGCCGAAGACGAGGTTCACGATCGAGCGCGTGCCGACAATGGCTGTGAACATCGACGTTATGACCCCAAGCGAGAGAGTCACGGCGAATCCCTTGACCGGACCCGTGCCGAACGCGAACAGCACGAGCGCGGCGATGAGCGTCGTGATGTTGGCGTCGGCAATGGAGGAGAACGCCTTGTCGTAGCCGGCATCAATACTGGCCTGGGGCGACTTCCCGGAGTTGAGTTCTTCTCTTATTCTCTCAAAAATCAGAACATTGGCATCGATTGCCATGCCGACGGTGAGCACGATTCCGGCGATCCCTGGGAGGGTCAGCGAAGCCTGCAACAGTGACAGCAGCGCCGTTATGAATATGAGATTGGCGAAAAGCGCTGCATTCGCAATCAGGCCGAACCACTTGTAGTAAATGGCCATGAACAGGACCACGACTACGAAGCCGACCTGCACGGCCCTGAAGCCGCGATCGATGTTGTCCTGGCCCAGACTGGGCCCGATCGTGCGCTCTTCGACTTTGTACACGGGTGCCGCCAGCGCACCGGCTCGCAGCAGCAACGCGAGGTCGCGCGCTTCGACCGGGGTCAGGCCGGTGATCTGGAAGCGGTTCTTGAAGATGCCGCGTATGGTCGCGGTGTTGATGATCTCTTCCGTTTTGACGGTGCGATAGGTCGGCTCGCCGTCGCGCGTGATCGTCTCACGGCGCGTCTCGATGAATACTGTGGACATCGGCTCGTTGAGGTTCGCGCGGGTCGTGCGAAGCATGCTCTCCCCACCCGCGCTGTCGAGGTTGATGAACACCGCCGGCTGCCCTTCGCTGAAACCCGACTCTGCATCGACGATCTGATCGCCCGACGCGACAACGTCGCGCTCGAGTATCTGTGCCGGTTCGTTGCCGCGACCCGGATAGCGTCTCGAGCCCGGGCTCTCTCCGGACGTATCCACCAGACGGAACTCCAGCGTCGCGGTAGCCGTCAGAATATCGTCGAGCCTGTTCGGGTCCTGCACGCCTGGCAGCTGGACGACAATACGATCCGCACCCTGTCGCTGCACCAGGGGCTCCGAGACGCCGAGCTGGTTGACACGATTTCGCAGGGTCGTGATGTTCTGTTCGATGGCGAAATTCTGGCGCGCGCTGATTTGCGCCTCGCTCATGCGCACCGCCAGCGACTGCCCGTCTGCGCCATTCGAAATGAGCAGCTCGTTGTCGGCGTCCCCGATGATGGCCTGCGCGCGATCGCGATCTTCCACGTTAGTCAGCCGGACCGTGATCGTTCGGCCGTCGAGGTCGACCCGGTGACGAAGGCGCGCGTCGCGCAGAAAATTGCCGATGTCCTGCTGATACAGCGCAAGGCGACTGGCAATCGCCGTCTCCATGTCGACCTCGAGCAGGAAGTACACGCCGCCGCGCAGGTCAAGGCCAAGGCTCATCGGGTTCAGGCCGAGAGCACGGACCCATGCCGGCAGCGCCGGCGTGAGCGTCAGCGCCGTACTGGCCTGCTGGTCATATCGTTCCCGCAGAAAATCGCCTGCCGCCAGTTGCTCATCCACCTCGTGAAAACGCAGGACGACGCGACCATCCTCGACGTACGCGTCTTCAGGGACCAGTTCCTCGCGCTGCAGCAATCCAACGACTTCCGTAACTTTCGTATCGTCGAAATCGCTACCGTCGACCGCAGCGAGCTGCACGGCCGGGACGCTGCCATAGATGTTCGGCAACGCCAGGACGAACCCGCCCAACAAAATGAAAAGGACGAGAAAATTGAGCCACGTCGGGTAACGATTCATGGGGAAACGCTGGTTGCGCCCGGGCTTCTGCGGTCAGGCTGCATCCATCGTGCCCTTCGGCACGACAGCGGACACGGTCGACTTCTGGATCTTGATCTCTACGTTGTCGGCGATGTGGAGCGTCGCGTAATGATCGCTCACTGCCGTTACCTTGCCCAGGATGCCCCCCGCGGTCAGGACCTCGTCCCCCACGGCCAGGCCGGAAACGAGTTGCGTGTGCGCTTTTTGCCGTTTTTGCTGCGGGCGAATCAGCAGGAAGTAAAAGGCTGCGAAAATAACCAGCATCGGCAGCAGAAACCCAAAGGGATCCGCCTTAGGCGCTCCCTGTGCGTATGCGTTACTTATGAAAAAATCCATGCTTTCAGACGCCTGCCGTCATTAGTAGCTCGTTATTATGGCATAGAGCCACGGACGTGGGGGTCGAGGACCCCCTTTCAACCCCTGGCCCGGATATCTCACCGATTGCGCGGGCTCTCGCTTGCCCTTTGTCCGCCCGCGTGGGTGCCGGTCTCGCCATCCGCGTATGCATCCCCGAGTGCAGAAGTGTACTGCGCCAGCGTGCCATCCCCGATCGCCGTGCGCAGTTCTTTCATCAACCTCTGGTAGTAATGAAGGTTGTGCAGCGTGCCAAGGCGCGGTCCGAGAATCTCGCCGCATTTTTCAAGGTGCCGGAGGTAGGAAAGACTGTAGTGCGTGCAGGTGTAGCAATCGCAGTCGGGATCGAGTGGCCCGACGTCGTCGGCGTAGCGCGCATTGCGGATTTTCACCACGCCGCGCGACGTGAACAGGTGGCCGTTGCGGGCGTGCCGGGTCGGCATCACGCAATCGAACATGTCGACGCCGCGGCTGACTGCATCGGCGATGTCGAGCGGTGTCCCGACCCCCATCAGATAGCGCGGGCGGTCCGGAGGCATGTCCGGAAGCAGATGATCCAGTACGGCGATCCTCTCGGCCTCTGTCTCCCCGACAGCGAGACCGCCCACGGCGTATCCGTCAAAGGCCGAGTCGACGAGCGCCTCGAGAGACTCGCGGCGGAGGTCGTCGTAGATGCCGCCCTGCACGATGCCGAACAATGCCTCGCCCCGCTCCGGATATTCATGACGCAGCTCGTCGAATCGTTGCCGGCAGCGTGCCGCCCAGGCGAGCGACAACTGCATCGAATCGCGCGCTTCATCCCGGGTGGCGGGATATGGAGTGCACTCGTCGAAGACCATTGCGACGTCCGCATTCAGGTCGTGTTGCACTTCGATCGAGCGCTCCGGCGTCAGAAAGACCTCTGCCCCATCGACGGGAGAGCGGAAGCGGACGCCCTCGATGGAAAGTTTACGAATCGCGGCGAGCGAAAATACCTGGAAGCCGCCCGAGTCCGTCAGGATCGGACCGTGCCAGTTCATGAACTCGTGCAATCCGCCATGACGCCGGATGATTCCGGTACCCGGCCGCAACATGAGGTGGAACGTATTGCCCAGAATGATGTCCGCGCCCGTGGCTGCGACTTCTTCCGGAGTAACGCTCTTGACCGTTCCGTAGGTACCTACCGGCATGAACGCAGGCGTCCTGACCGCGCCGCGGCGAAACGTCAGGATGCCGCTGCGGGCCTCGCCGGAAATCCGTTCGATAGAGAACTTCAAGACGTGGAAGGTCCGGGTGGCGCAGCTTGTGGGAGCGGGAGTACCAGCATGGCGTCACCGTAGCTGAAAAAGCGATAACCGGCGGCTACCGCGTGCCGGTAAGCGGCAAGTATGCGGTCGGTGCCGCCGAACGCAGCGACCAGCATCAAGAGAGACGACCGCGGCAGGTGAAAGTTGCTCAGCAGCGCGTCTACGGAGCGAAACCGGTATCCGGGCAGGATGAACAGGTCCGTCTCTCCGTCGAAAGGCAGTAGCGTTCCGCCTGCGGACGCGGCTTCCAGCGCGCGTACGGAGGTCGTGCCGACGGCGATCACCCTGCCACCACGTCTCCTCGCTTCCCGAACGGCGTTGCAGGCGGCGTCATCGACCTGTACGCGCTCTGCATGCAGGCGGTTCGCACGGATCTCTTCCTGTCGCAGGCTCTGAAACGTTCCCGCTCCCACATGCAGGGTGACGTATGCATGACGGATCCCGGCATCCAGGGTCTGTTGCAGCATCGCTTCATCAAAATGCAGACCCGCCGTCGGCGCCGCAACCGCACCCTGCCGCCGTGCATACACCGTCTGGTAGCGTTCGCGATCGACCGGCTCGGCGGCGCGTTCGAGATACGGCGGCAGCGGCACCTCGCCGACGAGGTCCAGCAACTCATCGACGGGCCGGGAAAACTCGAGCTCAAAAAACTCCCGGTCGCGCCGGAGCACCTTCGCTGTGTGACCCTTATCGAGTTGTATCACGGAGCCGGCCGCGGGCGACTTGCTGGC
>Ga0299913_10005177_pt1 | contig 11093 bp, 12 predicted proteins | sample RVTome_9_FD_201360 | JGI IMG/M metagenome (GOLD analysis project Ga0299913, IMG submission 201360) | Soil microbial communities from uranium-contaminated site in the Upper Colorado River Basin, Wyoming, United States - RVT155D38 (version 2) ... | reverse complement strand
GCGGACGTTCCCCGACGCGCTCGGCGGCGTCGACCTCGACGAGTGGTACCGCTCGGTCAACTGGGTCGAGCCCTCGCTGATCCGGGTCGAGGCGGACGAGGCGACGTACAACCTCCACATCATCCTCCGCTTCGAGCTCGAGCAGGAGCTGCTCGCGGGGACGGTCGACCCGAAGGAGCTGCCCGAGATCTGGAACGAGCGGATGCGCGACTACCTCGGCGTCGAGCCGCCCGACGATGCCCTGGGAGTGCTCCAGGACATGCACTGGGCCGTCGGCGCGATCGGCTACTTCTCCACGTACGCGCTCGGGAACGTGATCTCCGGGCAGCTCTGGGAAAAGGTGAGCGCGGAGGTCACCGACCTGCCGGCCCAGTTCGAGCAGGGAGAGTTCGGCGCGCTCGCCGACTGGCTGCGCCAGAACCTCTGGCGGCACGGCCGCAAGTACACGCCGCGCGAGCTGGTCGAGCGGATCACCGGCGGCGGCCTCGACCCCGAGCCGTACCTGCGGTACCTGCGCGGGAAGTACCCGCTCGCGATCTAGACTCGGCGCGGCAAACCGAACTGGGGGACAGATGGCGATTCGTGTTGGGATCAACGGCTTCGGCAGGATCGGTCGCAACTTCTTCCGCGCGCAGCTCGAGCGCAGGGCGGACATCGAGATCGTCGCCGCTAACGACCTCGGCGACGAGCCGACGATGGCGCACCTGCTCAAGTACGACTCCGTCCTCGGCCCGCTCGACGGCGAGGTGGAGGTGCGCGACGGCGCCATCCGCGCGGCGGGGGAAGAAGTCAAGCTGCTCTCCGAGCGCGACCCGGCAGCGATCCCGTGGGGCGACCTCGGCGTCGACGTCGTGCTCGAGTCGACCGGCTTCTTCACCAAGCGCGAGGGCGCCCAGAAGCACCTCGACGCCGGCGCGAAGAAGGTCGTCATCTCCGCTCCAGCCACCGACCCCGACATCACGATCGTGCTCGGCGTGAACGACGACGCCTACGACAAGGATGCACACCACATCGTCTCGAACGCCTCTTGCACGACCAACTGCATCGCCCCGATGGCGAAGGTCCTGAACGACGCGTTCGGGATCGAGCACGGCTTCATGACGACGATCCACGCGTACACGAACGACCAGCGGATCCTCGACCTCCCGCACGAGGACCTGCGCCGGGCCCGGGCGGCCGCGATCAACCTGATCCCGACCTCGACCGGGGCCGCTCGCGCGATCGGGCTCGTGCTGCCGGAGCTGAAGGGCAAGGTCGACGGCGTCGCCGTGCGCGCGCCCGTGCCGACCGGCTCGCTGACCGACTTCGTCGTCACGCTCGCCCGCGACGCGACCGCGGAGGACGTGAACGCTGCGTTCGAGGAGGCCGCCGGCGGTGCGCTCGACGGGATCCTGCAGTACTCCGTCGACCCGATCGTCTCCACCGACATCATCCACTCGGCGTACTCGTGCGTCTTCGACAGCCCGCTGACGATGGCCTCGGGCCGGCACGCCAAGGTCTTCGGCTGGTATGACAACGAGTGGGGCTACTCGTGCCGCCTGGTCGACCTGATGGGCAAGCTGCTCTAGCCGGTGCGGCTGCCGCGCTCGGTCCGCGACGCCGACGTCGCCGGCAAGGCGGTGCTCGTCCGCGCCGACCTGAACGTCCCGCTCGGGGACGGGGCCGTCGCCGACGACACGCGGATCCGGGCGGCGCTGCCGACCCTGGAGCTGCTGCTCGAGCGCGGCGCGTCCCGGGTCCGCGTCTGCTCGCACCTCGGCCGGCCGAAGGGCGTGGATCCCGCCTTCCGGATCGAGCCGGTGCGCGCGCACCTGCGCTCGCTGCTGCCCGACGACCGCGTCGAGGTGCTGGAGAACACGCGCTTCCACCCCGGCGAGACGGCGAACGACCCGGAGCTCGCCCGCGAGCTGGCGGCCGGCTCCGACGTGTACGTCGACGACGCCTTCGGCTCCGCCCACCGCGCGCACGCCTCGACGGTCGGCGTCGCCGATCTACTGCCCGCCTACGCGGGGCTGCTCCTGCTTGCCGAGCTCGAGCACCTCGGCCGGCTGCTCGGCGAGGTCGAGCGCCCGTTCCTGCTCGTCATCGGCGGGGCGAAGGTGGAGGACAAGCTCGGCGTCCTAGAGAACCTCGGCGGCCGCGCGGACGAGGTTCTCGTCGGCGGGAAGATGGCCGAGCAGCTGCGCGACGAGAACCCGCTGGCGTTCCCGGTCGTGCTGCCGACCGACGTCGTCGCGGCAAGCGCGTTCGCGGAGGACGCCGAGACGCGTGTGGCCCCGTTCGACGAGCTGCCCGAAGGGTGGCTCGGCCTCGACATCGGTCCCACTTCGCGGGAGGACTTCGCGCGGCGGATCCGGGCGGCGAGGACCGTCTTCTGGAACGGGCCGATGGGCGTCTTCGAGTGGGAGCCGTTCGCTGCGGGCACCGGTGCGGTCGCGGAGGCGGTCGCGGCCGTGGACGGGTACACGGTCGTCGGCGGTGGCGACTCCGTGCGGGCCCTGAACGAGCTCGGCCTCGACGGCCGCGTCTCGTGGGTGTCGACCGGCGGCGGCGCCTCGCTCGAGCTGCTCGAGGGCAAGGAGCTGCCGGGCGTGGCCGCGATCCCGGAGAATGGCTCCTGATGCTGATCGCCGGGAACTGGAAGATGTTCAAGGGGCCTGCCGAGGCGCTGGACTTCCTCGGGGCATTCGAGCCGCCCGGCGGCGTCGACGTGATCCTCTGCCCGCCGTTCGTCTCGCTCGCGGCCGCGGTCGAGACCGGGCACACGATCTACGCCCAGAACGTGCACTGGGAGCCGCACGGCGCCTACACGGGCGAGATCTCGCCCCCCATGCTGCTCGAGCTCGGCGTCCAGGGCGCGCTCGTGGGGCACTCGGAGCGCCGCCAGCTCTTCGGCGAGCGCGACGAGACCGTCGCGCGGCGCGCCCGCACGGCCCTCGAGGCGGGCCTCGGCGTGATCGCCTGCGTGGGCGAGACGCTCGAGCAGCGCGAGTCGGGCGACACCGAGCTCGTGCTCAAGATCCAGGTCGAGGCGATCGGCTTCGCCGCGGGCGAGCACGAGCGGCTCGTGCTCGCGTACGAGCCCGTCTGGGCCATCGGCACCGGCAAGACGGCTACCCCCGAGCTGGCCGAGGAGGCGCACGGCTTCGTCAAGAGCATCCTCGACCGTCCCGTTCTCTACGGGGGCTCGGTCAAGCCCGAGAACGCCGCCGAGCTGCTCTCGCAGCCGTCGGTCGACGGCGCCCTCGTCGGGGGCGCTTCGCTCGAGCCCGACTCCTTCGCGGCGATTTGCAGCGCGGCTTCGACCTCGTAACGCTCGTCGTCCTCGACGGCTGGGGCTGCGCGCCGCCCAGTCCGGGGAACGCGGTCGAGCTCGCGGCGACGCCCGTGTTCGACCGACTCTGGCGCGACTACCCGCACGCGAAGCTCGCCGCGTCCGGCGCGGCGGTGGGCCTGCCTGACGGCCAGATGGGGAACTCCGAAGTCGGTCACCTGACGATCGGCTCCGGCCGGATCCTCTTCCAGGATCTGCAGCGCGTGAACGTCGCGATCCGGGACGGCTCCTTCTTCGAGAACCCCGCCCTCCTGGCCGCGTTCGAGCGCGCGCGGGGGCGTGGGGGAGACGTCCACCTGCTCGGCCTCGTCTCGTACGGCGGCGTCCACTCGCACATCGATCACCTGCGCGCGCTGCTCGACCTCGCGCGCCGGCAGGGGCTGGAGGAGCGCACCTGGATCCACGCCTTCACGGACGGGCGCGACGTGTCGCCCACCTCCGCCGTATCCGACCTGGCCGAGCTCATCGCCGGCAGGATCGCGACCGTCGTCGGCCGCTACTGGGCGATGGATCGTGACGGCCGCTGGGACCGGACGGACAGGGCGCTCGCCGCACTCACGGAGAGTCTGGGCGCACAGGTGCCGTCTCATATCATATTGCGCGCTGTGCAAGAACAGTACGACGCAGGCGTCACCGACGAGTTCCTCGAGCCGATCTGCGTCGAGGGCGCGCCGAGGATCGGCCCCGAGGACGCCGCGATCATGTTCAACTTCCGGCCCGACCGCGGCCGGCAGCTCGCACAGAGGCTCGTCGAGGGCGGCTACGACCTGACGACGATGACGCGCTACTCGAAGGAGCTCGACGTCCCCGTCGTGCTCGGCGAGCAGGAGGTGGCGCACACGCTTGCGGAGACGCTCGCGCTGGCGGGCGCCCGGCAGTTGCACATGGCGGAAACGGAGAAGTACGCGCACGTCACCTACTTCTTCAACGGCGGCGTCGAGAGCGAGTGGCCCGGAGAGACCCGCCTGCTCGTCCCGAGCCCGCGGGACGTCCCGAGCTACGACCACAGGCCCGAGATGTCCGCCCGCGAGCTGACAGCGCGCTTCGCCGAGGAGATCGGCGGCGGCTACCGCTTCGCGGTGGTCAACTTCGCCAACCCGGACATGGTCGGGCACACCGGCTCGATCCCGGCGGTGCGGAGGGCGGTCGAGGTCACCGACGAGTGCCTGGACGTGGTCGTCCGGGCGACGCACACGGCCGGCGGGGTCTGCCTCGTCACCGCCGACCACGGCAACGCGGAGCAGATGCTCGAGGCCGACGGCGTCAGCCCGCACACCGCGCACACGACGAACCTCGTTCCGCTGGTGGTCACCTCGAGTGAAGTCACGCTAAAGGAATCGGGCGAGCTCTCCGATCTAGCTCCTACGGCCCTGCGGCTCCTGGGACTGGACACGCCGTCCGAGATGACGGGAGAGAACCTGTGCACTGTGGCGAATTCGGATTCTTCCATTTCGTGACTACCGAGCTATACTGCGGCCCACTTGTCGCTGCCCCAGCCTGATCTCGGCGTCCTGCGGAAGGCCCAGCGAGGAGATGAGCGAGCCTTCTCGCTCATCGTCCGCGCGTATGAGCTTCCCGTGTTCAACTACGTCCTGCGGCTCGTCGGCGACCGCTCGCTCGCCGAGGACCTGACCCAGGAGGTCTTCCTCCGCGTCTACCAGGGGCTGCCGAGCTTCTCGCTCCGCTGCCGCTTCACGACGTGGCTCTTCCAGGTGACGAAGAACCGCGTCCTCGACGAGCTGCGCGCGCTCGAGCGCCGGCCGCGCGCGGTCGTGAACCTCGAGGACATTCCCCCGCTCGAAGTCGTCGACGCGCCGTTCGAGCGCGTCGAGGCGATCGACGCCGTCTGGCGGGCGGTCGAGCACCTCAGCGTCGACCTGAAGATGGCGCTGCTCTTGCGCGACGTCGTCGGCCTCTCTTACACGGAGATCGCCGACTCGCTGGAGGTCACGCTCGCCACCGTCAAGTGGCGGATCTACAAGGCGCGCGAGGAAGTCCAGCTCGCGCTCGCCCGCGAGGGGATCACCTTCGCGACGACGGGCGAGCAGCCCGCCGAGCCCGCGCTCGCCTAGCGCGAGTTCGCGCGCAGCCACTCCGCCAGGCTCCGAGCGTCCTCGGCCGGACCGGCACCGGAGGGAACCGGCTCGACCGCGGGCGGCGCGGGAGTTTCCTCGCCGTCCCTGAACGCCAGCACAGCGAGGGCGGCAACCACGAGCGTGACGGCGGCGGCCGCGAGCCACGGACGATTTCGGGAGCGGTGGACGCGCACGACCTCCGTCGGCCGCTCCGAGAGCGTCCGCGCGGCGGTCGGCTCCTCGAGCGCGAGTCCGAGGTCGGCCGCCGAAGACGGCCGCCGGGCGGGGTCGGAGTCCAGGCAGCGCATGATCGTCGCCTCGAGCCGCGGCGGCAGGCCGTCGACGTGCTCGCCCGGAAGCGGCGTCCGCTCGTCCCGCGCGAGGTCGGCGATCGTCGTCACCTGCCGCGGCGTCTTCCCGGTCGCCAGCTCGTAGAGCACCGCGCCGAGCGAGTAGACGTCCGACAGCGGCGTCGCCGGCCGGCCGTGCACCGTCTCGGGCGCCATGTAGGCGGCGGTGCCGAGCAGCGTGCCCGCCTGCGTGATCGTGGCCGAGCCGTCGCCGGCCCGCGCGATCCCGAAGTCCGCGACCTTGAGCGTGCCCCTCCTGTCGAGCAGCAGGTTCTGCGGCTTGACGTCGCGGTGGACGACTCCGCGCTCGTGCGCGTGCTGCAGCCCCGCGCAGGCCTGGCGGCCGAGCTCCGCGACCTCGGCCGGCGGCAGTGGGCCGCGGCGCTGCACCTCCTCCGCCAGCGTGGCGCCCTCGACGTGCTCCATCACGATGTAGGGCTGACCGTCCTCCTCGCCGCTGTCGTAGACCGCGACGACGTTCGGGTGCGAGAGCTGAGCTGCGAAGCGGCCCTCCCGCAGGAAGCGCTCGCGCAGGTCGCGGTCGCCGCGGACGCTGTCGGCGAGGAGCTTGACCGCGACACTCCGGTCGAGGGCGGTGTCCCGGCCGAGCATGACGACGGCCATGCCGCCGTGGCCGAGCGGGCGCTCGAGCACGTACCGGCCGCCGGCGAGCTCCCGCACCGTCAATCGTCGTCCCTGTCCTTCCTGTCCTTGCCCTTCTTCTTGCCCTTGCCGCGGTCCTCGTCGTCCTCGTCGTCCTCGTCGTCGTCGTCGTCCTCGTCGCCCGCCTCGGCGACCGGCGGCGGCGGAACGCACTCGATCGACTCGACGAGCGCTGTGACCGAGCCGACCAGTTCCTCCTGGAGAGCGGGCGGCACCTGCCGTTCGTTCACGGCTGCGATTGCCTCGGCCTGGAGTGCCTCCGCCTCGGCGCGGGCGGCGCAGGCGTCGCCCTGGTCGAGCCGGTCGGCGACCGCGTCGCTGAGCGAGGCAAGGCGCGCGGCCAGCGCCCCCGGGAGTTGCGGCGCCGGCGCGCGCTCCTCGCTGCCGCAGCCGGCCGCGAGGAGCACGCACACGAGCGCGAGGACGGCGCTACGCGGCAGCGTTCGCGTCCTCCTTGGCCGCGAGCTGGAGGCTCGCGGACGTCACCTGCTTGAAGTGACGGCGCTGGACCGGCAGCTGCTCCTTGACGAGCGCCCGGATCCCCGGGTGCTTCGCCTGCTTGTTCAGGGTCTCCAGCACCGCCCAGTGGCCGACCTCGCCCGCCTCGGCCATTGTCAGGAACTCGAAGCCGTCGAGGTCGTCGGAGCCTCGCTCCAGGTAGGTCTTCATCATGTTCGCGCCCTTGGTCTTGACCGACCGGGCCTCCTGCAGGATCTTGCTCTTCTTGCCGTTGAGGCTCGCGGCGACGGCAGTGCCGTCCTTCTCCGCCTTCGCGGCCTCCTGGCGCATCGTCTTCAGCTGCTTTTTCAGCTGCCGGTCGTCGGTCAGCTTCTCGACCTTCTCGGCCGCAGCCTGCGCGGCCATCGCAAGGCCGATCACCTCGCCCAGCTTGGTCTCCAGGTTCGTCAGTTCCGCCATGATGCTCCGTTTCGTCTCGGGGCCGTCAGACACCGTGCGCGAGCCGCGCGGCGAGTGCCTCGGGGAGACCCGCTTCGCGCATCTCGGCCTGCGTCAGCTCGACCGGATACTCCGTACGGCGAAAGGTTGCCCACCCCGATGCGTTGTCAATCTCGAGCCACGCCGCACGCGCGTCGCCGTCCCGCGGCTGGCCGACCGAGCCCGGGTTGAGCAACCGGCGGACACCGCCGAGCTCGACGCGCGTCCCGGCGGGCGCCTGGCCGCCGCGCAGCTGGCGCCCGTTCGAGAGCTCGAGCGCGACGTGGCTGTGCCCGACGAGCACGAGCGGGGCGGATGTGAGCGCAAACGCGGCGAGCGCAGCCTCCTCCGAGAGCACGTAGTCCCACACGGCGTCGCGCGGGCTGCCGTGGAAGAGCTCCGCCGCAGGCGCCGTGCCCTGCGGCTCGAGCGAGGCGAGAAACGAGCGCGGGTCGTCGTCGAGCACGCGCCGCGTCCAGGCCGCCGCCGCGGCCGCCTCGCCGACGAACGTGGCGATCGGGATCTTTCCGAGCACGACGAGGTCGTGGTTGCCGGCGAGGCAGACGGATGCCCGCTCCTCGAGCAGTGCCGCGCACTCGTTCGGACGCGGCCCGTAGCCGACGAGGTCGCCCAGGCACCAGATCGCGTCGAAGCCGTCCGCGTCCACCTCGGCGAGCACCGCCTCGAGCGCGTGCAGGTTCGCGTGGACGTCCGAGAGAACGGCAACCTTCATGGGCTAGCGGCTCCTGGCGGGTCGCTAGGAATTGCGCGGGGGTGCTTCGGGCAGGTTCTGGATCCCGCGCACCGTCGCATACTTCGACCAGGAGTCGGTCATCGCGTCGAGGAGCTCCTTGGCGAACTTCGCCGACATGTTCACGCGGGCGACGACGATCCCCGGGATGTCGCCCTCCGCGACCTCGTGGTCGATGCGGGCGAACGTGAGCGTGAACTCGTAGTCGGAGAAGGTGACGTTCGCGAAGTTCGCATAGGTCCCGGCGAGGTTGTCCTCGCCGATCTGGATGTTGAGCTGGCGCTCCGTGCCGGCGTCGGAGTCGGACTCGTCCACGCCCGTACGATACTCGCGATGAGAGCCATCGAAACGATCGAGGCGGCGCTCGCGGCCGCGGCGGGCACGGACGTCCGGCTGGAGCGCCCCGGCGACGTGGCCCACGGCGACTACGCGACGAACGTCGCGATGCGGCTCGCGGGCGCGCGCAAGCAGCCGCCGCGGGCGATCGCGGAGGCGCTCGTCGTTTCCGCGCTGGCGATTCCGGGGATCGAGCGCGCCGAGATCGCAGGCCCCGGCTTCGTCAACCTCTGGCTCGCGCCGGAGTGGTACGGCGGCGCGCTCGCTGAGATGCTCGCGGCGGGAGAGGGATACGGGGGCGCCTCGGCGGAAGCGCAGGAGCGCGTTCAGGTCGAGATGGTGTCGGCGAACCCGACCGGGCCGATCACTGTCGCCGCCGCCCGGAACGGAGCCTACGGCGACAGCCTCGCCCGCCTGCTCGCCTTCGCCGGCCACGACGTCGAGCGGGAGTACTACTACAACGACGCAGGCGCGCAGATGGAGCGCTTCCGCGCGTCGGTGGAGGCGCGCCGGCGCGGGGAGGAGCCGCCGGAGGACGGCTACCACGGCGACTACGTCTCCGAGCTCGCCGAGCTGCCGGACGACCCGGTGCCGCTGATGCTGAAGCGGATCGAGGAGACGATGGAGCGCTTCCGGATCCACTTCGACTCGTGGGCCAGGCAGAGCGAGCTGGAGCGGCGCCTGCCCGAGTACCTGCCGCGCCTCGACACCTACGAGCGTGACGGGGCCGTCTGGGCGCGCTCCTCCGCCCACGGGGACGACGACGACCGCGTGCTGCTCCGCTCCGAGACGGGCGTGCCGACCTACCGCGCCGCCGACGTCGTCTACCTCGCGGACAAGCTCGACCGCGGGATCGACCGGGCGATCTACGTGCTCGGCGCCGATCACCACGGCACGCGGAACTGGTATGCCGCGGTCGCGCGCATGCTCGGGTACGACCCGGGCCGCGTCGAGGTACTGCTCTACCAGCTCGTCCACCTGACGCGGGGCGGCGAGGCGGCGAAGATGTCGAAGCGCCGCGGCGACGTCGTCTTCCTCGACGAGCTCCTGGACGAGGTCGGGGTCGATGCCGCCCGCTGGTACCTCGTCTCGCGCGGCCACGACCAGGCGATCGAGATCGACGTCGACCTGGCGGCCGAGAAGACGCAGAAGAACCCGGTCTACTACGTCCAGTACGCGCACGCCCGGATCGCCGGGATCCTCCGCAACGCCGGCGATGCGGCCGCGTCGTCGGGCCCGCCGGCCGAGCTGGCAGACGAGGAGCGCGACCTGGTCAAGCGCCTCGCCGAGTTTCCGGCCGTCGTCGCGGAGGCGACCGAGCGCCGCGGCCCGCACGCGGTCCCGACCTACGCGATCCGCGTCGCGGACGACTTCCACCGCTTCTACCACCACCACAAGGTGCTCGGCTCGGAGACGCAGCCGTTCCGGCTGGGGCTCGTCACGGCGACGAAGGCCGTGATCGCCCGCTGTCTCGACCTGATCGGCGTCGAAGCACACGATCGGATGTAGGGCGGGTTAGGATCGGGGCGATGGCCCCCGAAGCACCCGACCGCAACCTCGCTCTCGAGCTCGTCCGCGTCACCGAGGCCGGCGCGCTGGCCGCCGCCGGCTGGGTCGGCCGCGGTGAGAAGGAGAAGGCGGACGCCGCGGCCGTGGACGCGATGCGGCTCGTCCTCGACACGGTGCGGATGAACGGCATCGTGGTGATCGGAGAGGGCGAGAAGGACGAGGCGCCGATGCTCTACAACGGCGAGCAGGTCGGCGACGGCAGCGGGCCGGAGGTCGACGTGGCCGTTGACCCGCTCGAGGGGACCCGCCTGACCGCCCTGGGCCAGCCGAACGCGATCGCGGTGATGGCGGTCGCCGAGCGCGGGACGATGTTCGACCCGGGCGCCGCGCTCTACATGGACAAGATCGCGGTTGGCCCGGAGGCCGCGGACGTGATCGACATCGAGCGCTCCCCCGCCGACAACGTCCGCGCCGTCGCGAAGGCGAAGGGGCTCGACGTCAGCGAGGTGACCGTGGTCGTGCTCGAGCGCGACCGCCACGAACGCCTGATCCGCGAGCTGCGCGAGGCAGGCGCGCGCGTCAACTTGATCCGCGACGGCGACGTTGCGCCCTCGATCGCGGCGTCGCGTGCCTTCGCGGGCGTGGACATGCTGATGGGGATCGGCGGCACGCCCGAGGGGGTCATCTCGGCCGCCGCGATCAAGTGCCTCGGCGGCGCCCTCCAGGGCAAGCTCTGGCCGCGCAACGACGAGGAGCGGCAGAAGCTCCTCGACACCGGCTACGACATCGACCGCGTGCTCACCGCCGACGACCTCGTCGCCGGCGAGGACGTCTTCGTCGCCGCCACCGGCGTGACGAGCGGCGCGCTCCTGCGCGGTGTCCGCGTCAGCGGCGCGGGCGTCGAGACGGAGTCGATCGTGATGCGCTCCCGCTCCGGCACGGTGCGCCAGATCGCCGCCTACCACCCTTCCGAGAAGGTCCGACGACTGATGAAAGGAGACCGCGATGGCCGCCAGTGAGCTGCACGACACCGCCCGAGCCCTTGTCGCCGACAACAAAGGGATCCTCGCCGCAGACGAGAGCTCCGGGACGATCGCGAAGCGCTTCGACTCGATCTCGCTCGAGTCGACCGAGGAGAA
>Ga0299913_10005176_pt1 | contig 11094 bp, 12 predicted proteins | sample RVTome_9_FD_201360 | JGI IMG/M metagenome (GOLD analysis project Ga0299913, IMG submission 201360) | Soil microbial communities from uranium-contaminated site in the Upper Colorado River Basin, Wyoming, United States - RVT155D38 (version 2) ... | reverse complement strand
GCCCGACGTCGAGCTTCCGTCGGACGCGCAGTCCAATCTCCCCCCGCTCCTCGACGATCACCATGACGCAGCGTGTCGGTGGTGGTCGGCGTCCCGGCCGCGCCGGCCGGCCTGCTGGCCCGTCACGAGCGCGGTGTTGTGGCGTATAGTACCGGCGCCATGACACCGTCTTCCGCAACACCCAGATTCGTGACGCTGCCCGAGATCCGCCGTGCCGCCCGCGAGCGCCTGCCGCGCGACCACTGGAACTTCGGCGACGGGGCCGCCGAGACCGAGTCGACCAAGCGCCGCAACCGCCGTCACCTCGATCGCCTGGCCATCCAGCAGAACGTGCTCGTCGACGTCCGCACGATCGACCTCACCACCACGCTGCTCGGCGTACCGCTCGCGTGGCCGGTGGCGGTGGCGCCGATGGGCGGCCTCGTCCTCTTCCATCCCGAGGGCGACGTCGAGATGGCGCGCGGCGCCGGCCGCGGCCAGACGCTGCAGTGGCTGAGCGGCGCCACCGGCTGGCCGGTGGAGGACGTCGCCAAGGGCGGCTCGGGGCCGCAGATGTTCCAGCTCTACGCCCACGGCGATCACGGCTGGATGGCCGAGCTGCTGGGGCGCGTCGAGGCCTCGGGCTACCAGGCGGTCGCGCTCACCGTCGACGTACAACAGTACAGCCGGCGCGAGCGCGACGTGTTCCACCGCTTCAGCCCCCGCGCCGCGATGGAGGTCGCGCCGAACCCCCGGGGGCCCGACTCGACCTTCCAGTCGGGCCTGACCTGGAAGGACGTCGAGTGGCTCATGAAGACGACGCGGCTGCCGGTCGGCCTCAAGGGCATCATGACCGTGGCCGACGCCCGGCGCGCGGTGGACATGGGCGTGCGGCTCGTCTGGGTCTCCAACCACGGCGGTCGCCAGCTCGACCACACCCAGTCCACCATCGAGGCGCTGCCCCCGATCGTCGATGCGGTGGCCGGACGCGCCGAGATCGTCGTGGACGGCGGCTTCAACCGCGGCACCGACGTCATCAAGGCGCTGGCGCGCGGCGCCCGGGTCGTCGCGGTCGGGCGCACGATGCTCTGGGGCCTGGCCGCCGACGGCGCGGCCGGGGTGGCCCGGGTCTGCGAGATCATGCGCGACGAGCTGCAGATCAACATGGGGCTCTGCGGCCGCGCGCGCATCAAGGACCTGACGCCCGACCTGATCTTCCGCGCCGATTGAGGCCCGCGGAGGTGGCCGGCGCGCGCCACGAGGCGGCGATGGGCGCCGTCTAGCCCTCCTGCAGCTCCGGCACCACCCACAGCGGGGCGCGGCCGGCGGCGACACGCTCGATGTTGTCGAAGCCGTTGCGGAAGCGCGCCGTCCAGTTCTCCCAGGTCGGTCCCGCCGAGTGCGGCGTGAGGGTGACGTTGGGCAGCGTGAAGAACGGGTGGTCGGCCCTGGGCGGCTCGTCGACCAGCACGTCCAGCCCGGCGCCGGCGATGCGGTTGCTCTTGAGCGCCTCGAACAGCGCGGCCTCGTCGATCACCGGCCCCCGGCACGTGTTGACGATGATCGCCTCGCGCCGCATGAGGCCGAGCTCGCGGGCACCGACGAGGTTGCGGGTGGAGTCGTCGAGCGGCACGTGCAGGCTCACGATGTCGGAGGTCCGCAGCAGCTCGTCCAGCAGGACGAACCGCACGCCGAGCGCGTCCTCCTCGTGCTCGCCCAGCCGCCGGATGTCGTAGTACTGCACCCGGGTGTCGAACGCCCGGGCCCGGCGGGCCACCTTCTTGCCGATGTTGCCCAGCCCGATGATGCCGAGCGTGCGGTTGCCCATCTCGTACACGCGCACGTCGGCCGGGTTGCCGACCCGCCAGGTGCCGGCGACCACCGAGTTGTGGAACTGCACCACACGCTTGAGCACCGCCAGGATCAGCATGATCGTGTGCTCGGCCACCGCCAGCGCGTTGGCGCCCCCGTTGTTGGACACGGGCACCCGGGCCTTGCGGGCCGCCTCGATGTCCACGTGGTCGTAGCCGGCGCTCAGCAGCTGCACGAGCTTGAGATTCGGCGCCGAGCGGAAGAACTCGCCGCCCATGCGGCGGGCCAGCCCCAGGTAGTACTCGGCCTCGCCGGCGGCCTGGATGAACTGGGGCGTGCCGGGGTCGGCCACGACCAGCTCGAAGCCGGCTGGCGTCATGGACTTCGCCATCGTCAAGATCACCTCGGGCTGACTCGGCGCGAACAGGATCTTCCTGGCCATGTCATCTCCTCACTGCTGGGCGAGCGGGATCGTCGCGGTCACCACGGGCTCCTCGCTCACCACGCGCGTGGTGTGGCCCTGGCCGGTGGTGTCCTCGACCAGCCGGGCGTCGCCGGGGCCGAACACGTGCCGGGAGCCGTCGCCGAGCCCGATCTCGAGCCGGCCCGAGAGGATGACGACGAACTGGCGCCGCGGCGCCGGGTGCCAGTCGAGGAACCGCCCGACCGGCCAGACGCTGAACGCGATCTGCGTGGCGGGAATCCCCTTCAGCCAGTCGTCCTTCCGCGCGATGTCGATCGTCTCGATGCGCCCCTGCCCGTCCGGACCCGTGTACAGCCGGAACGTCCCCATGCCTGCCTCCCGTCGGCTCGCTGAAGCCGTCCGGGATGCTAGCATACGAGACCACCGATGACCGATCCGATGCCCGGCCCGACCTCGCACACCTTCTTCTCCCAGCGCCTGCGCCTGCACTACGTCGACTGGGGCAACGCCGACCAGCCGCCCCTGCTGATGCTGCACGGCGGCCGCGACCACTGCCGGAACTGGGACTGGGCGGCGGCGGCCCTGCGCCAGGACTGGCACGTCATCGCGCCCGACCTGCGCGGCCACGGTGACAGCCAGTGGTCGACCGACGCCAACTACACGATGGCCGGCTACGTCTACGATCTCGCCCAGCTCGTCCACCAGCAGCGGCTGGCGCCGGTGACGATCATCGCCCACTCGCTCGGCGGCAACATCGCCCTGCGCTACGCGGGTATCTATCCCGAGACCGTCGCCCGCCTCGTCGTGATCGAGGGGCTGGGGCCGGCGCCGGCCCGGCTGGCCGAGCACGCGGCCAAGACGATCGTCACCCGCTTCGACGAGTGGATCCGCGAGCAGCGCGTGCTGGCGGGCCGGCTGCCGCGGCGCTACGCGACCATCGAGGACGCCTTCAAGCGCATGCAGGAGGAGAACCCGCACCTCACGGCCGAGCAGGCCCGGCACCTCACCGTGCACGGGGCCAACCAGAACGAGGACGGCACCTACTCCTGGAAGTTCGACAACTACGTGCGCGCGTTCCCGCCCTACGACATGTCGCGGCGAGACATCCAGCTGCTGTGGTCGCGCATCACCTGCCCCACCCTGCTGCTGCACGGCAGCGAGAGCCGCTGGGCCGGCAACCCGGCCGAGGACGGCCGCGCCGCCCACTTCCCCGACGCCCGCGTGATCGCCCTCGAGCGCGCGGGGCACTGGCTGCACCACGACCGGCTCGACGAGTTCCTGAAGATCGTACGCGCGTTCCTCGCGGAGGGTGCCCGATGACGACAGCCGCCCTGGACCTGGACCAGCTCAAGACCCACGTCGGCCGCACGCAGACCGCCACCGACGTGCTCCACCCCGGCCCCGCCAACCTGCTGCGCCTGGCGTTCGCCCGGCCCGAGCCGGAGCTCCGGGCCGGCGACCCGCTGCCGCCGGCCTGGCTGGCGCTCTACTTCCTGCCCCGGTACGGCCCGGACGAGCTGCGGCCCGACGGCAGCCCGCGCGACGCCGGCGTGGTGCCGCCCATGCCGTTGCCGCGGCGGATGTTCGCCGGCGAGCGCGTGCGGTTGCACCGGCCGCTGCGCCTCGGCGAGGCCGTCCGGCGCGAGACCGAGCTGGTCGACATCAGCCTCAAGCAGGGTGGCACCGGTACGCTCGTGTTCGCCACGGTGGTCAACCGCGTGTTCGGCCCCGAGGGGCTCGCGCTGGAGGACGAGCGGCGCACGGTCTTCCGCGAGGAGGTGAAGCCGGGCGCGGGGAACCAGGCGCCGCGGCGCGAGCCGGCGCCGGCCGAGGGGCCCTGGCACCGGCGCATCACGCCGGATCCCGTGCTGCTGTTCCGCTTCTCGGCGCTGACGTTCAACAGCCACCGCATCCACTACGACTGGCGATGGGCGACCGAGACCGAGGGCTATCCGGGCCTGGTCGTGCACGGGCCGCTGACCACGGCGCTGCTGATCGACTTTGCGCGCGACTGCCACCCCGGTCGGTCGCTGCGCAGCTACGCCACCCAGGCCCGCGCGCCCCTCTTCGACACGGCGCCGTTCGAGCTGCGCGGGCGTCCGACCAGCAGCGGGCGCGGCTGCGAGCTGTGGGCCGTCACCCCCGAGGGCACCGTGGCGATGAGCGCGGAGGTGGAGCTTGCTTAGGGACGCGCCGGCCGGCAACTACCGCTTCCTGCCCGGCATCCCCGCCTTCTCCTCCGGCGTCGTGGCGATGGCCGGCTTCGAGATCGTCCACGCCACGCTCCTGGCGCCGCTGCCCTGGCGCGAGGGCTTCCAGCGGATCGACCGTCACCTGCGCGAGGCGGGGCGTCCGCGCGCGGCGCTGTGCGGCATCATGCTGCGCAGCCCCACGCCCTTCAGCTTCGACGGCTTCGACGAGTTCAACCAGGGCTACCGCGCGCTGCTCGGGGAGTGGGGCATCCTGCTCGACGGCGACAACCCCATCCCCCGCACCAATGTGGCCCCCGTGGTCGGCGCCCCCCGCGAGCCCTCGCTCTATGCCTTCGACTACACCGTCGCCGGCGCCACCGCGCAGCCGACGTTCGTGGTCGCCGGCGCCGGCGAGCTGCGCGAGCGCGCGCGGGGCCCCGAGGGCATCGTGCGCCGCGGCGAGACGTCGCCCGAGGCGATGCGCGAGAAGGCCGGCTTCGTGATGGGCGTCATGCAGGACCGCATGGCGGCCCTCGGCGGGAGCTGGAGCCGCATCAGCATGCTGGACGTGTACACCGCGCACCCGATCCACGGCCTCGTCGAGGACGAGATCCTGCGCCGCGCCGGCCCGGCCGCCATCCACGGGGTGCGCTGGTACCCGAGCCGGCCGCCGATCCAGGGCCTGGAGTTCGAGCTCGACATGCGGAGCGTGGCGCGGGAAATCGTCCTGTAGCCGCGCGGCTGCCGTCACGCCGCCGGGCGCTTGCGGCCGTGCCACCAGATCGCGGAGGCGCCGAACCGGGACAGCCCCGGCAGCCGCAGGCACGCCCGGACCAGCAGGCGGGCCGGCCACATCCCCCGCGGCGGGACGACGTAGATCGGGACGCGGCCCTGCACCTCGATGCCGCTCGAGTCGAGCCATTGCTCCACCGCCCGCGTGCGATGGCGCACGAGCGGCGAGGAGGCGCGCACCCGGGCCAGCTCCAGCAGCCTGATCCCCGGCACGGCGACGTGCACGGGATTCAGGCTCTCGATCAGGAGCGCCCCGGCGGGGCGCACGAGCGCCGCGGCCTCGGCGATCAGCGCGCGCGGCCACTGGCAACACTGCAGAACGCCGATGCAGAGGACGAGATCGAACGAGGCCGGCCGGAACGGGATCCGCTGTCCGTCCGCCACGGCGAAGCGGGCGCGGCGGTGCGCCGCCCGGGCCCGGCGCACCATCGGGAGCGCATAGTCGATCGCGGTCACGGCGTGGCCGCGGCGCGCGAGCAGGCCCGCGTAGGTGCCGGCTCCACACCCGAGATCGAGCACGGCCGCGCTCGGCCCGGCGATCAGCCCCGGGAGGAGGCGCTCGAACGCGGCCAGCCGGGCGGTGAGCCCTTCGGGGGACCACGCCGAGACCCGGGCGTCGTCGCTGGTCCACTGCCCCCGATTCTCGAAGTGGCGACGCCACCACGCCTCGACGGTGGAGGTCTCGGTTCCCGGGAGGTGGACACTGTCGTTCTGCAATGTGACCGAGCCTTGCGCAGCGACCTGCAAGCGTCGGGTGGTTCACCGGCCCGTTCCTGCGCCATCGCCGACGGCGTCGACCCGGCCATGCTCCCGGAGCAAGGACGATGCCACGCCCTGCCGCCCGGGTTCTTATTCGAGGAAATCCCGGCAGAGCGCTTCCCACATCAGGGCCGAGAGTCTCAGGCTCTCGGTGTCCACGCGCTCGTTGTGGCCGTGGAACATCACCGGGTACTCGGTGTAAGGGATGCGCGTGGAGTGCAGGCCGAAGCCGTACGCGGGGACGCCCTTCCAGCGGAAGAACTTGGCGTCGGTGCCGCCGGTGGTGATGAAGGGCACGACCCGGCTATCCGGCATCATGCGCCTGGCCACGCGCCCGATCGCCGCCATGAGGGGCGTGTCGGTCGGCGAGACGCTGCCGCCGCGCGTGCGGTCGGGCGGCGTCTCGATGGTCACGCGGTCGGCCAGGGGGCCGAGCGCCTCCCGGATCATCGCCTCGATCTCGTGCTGCTCGATGCCGGGCAGCGAGCGGATGTCCACGTCGATGTCCACGCGATCGGGGATGACGTTCACCTTGGTGCCGCCGTGGGCGATGTTGGGCGAGAACGTCGTGTGCGTGCAGGCGTGGGCCTCGCGGGCCAGGGCCAGGTTGTCGAGATCGCGCGCCGTCTCCCACACGCGGTCGGGATCGCTCAGCGCCTCGGTGAGGCCGGGCTCCAGGTCGAGCGCCTCGACGTAGCCGCGCCAGGCGTCGAGGATGCGCGCCTTCGGCCGGTACTCGGCCAGGCGCTGGATGACCCGGGCGGCGGTCACCAGCGCGTTGTCGGTGCGGAACGGCCGCGAGCCGTGGCCGGGTGTGCCGTGCACGATCAGGCGCCGCCAGTTGCCGCCCTTCTCGCCGACCGTCACCTTCAGCGTGTGGCCGGACTTCGTCGGGATCGGCACGCCGCCGCTCTCGGTGATGACGTAGTCGCATCGCACGGCGTCGGCGTGGTGCTGGACCAGGTGGCCGGCGCCGAGGATGCCGCCGGCCTCCTCGTCGGCGACGGCCAGGTAGATCAGCGTGCCTCGCGGCGTCCAGCCGCCGGCCGCCAGGCGCCGGGTGGCCACGGCCATGGTCGCGGTCAGGTTCAGCATGTCGATGGCCCCACGGCCCCACACGATGCCGTCCACGAGGTCGGCGGCGAACGGATCGCGCTGCCAGCCGGCGGCGTTCACGGGCACGACGTCGGTGTGGCCCATCAGCAGCAGCGTCGGTGCCTGCGGGTCGCGGCCCTCGATGCGGGTCACCAGGCTCGTGCGCCCCGGCTCGGAGGTGTAGCGCTCGCAGGCGAGGCCGGAGCCGGCGAGGAAGTCCTCCAGCGCCTCCACGCTGCGCTCCTCGTGGCCGGACGCGGGCGCGCCGGTGTTGACGCAGCCGTTGCGGATCAGCGTGCGCAGCAGCTCGGTGGCCTCGGTCTCGACCGCGACGTCCTCACGCATGGGCAGCCTCCTGGCGCCGGTGATGATAGCATCGGCCCGGTGTCCGGCCCCGTCGCCGCCCTCGCGCTGTGCAGCGCCCTTCTGTCGGCTGCGGCGACGATCCTCATCCGCCAGGGCCTGCGTGGCTCCGGCCCCTTCACCGGCGTCTGGATCAACATGGCCGTGGGCACCGTCTGTCTCTGGGTCGCCGTCCTCTTCACCGGCGGCCTGGGCCGGCCGACGCCGACCGCGATCGCGCTGTTCGTGCTGGCCGGGCTCATCGGCACGGTGGCCGGCCGGGTGCTGCGCTTCTTCGCCATCGAGGCGGTCGGCGCCTCGATCACCGGGGCGTTCATGAACGTCATGCCCCTGGTGTCCTCGGGCCTGGCGATCGTCTTCCTGGGCGAGCGGGTCACCCTGCCCGTCGTCGCCGGCACCCTGGTCATCGTGGCCGGCGCCACGCTGGTGTCGACCGGCGGCCGCCGGCTCGGCGTCCGCCCGGCCCAGCTCTGGCTGCCGATCCTCTCGGCGACGTGCTTCGGCATCGTGGCCATCCTGAGGAAGCTCGGCCTGAGCGGGATGGCTCCGGTGCCGGGCACGGCGGTCAACGTCACCACGGCGCTGGTGGTGTTCACGGGGTTCCTGCTCGCCTCCGGCCAGCGCGGCGCCATGGTCTGCCGGGGCCGCAGCCTGGTGTACTTCGTCGCCGCGGGGGTCACCGAGAACCTGGGCGTGTTCCTGGTCGTCCTCGCGCTCAGCATCGGCACCGTCAGCGTCGTCGCCCCGCTCACCAACGTCACCCCCCTCTTCGTGATCCTGTTCTCGCTGCTCTTCCTGCGTGGCATCGAGACGCTGAACGCGCGGGTGATCGGCGGCGCGGTGCTGATCGTCGTGGGCGCCTGCCTCATCACGGCGCTCGGAGGCCGCTGAATTCCCCCCTGGCCGCCGGGCCGGTTTCGGGGGTACCATCGCGCTCAGCAAAGGAGCCCGCCATGGCCACGCAGCAGGACAGGCTCATCTCCGGCGACAACCACATCGATCTCACCTATTGCCCCCCCGATCTCTGGTCCGCGCAGGCGCCGGGCAAGTGGAAGCTCCTGGCGCCCCGCACCGAGCTGCTGGACGACGGCCTGCACTGGTTCGTCGAGGCCCAGGACAAGGGCATGTGGAACGGCGTGGGCCCGGGCTTCCTGCCCTACACGAAGGGCAGCTTCGGGCACATCGACGAGATGCGGGACGCCGGCTTCGAGTGGGACTACCGCCCCGGCGCCCGGCCCCGGCCGACCACGCCGGAGCTGCGGCTGGCCGACCTCGACCGCGACGGGCTCGACGCCGAGATCATCTACGGCTGCCTGATGATCAACGAGATGATCGCCGACCCCGGCCTGCGCATGTGGTGCGACCGCGTCTACAACGACTGGGCGGCCGACTTCGCCCGGCGCTCCGACCCCAGCCGTGTCTTCCCGCTCGCCATCGTCCCCAACCACGACCCGATCGAGGCGGCCGCCGAGGTGCGGCGGTGCGCGAAGCTGGGGCTGCGGGGCGGCGACCTGGCGTTCAAGCGGATGAGCCTGCCGCTCTACCATCACGGCTGGTACCCGCTGTGGGAGGCCGCCGCCGAGTGCCGCTTCCCGATCTCGTTCCACTCCACGGGGTTCAAGGCCCTGCGGGCGCCCGACAACCCGCAGATGGAGAAGGACTACTTCACCCAGTACCGGCTGGTGCGCTCCTCGCTCTTCCAGCTCGACACCATGGAGGTGCTGGTCTCGCTGCTGGCCTCCGGCGCCTGCGAGAAGTACCCGGACTTCAACTTCGTGCTGGGCGAGTCCGGCGTCACCTGGCTGCCCTACGTGTTCGACCGGCTCGACACCGAGTACGAGGACCGCGCTCGCAGCCTCAACTTCAAGCTCCGTCCCAGCGACTACTTCCGCCGCCAGGGCTACGTGACGTACCAGCAGGACAATTATCTGGAGCCGATCGTCCCGCTGATCGGCGAGGACAACATCCTCTGGGGCGCCGATTATCCACACCCCGACTGTCTGTGGCCGAACTCGCGCACGATCCTCGAGAAGAACCTCAGCGGCTTCTCCGATCGCGTCCGCCGCAAGATCACCTCCGAGAACGTCACGCGCCTCTACAACTTGTAATCGCGAAAGGGACCGCTCATGACGACCGCGCTCGAGATTCCCTCGCTCAAGGACAAGGTCTCGCCCGAGGAGTGGGCCGTTCGCGTCGACCTGGCCGCCTCCTACCGGCTGGTCGCCCGCTTCGGCTGGGAAGACCTGGTGTTCACCCACATCAGCGCCCGGGTGCCCGGCACCGAGGACCAGTTCCTCATCAACCCCTACGGGCTCTTCTTCGACGAGATCACGGCCTCGAGCCTGGTGAAGATCGACCTCGACGGCAACAAGGTCGGCGACTCGCCGTTCCCGGTGAACGCCGCCGGCTTCGTCATCCACAGCGCCATCCACGCCGCCCGCCACGACGCCCGGTGCGTGCTGCACACGCACACGGTCAACGGGGTGGCCGTCTCCGCCCAGCACGCGGGCCTGCTGCCGCTGTCGCAGCACTCCATGGCCGTCCTCGGCAGCCTCGGCTACCACGACTTCGAGGGCCCCGCCACGCGCGACGACGAGAAGCCCCGCCTCGTCGCCGATCTCGGCACCGCCGTCCATTTGATTCTCAAGAATCACGGCCTGCTGACCGTCGGCGAGACCGTGGCCGAAGCGTTCACGCGGATGTACTACCTGGAGGCCTCCTGCGCGATCCAGGTCCGCGCCCAGGCCGGCGGCGGCGAGCTGATCCACGTCAGCAAGGACATCCTCGACGCGTCATACGCCACCATGCAGGCCGGCGGCGCCCCCCGCCGCAGCGCCGCCGCGCTGGTGTGGCCCGGCCTGCTCCGCCGCCTCGACCGCACCGACCCGTCCTACCGCAACTGACCTCGAACCCGGCTGACCCGCCGCGCTCGCCTCGCTCCGAGACGAGGCGGCGGGGCCGGGGGAGGTGGGGGACGTGTCGGCCGGGGTGCGCTTCGTGGCGAGCCGTGGCACGCGCGATCGCTTGGCGGCGGGGCGAGCGAGCCGCCGACGATCGGCAGCCCACACCCGAGCCCCCTCTGGGGGATGGGGGGCCGAGCGAGCCCCGCTCGCGCTCGTCAGGCGAGCCGCGCGGCGCACCCGGTCGACACGTCCCCCACCTCCCCCGGCCCCGCAGCGCCGCCGGCGCAGGACGCGGCTAAGGCTGCTTCTTCGTCCAGTAGCCGGGCGCGCTCGGGAAGACGGTGGTGCAGCGCGTCGGCTCGGTGGGGCCGTCGAGCGTGTCGGCGGCGGCGCGCCAGACGGCGTAGTGGGGCATGGCGCGGTGCTTCTCGAGCGCGGCCTCGTTCTCGTAGACCTCGTAGAAGTAGTAGACGTTGGGGTCCTTGGCGTCCTGCAGCACGTTGAACCGGTAGCACTGGGGCTCGTCGCGCTCGGAGCCGAGGGCGTCGACCTCGATCGCCTTCAGGAACCGCTCGCGCTCGCTCGGCTTCACCCGCACCTTCACCCACATCGCCAGCATGGACTCTCTCCTAGCGGTCGAGATAGTTGAGTGGCAGACCGGGGCGCGGCCACTCGAACGACACCAGCGTGCCGCCCATCGAGAGCGTCGCGTAGGCGGTGCGCAGGCCGCGGCCGCCGAAGCAGACGTTCGTCACCATCATGTCGGGCAGCGTGT